>Ga0315553_10001149_pt1 | contig 22288 bp, 24 predicted proteins | sample SalMarSW160140MG_FD_203099 | JGI IMG/M metagenome (GOLD analysis project Ga0315553, IMG submission 203099) | Salt marsh sediment microbial communities from the Plum Island Ecosystem LTER, Massachusetts, United States - Salt Marsh Sediment SW1601-40 ... | reverse complement strand
GGATAGACCTTGAAGGTAAGTTAGTTTTTGTTCAAGACCTTGACCGTAGTCAAGAAATGAAGCTGCCTTATGATAAGCTGGTAATATGTACTGGAGCTTCGCCCTCGCGTCCTAATTTTCCCGGCATCAAGCTCAGGAATATATTTGTTATCAGGACTGCCGAAGACGGATTAGCTCTAAAAAATTTCATAACGGAGGAAGTTCTTCGGAAAGTAGCCATAATTGGTGCTGGACTTATTGGATTGGAGATGGCTGAAGCTTTCAGGACGAGAGGTCTCGAAGTAGCAGTGATAAAAAGGCCTGGCAGTATTCTAAAGATGTTTGACGATGACATGGTCAAGTTGGTTGAACGGGAGCTTGAAGATAAAAAAGTCGAGCTTATCAAAAACGCCCTTATTCAAGGATTTGAGGGAGACTCGGATGGCAGGGTCAGATCTGTAGCACTTGCTGATAGGAGCTTGGAAGTTGACTTTGTTTTACTGGCGGCGGGAGCGAAACCTAACTCAGACCTGGCTAAACAAGCGGGGCTTAAAGTTAGCTTGAATGGAACCATCGCTGTTGACGAAAGAATGCAGACCAGCAATCCTGAGGTCTTTGCTGCTGGTGATTGTGTAGGGCAGAGACATCTTATTACCGGAAAGGAAGTTTATATTCCTCGTGGCACTACCGCTAATAAACAGGGAAGAGTCGCTGGAGAGAATGCTTCTGGTGGAAATGATGTTTTTGAAGGCGTTGTGGGCACTGCGGTATCCAAGATTTTTGACCTGACCGTTGCTCGCACCGGATTAAGTTCCGTTGAGATAGCTAATGAAGGCTATGATTTCATCACTTCCAAGGTAGCTCATCCCTCACATGGTCATACTTATCCTAACCCTCCGGCTGAAGATATAACCGTTAAGCTAATGGTAGAAAAACCAACCGGAAAATTACTTGGTGCGCAGATGATAGGCAAGATGGGTGTGGCTAAGCGGATAGATGTCTTTGCTACCGCACTCCAGAATAACATGACGGTCGATGATATAACGAGGCTGGATTTAAGCTATTCACCGCCATTTGCTCCTTTCTGGGATTCTATTTTAGTGGCGGCAAATGTGGCGTTGAGAAAACTTGCTCGATAAAGCAATATTCAAGGGGGTTTTTGAGATGAGCAATGAAACCGAAGAGCCTAGGGTAGTGGGTGTACATGAAGTTGTCGTTGCTGCGGAGGATGCAAATCAGGTAGCAGCGTTGTATCACGATTTATTTGGTTTGAAGTTTGACCTTGAATGGAGCATGCCTAACGAGAATATGAATGTCAAAGCTGCTACCATAGGGGAGACTCTATTTCAGGTAATAGAGCCAACGGGTCCTGAAGGGGTGGTGGCGAAGTTCATTAAAAATAAGGGAGAAGGGCTAAATCATGTTGCCTTCAAGGTAACTAACTTACCTGAAATGATAGCCAGGCTGAAGGAAAAAGGAGCGAGAGTTGTTCCTGAACAGCCTGTGGTTATAGGTCCAGTTTCATACATCTTCGTTCATCCTGAATCCACCCATGGCGTGCTGGTAGAGTTGATCGAATCTAAGAGTCAACCGCAGTGAGTTCCGTTATCTATGGCCCGGTTCCATCATGGCGGCTGGGCAAGTCATTAGGGATAGACCTTCTTCCCCCTGAAGGCAAGACCTGCTCTTTTGATTGCGTTTACTGTCAGTTAGGGCGAACTCTCCATCCCTTAACTGAGCGGGCGCAGTTTATTCCTCTCGAGCGCTTAGCTGAAGATCTGGAGTTGGTAAAAGGATTAGACATTGATTATGTTACCTTCTCCGGTATGGGAGAACCAACCTTAGCTAACAATTTAGGCAAAGCCATAGAGTTAGTCAAATCCACTTTGCCTTTTCCAGTAGCCGTGCTTACAGGTTCATCGCTGGTGATGAATAAACAAGTGAGAGGGGAACTAGCTTTGGCTGATACCGTGGTGGCTAAGCTGGATGCTCCAAATGAGGAATTGTTCCGTAAAATCAACAGACCTGCTTCGAGCTTAAGGTTAAGGGATATAGTGAGTGGCATCAGGAAATTCAGGCAGGAATACAGAGGAAGACTGGTGCTCCAGATAATGTTCGTTGCTGCCAATATGCGCTATGCTGGTGAGCTAGCGAAAATAGCGGAATCCTTATCCCCGGAGGAAGTTGAGCTAAACACTCCGTTGCGTCCTTGTGGTGTGCTGCCGTTGCCGCCGCAGGATATGGAAGTTGTTGAAGGGCAATTCGCCAGACTTAAAGCAATAAACGTTTACAAGTCTCGGAAACCAGAGGTCAAGCCACTTGACATAAAAGAAACGTTGAAAAGAAGACCAGAGCTATAATATCAAATGGAAAAGCAAAGTAAAGGTAAACAAAGCCGCTTATTTAAAGTAAGGCGGGAATTATGTGTTGGTTGTGGGCTTTGTGCTCAGAGTTGTCCTAAAGATGCTATCTCATTCCTTTGGGGGAAAGCGGAGATAGACCAGAGGAGATGCGTCTATTGTGGCTTATGTGTGAAAATCTGTCCTCAAGGTGCTATCGTTGAGAGGGTGGTTATCTCGCCCAAGGCTTTAGAGAAGGAAGTACAAAGCTTGCAGACGCAGGTGGAAGCTATCTTAGGAAGGCTCGATAGATTAACCGGAGTGAAGTAGTGAAAGGCGGCTATGTATTAGTTATGGAACTTGAGAAAGGGCAGGAGATCTCCGTAGGTAGCTTGGGAAGAAGTTACTTTCCTGCGGGCTTTTATGCTTACTGTGGTTCAGCCTTGGCTGGCTTCAAGGCAAGGTTGAATTGGCATTTAACCAAAAACAAAAAGCCAAAGTGGCATATCGATTATCTTCTTAACGAGGCGGAAATTCGAGAGATAATCATTTGCCAGACTGAAAAAAGGTTGGAGTGTCTCTTATCTCAAGCTTTGGGTGGGGAGTTGACTTATATCCCTCACTTTGGGTGCAGTGACTGCCACTGCAAGAGCCACTTATTCTTCTCCACCGATAAGGATAGCTTGGTAGAAACGATTATTGCTTCTATCACCAAGCTTGGACTTAGTCCTCAAAACTATCCTGCAGGCTCATTGATGCCTGAACAAGTATCCAGGCAAGCCTGAAAACGCGCGACATCCTTTTCTATACGCGCCGCTTGCCTACATAAATTAACCAGCGAGCGTTGAAACCGTTAAGAAACTTTGCTGGCTTGCTTCTCAGCCCAGTCGCCTACCAAGGGCACCTTCCACATCTTACCGCTATACGCTAGAACCATAAGGGCAATCCATAGACCAACAGTCAAGAGCCAAACAAGAATTCCAACGACGTTCACAAATGTCCATAGCCCAAACGAGAAGGGAAGTGCAATAGTACCAAGGGTCGATATAACAATCTGAACCACAGTCAATATCCCAAAGGTCATAATCGATTGCCAGGCATGGAATTTGACAAATGTGTTCTTCTTCTCAATCACCACGAAAACTATGCCTGTTACCCAAAGAGCGACATAACAAAGAAGCCCAGCTATGTTAAACTGCAGGTTCGTACTAGCCTCAGATGTCTCTGATGGGGTAGGTGCAGCACCAAGCTCAGCACCACACTTGGAGCAGAACTTAGCACCTTCGGGATTTTCAGTGCCACATTTGGGACAAAACATTTTCTCCCTCCTCTTTCTATTTTGTCCGTGTAGTGTGTAACATAGGTTGTAGCATTGTCAATGGGTTGTGCTCGTTCATATGATTGGTGACACATTGCTCCAGGTGATACAATTCCCAAAGCCTAATGGGAGAGCAAGATGTTCTTAAATTGAAACCTATAGGGATAATCCATTCTCCCTATCATGCTGGGCAGGCACCATACCAGGGGTGTGGTCGGGAGGAAATCTGTCATGTAGAGGTGTTTGACCAGTTTGCAGAAGGCTTAAAGGATATAGAAGGGTTTTCCCATATTGTCTTGATATACTGGCTCCACAAATCAAAAGGGTATTCCCTTATGGTCACAACTCCCTGGGATACAAAGCCACATGGGCTATTCACCACGAGGTCGCCGAACAGGCCCTGCCCGCTGGGGTTATCGGTGGTGAGGCTGGTAGCTAGGGAGAAGAATATCCTGAAGGTAAAAGACCTTGACGCCATAGATGGCACTCCTCTTCTGGATATCAAGCCTTATATTCCCACCATAGATGAAAAGACGGATATCAAAATCGGCTGGTTTGAAAATAAGCTGAGAGTAGAGCGAAGCTGACAGCGATTAATATCGTTATATTATTAGCCACTGGCATAGGTGTTGGTTTTGCCAGTGGATTGCTTGGGGTTGGCGGTGCTTTTATCACTGTCCCGATTACCTACTGGGTAATTGTGGATATGGGCATTCCTGCCGATATAGCGATAAAGACAGCCTTTGGGACAAATTTACTGGTAATTCTAGCCACGGTGATAAGCGGCGCTTTAGGGCATAATAAGAGGGGGGCAGTTCGGTGGAGGGTGGCTTTAGCGTTGGGCTTGTGTGGCTCAATCGGAGCTCTGGTCGGGGCTACTCTGGCAGTTCATCTCCCTGGTGAGGCGCTGAGAGTTGGTTTTGGTGGGTTGGTTCTTGCCGTGGCTTTGTGGATGGGTCTAGATACGACACTGCACTTAACAAAGGAGAGGGGAAAGCAAAAGGAGAGCTTGTTTCTTTTAGCGCTCTGTGGCTTCCCCATAGGCATGATAACCGGGCTAACCAGCATTGGTGGTGGCATATTAGCGGTTCCCCTGCTGGTGCTGGCATTTGGTTTTTCCACGCATCTAGCTGTAGGCACCTCCACAGCGATGATAATATTTACCAGCCTTGGCGGCGTTATTGGATATGCAGTAAACGGTCCTGGAGTGCCTGAGCTTCTTCCACATTCAATAGGATACGTGAATTTACCCATCTGGCTATGTTTGGCGGCTACCAGCGTGCCTATGGCGCAAGTTGGGGCGAAGGTAGCACATGCTCTGCCGGCAAAGCGGCTTATGTATGTCTTTATCGCTGTTATGGTCTATGTCGGCCTGAAGATGCTTGGCGTGGTCTAGCTTGCAGCTACACCTTAGAGATATAGAAAGGCTTTCGCATATTCTTTCTCTCCTGCCATCGGTTCACCCCTTGGAGAAGCCCTCTTGCGTGGATTTTCAGCTCCTAAATTGGCAGGTGGAGCCAACTGAAGACCCCGATTACCTTGAGACCCATGTAGAACATAACGATGATGAAAATGATTCGGAGCTGTTTCGCTGGGAGCTTATGGGCTGTTCTGGCGCCGACCAGCGCCATGGGGATGCTCGTCGCTGCCAGGCAGAGCCAGGACCAGAGGTGGAAATAGCCCAGGTGTGGTGAGGGAATGCCGCTAACTCCTATCCCATTTATGATGTACCCGGCGAGACCTCCTGTAGCTGTGAGGACCATCATGGCGGTGGAGGTACCGACAGCCTGGTGCATCTTGAATTTGAGGAAGAGGACCATAACTGGCACCATGAGGACACCACCTCCAATCCCGATGAGTCCTGTGACGACTCCAAGCAGGAATCCCAGGGCGGCCCAGAGCCGGGGGCTATCTTTAGGCTGCTCCTCAACCTTAACTGGCTTGGCGGTGAGCATTCTTATGCCACCAAGGAGTATTGCGGCTCCAAATGCAATTTTCAGAATCATGCCGGGGATGTGGGCTGCGGCAGTAGCTCCTCCAATTGCACCGATAAGTCCGAAGCTGCCTAGATACATGGCTGCCTTCCACCACACCGCTCCTTTCCGGTGATGTCCCATAGCACCACTGAACGCCGTGGGGAGGACAACGGCCAGGTTAGTGCCGAAGGCGAGCTTGATAGCCACGCTGGTGGAGACGCCCATGGCTGTGTAGACCCAATACTGAACTGGAATCATGATGAAGCATCCGCCAACTCCCAGAAGCCCGCTGGCGAATCCTACCCCTATACCCGTGCCCATCAAGGCGAGAATATAGGCTATTGGCATGTGTTAGCTCCTTTCGCTGGATGGACAATTGTCCATGGAGCAAAATATCTCCGATAGATCTAACAGCATCTTGAAAACCTTTGTTTTCAGGTTAAGGTGATGACAGTTCCTCCAGTCTGTGCCGTACCCGAGCTAGCTCGTTCTGGAGGGTGGTAATCCTCTCCTTGAGCTCCAGGAGTTCGCTCTCTTCCGCCGGTTCTGTACCTTCGTTGCAAGGCTCACTTCCGGAGAGTCCACCTCCTAAGTAGCTGTTTAAGGCGTCTCTAACCTGGCCAGAGGTGCCGGTAACCGTCTCTATCCCAAACTGGTTGAAGAAATCTATAGCGCGAGGTCCCATCCCTCCAGCAATAATTACCTGCGCTCCTTGGCTGTGGATGAATCCAGGCACTTGGCCAGGCTCGCCATGAGAGCCATAGAAGGGGTTATCCACCACGCTCACTTCCTTTACTTCCCCTGCCTCCACCTCCACCAGGGTGTAGTAAGGACATCGGCCAAAGTGCTGACTTATCAAGGCATCCAGGCCGTTGCCATCATCTGACGCTACTGCTATTCTCATTTGTTCACCTCCGTAAACTTGCTGATATTTTGCTTTTCGCTCGAATCTCCATACTGCCTGTGGTCCAACCCTGCCGGCCTTTCTCAGCCGCTCCCGGTCCTGAGCAACCAGCTCATTGCCCTCAAGCGCTTTGTTTACCAGCTCGACCACCTCAGCGGCGTATTCCTTCATACCGGACTCATCGAGGTAATGAGTGATCCAGAGGCCATCCCTTCTCGAGCGGACGAGGCCAGCGTCCTCCAGTATGCTAAGATTACGGGAGGCCCTGGTCTGGGATATCTCCAAGGCCTGCATCAGCTCACAGACACAGCATTCTCTTTCCATAAGGATTTTCAGAATTCTAATCCTGGTATCATCAGCGAGTGCCTTGAATAGTTTTGTGAGTTCCCTCATTCGCCTTCATCGTCGCAGCATATATTCAAATATCCGCATATAGGGCTCTATTCTACCACTGAAATGTTAGTTGTCAAGGAGACCAGGACGCTTGGCCTAATTTAATTGCGGTTTGCTCGACAAGTCCAGTAGTCAGCAAGTTTTTTGATGGAATTTGCTGCTAGTCTGGGGTCTCTATAAACGGATATCTTTGCCTTTATAAAGTCGGCGAAGATATTTAAGGCAATCTGTATACAATGTGACTAGTCTTCTTCCTCTAGTGTTACCTTTATTTCGTCTCCGATTGTGGTATTGAGGAAGTCAGCGGCGCTTCCGTTTTTAAGTGATATTTCCAGGTAGCCGCTGCTGCCGATGATCGTCATCAACTCTTCGCCTTCAGCATAGTAATTAGTTATACCCTGGATGAGACGCCCTGCTGCCTCGATAAGGATATCTTTGTCTGGCAGGTCAGACTTTTTGATGTTGGTAATCAAGTTGCCGAAGTGGTCAACATACAAAACAGTTCCCGTTAGATTACCTTGATAGTCAACGAGCGGCTTTGGGATGGGAAAAACATGGAGAGAGGTAATTTTCTCTCCACATTCATAAGGAGATATGTCCAGAGAGAGGGCAGCAGCGACAGGGGCGAAGATGTCCCTCCCATGGAATGTTGTGCTAACCGGATGTCTCCAGAAACGTGGCTCGGTAATGGCTACAGCTTCGAAACCCTTTCCTAGGGTTACTAAATCCTGGTCTTGAGAATATTGAACCGTCAAATCTTCGGTTGAGGACAATTCATCGATTACATAGCTGAGGATACCGTTGTCTGGGGCAACAAACAAAGCTGAAGGCGTCTTCAGTATTACTCCGCGTCGCTCACTACCCACACCAGGGTCAACAATAGCTACGTGGACGGTTTTCTTGGGGAAATAGCGATAGGTATAACCAAGGATGAAAGCGGCTTGGTAAACATTCTGGGGCTCGACGGAGTGAGTAATGTCGACGATGTTGACTTCAGGATTGGTGCTCAAGATGACGCCCTTCATAACGGCAACATAAGCATCATCGGCACCAAAGTCGGTGGTCAAGGTTATTACTGAGTTCACGTTAAGATTAAATTATGTAGAAGATCTAGCAATCAATACTGCCATGACAATGAAGGCAATAACTAAAATGATAGTAAGGTTAAGCAGGGTTTTTTCCACTCCTCGCCGTGAACGGTAAACAGAATCAGCTTGTCCAAAAATACCCCCGAGGCCACCACCATGTAGTTGAAAAAAGATGGTGACAATTAAAGCTATAGCTAATAACAATTGGGCAACACAAAGATAAATAGGCAATTTATCCTCCTCCTAACTGTTGCATAAGGATTTTCGTTACCACTGATGGGTTCGCTGCTCCTCTGGTTGCTTTCATCACCTGTCCAGTAAGAAAAGTCAAAGCTTGTTGTTTGCCAACTTTGTAGTCTGCCACTGCTCTGGCATTATTAGCAAGTACCTGCTCCACTATTGTTCTTAGCTCGGTGACATCGCTGATTTGACTTAGTTTCCTTTCAGCCACAATGTCGCTGGCTTTCTTCCCAGTATAAAACATTTCTTCAAACACTGCTTTAGCAACAGGGCCACTGATAGTCCCTTTGTCCACTAAATCGAGCATTTCTACTAGAAGGCTTGGGCTTACCCTGCTATTTTCAATATCACTGTTGGTAGCATTAAGCAACCGGCTGAAATCGCCTAACAGCCAATTACTCACCATTTTTGCCTTGTTAAGGCTTGTTAGCTTCAAGCAATCTTCGAAGTAATCGGCCATTGTCTTGGAACCTGTTAAGATATTAGCATCATATAGAGGCAAGCCGTATTGTGCTATGACCCGCTCTTTTCTAGCTTCGGGTAATTCAGGTAATTTCGCTTCAATTTCCTCTATCCACGCTCTCTCGAAAAGCAAGGGGGGCAGGTCAGGCTCAGGGAAATAGCGATAATCATCAGCATATTCCTTGCTTCTCTGGCTAACGGTAACACCTTTCTCATCCAGCCAGCCTCTTGTTTCCTGAACTAGCTTGCCTCCTTTATCAAGGACTTTTCCCTGTCTTTCCTCCTCATATTGCAAGGCTTGATACACCGCCTTAAAGCTGTTCATGTTCTTAACCTCAATCTTTGACAGCAATTCTTTGCTGCCTGACGGGCGAATGCTTATATTTGCATCGCATCGGAAGCTACCATCCTCCATATTGCCGGTAGATACTCCCAAATAGCGGAGGATAGTGCGTAATTTGATAAGGTAATCTCGCGCCTCTTCAGCAGAGCTGATTTCGGGCTCGCTGACAGTCTCCATTAGTGGAACTCCAGAGCGATTAACATCCACCAGACTATAATTTCCTCTATGCCACAGTTTAGCCACATCCTCCTCAAGGTGGACCCTGGTGATATTGACTTTTTTCTGGCGTCCATCGCTGTCAATGGTTAGCCAACCACGCTCCCCAATAGGGGCATCATACTGAGAAATTTGGTAATTTTTCATCATATCAGGGTAGAAGTAATTCTTACGGTCGAATTTGCTATATTCAGCAATGGTGCAGTTTAGAGCCAGGGCAGTCATTATGGTGTATTCCACTGCTTTCTTATTGATAACCGGGAGCGTGCCGGGCATACCCAGGCAAATAGGGCAAACATGAGTATTGGGTGGAGCATCAACATAATCGGTGCTGCAGGAGCAGAACATCTTGCTCCTGGTTAATAATTGAGCATGGACCTCCAGGCCAATGACTGTCTCGTAATCCATAAAGCTGGTGTAGTATACCAACCTGTCTCGGTGGTAGCAAATATTCCCTCCCTTATTAAAAATCAAACATAAAAAGTCAAAATGACAAATTAAGATGTAAAAAACCTCCCTTATTTTTGCCCTTTGGTTTTTGAGTTTTGCTTTCCTAAGATTGCCGCGCCTTCGGCTCGCAATGACAATAAGAAAGGACGCAATGACAGTAAAAAAGACGCAGTGACAATAAAAAAGCTCGTAATGACAAGTAAGGGGCATTTCTTACTGGCATAGACATATGAGTTAAAATAAGTATTGTGGAGCGAGTTATCGAGCTACTGGAGAAGGAGTATGGCAAACGCGAATGGCATCCTGACGGGAAGCCGCTTGCTGGCCTGGTGCGGACCATACTGTCTCAAAATACCTCGGATACAAATTCGGGGCGTGCTTTTGATATGTTTATGTCCACCTTTGGTAGCTGGCAGGCTATCGCCTCTGCTCCCGTACCGGAAATTGCCTATGCCATCAAGGTGGGTGGCTTATCTAGAATTAAGGCGGTGAGGATAAAGCAGATACTCAATGGAATTGAGAAAGAGCATGGGTGTATTGGCCTTGATTTCCTTAAATCTCTGAGTGTACCTGAGGCTAAGGATTATTTGATGCGGTTGCCCGGAGTAGGAGAAAAGACAGCTAACTGCGTGTTGCTTTTTTCGCTGGGCAATCCTTGCCTTCCAGTGGACACTCATGTTTTTCGGGTAGCTAAACGCCTGGGGCTGATTGACGCTAAAGTATCGATAGAGAAGGCGCACTACCTGCTGCAACAGCAGGTGCCACCATCAAAGGTTTATCAATTCCATATCCACATGATAGAGCATGGCAGGAAGGTATGCCATGCTAGAAATCCTCAATGTGATAGCTGTATATTGAGGAATGATTGCCCCAGTTCGTCCGCCCGTTAAAGGTAAGTGGTATAATCTTTGCCATGGCACAGATACTGCAGAGTAAGAATCTAGCCACCAAATTCCAGATATTGCTGGAAATAGCAGCAAGTCAATCGAACATACAGCAGAAAAATATCGCTGAAAAGCTGAATATCACCCCTCAGGCGGTCTCTGAGTATGTTAAAGAGTTGATAAGCGATGGCTGGCTTGCCTCTCAAGGTCGCTCTAGATATAAGGTGACCAGGGAGGGTGTGGACTGGATTTTGCAAATGGCGCGGCAGCTGCAAAGCTACTGCTCATTTGTGAACAAGGTAGTGAGCGATATATCGGTTTCTACGGCAATAGCTGCTGATAATTTATCCAGTGGTCAACCAGTTTCATTGTATATGAAGGACGGCTTGTTATTTGCCTCCAGGCGGCTAAGTAAAGGAGAGGCAAGGGGGATAGCTGTGCTCGATGCCGCGAAGGGTGAGGATGTGGGTATCTCTCAAATAGAAGGGGTAATAGCACTGGAGATGGGCGAGGTAATTATTTGCAAGGTACCAAATGTGCGGGCGGGAGGGTCACGGAATGTTGACTCAGCCCGACTAAAGGAGGAACTGGATAGGGGCAGGTTAGTTGGGGCTACTGGTAACGAGGCCTTGATTACCTTAAATAGCATAGGTGTAAAGCCAGATTATCGCTATGGAGTTAAAGAGGCGATGGTGGAGGCAGCATCCTGTGGGCAATCATTCCTGGTGGTTTCTACTGAGGATGCAGCTTCAGAGATAGTGCGAAGACTGGAAGAAGAGAATCTGAAATATAAAATTGTTGATCTGGCACGAAATAAGCGGTCTATCAGCATCTGATTGCTGCATAAATACCATCAAATATTTCCTTCCTAATATTTAAGCGCGCTCACAAAATAAACAATCTCTGGTTGAGGTATTGACAGTTGATTACGGGGTTGTTTACACTATTGCAATCAAGTATACTTGTCTAGAATAAAGTAGCCTTGTTTACGAAATGAAAGGAGGGCTCGAAATGGCTGATATCACAAAGAGAATCGTTGTTTTTCTTGGCAGTTTATTGTTAATTTTTGCGCTTATATTAACTATTTTGCCTATAACCATAGTTGCCTATTCTAATTATCCTTTGTCACCCAGTGATACTGAAATAGCCAGTGCTTTAGATTACTTGCGTAACAATCAGACAATTCAGGGTGATATCGGAGGTTTTGGTACGTCAGCGTGGGCGAGTATGGCAATAGCCGCTGCCGGAGAAAACCCGCATGATTGGAAAGCAGGAGGTGATTCTATTGTCGATTATCTCGCTGCTAATGCGGAGGATGCCACTTCGGTTGCCGATTATGCCAGGATGACTCTAGCTATAGTTGCTGCCGATGAAGACCCAACGAGCTTTGGTGGCAGAGACTTTGTAAATCTGTTGAAAGGGCAATACAACAGCGGTCAGATTGGTGACACATCCCTGCTCAATGACGATTTCTGGGGTGTGATGGGGCTTATCTCCGCTGGGGAAAGCGCAAGCTCGGAGATTATCGCTAATTCAGTGGCTTTTATTAAGAGTAATCAGAACGATGATGACGGCTGGAGTTGGGGAGTAGGGCAAGATAGTGATGTCGATGATACTGCCTGCGCTGTGATGGCTTTGATTGCTGCCGGGGAAAGCTCAGGCTCGAATGCTATCACAAATGGCCTAAATTATATTAAATCCCAGCAGGCGGATAATGGCGGCTTTCTTTCCTGGGGAGCAACTAACCCGTCCACCGATTCCTGGGCAATTGACGCCATTGTAGCTGCAGGACAGAACCCGACGAGCAGTTACTGGACAAAGAATAGTAATATCCCTATCGATGACTTACTTGGCTTTCAAAACCCCGATGGCTCCCTTCCTGATTGGCAAGGCAACCCTTCTCCCTGGATTACTGCTTATGCCGTACCAGCTCTTTTAGGCAAGCCATACCCTGTCGAGGTTCTTCAGCCTCAAGAACCCGGTTCAGTTTATGTTAGAGTTGAAGGACAATCCAGCACTATCTGGAGTGGGAATGTAACAGTTTCTGAATCAACTATTACAGATGATGAAGGCAACCCGCATTATCTGTCTGATCCCACTGCCTTAGGAGCTCTGGATGAAGCTTCTCAAATTGGTAACTTTACTTACACGGTGCATTATTACGAAGGACTGGGTCTATGCATTTGGTCCATAAGTGGAGAGGGGGATTGGACAAATGGTTCTTGGTGGCAGTATAGGGTGGATGATTACCCTGCTGAGGTCGGGGCAAATAGCTTTGTATTGAATGTAACTAGCACACCTGCCCCTCCACACTATGAGATACTCTTCTATTCCAGCACCACCTTTAGCGAAACTCCGTTGAAAATAGCGCTAAATAAAACAGAGGTGGATGTGGGCGAAGAATTCGCTGTCACAGTAGATGCCTATAATGATACCACCCACAATTGGTTACCTTGTGCCAATGCTACTGTTCATGCTGATGAAGACTATGTTACCAGTCCTGACGGGACGGTAGATATTTCTATAAGTAGAGACGGGAGCTTTAGAGTCTTTGCTGAAAAGAGTGGCTATATAAGAAGTGACAAGGTTTTAGTCAAGGTAGGAACAGGAGAAGGTACACAGGCTCAGATTAGCCTGAATGCCAACGTGGTACCGGCAATCTCTATCAAAATTTCGCCCCTGAGCATTGATTTTGGCAATTTAGTACCGGGGCATACCAGTGATGCTCATACTCTGAGTATTGAAAACAAGGGGGGTATGCCAATCAAGGTTACAGCTCAGGTAACCGATCAGGCGCAAGGTTTGTTTGTCACCGGGCTAAAGTTGGATGATAGCTTCTGGGAATTATTTGATACCATAGTCGATGTTAACGATTGGGAGGAAATGCAGGCTAAATTAGTTGTGCCCCTAAACTATGCTGGTGTGGGGCAAAAGGCAGGGACTCTGATCTTCTGGGCAGAGGAAGCAAGTTAGCATGCAAGGCAGATGGCTGCTCACTGCTTTTTGTCTGGTGATTGCCGTCATGCTTTTGTTTCCTGTTTCACTGTTAGCAGCAGGGGTGGGAATTGCTCCGAGGGAGCTAGAATTCAATGCTTACCCTGGGAGTTCAGCCAATGAAACTCTCTATGTGATCAACACTGGAGATAACGAGGCGGAATATAGAGTCTACTCAGAGGAGAAGTATAAAAATTGGTTCGACATCACACCGAACGAATTTATCTTAACTCCGAGTGAGGTTAAAGAAGTGCAGATAACCGTCTCTCCTCCTTTGCTTTCAGTTGGCGACCATGCTCCTTACATCTATGTAGCTGCCACAAATCCGTCTCCACAGCTTGGTATGGGAGCGGGGGTCAAGGTGCCCGTTCACCTTCATATCGCTAGCTGGCCGTTGTGTGTGGCGATTGGCATGGTTGTTTTGCTTGCAGCTCTAGCAGCGTTTTTAGTCCGGAGAAGAAGTAGAGCTTATTGACATTATGTTGTTGGGAGCAAAGCAAAACAATCTCTTAAAACTTGTTGTAATTGCGGTTATTGTTGCTTGCCTGCTTGCCATTCCGTTAAGCGGCTGCCAGTCAACGCCATCAGGACAAATTGAAGTAAGGGTAATCGTTAGCCAGGACTTCAACAGCACGCTAATACTGAATGAACTGGTCAAGTTGGACGATGGTTCCACTGCTATGGATGCATTACAGCGGGTGGCTACCGTGGAAACGAAGGGAGGATTTGTGGAGGCGATAGAAGGCGTCCGCTCTCAGTATCCAGGGACAAATAAAGACTGGTTCTATGATGTTAATGAGGTATCACCAAATAAGGGAGCTGCTGCCTACGTACTCCATGATGGTGATGTAGTGCATTGGGACTTCCATGAATGGTAAGCTACAAATATAGTGACAAAGGCACGGTCATCCACAGGCTTAATCCGTGGTGTAAGTTAGCCTGGATTGCCGCTGTTTTTGTCCTTGCTCTGTTGTTCGATAGTCCCGTTTATCTTCTTATACTCTCCTTATCCACGTTACCGGTGATTTTGGCAGCCAGGGTATGGAAAGAATGGCTTTCGGTGATGAAGTTCGCCTTCTTTTTATGCTTATTAATCATAGTCATCAATGCATTGGTAAGCAATCAAGGTTCTCATGTTCTATATCAATTTCCCGTTGCCATTCCCATAGCCGGTGCCCCTCGAATAACCCTGGAAGGGATACTCTGGGGGGTGGGGAATAGCTTGAGATTGCTGGCGATAATCTCCGCTTTCACTGTGCTTATGTTTGCCATTCATCCTGATGACCTTATGTTGGCTATGGTGAAGGCGAAATTACCTTACAAATCGGTTATGGTGACAAGCTTATCCACTAAATTTGTTCCTGCTTTGATGGATGATGCTCAGTGTATTGCTGATGCTAAAAAGAGCAGGGGCCTGGAGCTCGATAGGGGAGGGCGTATCCAAAGAGTTAAAAGCTATGCCTCTATCGCTATTCCACTGTTATCTAACTCTCTGGATCGCGCTGTCCAGGTGGCTGAAGCAATGGAGGCAAGGGCGTTTGGCTCGGGGGAAAGGAGGACTTTTTATAAGGAGTTGAAACTAGGTAAAGTTGACATAACTATTTTATCCTTCGTTTTTTTCTCTGTTGCTTTTGGAATCTTTTCGCGCTGTTCAGGGCAAGGAGGATACCAGTATTATCCCGTTGTCGAGGCTATCAGCCTTACCGCTTCAGAATGGGCTATGTTATTTGTTTTACTACTGCTGGTTAATGCTATGCCTATCCTGGCTTTACTAAAAAGGAAGGTGTCTCTTGATTAGCATAAAGAATCTGACCTTTTACTATAGCGGTGGTGATAAGCCGTCTCTTCGCGATATCAACCTTGAAATTCACGATGGTGAGTTTGTGTTGCTTACCGGTCCCTCTGGAGGGGGAAAGTCGAGCCTGTGTCGCTGTCTAAACGGGTTAATACCCCATTTCTACGGTGGGAAGATAACCGGCAAGGTGGAGGTTAATGGTCTTGATGTAACCAAGCATTCCACCAAGGAACTGGCTACCATGGTGGGGATGGTATTTCAAGACCCCGAAAACCAGTTGGTGGCTATGGATGTGGATAGCGAACTTGCTTTTGGATTGGAAAATCTCGCTTTTGCCAAGGAGGTGATCGCCAGGAGGATAGAGGAGGCGCTGGATACAGTAGGTATTGCCAGCTTACGCCATCGAGCAACAAGTGAACTTTCCGGCGGGGAGAAGCAGAGAGTGGCGATAGCCTCTGTGCTGGCGCTTTACCCTGATATCCTGGTATTGGATGAGCCTACCTCGGAATTAGACCCCAAGGGTGCTGAAGATGTCCTTAATGTAGTGGAACGGCTAAATGATGAGCTGGGCATCACGGTGATATTGGTGGAACACAGATTGGATAGGGTGGTGGCGCACTCCGACAGGGTTATTGTACTGGAGAATGGCATGATTACCGCTGACGGAGGTCCAAGGTCAATTCTCAGCGATGGAAGGGTTTCCCAAAGTGGCGTTGGGATACCTCCCATAATTAAGCTTGCTCAGGCTGTGAAGAGCAAAGGAATGTCATTGCGAGTGAAGCGAAGCAACCTCGATGATAATACTCCACTGACGGTCAAAGAGGGCAGAATAGCGTTAGCTAAAACTCTTCGTCATTCTAAGCCCTTCGCCTCTCGGCATTCCGAGCATCCCTCATTGTCATTGCGAGCCGAAGGCGTGGCAATCCTGAGACCCTTCGCTATCGCTCAGGGTGACAATAAAGAATCTGTCATTGCGAGTGAAACGAAACAATCTCATCTTAAGCCTCTAATTGAGGTGAAGAAGTTGTGGCATGCCTATCCTGATGGCTTTGTTGCCGTAAAGGACATAGATTTAAAGGTGTGCCCCGGGGAATTTGTTGCCATTATGGGACGAAATGCCTCAGGGAAGACCACCTTGGTCAGGCATTTCAACAGCTTGCTTAAACCGACAAAGGGCGATGTTATACTTGATGACATCAATACTAGGGAAGCGACTGTAGCTGAGTTATCTAGAAAAGTGGGCTATGTTTTTCAAAATCCCAATGACCATTTATTTTGCGACACGGTGGAAGAGGAACTTGCTTTCACCTTGAACAACCTGGAAGTCAAGGGTGAAGAAGCGGAATCATTGATTGGTCAAACGCTGGAGAGATTTGATCTGATGCAATATAGATACCAATATCCTCGGTTCCTGAGTGGTGGAGAGAAACAAAGAGTGGCTTTGGCTTCTATCCTGGTAGCTCAGCCCCAGGTAATTATCCTTGATGAGCCTACTAGGGGGATGGAGTACCGGCTAAAGGCTGAGTTAATGAAATTTCTGGACCAATATCGGAGGGAGGGCAGAGCAGTAATTCTGGTGACTCAGGATGTGGAGATAGCGGCTGAGTTTAGCGACAGAGTAGTATTGCTCAGCGAGGGAAAAATCGTGGTGGACGGTCCCAAGCGGGAAGTGTTATCACGGGCGTTGTTATTCTCGCCCCAGATAAACCGCCTGGCACAGGCTCTTAAAAGTTATGGTGTCCCTGACAATATATTAACTGCTGACGAGATGATTGAGGCATTAACATGAATAAAAGATATTTCCCTCTGGCATTAATGATATTTCTTGGCGTGGGTCTTTCTATTTGCTTTGTGTTAATGCCTTCGTTAAATGCCCTGGTGAACTGGGCGTTAATGGCAACCCTGCTTGCTATCCTGGTCATATTAGCCTTTTTCTTCAGTTTTGAATCAGTTACCCAGAGCTCCAAAGAGATAGCTTTGATTTCCATGTTAGCCACTATGTCGGCGGTGTTGAGAATTCCTTTTGGTGCCATTCCCAGCTTTCAGCCATGCACCTTCTTGATAATTTGCTCTGGATATGTCTTTGGTCCTGTATCTGGCTTTATGGTGGGAGCGATGACGCCGCTCATCTCCAATTTCTTTCTAGGGCAGGGTCCCTGGACGCTATACCAGATGCTTGCCTGGGGGTTGATAGGGTGTGGTGCTGGCTATCTGGGGCGATTCATGCGTCGTTCCACTCCAGAGTATGTCATTGCGGTGAGCCAGAGCCCTGAGTGTAGCGAAGAGACAACGGAGCAATCTCGCAGCACCCAGGGAAGCTTCCGCGAAGCAATCCCGTTAACTGGAAAATGGCTGGTAAGCTTTGGCGTTATCTCTGCCTTTATCTTTGGACTTATAATGAATGTCTATTTCTGGCTCTACTTTGCTGGCCCTCTGACGCTTAGCACTCTGCTCTTCGCCGAGCTTAGCAGCTTCTGGTTTGATGTTTCCCACGCTGTGGGGAACGCTATCTTCCTGGGATTGTTTGGCACCAGGACTATAGCCATAATGGAAAGATATAAGAAGCGATTCACCTGGGCCTATCAGGCTGAATAACCCTCAGCGGCATCGGAATTTCAAACCCGTTAAGTAGAAAATGGTTGGTAGGCTTTGGCATTGTCTGCGCCTTTATCTTCGGATTTATCGGAGCATAAATCTTGGCATACTGCCCCTATGGAGATACTTCCTTGCTGGAATAATAATATATATATTATATATATTGTATATGGTAATATAGGACTGAGGTGAAAATAACAAAAATGGCTGGTAGCCAGAGTTGCAGGCCTTCAGCCAGGCAGAGAACTAGGATGTCAGTGGAGAAACTACGTTGGGTTTACCGGGACGTTCTTACTGCAGTTAGAGTAACCAGTCCCGGAAGGGAGTTGAGGGTTGTTGCAGCTATGGAGGCGTTAGCATGCAAATAGATGAACTTCTTCGCTTAATGGTAGAAAATGATGCCTCAGATTTACATCTGAGGGTTCCAAGCCCACCGGTGCTGCGTATCGATGGTGTGCTCATACCGCAGGAAGATTTGCCGCCAGTTACACACACAGATATTAAAGAGGCTTTTGAGCATATTACTGTTGCTAGTCAACGGAAGGCTTTTGACCAAAAACTGGAGTTAGATTTAGCCTATAGTATTCCTGGGTTAGCTGGATTTCGAGTCAACGTATTAAATCAAAGAAGGACAATGAGCATCGCCTTCCGCCGGATACCATCCACAGTTCCAACTATTGATGAACTCGAGTTACCCCAGGTTTGCAAGGAGCTTATTCTTATGCCCAGGGGGCTTATCCTGGTTACCGGGCCTACCGGAAGTGGTAAGAGCACCACTCTAGCCGCAATGATGGACTATCTTAATGAGAATGAAAGACGGAATGTCATCACTATTGAGGACCCCATTGAATACTTGCATCAAAACAAGAAATGCATCATCGCCCAGCGAGAGTTGGGTGATGATACTAAGTCATTCGCCGATGGATTGATGCATGTTCCCCGTCATGACCCTGATGTGATTCTCGTGGGCGAGATGCGTGACCTGGAGACCATAGGCGCAGCTATCACTGCAGCGGAAGCAGGACAGCTAGTGCTGGCAACATTACACACCATTGATGCTGTCCAGAGTGTTGATCGCATAATTGATGTCTTCCCTCCTGACCAGCAACGCCAGATTAGGTTACAGCTATCCCAGATAATAGAAGCGGTGCTGTCACAGACCCTGTTGCCACGGACTGGAGGCAAAGGAAGAATAGCGGCTTTTGAGATTTTAATTGCTACCCCTGCTGTTAGAAACTTAATTCGCACTAGCAGAACCTTTGAATTGCCCGGTATTATGCAGATTGGTACTAAAGACGGTCTACAAACTTTGAACCAGTCATTAGCTTACCTGGTGAAAAACCACAAGGTCACCGCTAAAGAAGCTATGGCGAAAAGCAGCAACCCAGAGCAACTTAAAAAGTTGATTCATGGGCACTGATGCATCTGCCTCTTAGATGTCAGCTTCATCGCCTGGGTCTAGTTAGCCAGGCTACAGAAGCTCGGTCCGGTAATGTACATCTCGCTCAGGGTGACAAAAAAGGATGTCAGTGCGAGCCCCTTTTGTGTCATTGCGAGTGAAGCAAAGCAATCCCGCTCGAAATAGCCACCCATAAATTATTGAACACTGTGGCTTATTTCGTGCGCATCACGGTGTTAGAAACCCTGGCCAGGGGTAGAAACCCTGGCCAGGGTAAACCGCCCCTTCGATTGCCCTCGCAATCAAAGACTTGAGTCCAGGTTCGCTGGTTAGCCTACTTGAAAATTGGGCGACCAACCGGCAGAATCACTCTTCCAAAGCCCGTAAGCAGCCCTATAGCCATACCAAGGTAGAGCATTATCAGCCCACCTATAAAGAGGAACCAGCCAGCTATTTTCCCTATCAGCGGCCATATCCCCATTGGCGGGAAGCCCTGCATGAGATAAAAGGCCATCAGGAATATGCCAATCACCAATATGAGCATAGCCACAGACGGTACCCAGCTCGTGCGCCCCAGTATCGGGACAAAGGTCGCCAGAACTATCCCCAGTATGATGAATACGTATCCGTTGACGATTGTGGTGGGGATACCAGGAAAGCCAAGCGCTAGTAATGGCATCCCGCCCCAGAACTGAAATATGTAGGTCAGTGCCGGGGTAGCGAAGAAAAATACTCCGAAACATAAATTCAGGACTCCGTTAATTGTGTCTCCATTTCTTAGACCTATCAGCCCGACGATGGTTAGGATTACCCCTGCTGCCAGAAGCCAACCAATGAAGATGGACGCATCTGTGATTGCTATCCTCTCTGTCAAGATTGCCCAAACGGCAGTGTTGCCAGCCGCTACGGCAAACAAGCCCGCCATCGTGGGGTCGCCCCAAGTTGACCCTTGCTGAGCCATTTGTCACCTCCTTTGTTCTATATCCGTTGGGGGACTACTATATAATAGAGTGTGGTGCTGTTGTCAATACCTTGTACGTATCCAGTTGCCTGGTAAGACATTGCCTCATTCAGCTGTTTGCCTTCTTTAGCCTTTCAAACAGCGGGGCACGGCATCAAGATTTATCCACCTCTATTCCCAAATATGGTAAGATAAGGCGGCATTCTAGTTCTGGCGGTGGCTATTCCAAACGCCGGAATGGTTACACGAAAGGCAGATAGGGAAACGTGAAATGATGAAAAGGTTTTCTCTGAAGAAGTTCTTCCTAATGGTGGGTACATCCATTAGAAGATTCTTCACTTTTGAAGAAAGTGCCGAAGGCAGAAGGAGACGAAAGGAACTATTCGTACTGGCAGGGATATTTTGTGCCCTGGTGATAGGCGCTATTCTCGTTGGGGTTAGCGATAATCTGCCTGGCATAGTTCTATGCTACCTGGCAGTCATCACCTTGATCGTCGCGGTAACACGCACCTGGAAAAGAACGAAGATGTTCTTAATCTTGCTGGGAGCATCAGTGGTCGGGTTCATTGTCTTTGTTGTGCTACATAATGTCTTTTATGGCCTTACCATACTCACCAGCCACATCACCGCATTGAGCCATCTGCTGGAGGTCTTTCATGTGGCGTTCTTCATTATTGCTGTTTTCCTGTGCCCGGCAGCTTTTTTAGTAGGGGTTGTAGGCAGCATAGTCCTCGCTATCAAGGGGCGCAGAGGACAAGCAACGGGATAATTGTAGCTTGCCCGGGGCAAGCTGTGCGCGCTTTGTTCTTCACCGAGCTTGGCAGTTTCTGGTTTAATGCCTCCCATGTTAAGGGGTACTCATGAAGCATAGCTGCGATTCAGACTATAATCAGCACAGAAGCGTTCAATCTCTTTTGCTAAATGACTAGAGAGCACGATAATCAAGGATATAGGGAAATTTATGAGGACAACGCCCTGTTTGTCTCGCGGACACGTGGACGTGATTCAGCATGAGCGAGCACTGGCACCTTGCCAATGAGCCTTTCCACTTCCTCTCTATCATTACAAAAGCTTCCCACAGATTCAAGGCTAATCATACCCCGGAGATAAAGCCTGACCAATGCTTGGTCCAGGGTCTCCATACCTTCCAGGCTGCCGGTGCGGATGACATTGGATAGCTGATAGATTTTTCCTTCTCTGATGAGATTCTTAACCGCCACATTACCCAGCATTGTCTCTACGGCAACGATTCTTCCTGAGCCATCTGCCCGTGGCACCAAAATCTGACACAGAACACCTACTATCAGGGAAGCCAGCCTGATTTGAGCCAGATACCTCTGCTCTGGTGGGAAGAGGTCTATAACCCTCTCAATACACTGATAGGCACTGGTAGCATGCCCTGTAGTCAACACCAGATGCCCGGATTCAGCTATGCTAAGAACTGCAGAGGCGGTGTCTATATCCCTCATCTCACCAACCATGATGACATCAGGGTCTTGTCTTAGTACATGCTTCAAAGCGTCAGCAAAAGAGTGAGTATCCGAACCGAGCTCCCTTTGACTGATGGCGGAGTTCATATTAGCATAGGTATACTCAATAGGATCCTCAATACTAACTATGTGGCTCGCCGTGTTTACGTTGATGTGATTTATCATAGCTGCCAAGCTAGTGCTCTTACCAGCCCCAGTCGGACCGGAGATTACTACCAAGCCTCGGGGATACATAGCCAGCTCTTTACATATTTGAGGTAAAAGCAGGTCGTCTATGCTAGGGATTTGAGGAGGCAATAATCGAATGGCCATGCTAATTGCACCTCGTTGTCGAGCAGCATTGCAACGAATTCTCCCTATCTGAGGCAAGGATTCACTGAAATCAAGCTCGAGCGCGTGGCGAAACTCCTCAAGCTGTGCAGGTGTGGCTAACGCTTCAAGTGCTCGTTGAATACTCTCGGC
>Ga0315553_10001148_pt1 | contig 22325 bp, 10 predicted proteins | sample SalMarSW160140MG_FD_203099 | JGI IMG/M metagenome (GOLD analysis project Ga0315553, IMG submission 203099) | Salt marsh sediment microbial communities from the Plum Island Ecosystem LTER, Massachusetts, United States - Salt Marsh Sediment SW1601-40 ... | reverse complement strand
GTCATGTCATGTTCGCGAGTCGGCGCCTCGCAAAGGCAATACTTCATGGAACTTGCCGCTCGCGGTGAATTCGGGCGGTGCCTGGCTTTCTCGCACCGCGACGTCCTCCAGGCCGTTATCGCGAAACACTCGTTTCACCGACTGGATGACTTCTTGAAAGACAACCCCTGCCGCCGCCTCATCGGCCGGTTCTATTCGCACCTCGAAATCTCTCTCGCTGGTCTGGACCAGCTGGATGCGCCGGGCGTGCTCGTGCTCCAGATCGAAGACGAGCGGCGACAGCGTCACCTCGCCCACACGAACGAGCGTCGCCTCGCGCCCTTCCACCTGAAAACTGCGGAACGGCGACCCACAGGGGCAGGGGTCCGTGTAGAAACGAAGGCAGTCGCCGAGGTCATATCGGATGAAAGGTTGAACGTCGTTGGCGAGCACCGTCAGCAGCACGGTCGCTGACAGCGAGCCATCGGGAACGGGCCGCATCGCTTCGTCGACCGCTTCGAGGATGACCCAATCTTCGTGCACATGCTTCCGCCCGTGGCTGCACACGAACGACAGTACCAGGCACTCGGTGCAGGCATAGGTATCGACGATGTTGTATTTCAGCGAGGGGAAGGCCCGGCGAACCCGTTCGCGAAGATCATCCGTGAGGGTTTCGCCCCCCGTGTTGAAGATCACCGGCTCGGTTCGCAGTCGCCCGGCGTCCTTTTCTTTGGCGAGGATGGTCAGCATGCTTGGGTAGGTCACGATGCAGGAGACCTTCGGGATCGCGTTGAGCTGTTCAACGAGCCGACCGATCGGCTGCTCAGCCTCGATGAAGGTCACGCCCCTCGCCAACCTCGGATGCAGATGTCTCACCAGTCTGTTGAACCCGACGCCGGCAAAGTGACCGTTGCCGCCGGTGACCGTCACCCTCATGCCGCGCTTGCGCATCTCCCGGACGAGCTTCCAGTGGTATCGTTCGAAGCGGGCCATGGAAATTCCAAAGGAATACTCCAGAAAGGATGAGGGCAAGACGATGACCGCCGGCTCGCCCGATGTCCCGGAGGTCCGGAAGATGGCGACATCGCCGATGGGCACGCCGATCTTCCGGAGATCCGCGAGATGATCGCGGGCCCTGGCGAGGGGAAGAGAACGGATCGTCAGCCAGTCGTCGAACTCCCTCATGAGTTCTGGTTTGCGGGTCACCGGCAAGTCGCGCAGTTCGACCTCGCTTGATGGTCCCAGATCCGCGTAAAGCCTGCGAAACAAGGGGGAGTCGCGCCGCGCCTTTTCCACGAGACGCCGCAGGTTGCCGAGCTGCCTGGCTTCGATTCGCTTCCGTCCACCCCAGGCTGTCCAGAGCCCGCCGGCGAAGTATCCCAATGTTCTAAGAAGGCTGAAACGCATAGCTGCTGGCGATGCTCGAGGGGAGCAGTGTGCCGGATCAAGCATTATATCAATGAGCTTGCCGCAAAAACTTACTGGCGGAGAGGGAGGGATTCGAACCCTCGGAACGCTCGCGCGCTCAACGGTTTTCGAGTTCTAAGATTCTCATGCTGGCCTGTGCCGCCCAGTGACTAAGCGTCTGCTCTAGTTCGCCAACTTCAGTTCCGTGATCCCGCCTTGTTATGGTTGGTGCCATGCTGTGCCGCGTGGTTCGTTTGCAATACCGTTTGCAAATTTCCTGATCCGATGCCGTCTGCCGCCTCACGCAATGTCCGCTTTCGGGCTCCTTTCGGACATGGGCGCCAAGGCACCTCATGTCCGCTAATGACCCAAAGTGGACAGTGGCCTTGAGCGGCGGCGCACCTGGGCCACGACCGCCTTGAGTAACGCGCCGAGGGTCGTTTTATTCAGTCATCTCGACGTCTCGGCCTGCTAAGAGCTAATGCACCCCCGAGTGGAGAAGCCGCGAGTAACCACGGAGGCGGAGATGACAAAGTCGGTGATTATGATTCACGGCGCGTTTGCTGGATCTTGGTGCTGGGACGACTACAAAGCGTTCTTTTCAAAGCATGGCTGGACCTGCCACACGCCAGCACTGCGCTACCACGGTGGCGACCCGAAGGCCGACCCGGACCCAGATCTCGCCAATACCAGCATTGCGGACTATGCGAACGACATCGCGGCATTCGTTCAGACGCTCGATGCAAAGCCGATCCTGCTCGGGCACGCCGTCGGCGGCATGATTGCTCAGCAGGTCGCCTCGCGTGGCCTTGCCAGTGCCGTGGTGGCGATTAATCCCAACGCGCCCTGGGGCATGCTGCCTGAAACCGACGACGAACGCGCCGTCGCCCGCACCTTCATGGAGATGGGACCCTTTTGGAAAGGGCCCTTACGCGTGCCGTTCGACTTGATGGCACCCTTTGCGCTGAACAAGCTCGACGTTGCATCTCAGCATGCCGTGTTCGACAGGCTCGGGCCTGAGTCCGGCCGCGTGATGTTCGAGATGTTCTTCTGGATGTTCGACGACAACCGTGCGGCAGCGGTCGCGTTCGACAAGGTCTCGTGTCCCGTGCTCATCGTGTCGGGCGAGGACGACCGCGCCGTCCGCCATGCCATCGGCCAGGAGATCGCGAGCAAATATGGCTCGAACGGTACCTTTCACCTGGCCCGCGGACATGCGCACTTTCTGTTTCTGGAACCCGGCTGGGAGGGCCCCGCGCAGGTGTGCGAGGAATGGATGTCGGGAGTCTCCGGTGCCGCAAGAGCAAACATGTCGTGACGCCTGTCCGCCAGTCCCCACCTTGTCCGCTCTTGGCAGATTTTGTTGATTTAGTCGGGCTTGATCGGGTCGTGGTGGCGTGATTCCGTTTTCCTTGTGATTTGCGAGGAGGGCGGATTGATGATGGGCACGCAAGCAGCACCGGAACGGCTGTTCTACGACTTCTGCCTTGAGGATCACGTTCCTGACGATCATCTGTTGCGCCGGATCGACCGCTTTCTTGATCTGAGCGATGTTCGGCAGAAGCTAAAGTCGTTCTATTGCTCGATTGGCCGGCCCTCGATCGATCCGGAACTGATGATCCGGATGCTCATCGTCGGCTATTGCCTCGCCATCCGCTCCGAGCGGCGGCTGTGTGAAGAGGTTCATCTCAACCTGGCCTATCGCTGGTTCTGCCGCTTAGGCCTTGAGGGCAAGGTTCCCGATCACTCCACCTTCTCGCTCAACCGCCATGGCCGCTTCCGTCAGAGCAACCTTCTACGCCATGTCTTTGAGACCGTGGTGCGCCGCTGCATGGCCGAAGGCCTGGTGGGCGGGGAAGGATTTGCTGTTGATGCCAGGCTGATCCAAGCCGACGCCAACAAGCAGCGCTCGGTGCCGGGTCATGAGTGGAGCGTCGAGGACATCCCCGCCGACGCCACGCGGGCGGTCAAGGACTACCTTGACAGGTTGGATGATGCCGCCTTCGGCGCTGCCAGTGATGTGACACCAAAGTTCGTCTCACCGTCCGATCCGGCAGCCCAGTGGACAGGCGCGCGGCGCGGGCCGGCCTTCTTCGCCTATGCCACCAACTATCTGATCGACACAGACAACGCGATCATCGTCGATGTCGAAGCGACCCGTGCCATCCGTCAGGCAGAGGTTAGAGCGGCACGCACCATGATCGAGCGCGTGGCAGATTGTTTTGGCCTCAAGCCCAAACGGTTGGCCGGTGATAGCGCCTATGGCGCAGCCCCGATGCTCGCCTGGCTGGTCAAGGAGAAGACGATTGCCCCGCATATACCGGTGTTCGACAGATCCCGGCGCGATGACGGCACGCTCTCACGCGCCGACTTCACCTTCGATGCTGAGCACAATGTCTATGTGTGTCCGCAAGGCAAGTGGCTGAGAACGACTGGTCGGGTTCATGACGGCAGGACGCTGCTCTACCGGTCGCAAAAGGCCGAATGCGATCTGTGCCCGCTCAAACTGAAGTGCTGCCCGAATACCCCCCATCGCAAGATCCCCCGCGACATCAATGAAGAGGCCCGCGATGTGGCCAGAGCCGTCTATGACACGCCCGCCTTCGAGCAGTCCCGCCGGGATCGCAAACGGGTCGAGATGCTGTTCGCTCATCTCAAGCGGATCCTCAGACTCGGTCGGCTACGATTGCGCGGCCCTTGTGGGGCACAGGATGAATTCCTGCTCGCTGCAATCGCCCAGAACTTGAGGAAGCTTGCCAAGCTCAGGCCAGACCCACCGCCAGCACTCCAACCCGCGTGAGGCACAAACTGCCGGGAAAAACCAAAGAGAGCCCGTAAATCCAGGCCCGCCACGGCAGATGTCGGGGCGGGAACGAAACACGTCAGCTTCTGATAACAGCGGACACTGCTAAACCCGCTGCCACCCGACTAAATCAACACAATCGGCACTTAGCGGACATCGATACCGACGCTGAGCATGTCCGCTCTTGGGGGTGAAGCGGACATCCCTGATCCGCTCTCCAATGTCCGCTAGTGACCCAGAGCGAACATTTTTTCGTGATCTTGCAGTGAATCTCGCGTTCGCCTTCCCGGCGGCTTTGATGAGTACACAGCAGTGGGGCTACTTGTTGAAGGGCACTGCTCTAATTACGTATTAGTTGGCCAGACGGGACGGCGCTGCCTCGAAGCAGCAGGGAAGCCAATGCCTTTTTTCGAGGCACCCGAAAACTCCTTAGACCCGTATCAGCTTGAACTCTTGGCCAGTGTCTTCCGACAAACTTGGTCAGAAATTGTGCCTAGGGGTCATCGCCTTCCTCAGAGCCAGGAACTGCGTTTGCAAAAAGAGGTGAGCGGAAGGCTGTGCGCGCTTGCCACCAATGGAGTGATGGATCCCGAGACCCTCCAGGCGCTTACAGTTGCCACTGTAAGACTTTTTCCTCGAAAGAGTCGGCAGAGGGTCGCTACGGGGCTATCCTTGGCGAAGTCGCCAGAGGAATTTGTGGTCGAGGAACGATGGGGCGAAATCGTTGTCAAATCGGCCGGGTTTCGCGCCGTCTATTTCAAGTCCTCAAGTCGGCAGCAGCTCGTATTGAAGCGCCGCAGCGAAACCGACGACTATCAGCTTCTGACTCGTGCATGGCAGGCGGCAAACGCCAAGGCGCGTGAGTTGGGCTGGATCGAATAAGAAAAGTCCCGGTGCGGGAGCTGGGCCGGGCCAACCCAGTCCATCGAGTACCTGGAGCACTATATCCGCATTGGCGAACCGCTTACGACCGGGCAGAGCCCCAAAGGGATTAGAGAGTTTGTTTGAGCCCAGGCTATGTTCAACGTCCGCTAATGCCACTTAGCAGACATCGACGCTGACATTCCGCATGTCCGCTTCGCGGCATAAAGCGGACACTACCCAGCATGCTGAGAAGGTTTTGGCGGAGAGGGTGGGATTCGAACCCACGGTACGGTTACCCGTACAACGGTTTTCGAGTTCTAAGGTTCTCGTGTCGGCATGTGCCGCCTGGTCGCTAAGCGTGTGCTTTGGTTCGCCAATTTCAGTCCCGTGATCCGGCCTTGTTATGTTCTATGCCTTGCTGTGACGCCTGGTTCGTTTGCAATTCCGTTTGCAAAATTCTCGTACCGGTCAATGTCCGGTTCTTGGTGCTTCCTATCAGTGCCCGACAACTTGGATAGATAACCCAGCTCAAGAGCGACGCCTTCTCGTCACCCTCATCGATTGCAGGTCCAGACATTCGCGTTTCGGCGCCCTCTTTCGTGGCGCGCCCTTCGTCTTAGTCGCGCGCGCCGGTTTCTCGGATGGCTCTGCCTCGCCGTCCGCAAGCGCGCGGAGATGGACGCGGCGCCATGCGGCACTGCTTGCTTTGAAATCGGGATGGTACTTGTCAAGGCTGCCAACGAGCGACTTTACCTCTGCATCAGTCATTGCATCGATGATGATTGAGAAGGTGTCACGGCTGAGCGCGGCTCTGACCGCCCGCAACGTGGAGAGGTCCGAGCCCATACAATTTTTGCCTGAGAGATAATTATCACCTGAGCATTGAACCTCTGCTCGAAGTGCCGCTGGAGAGCAACGTGGCAAAGGCACTGAGAAAAACCGCAAGGGAAAACGGAGTGCGATTACCGCGCTGGCCTGGGATAGCCACCTCACACCTGACACAAGCGCCCCGCCCAGTATCAGGCATTCGTTAAGGCCGGGGCTACAGCTTGTGCCAATGTGCTCTGTGTAGGGAACGTTTATTTCCCCTAGGTTGACCCATAGCAGTGCTGTTGGGGTTCTCCGTAGTCAAAGGGGAGAGCAACCGTCGCTGCGCGCGAAACCAGATTTGTTCGACTCAAGCCTGAGAACTTGATTGTCGTTTTCCAAATTGAACGTTGACCTAACTCATAAATTTGTATCTTGACGAAACGATCGCCGTGGGAGGCTGTAACGTGACCCTTGTGCAGATTGAAGTCCTCTTCGTGGTTATCGACACGTTCAACTTTTCCTGCAGTATTCATCTTTAGTATTGTATCCGGTTGCAGAGAGACATAGCCCGAAGCACTAGATGAGTTTAGTCGTGCTTGTAGGGTGTCACGATCTATTTCCTTGCCAGGGTTGACGATATAAAAATCGACGAGCATCTCATCGGACTTCATGTCCTCTGTGCGATAAGGTTCTGCAAAACATTGCAGTGGATAGTAAGGAAACCTTGATCCCAATAAATATCCTAGAAAAACTCCACCAGCTGTGGTCAGAAACGTGGCAACAACAGCCACAACCACGGGTCTAGCAATGTTAGTCTGCCACTCCTGAAAAACGCGCAATGGCAATTTATTGCTCCGCAAGCTTATTTATTTCTACCCTAATCTCCTCTACTTCCTGGGCGATGGCAACAACGTAGTCGCGGATGGCATCAGCGTAGTCGCGAAGGTATGCCACGTCGCCTTCATAGCTATGTCGACATATGCCGCCGGAACATCGTTTTGGTTCTGGTAGTTGGGGGCGCTCAACGGGCCGAAGGGTAGCGTGACGGCTACTGATTGATTCAAAGCTTGGCGAACCTAACAACACCGTAAATCTACTATCTGCTCGACTTCCATCGGGAGAGTAGCAGTTGACGTCGATGACATAAGCATCATATTCGACGCGCAAATTGCCACTCCACTTGCAGTACTCAACGCTTGGGCCATACGCCGCTACCTGAACCAGGCCGAGCTTGTATTGGCCAAGTCCGTAGAATCTGACAAGGTATTTTCCGACGCCCCCTCTAAACACAGTCACTCCACCGGCGGGATTGTAATAGGCAGTCGCCGGATACTTCGCCTCCTGCGGCCTGTCGGCTAATGCATAATAGCCAAGCTGAGCAAATGCCGGCGGACTCCCTAGCAGGACCCCGAGACTTGCCAAAACCATGATCAGAAGATCACGTCGCATAGCTTCCTCCTGCGATAGGGCCTTGCTGATGCCGAATTGGGACTGCTGCGATGATGTATAAGCGTGGAGGCCGCGCCCGCTATTGCCGAGCGCCGGCTAGGTCTCGACCAAGCGGGCTCCGGTCCTCCAACAGACTTTATGAGTTCACGGCCTAGCGGTGAACTAAATCAGTACCACAAGGTCGTACAGCTTGTCTGTGTCGACGATCGGCCGCCGGGACAGTGTCCTGGATCCTACCGGTCCAGAAATGTGCGAAGCGGGCTCTCGTCGCTGTTATGCAAGTGCTGGTGCAGCAGCTCTTAGTGGCTTACAATTATTAAACTAAAGATAGTTGTTCATGAGATAAGGGGCGGAAGTAGGTTCCCGCAGACCAGTTTTCGCCATATGTCGTACGTCTTCCCTGGCGTCATTCGTCGCGATCGCTTTCATCTGCGGTTGCGTGACCTGCGGCTTGGCCCGCACATCGTCGACGTATCCACGTTGGTCGAAACGGAACCGGTGATCTGGCTCACGCTGCTGCCCACGCCGGGCGGTGAAACGCAGGCTGAGGGATCGCTGACGACGCCAGGAGTGCACCTGCGTTGGGCCTTCGACCCGGAGCTCGGCTTCCCGCATCAAGGCTTCGTCGTCGAGCGGCGCCTCTACTCTGTCGACGAGTTCTTGTACGCGACCCCGCAGGCTTGGGAAGTGTTGCCTCACGGCATGCTGGCCAGCCCGCTGGGCCTCAATCGCAACACACTGCGCTCTCGGATGGTGGGCGGCGCGCCGGCGCACGTAGTGCGACACGTGGATGCGCACCTGGATAGCTTGATGCAGCTGCTGGAGCAGGCCGGAGACATCCCGCCGGTCGGCAGTACCCCTGTGCATGGGGGCGGCGTGCGCACGGACGTGCGTCCCCTCGATGTGCTCTTGCTGGGCGCGCTGGAGCCCAGATTTGCTCGGGGGCTCGGCCTGTACTTGGTCGACGGATCCCTCCGCGCCGGCGTTCCGGCGGACTATCGCGTGACTGGCAGATGGGGAGTGAACCCCTGGCCGCAACGCTCGGTGTACTTCGACGCCCTGCTATCGCAGCGCCAACTTGCAGCTACGGGATTTTTCCGGCTCGACTGGCTCACGCTGTTCACTTCGTGCGCCTGCGTTGCAGATACCAACGAGGCCAGCGAAGCGTTCTTGCGTGTGACCGGGATGTCCGGTGCGAACCTGCGCTTTCTCACCGAGTACGCGGTGGGGGAGCTTGAGCTGGAGCTTGCACCCGGGACCACCGCAGGCGAATGGCGAGTCGAAAACGCCGCTCGGCAGGGCGCCGACGTTTCCGTCAACCTGCAGCGGCAGGGGAGCAGCCTATTCATCCGACCTGCCACCACCGCGCAGCGCTTCGACGAGTTGACACTGATTCCGCCCGCGGGAGGCACACTGCCTAGTACGCTGCACTTGGCGGGCGTACATGCACGGCGCGCACGCGGCATCGTCGGCAATCGCATGAGCCTCGTCGCTCGGGCCACTCCGCTGGAAAACTCGCCCATCGACGAAGAGAACGTTTCGTTTCCGCTGGCGCACGCTGCCCAGACACCTCCGCTGGCAACCGTGCGTCCGGGCACCAAGCCGCCCAGCCTGCGCTCCGACGACGGCAGCGTACGCGTCGATGTCTCTCGCGCCGATATCGTCTGCCGCCCTCAGCCCAGGCAAGAAAGCGGCGCCGACAATCAGCGCGCCGTGCGGCTCGACGTCGGCGTGCGTCCGCTCGATGGCTCCGGCCCCGAAGTGCGTCTGACCGGCTCGTCGTCATCGAGCCATCAAGCAATGACCATCGTCGAATGGTCCCTCGACAAGCCCCCCTCCAGTAACGGGCCCGCCCTCACCACCCGCGGCTCGCTCGCGTTCACCAAGAATCGTTCCGCCTTTATTCACGAGCTGGATGTGACACGCCCCGCGCTCGAGCTGTATTCTCGCAGCGGCGCGCAAGGAGAACTGTCCAAACCGGGCTACTTGGAGACGCCGCTGTCCGCCTTGTCGGCACTGCAGGGCAAGCTCGACGATATCCACGTCGAGATCTGGGCCGCGCCCGTCGAAGGTCCCGAGAAGTTTCCCACGCTAGTCGGCTCCAGTTACAAGCACAGCTTCTGGCTGGGGCTTTCGCGCGAGCCCAAAGGCTATCGCCCGCGCTGCTGGATCAACGGCAAGGGACCCTACCAGGCCAGCGTGCTCATCCCGGCCAAGTCGTGGTCGTGCGTCCGTCTGAGCTACGACGGCGCCCAGGTCTCTTTCTTCGTCAAGGGTATCCCGGCGGGGAGCACACAGGCGAAGCACGGTCCGCTGCAAAAGAACCCACGCGGCACGCTGTGCATCGGCGCCGATCCGCAGCGCGCCGGCTCCGCAGACTACGCCTTCAGTGGGTTCCTCGCGGATCTGCGCATCTGGCATCACATCCCCATTCCCGAGCGCTTTCCCGTCCCCGCGGGCGATGGTAGCGGGCCGGCGGCTCCAGTGCCGCTGATCGACAAGACACGCAGCCAGCGACGCTTCGAAGCGCCTTCGGTGGAGGCTCGCGGTTTCGCAGACCAGCCGCGCTACGGGGGCCTGCGCGCCGCGTGGCCGCTGGATGGACAGCCCCTCGATGTCATCAGCCAGCGGGAAGATTCGGAGCGGGGCACGGTCCGCTACGCTGTGGGGCATCCGCTGGATGCGCAGCGGCGAGTGCTCGAGCTCGATGGCAACCATGTGCTCGAGGTGCTTGGTCGCGCGCCGGAGCTCTACGCCTTCGATGAGCAGCTGTTGGTGGCGGCGCGGGTGTTTCCAAGTCCGATTGCGCCGCCATCGCTCGATCCTCGCGACCCCTCGCATCGGGTGCGACCGACGATGACCATTTTGAGTGCCGACAAGGAAACTTGCTTCGCGTTCGGGCTGCAGGCCCACGGGGTGGGCCCGACGGCGAGCTACCGGCCGACGTTGTTCTTGGCGGGAGTGGAATACGCGTCGACCTTTCTCATTCCCCCAAACAGCTGGTCGCGGGTCGCCGCGCTCTACGATGGCTCGACGGTGAAGTTTTTCGTGGATGCACGGTCCGAGCCGGATCGACCCGATGGCATCGAGGCGCGGCGCGGGCCGATCGGGGCGGCACCCGGGCAGATCTTCCGCATCGGGGGCGAGGTCGACCCGGACGAGCTCACGATCAAGAGCGCCTTCGTGGGACGACTGGCGGACATGGAGATCTGGGATCGGCTGCCGCGGCGCGGTGAGTCCCTGCCCAGCGCGGAAGGGCTCGAGCCTGCCGCGGACTTCGCAGCCCACGATATAGAAGATGGCCTCTATCGGTTCTGGGTGCGGGGCGTGGATCTGTTCGGCCGCCTGGGACCCAAGTCCTATGCCGACACCGCACTGGACAGCTTCCGCAAACCTCCGGCGCCAACGACGGCGCGCGCTGGTTTTCTTCCGGTCCGCGCGCGTGTCGGCAGCGTGGTGCTGCCAAGCGATGAAGACCCTCGTACGCGGATCTCGCTGCCGCGGGCCGCATTGGACACGCTGCCCGTCGCGCGCATCGTCGGCTACGACCTGGAGCTGATCCGGCCCGGCCTGATCAACGCCATCACCGGCGCGGCCTCGCCACACACCGAGTCGCTGGAGATCCTCGCCGCCGAAACCGCCGGCGATGCCCTGGAGCTCAGCGTCCGCCGCTCCGCCTTCTCGTTGCTGGAGGCCACCGCCGACGTCGACCGGCCGCTGGAGATCCCCGTCGACCATGAAGTGCGGGTCGAGTGGACGTGGACCGGCGCGCAGCGCTTGTTTGCCCCCGAGGTCTTTGCCTTTCGCATCGCGCAACGCCGGCGTGGCACCAAAACCTGGTCCGCGCCCGGCGGTGCGCATGAATTCGCGCTGGTCGACGACGTCATCGCGCGCGATCCGGTCGCCGCGCCCTTGCGCACCGAGCCCATCACGCACGACGAGTGGCAGACGCTCGCGGGCAACGAGCGAGAGCAGCGGGGGCTCCGCTGGCTGCCGGAGCCCGCACCGGGTGCGGACGGAACGGCGGTGTATCGCTTGCTGCTGCCCGAGCTAGGCGCGCTCAGCGCTTCGCCGCACCGTCTTCCGCCCCAGGATGCCAATCCCGAAACCTTCGTTCCCGGAGCGCTGGTTGCGCTGGACGAAACCGCGCAGCCACCCGGCTGGCAGGTCTTTCAGGTGCACTGGCACGAATGGGACGCATCCCGCGGCTGGACGCTGCTCCTGACGCGCAAGCGCTCGGCCGAAGAAGCGCGCGCACCCGAGCGCACCGACGCAACGCTGCTGCTGCGCGGCGCCCGCTTCTATCTGGGACAGCGCTATCGGACACTAACGGCGATCGATACTGGAATCCTTAGCGAGCCGACCGTCGCCTACGAGATTTGCGTGCGCTCCGTATCCCGGCGTGACACACGCACCCTGGAGAGCGATGCGGGGGCGGGAGCTTCATTGGTCGCCGTAGACCGAAGGCGTCCACCTCACCCGCCCGTCCCTTGGGTGTCGATCGAGCGCGCCAACGTCCATGGGCGATCGCGCGCCACCGTCCAGTGGGATGTCGCGCCATCGGGCGACCGCGCGGCGCCCGCATACTTAGTTTACCGCGCAGTGGACAGCGCGGTGCACGCGCGCGACGTGGAGCTCAGAAGATCTCGGAGCGGGTACTACCGTGGCCTGACCCCGGAGCAGATCGTCGCCGACGATCGCGACTTCGCGGGTTGGATTGCCGAAAGTTTCCCGAACTTCGCCGACAGCTGGCAGACCCGCTTGTTCGTGCCCAAACCCGAGTCGTTCGCGCGTCCCGGGCAAGACGCCGAGTGGCGGCGCGCCTGGGAGCGCTATGCCGAAGCGTCAGTGGTTTGGCGCGCCTGGAGCACCCGCTTTCACGCTGGGCTGACGCTGGAAGCTGCCAGCGCCGGGGAGCGTTCGCAGCTGCAGGAAATCGCGGAGCGTCCAGGAATGGAGGCGGCGTTTTCGCTGGTAGCGCCCAGCGCAGTCGCTGCAGGGCCTTACGTGGATGACGTCAACGGCAACGTGCGCAACGCCTACATCTATCGGCTGCGCACGCAGAGCCCCGCGCTGGTGGCAAGCGCGGGGTGGGGCGGAGTCAGTTCCGCGGCCTTCGCCCCCAAGACACGCCCACCGCCCGCGCCGTCCTTCACGAAGGTGGAAGCCGCGGATCGCCAGGTGACCCTGCACTTCGCCCTGAGAGACGAATTCGACTTGGCCGAGTACCGCATCTACCGCTCCGTCGATCGTGCAAGCGTGGAGGACGTGCGCTGGTGGACCGAGTCTCCACCGGAGCGCGTTTCGCTTCGGATCCCAGATCCGCTGCTGCGCGTGCGCGACAATGCGCTGGCGCTTCCCCTCGAGCTTGAAGCAGCGGAGATCGTCGCGGTGTATCGACTAGCGGACGTGGCGGTGGAGGGTTCCACGAGCCCGCCTCGCCCCTTCAACCTATTCCGCACCACGCGAGCGCTGGGGGCGCCGAGCCGCTTCGACGCAAGCACCGGCCGCATCGAAGGCCTGAGCCCTGTACGCGACGGTTTGCCGGTGGCGGTGGTCTTCCGCAACGGCACGGGCGCGGACCGGGAGGTGCGAACGCTCGCGCCGGGAGTCTTGGTAGACACGGGGCTCGTGGGTCGCGCGGACTATTACTACGTGCTCACCGCGGTGGATGGCATTGGGCTCGCGTCGCTGCCGTCCAAGGTGCTGCACGCCCGATCCACGGACAGCACGCCACCCACCCCGCCCCCGTGGGTGAGCGGGCAATGGGTGCGCGTTGCTTCCGACGGCTCGGAGTCGCCCTGGGTGGAGGACGGCGGAGCAGGACCCGATGGAGTCGCGCTTGTGTGGGAAGCGGTGGATCCCTCGGGGCCCTCCGTGGCCGAGATCCGGGTGCAGCGCCAGAGTCCCGCCGGCGCGTGGGTGGATGTGTCGGGAGCGCTGCCGCCAAGTGACACAGCGTGGCGCGATGCGAGCGCCAAAGCCGAGCTCACTCACCATTACCGCCTGCTCTTGCGCACGGCGGGCGGCAACGTGAATCGGCGCTTCGAAATCCAGCGGGTGGAACGCGCTCAGAGCGGAGGGGCGCCATGAGCTTGGAGGACTTGCTCAACGGATGGATGAGCGAACGGAGGGACGTGACCTTCCCCGTGCATCCCGACGATACGCCGAGTCACTTCACACCGTTTGGATTCGACGATGCAGGGCGGGGATTCTCCCCAAACTGGGAGCTGCAGTTTGCCGTAGATGCACGCCTGACTGCAGCCTTCACTGGTCTCGTGTTCGTCTATCACGACGTGTCCACCGCAGAGTACTTCATCGACATTCTGATCGCGGCAGCGCCTCCCATCCGTCCCATCGCTTGGTTCCCTTCGTGGTACCCGATGCCGGACTACGCCCGATACGGTCCGTTCAACGCAGCCCAAGTCCGTGACATGGCAACGAATCTGCTCACGGAAGACGAAGCCGTTCTGGGGCGTCTGATTTCGATCGACGGATCAGTCACGGACGACGTCCGGGCCCGACGGGAGCGCAATCAAAGGCGGCTAGCCCCCGTGAGGAACGCTCTATCCCTCGATAAACCTGCGGAGTCCGACAGCATCTCCAACATCGTCGACTTGCTCATTGCTAGGAGGCTCACCTCGGGCCTGCCCGTAGCGGCAGGCGAAGTGATGGTTCGGCTGCCGGCGGGAGAGGACGTCCGGTTTTGGCTGCACCCAAGTACCTCAGGGACGGACGACTCCGGCACGATTGAGATCGACTCCAACCTGTACATGGACCCCGCTTTTTACTTCTCCAGCTGGTCTCGCATCATTGAGGACTACGACCGCTTCCCGATCGAGTGCCGCCGACGAAGCATTGGACCGCCGCTTACGTCGGGCCGCGTGCACTTCGTCCGCGAGATGCCGGACCCCGCGGTGACGGCAACGCAACATCCGACGATCCAGGACGCGCTGCACGCGGCTCTCGAGCACGACGTCATCCTGATCCTGGACAAGGCGCATTACGCGGTGGCCGCCCGGGTCACCAAGTACGTTTCAATTCTGGGTCTCGTCGCCCGTGACGACGATCCGCGCGATTTGAAGAACGAGCCCGAAGCAGGTTTGACGACCGCGCTCTCGCACCGCTATCCAACGATCCGCGCGGCTAGTGGATGGCGCGGCCTACGCATTCGATACGAGCAGGGCGCGTTGCGCCGAACGATGCGCGGCGCGTTATCGGGGATCATCTACCTCGCCGGCCTCTCCATCTCGGGAAATCACCTCGATGCCGATTCTGAACAGCACCGCACGGCCCTCGGCGGTGCTGGGGTGTTGATCGAAGGCGAGTACTACGACCCGGGAACCGGCGACGATGTCGGGCCCCTGCTCGGTAGCGGCTTCAGCGCCGTCCACCTCCATCACTGCGCGATCACTTCGAATCGCATCAGCGCCTCGACGAACATCGATCTGCCGATGCAAGGCGGTGGAGTCATGTGTAACCAGGCGTCACCCGTGATCAGCGAGTGCCTGCTCAGCTTCAACCACTCGATCTTTCAAGGCGGCGGCATTGGCATTCACCGATATTCGTTTCCGCGCATCCTAGACAATGTTATCAGCCGCAACGTCGCTCACGGGTGGGAGAGTGGGCATCATGGGGGCGACGGTGGCGGGATCGGGATCCTGCAGGCGCCGCCTAACGAAACGCGCGCGAGAGCACTCGCGAGTCGCCTCGAAGACATGTGGGATACGACGATCCTTGTTCACGCAGGAGACATACCCGGCTGGGTTCGCGACACCTACGATACGCCGGATCTCGACGCCGCGCGGAGGTATCGGATCGCCATCGTCCGCAACGAGATTCGCAACAACACGGCCTACCTGTCGGGTGGCGGCGTTTACGCGACGGTGTGTGCATTCGTGCGCCTACACGAGAACCAGATCATCGACAACACGGCATCCGGGGAGCGGGGCGGCGGGATCGGAGTCACTTTTGGCAGTGACGTCATCGTGTACGGTGGGACAATCCGCGCAAACAACGCGCTTGAGTTCGGTGGCGGGATCTACGTGCGCTCCTCGCGGCTCGAGCTCACGACCTGCTCCATCACCGACAATGCGTCGTCGTCGAACGGTGGCGGAGTTACAGTCGAGATGCGTCCGGAGATGCTGATCCGCGGCAAACCGGGCTACGATCTGGTGCTGCACAGCGTGTTCACGCACATCAGCCGTACTGAGCTGGTCCTGCGGGAGGTCACAGTCAGCGGGAATACGGGCGGGGCGTTCCCATCGGTTCACGGGCGCAAAGACGAGCACGCCTACACGATCTCGCCCTGGGACGATGGCGTGACCGTGGGTCTGATCGGACCCATGCCACTTCGGATTGATGTCGATCGCGCATCATCGATCGCGCCTCCGGGCTCGACCGAACGCATCGACGAGACGGGAGCTCGCACAAACCACCCCATCGTGCCGGGAACACCGCTGGAGCTCTGATGCCGAGCAAGCCCTTCCTCCCTCTCAGCCTCTCCGGCTCCCTGTTCCCGTTGGGTGACCTCGGCATCGAGTCCGGCACTTTCCTCGACAAGGTGGGGCTGGATCGGCTGGGCGCGGAGGTCAACGAGGGCGCCGGCGAGCTAACGCTCAGCTTTCGCCTCATCTTCGTCGACGAGGTGGCGCTCGCCGCGCCGGGCATGGACGACCTGGCCTTCGTGATCGGACCTGACGAAGGTCGAGCCGCCTTTCCCTTCGCGCTCACCGTCGGAAATCGCTTCGAGTTTACCATCGAGGAGCTGAAGTCGCTGCTGCGCGTGCCGGCGACCATTCTGTCGAAGGCGAACAACACCGGGACCGACACCGCCCCGGTCTGGGTGCGCGTGCCTGATGAGCCCTACGAAATCGATCTGCCGCCCGTGTCCTTCCGAGTCGACGGCAACGGCAACGTCGCCCTCGAAAGCGCGCTCAGCCTCGACATCAATCCGTGTTTCATCGGATACACCCGCTGCGTCTTCAAGGCCGAGGGCATCAGCCTGCACCTTACCTCGGAGGACGCACCGCCACCAGGCCGACCGGATAGCTGGCGTGGTCTCTTGATCGACGAAGCGCGCTTCTATCTACCCGAGGACTTCGCGCTGGGTGATGTGCTCATCCGCCTCGATGATGCCGGCCTCGGGAACGGAGGCGTGTTCGGCACCATCTCCCTGTCCTGGACCAACACGTTGCGCGAAGAGGAGCCGTACGTGGAAGGCCCGGCCACCGGCACGTTGTTTGGCATCCACATGGCTCTGAAGGAGATTGCCCTCACCTTCGAGCAGAACGTGCCCGTGTCGTCGCTCCTGCGCGGCGAGATCTTGGTGCCGTTCTTCAACAAGGCCATCGGCATGAAGTTGGCCTTGGCGATGGACGGCGACTTCACCGTCGACCTGTACGCCGCGTCGGGTTCCGGAGACAGCGCGCATCTCATCGCCTTGGAGCTGGATGAGCTGCTGCGCCTGAGCGTGAAGAGCGCCCAGTTCTCTCGCATCGACGCAAAGGCGCTATTTTCCCTGGCCGGCGACATCAAGCCCCTGATCGGCGGTTTCGATTGGCCCACCTTCGAGATCGACAAGCTGTCCGTGGACGAGGACGGCAACTTCGACATCCAGGGCGGTTGGATCGACCTTCCCGAGACATTCTCGCTCGACTTTCACGCCTTCAAGATCGACATCGACGAGATCGGCCTGGGCAAGAACGAGGAGAACGCCCGCGAGTGGTTCGGGTTCTCCGGGGGCATTCGGCTGATCGAAGGCATTCCGCTGAGCGCCTCCGTGGACGGTTTGCAGGTCTCCTGGAACCCTGCCGACCCACCCACGCCGTCTGATCCGCTTCACGGCGTGCAGGTCACTCTGGAAGGCGTCGCGGTGCACCTCGAGATTCCGGGCACGCTGAGCCTGGACGGCTCGGTGCGCTACCGCGAGGTCCCGCGCCCGCCCGACACCCGCACCGAGTCCGACTCCACCGCAGCACAGGCCGGCGTCTTCGGGCACGTCTTCACCGGCTCCATTTCCCTGACCATCACCCCGCTGCGCACCCAGGTCGCCGGCGAGCTCTTGATCGGCGAGCTCACCCAGTACGCCTACGACGACGCCGGCGTGTTGGTCATCGGTGAGACCTTCCCCGCGTTCTACATTGTGCTCAGCGCACAGCTGCCGTCTGCGATTCCGCTCGGAGCCACCGGCACCGGCCTGTATGGGTTGGCCGGCCTGTCCGGCCTGCACGTGGCGCCCAACCGCCAGCTGGTCGAGGGGGAGCCGGAAGCTTGGTACGAGTGGTACAAGGCCGACCGGGGCGATCAGAGCGGGTACAGCGTCACCAAGGTGGTGAAGTGGGCGCCCCGCTTCGACAACTACGCCTTCGGCGCCGGCCTGACCATCGGCACGATCCAAGACGACGGCTTCACCATCAACGTCGGCGCGCTGGTCGCCATCTCGCTGCCGGGCCCGGTCATCATGATCGAGGGCAAGGCCAACCTGCTCAAGCAGCGCGGCGAGAGCGGCAAGAGCGCGGAAGGCGCCCTGTACGCCCTGATCGTGTTCGACGGCTTGGCCGAGACGTTCCAGATGAACGTCGACATCAACTACACGCTCGAGGACGTCATCTCCGTGGGCGGCGGGATGGAGGCGTTCTTCGACTTCAACGACAACTCCGTCTGGCACATCTACATAGGCCGCAAGGATCCCGAATCGAAGCGCATCCGCGCCGAAGTGATCTCCATTATCTCCGCCAGCGCCTACTTCATGGTCGATCCCAAGGCGATCGTCTTCGGGGCGGCGGCGGGACTGGACCTGAAGCTGGAGTACCAGCCGCTGGTCATCCGCCTCATCCTGCGCATCGCCTTCGAGATCGGCCTGTTCTTCAAGCAGCCGCAGCTGACGGGCTTCGTCGAGCTGTACGGCGAGATCTCGATCCTGATCTTCGGCTGGGGCATCCAGCTGATCCTGCAGACGCTTCTGGAGGGCTCGGCGCCGCAGCCCTGGTGGATACACGGCCTGGCGCGGGTGAGAGTGGGCCTGCCCTTTCCGCTGCCCAGTTTCGAAGCCAAGATCGAGTTCACCTGGGGCGAAAGCGAGCAACCCGCGCGTGTGCCCTTGCTCCTGGGAGCTTCCGCGATTCATCCCAAGGAGCTCGGGCGGAGCTGGGAGCTGTCGACGACGGCGGAGAAAGCGCTCATCGTGCCTGTGGATGCCATCGCCGTGCTGAGTCTCGGCAAGCCGCTGAGCCAGGTATCGACAGAGCGCAACCCCGACGACGGGACCTTGCAGTGGTTCGACTACGAAACCGTCGAAGGCTGGGAGTTTCGCTATCAGCTGACTCGAGTCACGTTGCGTAATCTAGAGAGCGACACCATCGTCGCCGAGGGTCCACTCGACACCCATCGTCCCTGGCTCAATCCGCTGGGACGAATCTTGACGGACGCGGGTCCCAGCGACTCGCCAGATGCTCCGCCCGTGGCCGCACCCCAGGTTCAACTCTGGGGCTACTCGCCGCTGGACGCGCTCAGCCCGGGCGCGCAAAGCCACTACCGCGACCCGTGCGAAGAGAGCAGCGGCGCGCCCGAACGACACTGCGTGCACTGGCGCAATGCGCCGGTCGGGCTCGAATACGGACGGGTATTCACGTATCAGGGCCTTTCGTTCAGCACCAGCTCGGCGCGCGTCCACCGGATCGGCAGCGACGATCCGTTCCTGCAATGCCAGACGATCGACATTCGCTTTCCGGAACCTGTGACTGAGGTGGTCGTGCAGTGCTCCGGGCTCAGGCGCGCGAGCGCGCGACTGCGAGGCAGCGAGGTCTGGGAGGCGCTTTTTTCCAACGGCGAGCTGGACGTGCCCGGCACCATCGACAGCCTGCGGCTGACCCTCGCTTCCGGTCGCGGCACGGTGGCGCCCACCTGGGTGGTGGGCTTGGCGCTGCTCGAGATCTGCTACGTGACGCAGCGCTCGGTCGATCGCATCGCCGGCGACGGTGATCTGTCCAATGCCGACCGCGCCGGCCAGATCGACGAGTCGCTCTTGCAGCCGAACACACTCTACGCGCTGGAGGTCGTCGCGGAGCGTGGCGAGCGCGTCGTGGGCGAGGCCGAGTTCAGCGTCCCCTCCCACGAGTCGGCAACGTTCTACTTCCGGACCGGCGCAGCGCCCGGATTGAACCTGACCACGGCGCAGGTCGAGGCGGCGGCGGGCCTCTCCGGAGCCGAGCGCAACGCGCACCTGGCGGTAGATTTCCGCGACGGCAAGCTGAATGAGCTGTCCAGCTACGTCCAGCGCACCACGCCGGAGCACGGCGCGCCCACCTTCTATGGTGGCTACGACGTGGTGGTGAGCTTCGACGTGCCGTACCTCACCGCGTTGTTCGACGGCGCGCTGACGCTGCGCATCAGCGATCAGAACGGGCACGTCGTGGTCGGCGACGCCAGTCGCTGGATCACCGGCCTGTTGCCGCTGATCACGCCGGGCCTGGCGGCCTTTCTCCGTGCGCCCCGCGAGCAAAGCTGCGCGCACGGCGCCAAGCCCTGGTCGCCGCACCTCCCGCGCGAGCTGGTGTGCTCGCTGCCCGACACGCTGCGACGCGAGCGCCTGTATCGGGCCGAGGTTCTGGCCGAGGGCAAGGTCCTGCACCGCTTCGCGTTCTCACTGTCACGCTTCCGCGACTTCCACGACCACTTCGCTCCCGGCTGGGACAGCTCCAGCTCGGCGGCGCATACGCCGGTGGTGCGGACTGGCCTTTCGTTCACGGCGCCGGTACCCATCAACCTCAGCCGCTACGGCTCGCTGCTGACCGCCTGGCGAACGGCCCGTGACCGACTCTCGGCGACGCTGGCCTTCGGCGAGCACGATTCGGGAGTGTCGCTCGACCAAGCGCTATCGGACCTGACCACGACGCGCGCCGCCCTGGACGACTTCATGCTAGAGCGCTTCGCAGCGCTCGAGGCAGCCGTGCAACCCAGCTTCGAGGCGCCGGGCTTGGAGCACCGTCCGCGACCTCCGAAGCTGGAGCTAATTTCGGTCGCACTCGGCGCTGACGTCGTGTACCTGCTCGACAGCCCCGAGGTCGTCGACCGCGCGCGGCTGTCCATTGCACGCGCTGATTCGGGTGCGGCGGTTTACCCGGTCTGGAATGATGACGGGACCCGCGCATTCTTGTTCGACTCGAGCCGAGCTGGCGGCGCCTTTGCTCGTGACGCGTTGGCTCTGGAGCTGACCTGGACGCGGGGCGGGCTCACGGCTCCGGATGTAGCACCCCTTTACCGTGCCGGAACACTGGGCTCTGTGGTCGATACCGTGCGCTGGTCGCTGTCAGCGAGCTGACGGGACGCGAAATGGTGGCGCAGTTGCCGCCCCCCGCCAACGCTGACGCTGTGAGTCCGCTAAGCGAGCCGGAGGTCTCCGGGGGAATCCCTGGCAGCGGAGATACAGGCGTTTGTTGCGCGCGCGGCACGGGAGCGTGTCAGGGTCAATGAGCCTCCCCAGAGGCAGCTGTGACTAAGGCAACCAACCCGCCTCGCTGCCGCAGGCGTGAGGTCTTCGGCCGGGATCGGCTCGCCAGCGGGCGCCGCGCCTTCCGGCGGCGGCGCTGACGCCTCCCCGCCCTTCGGCAAGGATGGTGACAATGGCGCCTCTCCGCCGGACGCGGGTGCGGTAGGTTCGCCGCCCTCCGGCGTCTCGCCCTTGGCGCGCTTGGCCCCTTTTCTCTTGTCCTGCACCTTCTGGATTTCTGGCGGAACGAGCATTTCCTCGGTAGTCGCCTGACCCTCAGCCTGGTTCTTGGTCGCGCTTTGCTCGGCGACCTCCCCAATCGTCTTGGGTTCCGGTGGCGCAAGATCCGCTGGGGTCGCCTCGGCCGCCGGCTGGAAGATCTCGACGGCGTCGCCTTCGACCTTGCCCGCCGCTTTGGCGTCCTTGGCCTTGGCGATCTTGCGCTCGACGACCTTCTCTTGCGTCTTCTCTTCGACGTAAGTCACGTTGACGACGTTGTTCACGACCACGTTGTTGTTGGTGATTGTGGTGTTCCCCAAGGCGCGTGAGCGTTCGAGGATGGGGCGCTGCCTGTTCCTGTCGCGGACGATCTGCCTTTGCAGGTCGTCGGACAGGAAGGACCGCGAGGGCACCACCTGCCAATAATAGTCGGGCACAGTTCCGATCGAGACGTTGACATTGATCCCGCCGTCATAGGCGGGGGGCATCGGCGCCCAGGCGAGATAGTCGTCAGACTCGCGCCACGAGACCCATGCGGGCGCCCAACGGCTACCGGGGACCCAGAACCATCCGACGCGGTTCGAGAAACCCCAGCGGCCATAGTGGTAGGTCGCCCAGCCGAAGGGCTCGTTGGAGACCCAAGTCCAGCCGCGGTCGGTGTAGACCCAGCGCCCGCGTGTGTAGGGACGCCAGGAGCGATCCACGCGCGACGGCACCCAGACATATTGCCCTTGTATCCAAACCCAACTGCCGTAGGGCGCGAGCCGCTTGTAGAAGATGCCAGTATTGACGAAACCTTCCTCACGCGGACGCGTCCAGCGCGTGCGCTCGCCGTAGAACGGCCGGTCGCGATAGTTGGAAGCCCAGTAGCCATCAATGTCGAAGGAGACCGTGCGATAGCCGAGCCGCGGGGCGTAGTCGCCGAGTGAGTAATAGTTGCCCTGGTAGTAGCCCGACAAATAGATCGAGCGCATCCAGCCGCGATTGCCCTGGAAAAGGCTGTCGCACCAGCTGTAGTCGGGAAGACAACCGAGGATCGAAATCGGGGCGCGGCCCGGCACCGTGACAATCACAGGATACTCCGTCCCCGGCCCGGCGCGTAGATTGACATTGGTGATGGGATACCCGTTGGGCTGCTGTGCTATTGCCGGTGCCGATGCTAGCGACCCGATCGCCCAAGCTGCTACGGCGGCAAGGGGTAGATGGCTCTTCGCAACTATCATCACGACCCGTCCTGTCTCTACTCCATACGCTGGAACGCGAGCGACCATAACGGCCTTCGCCTGCCGGCTAGGCGTGAACTCC
>Ga0315553_10001147_pt1 | contig 22347 bp, 20 predicted proteins | sample SalMarSW160140MG_FD_203099 | JGI IMG/M metagenome (GOLD analysis project Ga0315553, IMG submission 203099) | Salt marsh sediment microbial communities from the Plum Island Ecosystem LTER, Massachusetts, United States - Salt Marsh Sediment SW1601-40 ... | reverse complement strand
CTCTCGGTTGTGTTTCTGATTCTAACCGCTGTCTATCTGAGAAATATCCGACTCCTGACATCCGCCGGCCGAATCGGCCCGCGGAGTAGCGCCCCCGCATCTATGAATGGAAGGCCTCGATGTAGCCGTCCGCGTAGATCTGCTTGTTCATCACCAGCTCTGCTGTAAGCAGGGCGTTTACCAGATCCTCATCTGTCACGTCGCAGATCACCGCATCCAGACCGTTGGCCACCAGCATGATGGCGAAGGTGCGGTTGATCAGGTGCTTCTTGGTCGTGCCATTGGATATGTTGGACAGTCCGCAAACGATGTGGGGCGGAGGATCGCTGAACAGCTTAAACTGGCCTGCCGCTGACAGTATCTCCTGGGCCTGCTCCTGCATGTACTTCAGGGGCATGACGATGGGATCGAGGAACAGCTGCTCCGGACTGATATCGAACTCCATGGCCTTGGCCAGAAGCTTGCCTGCGTTCTCTACCCGCTTGTCCGCACTCTTGGGGCTGCCCTCCTCGTCCATGACCAGTCCTACGATCGAGGCGCCCGCCTCGGCCACGATGGGAAATATGGCCTCCATCTTCTCATCCACCGCGGTCGTGGAGTTGATCAGGGGCGGTTTCTTGCACAGGGGCACCGCCTCTTTGAGCATCGAGGGCTTGTTGGTATCGATAGAGAGGGGCAGATCCGAAACGGCCTGAACCTGTTCAATCATCCAGCACAGATCCTCCGGCTTGCTCGACACCGCCCCCAGGTTCACATCCAGGTAGGTGGCTCCGGCTTTGGCCTGTTTTACAGCCCACTCTTTGAGCACGTCCGCGTCCTTGTTCTCAACCGCGGCCTTAATATCCTTGAAGCCCGTGTTGATCCGCTCTCCGATGAATATCATTGCTATTTCCTCCTGTTCCTAATTTTTCAGAAAGCCTGAGCTGCACCCTTACGCCGCAAGCGCCGTTACAGCTGCCTCCTGCACTAATCAGCCGGCAAACTGCTCGATCGTGGCCTGCACGTTCTTGATGGCCTCGGGATGGGCCATGACCAGGATGTCCGCCCCGGCCTGCAGATATACCGAGGCGCAGGTGGCTTCCCACATCGGACCGCGTTTGGCCAGCTTGCCCCAACCGGGCAGCACGTCCTCATCCACCACCGCTTCCTTGATGCGCCATACCTCGCCGCCGACATCGCACAGCTGCGGACAGGCCATGAGCTTGTCCCCCTTCAGGCCGGCAGTGCGGGCCCGCTCGAGGATCGTGTATACGTAGTCGAAACCGTAGCCCAGGGCCGCGGTGGTCTGGAACATCACCACATCCTTGAGATCGAAGCCGGCATCCTGGAGCAGGATGTTGACCTGCTTGCCGATGTTGATATCCACCGGCGCCTCGGCGATGATCTTGTGCTTGTCGGACTTGCAAATCGCAACCACGGTCCGGTAGTTGGTCTCCTTGGCGGAGCCGATCAGGCAGTTCTCCCCCTTGGCCGCCTGGGAACAGTCGGGAAGCACCAGGTTATCCTTCTCATCATCCCCGCAGCCCCAGAGGATGATAGGCACGTCCACGGCCTTGAGCACAGCCTCGACCACCTTGGCGCATTCCTCCGGCGACTCGTCTTTACCTGCCGGATCTGCACCGAGCAGTTTGAGGTTGATCAGATCGACCTTGTACTCCTGCACACATTTCTGAGCCCATTCGGTGGGAGATTCGATCTCCTTGCCGATCGCCTGCTTCAACACATCCGGCCAATCCGGGGGTGTATCGGCCACGAATCCCGCGATCACAGGCTTGTTCGGCAGTTCTCCTTCGAAGGTGAGAAAGGGCAGGGTTGTCTGTCCCCCGACCGTCACCGTTTTGCCTCGGGTTCCCCCCTGATCCTTGGTTGCACCGATCGTGACGGTGTTGATGGGGGCTGTCCACTTTTCACTTACCTCAGGAATTTGCATCTTCTCCTCCAACTGTCTCAATGATGGTCTGAATTGTGTTCATAATAGGGGAACCGTTCAGATTTTTCAAAGGCTCACCCTGGAAAATGACTTCTTCAAGCTGAGAGTCATAGGGAATATCGATCAAGTGAGGAATCCGAAACGCTTCAAGGCGCCGCCGGAATACCTCCTTCTTGGCATCCGGGATCATGTTGGTCACTATATATTTGCGGCGAATCCTGTTGTCCAGATCATCGGTGATAGCCTGGATCTTCTCCGCCGATCGCAGGGACAGAGGATTGTCGCTGACCACCACGAGCAGAGCGTCGATGTTCCGGGTTGTCCGCCGGCTCAGGTGCTCCAGGCCTGCTTCATTGTCCATTACGACCCACCGGTATGAGGGAGTCAGATCGTCGGAGAACTTGCGGATCATGTTGTTCAGGGCGCAGTAACAGCCCGAACCCTCTCCCCTTCCCATGGTAAGCAGATCGAATCCTTCGGCCTCCTCGATGATCTGGTGCAGACCCGCCTCCACGTAGCTCGCCTTGGTCATTCCTGCGGGCAGCTTCTTCATTGCATCGAGCACCTCCTCCCGCAGGTCCCCGATGGACTGCTCCGGCTCGATCCCCAGGAGATCCCCGAGATTGCTGTCCGGGTCCGCATCGATGGCCAGGACCGGTCCCTCGTTCTGCAGAACCAGCCGGGTGATTATCAGAGCTGCTAAGGTGGTTTTACCGGTTCCCCCTTTTCCGGCAACGGCGATGCTCTTAGGCATGGGTCCTGCTCCCTTGAAACAATTCGATGTCCGTATGGGGAAGAAACATCGCTTTTTGGAATTCCTCCACGTAGTCGTTTGCGCCCATGAGATCGTAGTAGGTGGTGTCCTCTCGGATCTTCTCGATCTTGTACAGCGCTTCCTTGTAGAAGGCCACGATCTTGGCCCCTTTAATCGAGGCGTTGCCCACGAACTCGTATTTATTCCGTTCGATATCGGGAATCAGGCCGATGGCGATGGCGTGTTCGATGTTGATGTAGGAGCCGAAGGCTCCGGCGATGCAGAAGCGCTGGATATCCTGGAAGGTGAGGTCCAGGCGCTGCAGCAGGATCTTCATGGCCGCGAAGATCGCCGCCTTGGCCGTGACAACGTTCTCGATATCGGATTCGCTGATATACACGGGGTGCCCCGTCCCGGTCTCCCCGCCGTCGGCGATGATGTACCGTTTCAACCCCTCCACTGTCTCCACCCGCGGCCTGTCTTCCTCCACGAAATCACCGGAGCGGTTGATGTAGCCCAGCTCGAGGAGCACCGCGACCGCGTCTATGATCCCTGATCCGCAGATACCCTTGGGCCGCTTGTTGTCGATGGTCTGATACTTGATGGCCCCTTTTTCTACGTACATCTTTTCCACCGCACCCGCTTCGGCCCGCATGCCGCAGTCTACGCTGGCCCCCTCCAGGGCGGGCCCTGCGGAGGCGGAGGCGGATACCAGCCACTCCCTGTTTCCGATCACCACCTCGCCGTTGGTTCCGATGTCCAGAAGCAGGCTGAGCTCCTCCCTCTCGTTCATACGGGTGGAGAGGATGCCCGCGGTGATATCGCTGCCGACCCACCCGCTGACCGCGGGCAGGCTGTACAGCAGACCCCTGGGATTGATGTTCAGCCCGACCTCTACGGCCCGCAGCGGCGGGGCAGAGACGGTCGCTGCCACGTAGGGGGCCCTGCGGATATTCCGCGTGCACAGACCCAGCAGAAAATGCCCCATGGCCGTATTGCCCGCGCAGACAACGGCGCTGATGTCTTTCGATCTGACCTTATTGGCGTCGGCCAACTGATCGATCAGCCCGTTGATGTCATCGACCAGGAGCCGCTGCAGCTCCTCCACCCCCTTCTGCTCGGCGCTGATCATCCGACGGGTCACCTCCCGGCCGTAGATCCCCTGGGAGTTGAAGCAGGCCCGGGCGTCGAGGGTTTCCATGGTATCGGTGTTCACCAGGTGAGCAACGACCGTGGTGGTACCCATATCCACCACGACTATATAGTTGTGCTCGCTGGTGTCGCCGCCCTCTATGTTCATCACTTCGGCGATGTCCCGCCGCAGTCCCACCGTGGCGGTGATCTTGTAGTCGTTGTGGCGGAGGATCTCGGGAAGGCTCTTGATGATCTTCAACCCCATCTGCATCGAGCGGTACTCGAGAGCTTTGCGGATAGCATCGTCGACCCGCTGATGATCCGCCGTGTTGTTGGCCAGATCGGGCTTTTCCAGCTCCAGGAAGACCTTGGTGACCAGCGGGGCGGGAACCAGATCCTTCCCGTACTCCCAGCCTTCACTGAAATCCCGGAAGCGAGCCGCGTCCTGCGCCGCTACCAGCTTCTCCTTCGCCCAGGTCTCCTCCGGAATTTCCACCACCAAATTGTCTTCCACCGGAGTCTGGCAGGCCAGTACGAAGCCGCGGCGGATTTCGTCCCGGGTCAGCTTGGCGCTGACCCTGCCGGTGACCTTGCCCTGGGTGACGATCATCTTGCAGCGTCCGCAGATTCCGTCGCCGCCGCAGAGGTTGTTGATCGTGATTCCCGCCTGCAGGGCTGCTTCGAGTAGACTGGTATCCGCCTGGACCCGTACCGATTTGTTGTGAGGGGTGAAGGTAACAGAGTACGTGGACATACTTTAACTGCTTCCAGTCCGCTTAAATGTTATCCCGGCATCGACAGCAGGGCCAGCGGGGGTTCGCTTCGAGCTCAATCAGAAGTTAGGCCACTTCTGCAGGAATGCTGGTATCTCCCTGGCGGATTCCGGGCCGATGATCACCTCTTCCCATTCAGAGGTGTCTTCGATCTCGGCCCTGAAGATGGGCAGCAGACCCGGAATGATCAGCTTGCGGTGCTTGACCTTTTCCGAAACCTTCTGCTCCGCGATGGTTTTTACCACCAACTCCGCAGAGATCTTGTCCCCAGCGTAGGCGTTCAGCACTCCCAGGCCTTCGGTCTCCACGACGCAGATATACGTCGGAACCTTGCTGCGTTCAACCTCTCCGGCCACGCTGAAGTAAGTCAGAGAGAAGTTCGTGGTGAACATCACCGGAGAGTTCTCGCCGGGTCCTCCGATCTCGTACAGCTTGGCCTCCACGGTATTGGGCACCTGCGGATCTGTGTACACGTCCTGGACCGTGACCATTATCGGCAGCAGCTCCCAGGGCTCCACCCCGTTTATGATGACGATCCCCGCATATTTGGCGGCAAACACTCCGCCCAGGATTCCCTCCATATCGGGTGAGCTCGCCTGCACTTCGATCATCGAGGGATAGCCGAGGGGCCGGAACTGTTTCTTCAAGGCGGCCCTACGGGCAACCGTCATATCCCTGATCGTTTGCCCGCCGTCGCTGAGGAAGCTCAAGACCAGATCCTCCGCTCCCTTGTCCTTGGCTTTACCGGTGAGATCGGCCAGCTCTTCGAGATTGTTTCCGTGAACCGCCAGAGGCACCTTGGCGGCTGCGGCGATCTCCGCCAGGGCTTCCACGTTAGAAGCGTCTGCCCTGTAGATCAGCGGTTTCTGATCCTTGACCGCCTCGACCGCCGCTTTCAGGGCGTCTGCTTTGGTTCCGATCAGGATCAGGGGGATCTCGCTTTTCTCCGCGGCGAGCTTGGCCCGTCCGGCGGGATCTGCGGTCTCGACCTCCACTGCGCAGAGGGCAACCCGCAAGACTGCGCCGACCCGGGGAAACACGCTCTTGTTCGCCCGTTCGATCATCGCAGCCGCATCCTCGTCGGAGAGGGCGGCGGGAATGCGGATCGCAATACCTGTGGGGCGGTGAAACTTCTCCTCGTGGCGGAACATCACCGTCTCCTGTCCGATTTCGAAGGTCTTTCCTTCCGGACCGATCTTGACCAAACGGATGGGAGGTGAAGAAGCGTCGGAAAGAGCTTCCTTGCCCTCCTCTGAAATATGGGGGCAGTCGGTCAAGGCCCGCTGTTTGGCGGCCACCTGCATGGCGAAGGCCATACAGGTCGGCAGACCGCAGTCCTTGCAGTTGGTCTTGGGCAGGTTTTTGTAGATCTGCATGCCTGTTAATGCCATAGTCTACTCCTTTAGGTGTTTTGCTCTCTCTTAGAACAGGGACTCCATCTCCAGGGCCGGATGTGACACCTTGGTGAGGTACTCCACCAGCTGATCCGGCATCTCCGCTTCTTCCTCCGTGGCGATCTTTTCCCACAGATCGGTCAGCCCTTCCTTCTCCAGCTGAGGCTTCATCCGCTCCGCTACTTCCTCTTTCAGCTGTTTGGTCATCCACACGATGCGCTGGTGCCCGCCCTCGCCGGAGATGAACTTGGGACTGGAGATGTACAGCTTGCCGATACCGGTGAACCCGGGTATCTGCTGACCGCCGCCGACCTGCCCGGCCAGGCTCGAGAATGTCATGCCGATCGGCGTCATTCCCGTGAAATCCCGGTCCACGATCATGATCCCGTTGGCCTCGGGCACCACTGCGGCGATGCACTCGAAACAGCCGCAGGAGGTCATGGGCTCCTCCATTATGGCGTAGGCGTTGAACTTCTTCAAGTTGCCGTTCGACTTCACGTCGATGTAGGCGTTGATGTTCGCCCATTGACCCTTGACCGCATCGATGACCGCACCCTTCTTCACAGGCTCATTGGGTCCATGCTCGTCGATCTGATAGGAGGCCTTGCAGTCCAGCCAGGTGTAGGCGCCGCACAGGCCCAGACGCTGGGGTGTGACGATGCAGACATGGTTGGGGGCGTAGGACTGGCAGAGGGTGCAGGAGTAGTAATCCTCCACGTCCTCATCGGTCATGGCGCCGACCTTGTCGTCCCGGGTGCTGTACACCTCTTTGGCCATTTCGACCAGTTCGGTAACCTTGGCCTTGTCCGTGTAGATCTTGACCTGGACCCGGTCCACGATCTTGGTAAAGTCTTCATGCATCTTGGCGACCAGAATCTCCCCCAGATCCTTGATCTTGAATCCCTTCTGCGCCGCTTCCTTGGAGATCCGCACCCAGACGATCGATCGCTGTCCCATGTGGAAGATCCCGTGGGCGCAGGAGATGAACTCGTGGATCCGGCGTTCCAGGACGCTCTCGAAGTCTTCCTGGAACTCCCGCCCGGCCACCTCGACTACGATTCCCAGCGGATAGGCCTCGCCTTCCTTCATGTCATCGATCTCCGGACCGATCACCTCGATCTTGCCGTCCTCCACCTGGTCCAGCGGCTTCATGCCCAGCAGCTCGAAGGCGTCTGTGTACTTACCCCCGAACTGCACATGCATATCCTCTTTGCGCACCCGCTCCCCTTCGAAACCGGCGCCGTAGGGTACGGGAATGGGGATCTCCTCGATCTTGATGGTCAGCCCGCGCAGCTCGATGGCCCGGCTGATGATCTCATCCAGCTTGATACCGGAGATTACGTGCTCGTAGGTGCAGATGCCTGTCGGATGGATCTCCGGGATGGGCACGTCGGAGATGACGGGAAAGCCGAAGTTGATGGCCCCGGCGGCAGTTGCGTACTTCTCGTCGGTGATCAATTGGCCGTCATCCAGGCCCTTGGACTTGCTGTCCGCCCCTAAAGCCATGACGAAGGCGTAAACCCGTTCCTTGTTGTACAACAATATCTCCCGGGCGGCCTTCATATCCCCGGCTTCCACCCCGCCGAAGGTCATGGCCGAACGGGCGGCGAAGTTCAGGGCGTGAATGGCCGCGGTGATCTCCTTGCCGTAGGGAACGGTGAACGTGTCCCAGTTCATCTCCACCCCTTCCTCGTGCAGCTGTTCGGCTATGGCTTTGCCGTTGGTATGACCCGCCATAAAAACGAGGATGTTCCGGGCCTGGAAGCCCTGGATCAACTCCACCGCCTCGCTGTTCTTCTTGGTACAGCCGGCGATGGCCACGAAACCGGGCATCCTTCCGTCTACCAGCTTGATCCCCTGCTGCCGCAGGATGTTGTCGCCTGTGAAACCCAGCCAGATGCCCTCGGCGGGATTCCCGTTGACGTACTTGAGGCTCTCGATGATCTCCTCGGCGATCAGGGTGGCCACACCGGAATCGAGGGTTTCCCCGAGATAGGGAAGCCATAGATCATTTTCGGGCACCCGCCCCAGGAGCTTCTTGGCCTCCTGGAAGCTCTCCTCCAGATCCCCGATCTTCTGCACCTTCTGCCCCAGGAACAGGAGCATAATCGGCAGATAGTAGGCCGTGTTGGGATAGGCAACCTGAGTATCCTTCCCCTTGGATTTGATCATTTTTTGGAGGTCTTCCTCCGCCCGGGCAACCATTTCATGGGCTCCGCGGATCGCTGCAGTGGCGATGATCTTGGACATCTCTTCAAGACTCCTTTCTGGATCTAATTATTAGCTTCGTTAACCTGTATTTTTTCGAGAGGGGTTACACTGTCCTCCCCTGCTCCGAGCCCGAGTGCTTTGACGGCGTGTTTTCTGCGGCACTCGGGACAGAGCCGGGCCAGATGCCGGAACTCCTCCCAATCTATATTGAGCCTGTCATTCATGGTCTGGGCTACGGGAACACTTACCATGCGGGTACCGCACTCCTCGCAGATCAGCAACTTCGAGCGGCTCTTGAATGGAGAGATCTCCGCCTCTCCTGTATCCATGTGAATCCGTACCTGGATCGTACCCACCGGGCAGATCACGGCACAGGCCCCGCAGGCGATGCAGGTCTCCGAGGCCTCTCGAAACGGAGCGGCTACCACGCGTTCCACACCCCGGCCGGCGAAGCCGATGGCCGAAGCCCCGATCACCTCCTCGCAAACCGACACGCACAAACCGCAGAGGATGCAGTTGCGCTGACTTTCGGTGACTTTTGGATAGGGCGTACCCTTCACACCCATACGGCGGGCCAGTTCCTGCAACTCCTCGGACTCCGGGGCACGGGCCAGAAGCAGCTGCATCACCCCGTTGCGCACCCCGGCAGCCCGCCGGCTGGAAACGCTCACAGTGATATCCCGCCGAACCGGGTAGTTGCAGGCCGTAACCAGTCTGCCGGGAGCACCATCGGAACCTTCGATCTCCACCATGCAGATCCGACAGGATCCCAGGCTGGTAACCGCGGGGTGATAGCAAAGGGTGGGGATCCACACATGGGCTTTCCGGGCCGCCTGCAGGATCGTGGACTCCCGAGGCACTTTGACAGTTTTTCCCTCTATCGTTACTGTAGGCACTCTCTGTAGCCTCCTTATACTTTCACAATCGCCCCAAAGGGACACTTTTCGAAGCAGGTGTTGCACTTTGTGCAGATCCCCTGATCGATCACGTGGGGCTGTTTGCGCTCGCCGCTGATCGCCTCTACGGGACAGTTCTTGCGGCAGATTCCGCAGCCCGTGCAGCTTTCCGGATCGATCTTGTAGATGAACAGCCCCCTGCATTCCCTGGCCGGGCAATGCTTGTTTCGGATATGCTCCTCGTACTCCCCTCGGAAATACTTGAGGGTGGATATAATCGGGTTAGCCGCCGTCTTGCCCAAAGCGCACAGGGAGCCTTCCATCACCAGCTCGGCCAGGGTCTCCAGGCTGTCGAGGTCTTCCAGCTCTCCCTCTCCTGTGCTGATCCGTTCGAGAATGGCGAGCATCTGGGCGATCCCCTCCCGGCAGGGGGTGCACTTGCCGCAGGATTCTGCTTTAAGGAATCCGAGGAAGTACTTGGCCACATTCACCATGCAGGTGTCCTCGTCCATGACGATCATTCCCCCGGATCCCATCATCGAACCCAGTCGGGTAAGCTCGTCGAAATCCACCGCGGTGTCCAGATGATCGGCGGGGATGCAGCCTCCCGACGGTCCTCCTGTCTGGACCGCTTTGAAGGCCTTGCCGTCTTTCACTCCGCCGCCGATCTCCTCGATGATCCGCCGCAGTGTTATGCCCATGGGGACCTCGACAAGTCCGGTGTTGGTGATCTTGCCGACCAGGCTGAACACCTTGGTCCCCTTCGAGCCCTCGGTGCCGACGGAGGCGAACTCGGAAGATCCCATGCCGATGATGGCCGTCACGTTGGCCCAGGTTTCCACGTTGTTCAGCACCGTAGGTCGGCCGTTCAAACCGCTTTCCACCGTATGGATGTACTTGGCCCTGGGCTCTCCTGTTCGTCCCTCCAAGGAGGCCATCAGCGCCGTGGATTCACCGCAGATGAAGGCCCCGCCGCCCCGGTTGATGCGGATATCGAAAGAAAAACCGCTGTCCAGGATGTTTTGTCCCAGGAAGCCGAACTTCCGGGCCTGTTCCATGGCCCGCTTCAGATGCTCCACAGCCAGGGGGTATTCATTACGCACGTAGATGTAGCCTTGGGAAGCCCCGACCGCGTACGCCCCGATGACCATGCCTTCCAGCACCCCATGAGGGTTGCCCTCCATCACGGAGCGATCCATGAAGGCGCCTGGATCCCCTTCATCCCCATTGCAGATCACGTAGCGAATGCCATCGGGGCTTTCAGCCCGGCGGCAGCTGCGCCACTTCCGGGCCGTGGGAAATCCTCCTCCGCCGCGGCCACGCAGCCCCGCCTCCTCCACCTGCTCGATAATCCCTTCAGGTTCCATGGAGCCCAGAGCCTTGGCCAGGGCGGAGTACCCGCCCACGGAGATGTAGTCGTCGATGCTGGTTGGGTCGATGTGACCGTTATGCTCGAGAACGATCCGTTTCTGCACGTTGTAGAAGGGAATTTCCGCCGGAGTTTTCACCTTCTTCTTGGTCTTGGGATCCTCGTACAGCAGCCGTTCTACGACCCTCCCCCCCAATACGGTCTCTCGGAAGATCTCCGCTACATCCGGCTCTTCGACACTGTGGTAGAGGATTTCCCCCGGATCGATCACCACGATGGGCCCCAGCTCGCACAGACCGTGACAGCCTACGTGCTTGGACTCGATCACGATGTTGCTCCCGTTGCCGCCCCCCGCCTGCTCTGCCCCCCCGGCCGCCTCGCAGAACAGCTCGTACAAACGACGGGAGCCCTTGGCCGCGCATCCGGTACCGATGCAGACCCGCACGATGCGGGTGTTCTTCTTTTTGTTTTTTTCGCGCTTTTTCCGGTAAGCTTCGAGCTCTTTGGGGCTGTGAATGATCTTCTGGACTGCTGCTTCGGTTGCCGTGGCCACTTAGCTACCCCCTGCCTTGCTCTGCGGCGCCGGAGCGGCGACGGAACCCTCCACTTCGGGAGTCAGAGCACCGAGAATTCCCAGCGCCGATTCCGGGGTTACCCCGTCGTAGTACTTGCCGTCGACGATCATGACCGGAGCCAGTGCGCAGGCACCTACGCAGTTCACCGCCTGTAAAGTGAACATCCTGTCCGCGGTGGTGCCCCCAGGCTCGATGCCGTACTCCTGGCAGATCGCCTCGGATATCCGGGGGGCGCCCTTGAGATAACAGACCGTACCCATGCACAGAGTCACTTCGTGAGCGCCCTTGGGGGAGAGCCGGAAGGAGGAATAGAACATCGCCACCCCGTAAACCCGGGTCAGAGGAACCTTCAATTCCTCGGCTATTGCACGCAGCTGCTCGGCGGGAAGATAGCCGTACTCGGCCTGCAGATCCTGCATCATGGGGATCAGCATGCCCGAATCACCCTCGTAGCGCTCGACGATCTGTGTTACAAGCTCTCTATCCATCTTTCATACCACCTCAAATATGACTTCCTTGTCCCTGCTGCGAAGTTCCGTGGCAATCTCCCGGACAACCGACGGCCGAATCCCGAGTTGATGGGGCAGATCCGGATTCTGGTGGGAGGGATTCACCGCCTGACCCACGACAAAATGGACGTGATCCGCCTCCAGCAAGTACCGCAGCAGACTGGCGGCGCCGTCGTTTCGGTACTGAACCGCATCCAGATCTAGCCCCTGCCTCAGCATATCCCGCACCTGGGTCAGCGTGAGGATTCCCTCCGTAACCAGGTCTACGCCCTCGAGCCGGGCGATCGGCGGCACATCGTCGGTGATCGTGCTCAGATCAACCTCCAGGGGACAACCCAGATGTTTGGCCACGATCTTTGCCGTAGTACCGCCGCAGACCACCAATTTTCCGACCCTGCTGACGAAGCGGTGGACCAGCTGGCCGTCGTCGCCCTGCTTGGCCGGCGGCCCTGTGAACACCGTGGCCACCTGCTTGTGCCGGACCTTGATGACCACGATGCTCACATCGTCGCCGGGTTTTCCCAGATACAGCTCGCTAACCGCCTCGGCGACCTTGTCCGCAAGCTGCAGAGCCGTCAAACCCCGGTGGGCGTGTTTCTCAAGGAAGCCGGCTGCCAGTTCCCAACCCCAGCCGAGGGGATAGGCACCTCCGATCCCGGCGTTCAACACGCCGTCGGAAACGAACACCACCCAATCCCCCTCCTGCAGGTTCAGCACCGTTTCCCAAATGGTTTTGCCATCCACGACCCGCTCATCATAGGAAACGGGTTGAATCTTGCGCTGCCTCAGAACAATCGCATGGGGCGAGTCGAACTCCACGACCCTGGCATACCCTTCGCTGAAAAACTGGGCTATCGCAAAGGTGCTGTAGGCTACCTTGCGGATAGCACAGACCGGCAGGGTTTCACTCAGGGTCTGTACGACCTCCCCCAGGGACAGCTTTTCTTCCAGCATGCGGATGGCGATCTGAGTGGTCAGGGTCGCCAGTATATTGGCTTTGACCCCGCTTCCCAGCCCGTCGGAAAGAGCCAGGGTGACCCACTCGGGCTGGCGGGAGATGGCGATGTTGTCGCCGCAAAGCTCCTCGCCGTGTTTATGAACCTGCCGCGTACCCCACTCGTAGAACAGCCTCATTCCTTGTCTTCTTCAAAGAGCGACATCAGCTTGACCAGCAGGATCTTCGTCTCCGCCGTGGTCTCCCCCAGCAGACGGGCGATTTCCTGGGCCGTTTTCATCTGCCGGGAGATCACCTCCTGCGCCCGCTCCAGGGTCTGCGCCCGAAGGTTCCGCAGGTGCTTCTTCGCAGCCTCCTCCTCGGAGATATCGATGAAGATCCCACAGTACAGATCCTCTCCTTCGATGGGAAACAGCCCCACTCGGAAGCTCACCTCGTGGTCCGGAATGCTCTCCTTGACCATGAGATTCCCGCCGGCTTCGATGGCCCGTTCGAAACAGTCACAGTGCACGAAGCCAGCCGCCGGCCGCCCCAGGAGCTTCTCCTCCCCGCAGTGGAACATGGTACGGAAGGAGGGGTTGACGTACTGGATGCGGGTCTCCCTGTCCACCAGCAGCACCCCGTTGGGGGTATGTTCGAGGATTGCCGCGATATACGGTGATGTCTCCCGCCCGTCCGGAGGATCTTTCTCAGCCACCGATACCTTCCTGTTTACGAACACCTCCAGTCGTCACCCGGTTCAACCGCCTGCTCCGGTTCCGGTCTGCGGCTTCAACACCTTGTCCTTGAACGTACTGATCGCCTCTTCGACGCTGCTGCTGGTAACCGGCTCATCATCGATCTGCCAGTTCAGCCCCTCACCACAGCGTTCCATACAGAACGATCCCTGCAATTCGATCTTGTCTTCCAGACCGTGTTCCTTGAGCAGCTCATTGAAGCGCACGATGATCTGGCGCGATCCCTTGATGTGACAGGAGCTACCTACGCATACAGTCACGGTCATCATCTACTCCCTACACCTCCTTGGCCCCGCCGCCGATATCTGTCGCCTCACCGGCATCCGTCGCGGCAGCCATTTTTTCAGCAACCAGTTGGCGTTTCGCCTGGGCTGATTTCCTGTCCTCCTCGAACACCAGGGCGTGGGTCGGACAGGAGGATACGCAGGCCGGCTCCATTCCCTGCGCCAACCGCTCTATGCATAGATCGCACTTCAGCACTCCCTTGCCCTCCGTGCTCATGGTGATGACTCCGAAGGGACAGGCCTGCACGCACATTCCACAGCCGATGCAGCGTTCCTTATCGAACAGCACGGGCTTTCCCGGGGCTTTGCGATGCACGGCCCCGGTTGGACAGGCCAATGCGCAGGCCGGCTCATCGCAGTGCTGGCAGTTCAGAGGTATGGCGCGGGGGCCGTAGGATTCCACGTGAATCCTATAGCCCGGTTTTTCCCCTGACACCATCATAGTTTCGATATCCTTGCTCGCCGAATGAGCGATGGCACAGGCCAGTTCGCAGGTGTGACAACCCATGCAGCGCTCGATTTTTACCGTGATTCTTTTCGCCATATATGCCTCACACCGCCGGCTTCAGAGCCTGGTCGTACATCATCGGCTTCAGCTTCAGGGCCTGCCTCTTCTTGTCGATATGTTTGATCATCTTGTGGGCGGCCTCGACCGGATCCAGCTCGAAATCCCATTTGCCGCCGACTTCCTGCTCGATCTCCTCGGTGAGGTACTTGTACAGATTCCTGCTGCCGGTCATGGGCAGCGGATGGCCGATCATGGTGTAGACGCCGGAGGCCACGAAGTACAATCCGATGGAAACCGCTTTCTCGCTCATCCACTCCGGAGCCGCACCGGCAACGGGTAGATCGGAGATATCCTCGCCCAACCCCCCCTCGGCCACTACGTTGGCCAGGACCCGCAGGATGCGACTGTTGTCCACGCAGGAGCCCAGATGCAGAACCGGCGGGATTCCCACGGCCCGGCACACCTCCTGCAGGCCTTCCCCCGCCATCTTGAAGGCCGCCTCCGGCTGGAGCAAACCGTGTTTGGCGCAGGAGATGGCATTACATCCGGTGGTAACCACCAGAACGTCGTTCTTGATCAGCTCCTTGACCATCTTGATGTGCCCCTCCTCGTACTCCACGTTGGGATTGGAGCAGCCGACCACTCCTGCCGCACCGCGTATGCGGCCGGCGATCACCGCGTCGTTCAGGGGACGATAGGTGGAACGGTAGGTACCGCCGAGGAATTGGAACACGCTCTCCGTGCTGAAGCCGGCCACGATCCCCTCGGTGAACCGGGGCACTTCGATCTTCTGTCCGTCCCGGTTGGGGAAATTGTCGATGGCCGCCTCGACGATCTGGGTGGCGATTTCCACGGCTTTTTCTTCTTCAAATTCGACATGCTGGAAACCGGGAATCTTCGCTTTGGGGGAGGTGGTGACCAGCTTGGTGTGGAAGTGCTTGGCGGCCTGAGCTATACCCGGCATGAGACACTGGACGTCCACGACCATAAGATCGACGACGCCGGTCATGACGGCCAGCTCCTGCTGCATGAAGCTGCCGGCCAGAGGGATGCCGTGGCGCATCAGGATCTCATTGGCCGTGCAGCAGATCCCGGCCAGGTTGATACCGCTGGCTCCTTTTTCCTTGGCCTTTTTCACCAGCTCCTCGCTCTGGCTGACCACGGCGATGATATCCGACAACGTGGGTTCATGGCCGTGCACCACCAGATTCACCGCGTCTTTCTTCAACACCCCGAGATTCGCACTGGATTTCTGGATCCTCGGAGAGTCGAAGATCACATCGGAAAGTTCGGTGCCGATCATCGAGCCGCCCCAGCCGTCGCCCAGGGCGGCCCTCATGCTCTGCTTCATGAGATTCTTGTAGTCCGCATCCACTCCGATATGGGTGCGGTGCATGATCTCCACGATTTCCCTGTCGATGGCCCGGGGCATGATGCCCTGCTCCTTCCAGAGCTTCAGCCGGGCGGGGGGAGCCGTGGTGGCCATGCGCAGTGTGCCTTCCATCTGGCCGAACTCGTTGAGGGCTGCCTCGGCGACCTTCTTGGTGATCTCCTTCAGCTCTTTGTCCTTGGTCTCTATCCCGTAGATCTCCGCGATAGCCTTCAGCTTGCGCACGTCTTTAACCTTGTAGTCGGCGTTCGGATCCTTGGAGATCAGCAACAGGGTGTGGGCGATATCCCGGCCGTGATCGGAGTGCGCGGCCGCTCCACCGGCGACCATGCGGGCGATGTTTCGCGCGGCTATGGTATCTGCATCGGCCCCGCAGATACCCAGCTTCGGTCCGTCGCCGAACGGATCGATACGGCAGGGACCCATGCTGCAGTTCCGGCAGCACAATCCAAGGGTTCCGAAGCCACACTGGGGCTGCATCGCGTCATAGCGGTCCCACACGGTGGAGATCTGCTCCTCCTGAGCCCGCTTGTACAGCTGCTGCGAGGCTTTGTCCGCATACTTAAGTTCTTTGGCCATCAAGTACCTCCAAGTATTGTTTTAAAAAAGAACTTGTTTCTATCAGAGGATTCAAAGGGGAGGTGAACGTTGTGCCGTTTCCAATAACGGCTAGTTTTTCGATCTCTGTTCCTCATCCTGATGCCTGATGCTCATCAAAGGGCCAAGTTGAAAGGAATGATGATGTCTGCTGTCTGCGCATGACCCTTTAAAAGTGATACACAGTTGGGATATATGTTCAGAGGCCGCTGAATTGCAGCAAATCACTCTCCGTACCTCTATAAACCCGACAATAGTGGTTGCATTATAGACCAGAACAGGAAGAGATTCAACATTTTTTTGAGCATTTTGTATTTTACCAAAAAACGCACCAAATTACCAATTAGAAACAACCGTCGGAATCAACTGCTGCAGGAAACTTCGAACGCGGATCGGCGCAGCACCGCGGTGCTTCAGGTGAGGCGATCTACCAATTCCTGAACCAGCCCCAGGGTCTGCGCGTCGATCTCCTCCAGGGAGGTCTCCCCCGTGCTGATTTGACGGATCTGCTCGGAAAGCGGCAGGAAACCGAGGATCTCCAGTCCGTCGCATGCCTTTCGGATCAGCTGCTCATCGGAGTCGTTGCGCACCTTGTTGCCCACGACCCGGACCCTCTTGATCCCGATGTCGGCAGCCAATCTTTGGATGCGGTGAGCCGTTTCAGCGCTGGTGCGGTTCGGTTCCACCACGACGAGCATATAGTCCACCCCCAGGGCGGTTCCGCGGCCCAGGTGTTCGATGCCGGCCTCCATATCGAGGATGACCCACTCCTGGCGGGCGATCATCATATGACCGAGCAGGCTCTTGAGGAAAGCGTTTTCTGGACAGGCGCACCCGCCCCCGCCCCTCTGCACGGTTCCCATGACCAGAAGCTTAACACCGTTCTGATCGATCCAGTACTTTTCGGGGATGTCGTCGACCTTCGGATTCATCGTGAAGAACGGCGCAGGTTCACCGACCTCGGTTCCCGTGCGCTCGGCGATCAGCTCTTTCATCTCTATTATTGGTGTGATCTGCCGATCCACGGGGATATCGAAAATAGTGGCCAGGTTCATGTCGGGATCGGCATCGATGACCACCACCTTGTTGCTCCGATCCCGTACGACCCGGGCGATCATGGCCGCCAGTGTGCTCTTGCCGACGCCGCCCTTACCGCTGAGTGCTATCTTCATTGCTTCCCCTCATCTTGATCCGGAGTATATTGCGGAATCTTCGGGGATGTCAAATATCCTCCGCCGATCCTCTGCTCGCCGCTGTAGATATTCATCCTGCGGCCTCTGGCGAAACCGATCAGCGTTATGTTCCGCTCCCGGGCAGCGGCTACGCAGCGATCCGTGGGAGCGCTGCGGGAAACGACGATCGGCAAACTGCAGGCTGCAGCCTTCTGGAGGATTTCGGAGGAAAGCCGCCCGCTGGTCAGCAGGAGCTTGTCACCGAATTCGCCGCACTTCCCCAGGCAGGCGCCGATCACCTTGTCCACGGCGTTGTGGCGGCCTATGTCTTCACGAAAAACCAGCAGCCCATCCCGGTCCGCCAGAGCAGCGGCGTGCACGCCTCCGGTTTTTCGGTGCAGCTCGGAGCGCCCCCGGAACTCCTCCATCAGAGTGCTGATATAGGAGGAAGCGACCCGTATCCGCTGCCCCACAGCCCCGGTGTCGATCGGACCGGCAGGGACAGCCGGAGTTGGCGAAACTTCGGAGAGCTCCTGATCCGGCTGATCGCTTCCCCCTTCGGAAGAAAGCGTGGAGCCGCAGGCCGACCCGATCACCCCGCTCAATCGAAAACTCTCGGCATCTACCTCCGGAGCCAGCTGAACAAAGGCGCTCCAGGTAGCCCTGTTCACGACTATCTTCTGAATCTGATCGGCCGACTGTATGAAGCCGTTGGTGAAGAAGAAACCACGGACCAGGTCATCCAGGTCTCCCGGAGAGCACATCAGCACGGCGATGCGTCGATGCGCCGCCAGGAGTTGGAGGGAGATTTCTTCGGTTATCAGGTCATCCCGAGCCTCCCGCAGCTCCCCCTCGATGCGGACGATATCGAGTCTGCGCACCCTTATGATCTCCCCGAGGCGTCCAGGTGGACGCTGAGGTCCTTCGGTGTATTCAAATTGGAAAAAGCCCTGCGGATCCGGGGAGTATCCTCCAGATCCCAGTAGCAGGTCCGAGCCCGCGCCAGAAGCACACGAATCGAGTATCCCCCTGCGCCGCTGCAGATCTCCCGCGCCAGGGGCTCGAGCGCCCTGTGGTAGATGCCGTGCAGCGGTTCGATCAGCCCGCCGATGCGGGGAATCAGAGCCCGACAGCCCCGTGTGAAGTCATTTCGGAACCGCTGCGCCTGGCGCTGTATCAGCTCCCGATCCAGGGAAGGCATATCGCAGGCAAGGCAGAACAGAGCATCCGCGTCGGTCCTGCGCAATCCCGCGTGAATCCCCCCCAGGGGTCCTCGTCCTTTATAGTGATCGGAGACGATCTGCACTGCCTCGCTCAGGTCCCGATGAAGATCGGGTCGATTGGTCACCACGATCACCTGGGCAAACAGACTCTGGAGCAATTCAGATATACTTTGGATCAGAGGAACTCCGTCAAGCGGGATTCGGCTCTTTTCCATGCCCCCCATGCGGGTGCTGCGCCCGCCGGCCAGGATCAACCCCGCGATGGTGGGGGAGGTGGAGCTCGATTCTCCTGTGCTCATCGCCAATAATGTACCACCAACCACTTGATAAAGGCCAGTGTTTTCCCGTCTCCGATCCACATCCGCCCCCGGCCGGCCCGCCTCCGATCCGCCCCCGTCTCCAATCGTGAATTTTATCACTATACCTTGACATTTTACTCATGTTTAGGCTAATGTTTCAGCACAGTCGTGATATACACCACCCGTTTCCGCCTCATCTCTGCTTTTCTCGGAGTCTGCGTTCTCGTCGGAGGCCTCTCTCTACTGGTTGGCGTGCAATTGCTCAACAAATCCGTCCTGAACGAAGCGACGAATCGTGTGCGCCTGGACCTGAATGCAGCCCGGGAGATCTACAACAACGTCGAAACCCGCCTCCACTTGGCCCTGCAGATCGCCGGGCAGGAACGAGGCTGTCTGGAGGCGGTTTCACTTCAGGATACCGAATACCTGCATGAGCGGCTCAGGACTCTGGCGGGGGAAATGCGGCTGGACTTCGCCGGCATCGTGGATCCCACCGGTCGAACCTTGGTCCGCCTCGGCCGCCGCGAAAATGAAGAAGCTGAACCGGGGCTCCCCGCCCCCGGCAACCCCGCGGCCGTGCTCTGCCTGGAAACGCGCTCCGCCGTATCCGGTACCGTGATCCTGGATCGCCAGACTCTGAACGCGGAGAATCCTGAGCTGGCCGAGCAGGCTCGGATCGAGCTGATCCCCACGCCGATGGCCGCGCCTCGGCTGGAAACCGAAGAGACCTCCGGAATGACCATCACCTGCGCAGTTCCCCTGTACCAGGGCAACACTCTTGTCGGGGCAGCCTACGGCGGAGTGCTGTTGAACCGAAGCTACGAGATCGTGGACCGGGTACGGGAGACGGTGTTCCGAGAGGAGGTGTATCAGGGTCAGAGTATAGGGACCGCAACGATATTCTTCAACGATCTGCGCGTCTCCACCAATGTCATGACCTCCGAAGGCCGGAGGGCTATCGGTACCCGGGTATCCGAAGAAGTGCGGAACAAGGTACTCAGAGAGGGAGAACGCTGGATCGACAGGGCTTTCGTGGTCAACGACTGGTACATCACCGCCTACGAGCCGATCGTGGATATCTTTGCGAGCCGGGTCGGCATCCTCTACGTCGGCTTGCTCGAGGCCAAATACGTCGACATCAGACGCAACACCCTCCTGGTCTTCATCCTGATCACGGCCTCGGGAATGCTCATCGCCATAGCCATGGGTTATGTGTTGAGCCAGAGGATCCTCAACCCGGTGCAGCGCCTGATCGACGTAAGTCGCCGGGTCTCGGCGGGAGATCTGTCCCCGCAGATAGGACCGATCTCATCTAGTGAAATCGGGGTTCTTCAGAGGACCTTTCAGGAGATGCTCTCCTCCCTGAGGGAGCGGGATCGGTCCCAGCGGGCCGAGAGCGAGCTGAAGTTGCTGCAGTCGGAAAAGCAGGCTTCAGTCGGCCGTTTGGCCGCCGGAGTTGCCCATGAGATCAACAACCCCCTGACCGGGGTGCTCACCTTCACCCACATGCTGCTGCGGCGGGAGGATATCAACGACGAGATCCGGGAAGATCTGCAAACGATCGCCGATGCCACCGAGCGGGTACGCATGATCGTAAAAGGTCTGCTGGACTTCTCCCGGCAGACCAAGATCGAACCCGAACCAACCGACATCAACGACCTGATCGAGCAGACAATTCCCCTGGTGGCCAACCAGGCGCTGGTTAAAGGTGTGATCTTCTGCTTCGACCCGGGAGAAGATATCCCGATGCGCACCCTGGATCGCAGCCAGGTGCAGAGTGTCATCCTGAATATCATCCTGAACGCCATCGACGCAACGGAAAAAAGCGGGCATATCAACATCTATACGCGGGTCACCACCGCTGCCGGTGCAGGAAAAGCCATTGAGGTGGAGATCAACGACACCGGATGCGGCATTCCGGCAGATCATCTGGACAAATTGTTCGATCCCTTCTTCACGACAAAAGAGGTCGGCAAGGGAACCGGACTGGGGTTGTCGGTGTCCCAGGGCATCATCGAGCGGCACGGCGGCACGATCCGGGTGCGCAGCGCCGTGGGAGAAGGCAGCGTGTTCACAATCTCCCTTCCTGTGGAAAAGGACCAATGAAAAAGAAAATCCTGATCGTCGATGATGACCGGGTCGTTCTGGCCAGCTGCAAGCGCATCCTGGAGTCGGGGGGCTACACAGCCAGCCCGACCTCCAGCGTGAAGGAAGCCCTTGCGATGCTGGAACAGGAAAAATTCGACCTTCTGCTTGTCGACGTAATCATGCCCGAGTATGATGGCATGTATCTCATAGGCAACGTCAGGGAGAATCTGCCCCATCTGCCCATCCTCGTAATGAGCGGTTATCCGACTCCGGAAACGATCTCCAGCGGCATGCGGATGGGTGCGACCCATTTTATCGCCAAGCCGTTTACGCCGGATGAGCTGATCACGGCGGTGCACAAGGCCTTCGAGGAAGAACAAGAGGAAATCTAACCTGAAGAGGTACGATACAGATATGGAAAAGAAGAAAGTACTGGTGATCGATGATGAGCAGATCATCCTGGACAGTGTGAAGAAGATCCTGACTCCTGAGGATTTCGAGGTCGACCCGGCGATCTCCAGCCGGGAGGGGCTGGAGCGGGCCATGATTCAGGACTACGCTCTGGTGCTGACCGACATACGGATGCCGGAAATCGGGGGAATGCGTATCCTGCGGGATATCAAGCGCTCCAAACCGGCAACGCCGGTGGTCATTTTCACCGGTTACGCTACGGTGCAGAGCGCCGTGCAGGCTATGAAGCTCGGTGCTTCGGACTACATCGAGAAGCCCTTTACTCCGGACATGCTGCTGACCACGGTGAAGAAGGTGTTGGAAAAGGCGGCCACCGAGCCGCCGGAAAAACAGGAACTGATCCACAAGGACGAAGTCATCCGGGTCCTGGAACGAGCCGCCGTAGACAGCGAGTTCGTTACCAGCCTGTTCTACTACGGACCGGAGGCATTGCAGGACTACGATCTCACCGGTCCGGAGAAGCTGGCCATCCTCACCGGGGATGTTCACTGGATCGAAAGTCAAATCGGGGAGCTGACCCCGCAGCAGAAGCGCTGGCTGGAGAGCCGCCTGAGCGCGGAAATCTGGTAAAACAACAAACGAGGGATAAACGAAAATGAGCGACAGTAAAGACAAGACGAAGAAAATGCTGGTGATCGACGACGAGAAGATCGTACTGGAATCCTGCAGCCGCATCTTCGGCGCTGAAGGATACGAGGTGGTCACCACGGCCAGTGCCCGCAGTGGCCTGGAGCTAGCCGCAGAGGGCGAGTTCGACGTGATCCTCTGCGATTGGAAGATGCCCGAGTTGAACGGCATCGACACTGTGGAAATGATAGACAAGCGCTGCCCCTATGCGGCCATCGTGATGATCACCGGTTTTCCCGCGGTGGAGCGGGCCACGGATGCTCTCAAGCGCGGGGCCGTGGATTACCTGGCCAAACCCTTCACTCCGGAGGAGATCCTATCCACAGTGCAGAAGGCCATCAAGCGCAAAGAGCAGGAAAGGGCCAAGGGTTCGGTGGACGTGGAGAAGATCGTCCGCTCGATCAGCTTCCCGATACCCAGCATCGAGGACAAAGCCCCCAACACCATAGCC
>Ga0315553_10001146_pt1 | contig 22347 bp, 22 predicted proteins | sample SalMarSW160140MG_FD_203099 | JGI IMG/M metagenome (GOLD analysis project Ga0315553, IMG submission 203099) | Salt marsh sediment microbial communities from the Plum Island Ecosystem LTER, Massachusetts, United States - Salt Marsh Sediment SW1601-40 ... | reverse complement strand
CGTCTCGCAAACCCCGGGTGATCGGGAACGGTGGCTCGAGCGCTATGCCCCCTTTGCGGTATCCTCCGGCGTGCCGCCCGAAAACGCCGAACGCGCGAGCGCCGCGATCGGCGCCAGGCTGCCCGTCCTTTCGCCCGAGCACGACGAGCGGCTTCTCGGGGATGCGGGCTTCGGCGACATTGCGCTTTTCTATGCCGGGTTCACGTTCCGCGGCTGGGTCGCCTACGCCTGAGGGCCAGGCGTGCGCCGCCCCGGCGCGGTCGGCGTCAAGTCGCTGCAAGCGTATCTCGCGGCCTGATCTGTCCCCAGGTCGTCCCCAGAACGTTTGCCAGCGCTCGCCGTTGGTCCTATAAATGACAGGTCGAACTTGAGGCCGGACGACTTGGCCCCGCGAATCATTGCTCGCGACTGCTGACGCTTCCCCTCTAGGCTTTCGATAATCCTCGCTTCCGATCGTCGGGAGCGGAAAACGCCAGTCTATCGTGAAAGGATACTCATCCATGCCGACCGGCACCGTGAAATGGTTCAACGGCCAGAAGGGCTATGGCTTCATCCAGCCGGACGAGGGCGGCAACGACGTCTTCGTGCATATTTCCGCCGTCGAGCGCTCCGGTATGCAGCGCCTCGACGAGGGACAGAAAGTCAACTACGAGATCGTGCTCGACCAGCGGACCGGCAAGTCCGCCGCCGACAATCTCACCCCGGCCGAATAGGCCACCTTCGCGTCAAGCCATCCGGCGCCCTTCGGGGCGCCGTTTTCGTTTCCCGGCGCCGCCCCGGCGTGATCCGGATAATCGCTCCCGGGTCCTCGTCGGTGACCAGCCAGATCGCGCCGTCAGGCCCCACCCGCACGTCGCGGATGCGCCCGAAGGCGCCTTTGAACAGCCGCTCCTCGCCGACCACCCGGTCGCCATCCATTTCCAGGCGCGCCACGAGCTCGAATTTCAGCGCCCCGACCAGCAGGTCGCCCCGCCATTGCGGGAACATTTCGCCCTCGTAGAAGCTGAGCCCCGACGGCGCGATCGAGGGATCCCAGTAATAGACCGGCTGTTCCATGCCCGGGGCCGCCGTGCCGATCCCGATCTGCCCGCCGCCATAATGTTGCCCGTACGAGATCACCGGCCATCCGTAGTTGCGCCCCCGCTCCTCCTTGTTGATCTCGTCGCCCCCCATCGCCCCGTGCTCGACCGTCCACAGCGATCCGTCCGAAGCCCGGATGGTCGCCCCTTGCGAATTGCGGTGGCCGATCGACCACAACGCATCCGCCCCGGCACGGCCGACAAATGGATTGTCGGCCGGGATCGAGCCGTCCGGCCCGATCCGCACCACGCCGCCGGCGAGATCGTCGGCATCCTGGGCGCGATCGGCGTCCCCACGATCGCCGAGGGTGACGAAGAGATTGCCGTCCCGGGCGATGGCGATTCGCGAGCCGAACTGGATGCGGTTCGGCGTCGACCGGTCCATTTCGAAGATCACGCGCTGGTCGACAAGCCGCCCGTTCATGCCCTCGATTTGCAGGGTTGCCGCCATCACCGCGGTGCCCGCCCCGCCCGGGCCGGGCTTGGCGTAGCTCACATAGACCCGCCCCGACGCCGCAAAATCCGGGCCGAGCGCGATATCCAGCAGGCCCCCCTGCCCCCGCGCCCAGACCTCCGGCACTCCGACGACCGGCGCGCCCACGACCCCGTTGCGGACGATCCGCAGCCGTCCCGGGCGCTCGGTGACCAGCAAACCGCCGTCGGGCAGGAAGCCCAGCGCCCAGGGGTGCACCAGCCCGCTGGCGACGATCTCGGCCGTCACCGGCCCGGCGCTGGTCTCGAACACCTGCTGGCCCAGCGCCGGCCCGCCGCCCGCAGCCGCGCCCACCGCCAGCGCCACCCAAAACGCCATCGGCGCGCCACCCCGCCGTTTCGTCGCCATCTCCGAATTCATGGGCCAAAGCTAAGCAAATCGGCCGCCGACTTGAAAACTGGCCGCTGAACACCAAACTGTGATGTGGCCCGCCGCGCCGGCACCGCGCTCCTAGGGGTTTCCCGCGGGCAGTTTTGCCTTAAGCCGGCGGCGAATCTTCGGTAAGATCGGTTTCGCGCGAGTGGGTCGTCGGCTTGGAGAGTATCTCGACAGGCCGGCTTTTTTTGTTGCCGAAGCGCCGGCGCCTCCCGCCGCGCGCGCGCAGATTTCAAGGAGGGGACAGCCATGGACAAGATCCCCATGACACCGGATGGACACGCCACGCTGAGCGAGGAGCTCAAGCGGCGGGTTTCGGTCGAGCGCCCGCGGATCATCCAGGCGATCGCCGACGCCCGCGGCCATGGCGATTTGTCGGAGAACGCCGAGTACCACACCGCCAAGGACGCCCAGGGCTACAACGAGAGCCGCATCGCCGATCTCGAATCGATCCTGGCGCTGGCCGACGTCATCGACGTGACCAAACTGACCGGCAAGACGGTCAAGTTCGGCGCCACCGTCACCATCGTCGACGAGGACACCGAGCAGAAGAAGAAGGTGATGCTGGTCGGCGACCCGGAGGCCGACGCCGGCAACGGCAGGATCTCGATCTCCTCGCCGCTGGCCCGCGCCATGATCGGCAAGTCGGTCGGCGAATCGATCGAGGTCACCGCCCCCGGCGGCGCCCGCGCCTACGAAATTCTCAGGATCGTCTACAAGTAGCCCCGACGAGCCGCCGCCGGCGGGTCCGCCCGCCGGCTTTTTGTACCGACTGGTATCGCCGCGCCCGGGAGACGGCCAATGCACGCACGCGTTCTCATCATCGGCTCTGGCCCGGCCGGCTACACCGCCGGCATCTACGCCGCGCGCGCCATGCTCGAGCCGGTTCTGGTTTCCGGTTTCCAGCCGGGTGGCCAGATGACCATCACAACGGACGTCGAGAACTATCCCGGCTTCGGCGACGTCATCCAGGGCCCCTGGCTGATGGAGCAGATGCGGGCCCAGGCCGAACATGTCGGCACGACGATCCTGGCCGACACTATCACCGCGGTCGATTTCTCCCGCGCCCCGTTCACGCTCACCGGCGACGGCGATAAGGGCTACACCGCCGACGCCGTCATCGTGGCCACCGGCGCCCAGGCCAAATGGCTGGAGCTGCCCTCCGAGCAGCGCCTGCGCGGCCACGGGGTCTCGGCCTGCGCGACCTGCGACGGCTTCTTCCACCGCGACCGGCAGGTCGTCGTGGTCGGCGGCGGCAACACCGCCGTCGAGGAGGCGCTGTTCCTGACCAATTTCGCCGCCAAGGTCACCGTCATCCACCGCCGCGACGAATTCAGGGCCGAGCGCATCCTGCAGGAACGGCTGTTTCAGAACCCCAAGATCGAGGTGATGTGGAACACCGAGCTCGAGGAGGTTTTGGGCGACGGCACCCCGCCCGCGGTCACCGGCGCCCGGGTGCGCAACAACCTGACCGGCGAGACCAGCGAGCTCGGCGCCTCCGGGGTCTTCATCTCGATCGGCCACGCGCCGGCCACGGAGATTTTCGAGGGCCAGCTCAAAATGAAAGACGGCGGCTACATCGTCACCGCCCCCGATTCCACCGCCACCTCGGTGCCCGGCGTCTTCGCGGCCGGTGACGTCTCCGACGAGGTATTCCGGCAGGCCGTCACCGCCGCCGGCATGGGCTGCATGGCGGCGCTGGAGGCGGAGAAGTTTCTCGCCGCCCGCCATCTCGCCGAGGCCGCGCAGTAGCGTCGCGATCGCCGGGGGGCGCCATGCTCGACTGGGACAAGTTGCGCATTTTCCACGCCGCCGCCGAGGCCGGCAGCTTCACCCATGCCGGTGAGGCGCTCGGCATGAGTCAGTCGGCGGTCTCCCGCCAGGTCTCCTCGCTGGAGGAGGATCTGGGATTGAAGCTGTTCATCCGCCACGCCCGCGGCCTGGTTCTCACCGAAGTCGGCGAGCAGCTCTTCCGCACCGCCCACCGCATGAGCTGGGACCTCAAATCGGTCGAAGAGCAGATCTCCGAGGCCCGCGACGAGCCCTCGGGCCGCCTCATCGTCAACACGACCGTGGGTTTCGGGTCGACCTGGCTGACCGCGCGCATCCACGAATTCATCAACCTGTATCCCTCGATCCAGCTCGAGATCAAACTCACCGACGCCGAGCTCGATCTGGCGATGCGCGACGCCGACGTCGCCATCCGCCTGCACCGGCCCGTCCAGTCCGAAATGATCCAGCGCAAGCTGTTCACGGTGCACTTCCACATCTTCGCGACGCGCAAATATGTCGAAAAGCACGGCACCCCGCAGACCGCCGCCGATCTCGACAATCACCGCATCATCACGTTCGGCGAGCCGGTGCCCGCCTATCTCGGCGAGGTCAACCATCTCGAGCGGCTCGGCCGCGAGGACGGCACCGCCCGCCCGCCGGCGCTCCGGGTCAACGCCATCTTCGGCATGCTGCAGGCGGTCCGCCAGGACATCGGCATCGCCATGCTGCCCGACTACATCGTCGAGGAGGAGCCGAACCTCGTGCGCATCCTGGACGAGGCCGAGCTGCCGGAATTCGAGACCTTTTTCGTCTATCCCCCCGCCCTGAAGAATTCCAAGCGCGTCGGCGTCTTCCGCGATTTTCTGGTCTCCAAATCCCGCCACTGGTCCTACTAGGAAGCGGCGGCGCTTCAGCCATGCGCCCGGTGCATGGCAGACCCTCGCCCAAATCAGTGGCAGGGTGCGGCGCCTGATGGAATATTGGGCAAACGAACGCCGCAGCACGCCGCCCAGCCTCCTCCCTTGGCGCCTGCGGCCGACGGCTCCGGGGGCAATTCTCCGGTTCGGGCTCCGCTCTCCCCTCGAGCGGGGCCCGTTTGCCGGAAGCGACAACCCCCAGCCCCGCGAAATCCGCATGGCAAGTATGAGCCCCGGGGGCTTGCCCAAAACGTTTTAGTGATTATCCTTCGAACCTCGCACGGGCAACGATCCTCCTCCCTCGCGGCCCGCGGCGAGACGGGCGGAAAGCCATTCGACCTCCCTCGTGGCTTTCCGCCAAACTTCAATGACTAGGGGTGTCCCCCAATCTCAGGCTCCGTCCACCGGACGGAGCCTTTTCTTTGTGCCCGGCCCGGCGCCGGCCGCACCGCGGCCGAAGGCCCGGTCGCGGGACGCGAAAATGTCGACGGGCGCGCCGCGCCCTCAGCTAGCGGTAAAGAAGGTCGCCCAGCCCGGCCAGGTCGGCGTAGAGATCGACCACTTCCGGGGCGTAGCCGTTGAACAGGCGCGTGGGAATGCGCTCGTCGGTGTCGATGACCCGCTCGGTCGCCTGGCTCCAGCGCGGGTGCGGGACTTCCGGGTTGACGTTGGCCCAGAACCCGTACTCGGAGGGCTGCAGCGTCTCCCAGAAGCTCACCGGCCGCTCGTCGGTGAACGTCACCCTGACGATCGACTTGATCGACTTGAACCCGAATTTCCACGGCAGGTGCAGCCGGATCGGCGCCCCCATGGAATTGGCGACGACCTTGCCGTAGGCGCCCACGACAATCAGCGGCAGCTCGTTCATCGCCTCCGTGATCGTCACCCCCTCCACATAGGGCCAGGGGTACCAGGGCTGGGTGCGGATGCCGCTCGCCATCTCGGCGTCCCCGAAGGTCTCGAAACGCACGAATTTGACCTCCGACTTCGGCGACGCCATCTCCACCAGCTTGGCCAGCGGAAAGCCGATCCACGGCACCGTCATCGACCACGCTTCGACGCACCGGTGCCGGTAGAGCCGCTCTTCGAGCCCCATCTTGTTGATCAAATCGTCGACGTCGATGGTCGTGGGATTGTCCACCATTCCGTCGATGGTGATGGCCCAGGGCCGCGGCATGAGCTCGGCGGAGGCGGCCCGCGCGATCGATTTGTGGGAACCGTATTCGTAGAAGTTGTTGTAGGTGGTGTTGAGCGCCTCGGGGGTGATCGCGCGCTCGATTGTGTACGCCTCGTTGCGCTCCGCGGTGAGCACCATGCGCCCCTCGTCGTCCTGGGCGATCGCCGGCGGGCTCTGGTCGCAGGCGGCCAGGGCCGCCGCCGCGGCGAGGCTCGCCCCGCCGGCCATGATCTGCCGCCGGTTCAGGAACACCGACTCCGGCGTCGCCTCGCGCTCGGGAATTTCCCAGCGCTTGCGGGTGCGAATGAGCATGTGGCGCCTCCCTTGGTGGGGCGAAGTGGAGCGCCGATCAGGCCGACCGGCAAGTCATTCGCCGTCACATGCGCGTGAAGGCGCCTAGCTCAGTGCGGCGCAAAAAGCGTCGATGCGCTCGCAGGCGCTCTCGATCAGATCCATCGAGGTCGCATACGACACCCTGAAGTGCGGGCTGAGCCCGAAGGCGGCCCCGTGCACGGCGGCGACGTTGGCCTCGTCGAGCAGCGCCAGCACGAAATCCTCGTCGGTCTCGATGCGCTTGCCGCCCGGGCTCGTCGCCCCGATCACCCCCTCGCAGGAGGGATAGGCGTAGAAGGCCCCTTCCGGCACCCGGCAGGTCAGCCCCGAGATCGCGTTGAGAAGCGGCACCACGCGGTCGCGCCGCTCGCGGAAGGTCTCGACCCATTCGGCGAGGAAGTCCTGCGGCCCGTTCAGCGCCGCTACCGCCGCCCACTGCGCGATCGAATTGGGGTTCGAGGTCGACTGGCCCTGCAGCTTGCGCATCGCGGTCACCAGCCATTCCGGCGCCGCCGCGTAGCCGATCCGCCAGCCGGTCATCGAATAGGCCTTCGACACCCCGTTCATGGTCACCGTCCGCTCCATGAGCGCCGGCTCCACCTGGGCGATGGTGGCGAATTCGACGTCGCCATAAACGATGTGCTCGTAGATGTCGTCGGTGAACACATGCACCTGCGGATGCTCGATCAGCACGTCCGCCAGGGAGCGCAGCTGCTCCGGCGAATACGCCGCCCCCGACGGATTGGACGGCGAGTTCAAAATCAGCCATTTGGTGCGCTCGGTAATCGCGCCCCTGAGCTGCGCGGGGCTGATCCGGAACCCCTGATGCGCCCCCGCCTCGATCGTCACCGGGGTGGCGCCCGCCAGCCGCACGATCTCCGGATAGCTCACCCAGTAGGGGGCCGGGATGATCACCTCGTCGCCCGGATCGAGCGTCGCGATCATGGCGTTGAAGATGACCTGCTTGCCGCCGGCGCCCACCGAAATCCGCTCCGGGCCGACGTCGATGGAGTTGTCGCGGCGGAACTTGTCGGCGATCGCCTGTTTGAGCTCCGGGATGCCGTCGACGGCGGTGTACTTGGTCTTGCCGTCCTTGAGCGCCTCGATTGCCGCCTGCTTGATGTGCTCGGGGGTATCGAAATCCGGTTCGCCGGCGCTCAGCGCGATGACGTCGTCGCCGGCGGCGCGCTTGTCGCGTGCCAGTTGCGTGATCGCCATCGTCGCCGAGGGGCGCACGCGCTGCAGCGCTTCGGAGATCATCGACATGGAATTCGCCGCCGGCCCGTGGGTCGTTGCTCCCTTCTAGCCCCCGCCCCGACCCCGCGCAAGCGGGCCGGCGCGGGCGTCCCCGGCGCCCGGTTCAGATATTGACCCCCGGCACCTTGCGCAGCACCACCGAGTGCACCCGCCAGCCTTCCGGCTCCAGCCCGAGCTCGAACAGCGCCTCGTAGGAGTGCAGGTCCGACCCGTCCAGCCTGACGACCTGCAGCACCGCCCCCTCGCCCACCCGGTCATAGCCGCCGAAGGCATGCGCCAGCGAATCGATGAGCGGGCCGTAGCCCGAACTGCGAATCCAAGCCACGAAGGAGGCCGGATCGGCGTACGAATATCTGAATTGCCGCCCGGCGTAGGACAGCGCCATGGCGTCCTCGCCGGCCCTGAAGGCCTCGATCTGGCCCGTGATCACCGCCTGCCAGTCGGCGGGACCGGTGTTGACGTCATCGGCCGCCGCCGGGGTCACTCCGATCCCGACTGCAATCAGCACAGCCGTCCGCCAGGCCTTGCCCAGTTGCACCCACATCGCTTGCTTGCTCCGTTGTCGCGTTGCGATTGCGCGGTCCTCCGCCCGCCGGTGTGCCGGCCACAAACTCGCCTTCAAATGGCGCCGACAATTTCACACCCCGCCCCAACTTCTCGCTCAATTGAATGGTCCCTTGACGCTGCAAACGCCACTCGAAGAGGCCAGCATGCTCAGGCCCATCTCACGCCGGCACGTTCAATTCGCCGCCCCCGCCGTCGCGATCTTTGGTTCCGCGTACGCGGCGTCGTTGGCGGGACTTGTTCCGGACCCCGCCGGCGTCCTGCTGCCCGCCCTGGCCCTGGCATTTGCCGCCGGTGCCCGCGACGGAGGACCAAAGGCCCCATGGGCTCGATTCGCCCTGGCCCGACGCCGCCGTCCACCCAAATACTGAACTTCCGGGACCCACCCGAACCATCCCTTGTGGGATGGACTGGCCGGCCGAGTGGCCGGCCTTTTTTGCGTCGAATCACCCGGCCCCGCGAAACTTACCGACATTACGGTTTTTTCACCGCCCGGAAAAGTCGCCGCAAGGCGGCCCGCCCTAGCCTCACCTGCATCGCAACCGCGACTCGCCCCTCGCCCCGAAGGAACAACCGCGTATGAAACCCGTTCCCATGGCCCTCGCCGCCGCCCTCGCCGGCACCGTCTCCCTCGCCGCCGCGCCGACCGTCTATGCCGAGGAAATCTCCCCCGCCCACTACCGCATGGGCCCCGGCCATGGCGGCCACATGCAGCCCGATGGAAACCGCTTCGGTCACGCCGGTTCTCCGGCGGGCGGTCCGCTGGTCGCCCTTGTGTGCACCGAACAGGGCGCCAGCCGGCTCGAGGCGGTCTTCGACCGCGTCGCCCAGGGCCTCGATCTCACCGACGAGCAGACCTCGGCGTTCGAGGACTTCAAAACCGCCTCCCTCGCTGCCCAGACGGCATTCGCCGACGCCTGCATGGCGGTCCGTGACGACCGGCCCGACGATCTGGTCGAGGCGGTCAGGAACCGCCGCACCGTGCTTTCCGCCCAGATCGAGGCGATCGATTCGGTCCTGCCTTCCTTCGAGGCCCTCTACGATTCCCTCACCGACGCCCAGAAGCTGATGCTGGTGCGCATGCGCCCGGGTCCCGCGCAGCAGCGCCCCGGTTCGATGCACGAGCGCTGGGACGGCGGCCGTCAGGGCCCCGAAGAGCTTCGGTAGCCGCTTCCCCGAGCGGCCGGCCGCGTCTTCCCCCGCGCGCGCGCCAACCGAAGCCGAAACGCCCCGGCGACCTCCACCGGGGCGTTTCCTTGTATGTCGCTTGCCGGGCCCGCCCCGCGCGGGCTAACAAACCCCCGCCAACCGGGCCCGCCGCCATGCACGCATCCCCTTTGCCCCTCGATCCCGCCGCCGTCCGGGCGCATTTCCCGGCCTTCTCCGAACCCTCCCTCGACGGCTGGGCTTTTTTCGAGAACGCCGGCGGCTCCTACCCCTGCGGCGAGGTCGTCGACCGCCTGGCCGACTTCTACCGCCGCACCAAGGTCCAGCCCTATGCCCCCTACCCCGCCGCCGAGGCGGCCGGAGAGGCGATGGAGGCGGCCTATCGGCGTCTCGCGGCGGTGTTCAACGTCACCGCCGACGCCATCCATTTCGGGCCATCGACCTCGGCCAACACCTATGCCCTGGCCCGCGCCTTCGCCCGCCACTTCAGGCCCGGCGCCGCCATCATCGTCACCAACCAGGACCACGAAGCCAACTCCGGCGCCTTCCGGCGCCTGGCCACCGAGGCGGTCGAGGTCCGCGAATGGCGCGTCGACCCCGTCACCGGCCATCTCGACATCGCCGGGCTCGAGCGGCTGCTTGACGACAAGGTCGCACTGGTCGCCTTCCCGCACGCCTCCAACATCGTCGGCGAGTTCAATCCGGCCGCCGAGATCTGCGCCCTGGTCGCCGAGGCGGGCGCCATCAGCGTCGTCGACGGCGTCGCCACCGCCCCGCACGGGCCGCCCGACGTCGCCGCGGTCGGCGCCGACATCTATCTGGTGTCGACCTACAAGTTTTACGGCCCGCATCTCGGGCTGATGACGGTCAGGCCCTCACTGGCCAAAGCGCTGCCCAACCAGGGCCACTATTTCAACGACGCGGATCTCGGAAAACGCCTCACCCCGGCCGGCCCCGACCACGCCCAGATCGCCGCCGCCGCCGGCATCGCCGAGTATCTCGAGGCGATCGCCGCCCTCGCCGGCGGCACCGAGCCGGCGGACCCCTACCGCCGCGCCTTCGCGGCGATCCGCGCTCAGGAACAGGCCCTGATGGCGCCGCTCGTCGCCTTCCTCGCCGGCCGCCCCGACGTCCGCCTCATCGGCCCGGCAGGCACCGACAATCGCGCCCCGACCTTCTCGCTGGCCACCCGGCAGCCGGCCGCCGAGCTCGCCGCGTCACTGGCCGACCACAAGATCATGGCCGCGGGCGGGCATTTCTACGCCGTGCGCGTGCTCGAGGCCCTCGGCATAGATCCCGCCCATGGCGTCCTGCGCCTGAGCTTTCTGCACTACACCACGCAAGACGAGATCGACCGCCTGATCGAAGCGCTCAAGCGCGTGCTGGCCGGGCGGCCCTGAAGCCGCTGATCGGAAGGACCAGGCCGGTCTAGCCGCCCTCGTCCACGCGGCTGAGATCGCCGGTCTGGCAGATCACCAGAAGCACGCAGCCGGTCACCCGCAGGATGTCCGCCGCCACCAGCTCGACCGTGCCGTCCACCGCGTAGCCCTGGATGGTCACCGTCCCGTGCCAGCGCAGATGGCCGACCCGCTTGAGATTGTCGAACACCGTCTGATTGAGATATTTTGCGTTGTCGCGCTTGACGATGACGTCGGGGTGAATCCAGCTCACATAGGCGCACAGCTCCTGTCCCCCGGCGCCGCAATACGAGACGGAGTAGCGCGACAGTCCGTTCACGGCTTCCCACACTCCGACCGGCGTCAATTCCTGGGCGCCGGCCGCCGGCGCGCTCAGCCCGGCGGTCAATGCCGCCATTATCACCGATCGCAAGAGAGCCATTCGCGCTTTTCCGTCGCGCCGTGTCGCGCGGCAAGAGCTATGGACCAATCATGGCGCCAGTGTGAACCCGCGATCGACCGGAACGCGTCCTAGACGTTGCCCGGCAGGCGGCTCATTATCACCGTGTCGCACAGGATGAACACGCAGCCGGTCACCTTCATCTGGTCGTCGTCCACCATCTCGACGATGCCGTTGAAGGTCCGGCCCTCCAGGGTCACCTCGCCGCGCCAGCTCGCCGCGCCCTGGCGCGGCAGGTTCTCGAAGATGGCGGTGTTCAGATACTTGGTGTTGCGGTCGTTGCGAAGGTCCGGGCGGATCCACAGCAGGATCGCGCACAGCGCCCCCTCGCCGCAGGAGGTCACCAGGTAGCGCGCCTTCTGGCCTTCGGTGATCCAGTAGCCGTCCGGGGTGAGGTCGCCCGCCGCCGCCGGCAGGCTGGTCAACGCAATGATCGCAGCGGCAATCAGATGCCGAAATCCCCGCATCGCTTCCCTCCTGATGCTCCCCGCGCCGGCTCGATCGGAGCCGCCGGCGAGATTGCATCACCTAAGAGTCAAAATCCGGTTGCGAAACTTTCTTAACCAAACCCTGTGAGGTGTATCAGGAAGCGCCCGAAGGTCTTTCGAGGCGCCGTCCCGCCCTCCGTGGGGCGTTCGCGTGGGCCGAGATCCGGCACATCCGAATCACCGCGGCGCGGAATTTAGACGCCGCAGTGCGTTTTGTGTCAATCGGTTGCGCCAGGGGGCGCCTGTGGACAGTCACCAAACCGCCACAACTCAGACACGGACTTGTCAGACTTCGCTTCTAGCCTCTCGAATCATGGAGGGGACGCTCCTGCCTTACCCCGCATCCGCTCCATGATGGATGCTCACATCCATCCGCGCGCCACCCACCCCCTTTAGGCGCGCCTAAAGGCCGCTTCCGCCAGCGGCCTTTTCTTTTTGCTTCGCTGCCGCGCCCGGCGCCGGCTTGACTTGCCGGTCCAAAGCGGCTCGCTTGGCCCCCATGACCGACCAGCCCGAGCCCGCCTCGGCCGACCTCCCGGCCAAGCCCCACGGCACCCTGACGGTGCGCACCCTCGCCATGCCCGCCGACACCAATCCGGCCGGCGACATTTTCGGCGGCTGGGTGATGAGCCAGATGGACATCGCCGGCGGCATCGCCGCCTACGAGCGCGCCCGGGGCCGCGTCGTCACCGTCGCCGTCGAGGCGATGAACTTCATCGTGCCGGTCAAGGTGGGGGACGTCTTGTGCGTATACACCCGCATCGAGCGGGTCGGCACCACCTCGCTCACCGTCGACGTCGAGGCCTGGGTGCGCCGCCAGCGAATTTCCGAGCGCATCAAGGTCACCGAAGGCCGGTTCGTCTATGTGGCGCTGGACGAGAACGGCGACAAACGGCCCGTCGACGGCTGAGCGCCGAACCGCCCCCTACCCCTTGTGCTTCCACTTGATCGAGCAGCCGAGCGTGGGGTTCTGGTTCGCCGGACCCTTGCCGGTGTTGACGATCTCCTCCATCGCCTCGACAAGCTCGCGCCGCGCCCCTTCCGGCGGCGGCTCGGTGCGCCCCTCGTCCAGCCGGCCCCGGTAGCGGATGATCCCGTCCCGGTCGAGCCCAAAGAAATCCGGTGTGCACACCGCCTCGTAGGCGCGCGCGACCTTTTGCGTTTCGTCGTGCAGGTAGGGGAAGTTGAAATGCCGCTCGGCGGCGAACCGCACCATGTTGTCGAAGGAATCCTCCGGATAGGCCTCCGCGTCGTTCGAGCAGATGGCCGCGAAGCCGATCCCTTCCGACATCAGGTTCGCCGCGTCCGCGACCATCCGGCCGGTGACCGCCTTGACGTAGGGGCAGTGGTTGCAGATGAACACCACCACCGCGCCGCTCTCGCCCATGATGTCGGCAAGCGTGTATTCGATGCCATCGGTACCCGGCAGCGAAAAATCCGGTGCTTCGATATCGAGTTGGGGTGCCTGGGGAGATGCCGCCATCGGTGCCTCCGTGCGATTCGCCTTGGCGCCGCCAGTCTACCGGACCTCGATCCCGGTCTCAAACAGCGAAACCGAATAGTCGGCGTTCCAGTAGCGCAGGACGTAGTCCCCGGCGTCCTTCGGAGCGCGGATCCGGACCGTCTTGTTGTCGTAGTCGCCGTTGACCAGCCGCGCCGAGACCAGGACCTTCCCCCGCCCGCCATTGGCGGCCGGATCGTACACTTCCAGCGAGTCCCGGAAGGCGCCCGGCCCCACCCAGCTCGCCTCGAAGAACTCGTCCGCCGTCACCACCGATGGCCCGTCGATCGACACCGGGGCAGCCTCGACCGTGAGCGCTCGCTCGGCCAGCACCTTGCTGCTGTCGGCGTTCCAGTAGCGCAGCACATAGGCGCCCGGCGTCGCCGGCACCGGCATCTTCACCGTTCGCGCATCGTAGTCGCCACTTACGATGCGGGCCGAACGCACCACCTGGCCCTCACCGGCCCTGGCGTCGGGATCGAAGATCTCGATCGAATCTCGCTGCGCGCCGGGGCCCGTCCAGCCGATGGTGATGGTGAAGGCGATGTCGGCGCTCTCCGGCGCGTCCATCGCCACCTCCATCGCCTCGACGGTGATCGGGCGTTCGGCCAGCACCACCCGGCTGTCGGCGTTCCAGTAGCGCAGCACGTAGTCGCCCGGTGTCGCCGGCGCATCGATGTCGACGGTTCTGGCGTCGTAATCGCCATTGACGATTCGCACCGATTTCACGACGTCGCCCTGGCCCGCCTTGGCGTCCGGGTCGAACAATTCGATGGAGTCGCGCCGCGCGCCGGGTCCAACCCAGCTCACCGTAAACCGCTGCGCCATCGGCGCCGTCTCGGGCGCCTCGAGCGCGACTTCCGCCGCCGCCACGGTCAGCTTCCTTGTCGCCAGCACGGCCCGGTTGTCGCCGTTGTAGTATTGCAATTCGTAGGTGCCCGGCGTCGCCGGAGCGTTCATGGCCACCGTCCTGTTGTCGTAGTCGCCATTGACCAGTCGCATGTTGACCAGCGTCTCGCCCTGCCCGCCACGGGCATCCGGATCGACGAGCCACACCGCGTCCTGCCGGTCGCCCGGGCCCTCCCAGACGGTCTCGAACACCGCCCCAATGCTCACTTCCTCAGGCGCCGTCAGCGACACCGGCGCCTCCAGCACCTCGATCTCGCGGCTCGCCAGCGCCTCACGCCCGTCCCCCGACCAGTATTGCAGCCGGTAAAAGCCGGGCTCCGCCGGCGCCGCCAACGCGACCATGCGCGCCTCGTAGTCCCCATTGACCAGCCGCGTCCCGCGCAGGCGCTTTTCGGCCCCCTGCACGCCGCCGGTGGGATCGACGAGCTCGATCGTGTCGCGGTTGGCGCCGGGGCCGACCCAGCTCACCTCGAAAGTCTCGCCGAGCCTGACCGTCGCCGGCGCCTCGATCGAAACCGCCGCCTCGATGACCTCGATCTGACGCGTCGCCAGCACGTCGCGCCCGTTCCGCCACATATAGCGCAGTTCATAGATTCCCGGCTTCACCGGCGCGATCAGGTCGACGGTGCGGGCGTCGTAGTCGCCATTGACCAGCCGCCTGCCGCCGACCAGCCGTCCGCCGCCCTCCGGCGGCCCGGCATTCGGGTCCCAGAGCTGGATGACGTCCCGGTTCTGCCCCGGACCGAACCAGCCGACCGTGTAGGTCAGTCCGATCTCGATGGTCTCGGGCGCTTCCAGGCTCGCCTCCGGCAACGCCTCCGGTTCGGGCTCCGGCATCGCCTCGACCGGTTCCGGTTCGGCCTGGGCAATCGCCTCGACGGTTTCGCTCAGGACCGTCTCGAGCCCTTCGGCGTCGTCGGCGGGCAGATACAGCCCCCCCGTGCGCTCGGCCAGGCAGGCGACCTGCCTTCCCTCTTCCGGCGACAGCCCGAACCCCACCACATGGGTCCGGAAATCCACCCCCGCCGCCGCCAGCTCGTCGGCGAGCGCGCAGGGGTCGGCCTCGCAGGTCTCGATACCGTCGGTGATCAGGATGACGGTGGCGCGTTGGTCGGTGTAGCTGAGCGCCTCGGCGGCCTGCCGCACCGATTCCGACAGGGGCGTCTTGCCCAGCGGGGTGATCGCGTCCGCCGCGGTGCTGACCGCCGGGCCGTTGCCCGGTCCCGGCGCGACGATCAGCTCGATGTCCGAGCAGTCGCCCTCCCGCCGGTGCCCGTAGGCCATCAAACCGAGTTCGATGTCGTCGCCGACCGAGCCGAGCACCTCGGAGAGCACCCGCCGGGCGATCGAGATTTTGGCTTCCCCGTCGATCTGACCCCACATCGAGCCCGATCCGTCGAGCACCACCATCACCCGTTCCGCCGCTGCCGCCGGCGCCGCCAGCATCAGGCACAGCCCGAGCCCCGCCGCCGCCCGTACCGCCGTCCTGCCCGGCCGGGCCTTCTTCCGATCGCCGATCACCGCTGCATCCTCCCTGGTCCCTGCAGGCAACGGGCGGAGATAAAATCGCCCCTTTGCGGCCCGGTCAAGGCAATGCCGCGGCCGCGTTCCATCCGGGCTGCCACAATCTCCCCGCAATCCGTTCAGCCCCGGTTCAGGTGCCATCCGGCAGGAAAGAACCCGATCCTCGATCACAGGTTGCGGGAGCACTCATGCGCGTGTCCACCTTGACCCTGGCGTCCGCCGCCGCCCTCGGCGCGGCGCTCATCAACATCGGGCCGGCCCTGGCGCTGGCCGCCCAGCCCACCACCGAACTCAACGTCCGGGAGGGTCCCTCGACCACCACGACGATCCTCTACACCCTTCAAACCGGCCAACTGGTCGACATCGTCTCCTGCGGCTCCGGCTGGTGCAAACTGAGCGCCGGCGGCTTCGTTTCGGAAGCCTATCTCGTCCCGCCCGGCCCCGCCGCACCGGCCGCCCCCCCGGCGCCCGCGCCAACTTACGGCGTCGCCGCCCCGACCCCCACGCCCGCCTCCTACGCGGGCAGCCGGAATGTCCCCGCCGATCCGCGGGGCTTCGGCGATCCCTATGCCACCGGCGGCTACGCAACCGCCAGTCCCGCCCCTTATGGCCCCACGGGCGGCACCGCCTATCCCGAAAGCTGGTACGCGGATACCGCCGACGCCCGGGGCTCCGGCTTCCCCGAAAGCTGGTATGGCGCCGATGATCGCGGCTACACGGACGGCTACGCCGACGCCTGGACGGACGGTGGCGGCGCCTTCGGCGACCCCTGGCCGCGCCAGACCCGCTTCGCGTTCAACATCGCCTCGGAGCCCGACAGCTTCCCCTTCGCCTTCGGCATCGAGAGCACCGTGCGTCCCCCGGCCTGTTTCTACGACCGCCCTGGCTATCGCGGCGACGGCTTCTGCCGTTTCGCCCAGGTCAGCGCCCCCCATATGCTGCGCCGCTGGGACGACAGGATCGGCTCGATCTATGTCCATCCCGGCTATGCGGTCGAGGTGTGCACGGGCGACAACTTCACCGGCTACTGCCGGACCCTGACCTCCTCGGACAATTGGGTCGGGCAGGCGCTTGACGACGATATCTCCTCCTATCGCGTGTACAGGCGTTGACCGGCAATCGCGCCGGTCGTCACTTCCGCGCCGCCCTTCGGGGCGGCGTTTTTTTGGCGCCCGCCAACGGCCGGCGCCGCCGCGGCGGCCTTTTTGGGGTGGCGCGGGCGCCTGCGTCCGTTAAAATCCTCGCTGCTGCGGACCATCGGGGTTTACGAAAATGTGCGATGGCTCGCGCGCGGCCGGCCGAGGTCGGTCGCCCGAGGTCGGTTCGTTCAGCAAACGTTCAGCCACGCGATGGTGTGCTGGCGGTCCGACATAGAACTCGACAGGGAGAAGGATCCATGAAAATTCGCCAGTGGGTTGCCGCGGCCATGTTTGCCTCCGGCAGCCTGTTCCTGGGAGCGGGTAGCGCTTCGGCCGCCGGAGAGAACGCCATCGTGTCCGCCGGCGCGCTCAATTTCCGCGCCTGCGGCAGCACGGCCTGTGCCGTGCTCTATACGGCACCCGGCGGCACCTTGGTGACGGTCTACAATGTCGTCGGCAGCTGGTGCGCGGCCCACCGCTTGGGCTTCCCCGACGCCTGGGGCGCCTGCGCCTATCTCGCCGCCTATAATGGCGGCGGCGGCGGTGGTGGCGGCGGCGGCGGCGGTGGTGGCGGTGGCGGTGGCGCCAACGTCAACTTCTGCTTCACCGGCCCGCAGGGCAACCAGGTCTGCCTGGGTAACGAGGGCGTCGGCGTCAACGTCAACATCCCCGGCCCGCCCGGCCAGGTGTGCGTCTACCAGGGCTACAATTACACCGGCCCGAGCACCTGCTGGCAGGTGGGATTCTCCGATTCCCACACCAACAATCCGTGGCGCAACAACATGCGGTCGCTGAAAGTGTCCGGCGGCGCGACGATCGAGATCTGCAGGTGGTACAATTACGCCAACCCCTGCTACACCTACTCGTCGAATCGCAACGCGTTGCCGGCCGCGATCCGCGACCACGCGTGGTCGGTCAACGTCTACTGACCGGTTGATCGCAACCTCTTGAGTTGCCGCAAGCGCCCCGGGGAGTCTTCCCCGGGGCGTTTTGCCGCCGCCCGGATGCGAATTCCGCCCGAAGCGGCTACAATGCCCCCGGGCCATGAGCGACACCGACACCAAGACGCGCACCAAAACGCGGCTGAAGACCGAGCGGCCGCGCCTGCACAAGGTGATCCTGCTCAACGACGATTTCACCCCGCGCGATTTCGTCGTCAGGGTGCTCAAGGCGGTCTTCCGCACCAGCGAGGACCAGAGCTACCGGATCATGATGACCGCCCATCAGAAGGGCGCCTGCGTGGTCGCGGTCTTTACCCGCGAGATCGCCGAATCCAAGGCCACCGAGGCAAACGATGCCGGCCGCGAGGCCGGCTATCCGCTGACCTTCACCACGGAACCCGAAGAGTGAGGCACCGGTCGCGCCAGCGAGCCGAAGCTCCGGTGGAGCTTCGGCAGGTGCCGAACGCCCCGAGACCTATGGTCGAGGGGCATGTACCGAGGTTCGAACGCCCCCGGGCCAATCGCGGGGGGGGCAAGCGACCGGCTGGGACAAATCGCGCCAGTGGAGCGATTGTAGGTTCGAACGCCCTGAGAGCGGAGCCTGCCCCGGGTTTGACCCGGGGCTCGAAGGGCAAGGCTGAGGGGCAGCGCCCCACGCGCCATTCGAGCGGCGAACGCCGCATCACGAAATGATTGTCCTCGGCGGCGCTTGCCCATTACACTCCGCTGACCGGAGGCCGGCCCGCTTCGCGAGCGGAACCGCTGGCGCGGCCTCGGGGGGTGCGGAATTCGCACGGGCCGTCGCGCCTGGTCCATATGCGGCCCTGAAGCCGCCTTCTTGGGAGAGACACTCATGAACCTTCGCCTGCTGGTTGCCTCGGCGCTCCTGTCCGCCGGCACCCTGATGCTGACGTCCACCCCGGCTTCGGCCTTCGACAATGCCGTCGGCAACGCCTTCGTCAACGCACGCGCCTGCAACAGCACCGCCTGTGGGGTTCTCTATGTGTTGCCGCCGGGTGCTCCCGTCGAGGTCTTCAATGTCGTGGGCAGCTGGTGCCAGGCCCACCGCAGCGGCTACCCCGACGCCTGGATCGCCTGCGCCTATCTTGACGCGCTGCCCGGCGGCGGCGGTGGTGGCGGCGGCGGTGGTGGTGGCGGCGGCGGCGGCGGTGGCGGCGGCGGTGGCGGTGGCGGTGGCGGTGGCGCCCCCGGCGGCCAGGTCTGCTTCACCGGTCCGGCCGGCGGCTCCATCTGTATTGGCTCGGGTGGCGTTACCCCGACGCCTCCGGCTCCTCCGGCGCCCCCTCCGGGTCCGAGCGGCGATGTGTGCTTCTACGACCTGAACGGCTACAACGGCGACACCCTGTGTGAGCCCGCCGGTACCATCAAGAACTCGCTGGGCCCGGTGGTGAACGATCGGATTTCGTCGTTTGAAATCCTCTCGGGCGGCCTCAAGGTGCTGCTGTGCGCCAATGCTGGGTTTACCGGCTACTGCGCGCAGTACTCCTCCGACATCGGCGCCCTGCCCGGGCAGCTCAACAACCAGGTGTCGTCCTACGCGCTCTACTATGGGGCGCTGCCGGGCGGCACGCTGCCCTATGGGCCCGACACCTGCCAACAGGGCTATGTCTGGCGCGACGCCGGACCCGGGGACCATGTGTGCGTGACCGGCGCCCAGCGCTCGCAGGCGGCTTCCGAGAACGCCGCCGCGCCGGCCTTCTGGCACATCGGCCCCTATGGTCCGCACACCTGCACCGCGGGGCGCGTGTGGCGCGAGGCGTTCGGCATTGCCGACGATGTGTGTGTGTTCCCGGCCCGCCGCGCCGCGGTTCAGGTCGAGAATGCCCAGGGTCCGAGCCACCGGGTCATCCAGTAGAGCCGACCGGCTTGCTGCCAAATACCACCGGGCGCCCATGGATATCTCCTGGGCGCCCGGTTTTTTGTTGTCGGGGGACCGGCGACAATTCGGTCGCGGTCCCGGCGTCGGCTAGCTGACGGTCAGACCTGGGCCGGCGTCAGCCGTTGCCCCATGAACCAGCCGGTCAGGTAGGTCGCCGCGAAGATCAGCAATTCAGGCAGCCACACGCCCAGCACGCTCGCGAACATCGCGTAGCTGCGCTCGAAGAACGGCGCGACGATCGCAAAATCGATCGCCAGCGACACGGCCACGAACGCCACCGCCGTCACCAGCACGCTGGTGAAGTGGTAGTAGCGGAAGTAGAGCCACGAGAAGAACGCCGCAATGACCGGCGCGCCGATGGCGTGCGCGATCAAGGTGGTGTCCATGCTCCAGAATTGCTGGCCGAGTGCGATCAACGCCCCGCAGAACGCCCAGATGGCGACCCCGAAGCCGATCACAACAGACCATCTTAGTAACATCTCACCCTCCATCGGGTTCCGGCCGCCGCCTTTTCCGCGCCTTCCGAAATGCCGGGTCTTGGCCCGCTTTCAAGGGCGGGTTCGACGGCCGGGAGATTGCGTCTGGCTAGCAGATCGGCTGCTCGGGCGCCTTGATTCAGGGCAAGGGAGCCGTCGCCGCCGCCCGGCCCCGCCTCCGGCCCTAGGCGCCCATCGCGGCCTCGGCGGCATCGGCACCGGCGCGCATGGCGCCGCTGAAGCCGCCGAATCCGCCGAACGCCGAGGCCAGGAAGATGCCCGGAACCGGGGTGCGCGGCGACCGCGGGATGCCCGCCCATATGCCACGGGTCGGCGGCAGCGGCGCGAAGCCGTAGACGGCCCCCTGCGGCGTGTTCAGATAGTTGTGCATCGACCGGGCATTGAGGAACACCCGCTCGCTCACCGCCGCGCCGAAGCCCGGATAGTCCTTGTCGAGCGCGCCCTGCAACGCATCCAGCCAGCGTGCCCGGCGGTCCTTCTCCTCGTCCACGCTCAGGCCCGCCCAGTTGTCGAAACGGTCGAGGCCGACCACCGACACCAGGGTCGGGCCATCTTCAGACAGACCGCTGTCGATGGCGCCGTAATTGGCGATCCCGACCTGCGGCAGCCGGCCGCCGGGATCGTCCGCCATCAGGCGCGCCGAGGCGGCGCTATCGCGCAGGGAGGTCGTCCACTCGGGCAGCCTGACCGTCAAATAGCGGTCGAGCCCCAGCTGCGCCGGCGGCGTGGCCAGGCCGAAATGCGCCGAGAACAGCGAGGTCGACAGCGGCTGGCCGCCATAGGCGCGCTCGCAGGCGCCGCGCGCCGGCTCGGGCAGCATGCCCGCCAGCACGTTCGGCGCGCAATTGGCGAGGATCTGGCGCGCCCCCAGGCGCTCCTCGGCCGGTTCCGGTCGCCCGCCCACATGCCGCACGCCGGCCGGCCGGCCCTCGGCATCGAGATCGATCCCGACCGCCTCGCGGCCCAGCAGCACCGAGCCCCCCGCCTGCCGGACAACTTTCGCCAGCTTCATCGAGAGCACCCGCGAGCCGCCTTTGACGTAGACCCCGCCGGCCGCGAAAAACCCCCCATGCGCGATCGCGAAGAACGGCCAGGCCAGCCGGCGGGGATCGTCGGCGTAGTAGCCGATGTTGGCGGCGACGGCGTACTTCGCCGCCTCGTCGTCGCCGAGAAACCGCTGCAGCATCTGGTCGGCCGAAACCCGCCAGTCGCCGAGCAGTCCGCGCAGTTCGGCCCCCGCCCGCACGAGGTTGCCGAGGGGATGGTCGGTGCGCGCCCGCGTCAGATGCCCGACCCCTTCATAGAGGGTCTGCATGGCGCCCAGCAGCCCGTCGAAACCGTCACGGCTGGCCGGAAACCGCGCCCCCAGCGCGTCGCGCGCCGGCCCGAAGCCGACCGGCAGATCGAAGCGCTCGCCGACCGGCCCGCCATGGACCGACGAGAACGGCGCGATCGGCACCAGGTCCAGCTCCTCGAGCACCCCGAGATGTTCGAGGATCGCGTGCTTGGTTTCGTTCGGATCGCGCGGATCGGCGGTCTGGTGCAGCGACGCCTCGATGGTCAGCGTGCCGTGCTTGAAACACGAGGCCGCGCCGCCCAGGCTGGGATTGCGTTCGATCAGGCACACGCGGCGCCCGGCCTTGGCCATCAGCGCCGCCGCCGTCAGCCCGCCCAGGCCCGAACCGATCACGACGACGTCGAAATCCGCTTCCGCCACCGCACTTCTCCCGCCGCCGTCTCCTCGGGTCGCCGAAAACGACCCCGAAAACGGGCCCGGCCGGCGGACCCGACGCTAGCAGCCCGGTCCTGCCAAGTCTGCCCCGCCCCTCTTGCTTCGACGGCGCGTGCGCCCTATCGAACCGGTCATGTCCAGGCTAGGCGACACGCGCCACGACATCGAAGTCCTCGACGACGACACGCGGCCCCTCGCCCCGCGCTTCGAGGGGCTGACGGCCGCCCAGCAGTTGCCGGGCCGGCACCTCAGGATGATCCACGCCCATTTCCGCGACACCATGGGGCGGCTGAGCGCCCTGATCGAGCAGGCCGCCGCCGGAACCGTCTCCCCCGAGGAACTGGCGCAACGCGCCGGCGCCGTGCCGATCGTCGACAACTACCGCCGCTTCGGGACCCTGTGCGGCGAGCACTGCCGCGTCATCGAGGTCCACCACGCCATCGAGGACGAGTGGATCTTCCCCGAGCTGCGCGACCGCAGCGCTGCCATGCGCGCCGTCACCGACCGGCTGCTCGCCGAGCACCGGGTGGTCCATGCCCTGCTCGAGCGGCTCCTCGAAGCCCTCGACGCCCTCGCCCGCGAGCCGGACGAAGCCAACTTCGCCGCCGCCCGCGACCTCTACGCCGCCTTCGAAAAGACCCTCGCCTCCCACTTCGGCTACGAGGAAGACGCGATCGGCGATGCGCTGGGGGTGTATGGGGTGGGGGTGTGAGGGGGGCGTGTC
>Ga0315553_10001145_pt1 | contig 22368 bp, 24 predicted proteins | sample SalMarSW160140MG_FD_203099 | JGI IMG/M metagenome (GOLD analysis project Ga0315553, IMG submission 203099) | Salt marsh sediment microbial communities from the Plum Island Ecosystem LTER, Massachusetts, United States - Salt Marsh Sediment SW1601-40 ... | reverse complement strand
ATGCGCAGGCAGATCACGCCAGGGGCTCCCGGTCCGCGCAATCCAGAGAACGGCTTCGATGAACAGACGGCCGTCGCCGCCTGTTCGACCGGGGTCGCTCTTCTTCCCCAAACAATGCGGTTCGATCTTCGCCCATTGGGCGTCCGTCAGGCGGAAACGATCCATGCTAAGCTCCCTTTTCGGAGCATGAATCACTGTTCGCCCAATCTGTGAATCCTAAATCTCAACAGGCCCTAACGAGACCTTGCCTGCCGCATCGGTTTTGGTGTTTCTCAGATCATGATCGACGTCGTCCTCGCCATCGCCCTTTTTGGCTTTGCCGCCGCCGTAACGCCGGGGCCCAACAACGTTATGCTGACTGCGTCGGGGTCCGCCTTCGGATTCATCCGCACGATCCCGCATCAGCTCGGCATCATCGTCGGCTTTCCGGTTATGGTCTTCGCGCTCGGCCTCGGGCTCGGCGAGATTTTCACGCGCTACCCCCAGGTCCACCTGGCGCTGAAATATATCGGCGCGGCCTATCTGCTCTATCTTGCCTGGCGCATCGCCCAGGCCGGACGGCCCGATAGCGGCAAAGCCAATGCGCGGCCGCTGACCTTCCTCGAAGCCGCGGCCTTTCAATGGGTGAACCCCAAGGCCTGGATGATCGCGGTGAGCGCCCTGCCTGCCTTCACCACGGTCGGCGGCAATTACTATGCGGAATTGCTGCTGATCTGCGCGGTCTTCACCGCCGTCACCATACCGAGCGTCGCCGTCTGGTGCCTGTTCGGCGTCGGCATCCGCCGGCTGATCCGCTCGCCCGAGACCGCCCGGATCGTGAATTTGGCGCTGGCCGGGCTGGTGGCGCTGTCGATTGTGTTGCTGTTCATTTGAGGGGGCGCTTTCGTACGACGCAGCCCGGTGGTTGATCTAGTCTAAGCCGAAAAAGCGATGGACCGACCGGTCTGACGCGGTCGGTTAGCAGTGGTGATCGGGGCTCTTTAAGAGATATCTGCTTGCGCCTTCCGCGCAACGAGGGGGCAAGTCCATCCCCTGCTTCATCCGCGAGTTGATCTGGCGAAACCTGGGACCTGGAAGCGCCTACGATAAGCGCCTGGTGTAAGGCCAGTCACACGCTTGAACAGCCGGCGGAAGAACGCGGCATCCTCATATCCGACCTGCCAGCTGATCTCGTCCACCGGTGCGTCGGTGCGCTCGAGCCGCCGCTTGGCATCCTCGATGCGCAGCCGCTGGGCATAGTCGATCGGCGCAAATCCCGTGGCTTCGGTGAAGCGGCGCTTGAAGGTCCGCTCCGGGAGCCCCGAGCGCCGGACTATCTCCTCGACAGGGCTTCCCACGGCAAAATGCGTGGACAGCCATGACTGCGATTCCGCGATAACGCTGTCGCCGTGATCGGTCCGCCCCTGGAACACGATGTAAGGCGCGAGCCCGTCATGGTGCCACTGCAGAGCGAAGGCCCGCGCCACGGTCTGCGCCGCGACGGCGCCGATATGCCGGGCGATAAGATACAATACCAGATCGTGCCAGCTCATGGATGCGCCGGATGTGATCAGTTCCTCGCGCTCTCCTGACACCACCAGCACGCGCTCGGGCTGCAGCGGCACTGTGGGGAAGGTTTTGGCGAACGGCTCCGCGTAGCCCCAATGAACGGTCGTCTCTCTGCCATCGAAAAGCCCAGTCTCGGCGAGTAGGAACACGCCCGAGCACGCCGAGCACAAGAGAGCGCCCTGGCGGTGCATGCGGGCGGCCCAGGTCACGAGCTCCGGATACCGTCCCGGGGTCCATCCCTCCGGGCGCAAGACGATCGACGGCACGATGATGATGTCGGTGTGATTGAGCTCATCGACGCCGCGGGTCGCTTCGACAGGCATGCCACTGACAAGCGCGACGGTGCCGCGCCGGGTGGAGGCGATTTCAACCCGGAATGGCGGCTCGCCGGGTAGCGACGGCTCCATCCCGGACAGCATGCTGAACGCCCCGAGCACGTCGTAAATGCCGGTGATCGTCGAGATCACCGCATCGGGAATGGCGACAAGGCTGACATGCAGAGGGCGCGTTGTTCCAGACATCCGGTACTCCTGGCATGAATGAACCGTTATTGGCCAGTCTCGCACTCGCTGAATAGAAGGTCATCCTCCAGTGTTACATCCGGCACCCGCGCAATGGCGATGGGTGTAAACAAACAGGAGAGATGATCATGACAATCAACCAACAGAAGCTCGACGAGACCGTCGGACGGCTGCTGACGAATCTTGCGGCCGGATATGGCGGCGTGCTGGTCAGCGTCGGCCATAAGCTCGGTCTTTACAAGGCTATGGCCGGCGCCGGCCCGCTCACCTCTCGGGAGCTTGCCAAGCGCAGCGGCTGCGCCGAGCGCTATGTCCGCGAATGGCTGAATGCCCAGGCAGCGGGCGGCTATGTCGACTACCATCCGCGCTCAGCCACCTATGAGCTGAACCCGGAGCAGGCGATGATCCTCGCCGACGAGACCAGCCCGGTATGCCTGCAGCACGGCTGGCAGATCGTCGCCTCGATGTGGGCCGACGAGCCGAAGACGCTCGCCGCCTTCGAGAGCGGCCGGGGTGTGAGCTGGGGCGAGCATGACGAGCGGCTGTTCTGCGGCGTGGCGGCGTTCTTCCGCAATTCTTATGCAGCGAGCCTCGTCAGCGAATGGCTTCCGGCGCTGGACGGCGTGGTGGACAAGCTGAAATCGGGCGCCAGCGTCGCCGATGTCGGCTGCGGCCACGGTCATTCGACGATCATGATGGCGAACGCATTCCCGTCGAGCCGTTTCTGGGGCTTCGACGTTCACGAGGGATCGATTCTGGAGGCGCGGCGGATGGCGAAGGAAGCCGGCGTCGCCGACCGCGTGACCTTCGAGGTGGCGACGGCGGACGGCTATGAGGCGCGCAATTACGACCTGATCTGCTTCTTCGACTCCCTCCACGACATGGGCTGGCCGGTCGATGCGGTGAAGCATGCGGCGTCGGCCATTGCGGAGGACGGCACGCTGATGCTGATCGAGCCTTTCGCCAGCGACCGCGTCGAGGACAACTTCAATCCCATCGGCCAGCTCTATTACTCCGCATCGACGACGATGTGCTGCGCCCACGCCATCGCGGAGAAAGGCACCCATGTCCTGGGCGCTCAGGCGGGACCGCGCCAGCTCGGGGACGTCCTCCGCTCGGCCGGTTTCGGCAAGGTGCGCAATGCCGCCGAGACGCCGTTCAACTTCGTCATCGAGGCGCGCCGCTGAACTCATGGCATTCGGGCTCCAGGGCAGGTTTTATGCCTGCCCTGCTTGGCTGAGAGGGATACAAAGCAAACCGGTGTCGAGACTGCTATATGAGATCACGACCGCTTCCACATCATCTCGGATGTTTGATCCTGGCCGGGCTGGTGGCGTTTTCGGTTGTGTCGTTGTTTATTTGAACTGGTTCCGTGGGCCAACGGCAATCATGGAGGCTCTTCAAAGAGAGATATGCGCTCCCGCCTCAACCGGGACATTATGCCCATTTCGTATGATAACCCAACCCGGATATGGGCTGACGGATAGCCGAAGCCATTTGCCGTTCTCCTTTACCACAAGGTCATGAACTACCAAGCTTGGCATCAGGCGCGTTTATTGAAGCACGAGGCCAATCATGGAAGACATGCAAGTCACGGCCACCGGGTACGACTTTCGCCCTGCGCACGCTGCCATGCAGCGTTACGTCGATGGGGATCTTCTTGCTGGATTCTCTTCCGCAGTGCTCGCCGATGTTATTAGTACCCGCATCTCGGACGAAGGCGCGTAACGAGTGCCTTTCATAGAATGCCAGCGCCGCCCCGACAAATTTGTTGGCCGCATGTCGGCGGGGCGGGTGGCCGCGCGTCTTTAAGGCGGGAGCCTGCCTCCTCAGAGTGGATGATAGGACGGAGACAAACATGACCAAGGAAAATCATTCCGAATCGGGTGCCGGTACGACGAACACGGTTCGATTGCACCGCGTCTTGGCGGCCAAGCCGGAAAAAGTCTATCGGGCGTTCATCGATGCGGACGCCATGGCCAAATGGCTTCCACCCAACGGCTTCACCGGCAAAGTCCATCACATCGATGCCAAGGTCGGCGGTGCATACAAGATGTCGTTCACGAACTTCACGACCGGCAAAAGCCATTCATTCGGCGGCGAGTTTCTGGAGCTCGTTCCTCATAAGCGCATCCGATATACCGACGTTTTCGATGACCCGAACCTGCCGGGCGAGATCCATGTGACGGTCACGTTGAAGGCGGTCTCGGTCGGGACGGAACTGCACATCGAGCAGACGGGTCTGCCTTCGGCCATTCCCCTAGAGGCTTGCTATCTCGGCTGGCAACAGTCGCTGGTCCAGCTTGCCATGCTGGTTGGGCCGGAAATTCCCGACTGATGTGGGAGCCGATGGCGCCAATGCGCTTGCGCGGGACATCGAAACGCTTGTCCGCCCTTGTGCATTCTTGGACCGGCAGCCCCTTTGCGATAAAAGGGTGGGTTTGAACCGGCGGGCAGTTTGCCCTTATTAACATGAGAATGGTATCATCGCGATCAATGCGGAGGTGAAGCTTTGCGATTTAACCTGCACGAATCGCGCAAGGCCGTTTGGAGCCAGAGAATTGCCGTGCTGTTCTTTGTGCTGTTCGCGGTGACCTTCGGCTTGCACCGGATCGGGCAATTGCAGACGCCAACCGCGATGAAGCTGTTCGGCGTCGCGATCGTCGGGGCGGTGGTTGCGGTGCTGCTGGCGTTCGTGGCGCTCGGCGCCATCTGGCGTGAGGGCTTTACCGGCGCCGGCAAGGCCGTAATGGCGGTCCTGATCGGCGCGGTTGTTCTTGCCGGGCCGCTCTGGTCCATGCCCGAGCTCCTTTCCCGGCCGCGGCTCTATGAAGTCACTACCGACATTCAAAGCCCGCCGGCCTTCCACAAGATCGCCGCGCTGCGGACCGGCGATGGCGTCAACCCGCCGGAGTTCAGGAGAAGCTCGGCCAAGCTGCAGCGCGAGGCCTATCCCGACATCAAACCGCTTCCGCTCGACCGCTCGACGGATGAGGCCTATAGCGCGGTCCGGGAGGCGGTGAAAAATCTCAACTGGCGCATCCTTGCGGAAAGCCCGCCTGCCGACGGCAATAACGGCATTATCGAGGCGACGCATCGCTCCCTGATCTTCGGCTTCACCGACGACATGGTCGTCCGCGTGACGGGGAAAAGCGGCGGCACGCGGGTCGATGTGCATGCCTCGGCCCGGCACGGCAATCACGATCTCGGCCGCAATGCGGATTCGGTGCGCGAGCTGTTCTCCGAGGTCAAGACCCGGCTGAGCGATGCGGACAGACAGGAGGCCATCCAGGCGGCCATCGCCCTGCGGGAGCGGCGGCTGAAAAAAGCGCTTGAAGAGAAAGAGCGCAAACGCATCGTGAAGGAAGGCGAAGAACGCCATCGCAAAGTGCAGGAGGCCGCGCTCAATCGCGTCCGTCAGATATCCAGTAACGGGAATGACGGTCAGGCTCGGGCTCAGAGTCAGTCGACACGCGTCCGGTCTCAGCCAGAAGCTTCAAGTGAGCGAAGACGGAGTAAGCGGCAGCGTCGTACAGCGAGGACGCGAGCCCTTCGTAAATTCTGGGAACAATTGAATCGATAGTCTCGAGCCCGTCCCGCAGGCACTCCAGGATCTGCGTCTCTCTCCAGCGCCGGTGCAGCATGAACGCCTTAACCAGCCGGTGCGCCTGATCGACGCGCCCGCCATGGCCGGGAAAATAGGTGTCCTCGGGACGGTCGAGCAGCAATTCCAGCGAGCGGATATAGTCGCCCATATCGCCCTCGGGCGGGGCGATGACCGTCGTATTCCAGCCCATGACGTGGTCGCCCGATAAGAGGGTGGCGCCGTCGTTCAAGGCAAAGCACAGATGATCGGGCGCATGGCCCGGCGTGAACACGGCTTCCAGCTCCCAATCATCGCCTGTGACGCGCTCGCCGCCTTTCAGCGCCCGATCGGGGACGAAATCGGCGTCCAGATAGGCTTCGCTGCCCGGATTGCTCTTGATCGCTTCCCTTCTATCGGCGTCCAGGCCGTAGCCGAGCACTTGCGCCCCGGTCATCCCGGCGAAGCGGGCAAGTCCCGCGCAATGGTCCTTGTGCGTGTGCGTCAGGAAGATATGGGAGACGCGCTCGCCGGTCTTCTCGAGCTCGGCAAGGATGGCTGAAAGGTGAGCCTCGTCATCCGGCCCCGGATCGATGACGGCGACGGCGCCTTTGCCGACGATATAGCTGTTCGTGCCTTTGAAGGTGAAGGGATTGGGGTTGTTGGCCACGATGCGCCGAAGTCCCGGAACCACCTCCTCGGCAACGCCGGGCGTGAACTCGAACTCACGCGAGAAAGGCAAGACAACGTCCATTGTTTGCTCCGGCTTGCTGCGACAGGCGGCGCCATATTCGCTTTCCGGCGTTCTTAGATCAACCTTCGCCGGGATTTCCAGAGCCGCGCCGCGACTTTTGAGGGCGGGCGTATCTAGCCGGTGCCCCGATCGAGCGACTGTCCCGCCGCAGCGACCGGGCCGAGCAGGTTGACCATCAGCGCAGTGACCACCCCATCGCCTTCATTCGCGATCCGGTGCGGCCGATCGCCCGCATAACGCGCCGTTTCGCCCGCCGAAAGGTTGAACACCTCATCCCCGACGGTGATCGACACCCGGCCGCTGAGCAGGCTCAGATTCTCGATCGATCCGGCGGGGTGCGGCTCCGATTCCAGCACACCGCCCGGCTCCGCCTCGAAATAATACCACTGCACCAGCTCCACGGTCTTGATCCAGCCGATGATGCGCAGCCGGCAGAGGCCGTCATCGCTGACGAGCAGCGGCGTGCCGGAGGGGCCGAGCTTCTCGATCAGCGCCGGCGCATCCTCGCCGCGCAGGATCTCCTCGATCGGCGCGTTCAAGGCGCGGGCCAGCTTGTAGATCGTGCCGAGCGTCGGGTTGGTCTCATTCTTCTCGATCTGCGAGATGATGGACTTTGCCACCCCCGACTGCTCCGAAAGATCGCCAAGCGAATAATTATAGGCGCGCCGGAGCCGGTTGATCGTCTTGCCCAGCTTGGCCGTGACCGGCGGCGGCTCGGCCGGTGACGCTCCCTTTCTGATTGACATTTTTTTGTTATGACCTCATGTCTAGTCTGTTCTATAAAAAGAACAGCATGGCGGATGCGATGATGGCCGATGCCGGCCCGCATCAGTGCTGAAAGAGGCGATTTTTCATCCAGTACGACGAATGCAGGAGATATGCGACGTCTCTTCCGGCTTCTATGAGCATAGAATTATCATTCGCGTTCGTTTTTGAAAACAAAATTCGGCAGAAGCGCCGGACCGGAGACGAATATTCGAGCGAAAATCGCGGGCGCGCCGGCCTCTCGGTGGACCGGATTTTTGAAAAGGCCAGCGGCAAGCGTTTCATGCGGAGATGGTGATGGCGAAGAAATCGGCATTCAATATCGTAACGGCAAATCACCTCCTGGAGGGCCATTCGGTCTTTCTCTCGGAGGATGGCTGGACCGGCGACCATCGCGCGGCGCGGATCGCCAGCGGGCCTGAGGAAGCGGCCGAACTCGAAGCGCTCGCCCAGGCGGATGAGGACGGCAACCGCGTCGTCGGCGTCTATCTCGTGGCGGTCGAAGTCGATGAGAGCGGCGCGCCGGAGCCGATCCATTACCGGGAAAAGATGCGCGTCCGCGCCCGCCCCTCTTTCTGGCCCGATGCACCCAAGCCTCGTCCGGCTCGCTTCCCGGCAGGCGATCAGGGGAAGGCCCAGCATGTATCGATATGATGAATTCGATCATCAATTCGTCCGCGAGCGCGTGGCGCAGTTCCGCGGCCAGGTCGAACGGCGGCTTTCCGGCGCGCTGAATGAAGAGGAGTTCAAGCCGCTGCGGCTGATGAACGGTCTCTATCTCCAGCTTCACGCCTATATGCTGCGCGTCGCCATCCCCTATGGCACCCTGTCCTCGCGGCAGATGCGCAAGCTCGCCGACATCGCCGAAAGATATGACAGGGGCTACGGCCATTTCACCACGCGGCAGAACATCCAGCTCAACTGGCCGAAGCTGAAGGACGTGCCCGACATTCTCGATGAGCTGGCGGACGTCGAAATGCATGCCATCCAGACGTCCGGCAACTGCATCCGCAATGTGACGGCCGATCCCTATTCCGGCGTCGCCGCCGACGAGATCGCCGATCCGCGGCCGACCTGCGAGCTCCTGCGGCAATGGTCGAGCAATCACCCGGAATTCTCCTTCCTGCCGCGCAAGTTCAAGATCGCCGTGACCGGCGCGGGCGCCGACCGTGCGGTGATCAAATTCCATGATATCGGCCTGCGCATCGTGGAGAGCGACGAGGGCCGGGTCGGCTATGAAGTCTGGGCCGGCGGTGGGCTTGGCCGCACGCCGATGATCGGCATCAAGGTGCGCGATTTCGTGCCGGCGGTCGATCTCTTGCGCTATGTCGAGGCGATCATGCGCGTCTATAACGCCGAAGGCCGCCGCGACAACAAGTACAAGGCGCGGATCAAGATCCTCGTCCACGAAAAGGGCGGCGAGGCTTTCCGCGACGCGGTCGAGGGCGAATTCGCCCGGATTCCGCTGGATGAGTCGATCCCGGTCGAGAAGGAGCTCGCCCGTATCCAGCAGTTCTTCACCCCGCCCGCTTATGAGACATTGCCGGACACAAGCGAGGTTCTGGCCGGATCGTTGGCCGCGCAGCCGGATTTCGCCCGCTGGGTCCGGGTGAACACACGCCCTCACAAGGCGCCCGGCTATACGATCGCGGTCATCTCGCTGAAGCCGACCGGCGGCGCGCCGGGCGATGCGACCGCCGAACAGATTCGCGCTATGGCCGCTGCGGCCGACAAGTTCAGTCTGGGCGAACTGCGCGTCTCGGCCGAGCAGAACATCATCCTGCCCTATGTCAAGAAGTCCGATTTGCACGCCCTATGGCAGGATCTGGAGGACGGCGAACTGGCCTCCGCCAATGCCGAGCTGATCAGCGATGTCGTGGCCTGTCCCGGCCTCGATTATTGCGCGCTGGCGACGGCGCGGTCGATCCCGATCGCTCAGGAGATCACCGAGCGTTTCGCCGATCCGGCGCTGCAGGAGAAGATCGGGCCGATCCGCATCAAGATCTCCGGCTGCATCAATGCCTGCGGCCATCACCATGTCGGCGATATCGGCATTCTCGGCCTGGAGAAGACCGGCGCGGAAGCCTATCAGATCACCCTCGGCGGCGATCCGACCGACAGCGCCGCGATCGGCGAGCGCTCCGGTCCCGGCTTTCCGGCCGAGGGCGTTGCTGACGCCATCGAGAAGCTCATCCATTTCTATCTCGAAAAGCGCCGGGACGGCGAAAACTTCAGGCAAACCTATCAGCGGCTCGGCCATAATGTCATGAAAGAGGCGCTTTATGCCGCTCATTAGGGACGGACATTTTGCCGGCGACGACTGGGTCCGCCCCGATCCCGATGGTGCCTTCGTGGACGACGCATCGCCGGACAAGCTCCTGCTGCCGCTCAGCGTCTTTCTGGAACACGGCGCCGCCCTGGCCGAGGCCGGCAAGCGCCTTGGCGTCGAAATCTCCAATGATGTCGATCCCGACTCGCTGGCCCCGTGGTTTGGCCGCCTGCATCTGATCTCCGTGCTGTTTCCGAAATCGGCCGACGGGCGCGGCTATTCCATCGCCACGCGCCTGCGGCGTCTCGGCTATAAGGGCGAGCTGCGCGCGACCGGCCGTCTCATCGCCGATCAATATGCCCTGGCGCGGAGCTGCGGCTTCGACACGGTCGAGATTTCCGGCGCCCAGGCCGAACGCCAGCCGGAAGCCCATTGGCTCGAAGCGGAACGCGCCATGAGCCTTGCCTATCAGCGCGGCTATGGCCAGCTTCGGAACATTCTGAGCGCCCGCTGGACGGCGCGCTAAGCGTCCCGATCATTTGAGACGGCCCGTCAGCGCATAGGCGATATAGCCGATCCACTCGCGCGTGACCGTATCGATGCGATTCCATGCATCCGACGGACCCGGTGGGAGCACCAGCAAATCCTCCGGTCCGCTGGTGCGGAAATCGACTGGCCAGGGCGTGACGTCGAAGTCTGCGGCACGAAAACAACCCATCGCGCGGCGCATATGGGATGCCGATGTGACCAGCAGCCAGCGCTCCGCCGGCTTCGGATTGATGAGTTTCTTCGTGAAAACCGCATTTTCCCAGGTGTTCCGCGATCGACTCTCAAGGGTTATGCGGGCCGGATCGATGCCGATCTGCGTGAAAAATTGCTCCGCGAAGCTCGCTTCACTGGTGCTGCGATAAAGAACGCTGCTGTCCCCGCCCGCGAAAACGATCCGCGCCTGTGGGAAGCGATAGGCAAGCGCCGCCGTTTCCGTCAGACGTTCGGCAGCGTCGTTCAAGGCAATTTCGCCTCTTTTACTTGAGAGGTAAGGATCGAGCATGCCCCCGAGCACGATGATGCCGTCCAGCCGCTTGATGTCTTTCACCGACGGCGCGCTGTAGGGCCACTCCAGCGACAGCATCATGGCGGTAGCGAGCGGCGAGAGCCCTCCGATCGCGTAGATCGCCACGGCGGCGACGAGAACCCGGATTCCCGCCCTCGTCCGCCCCATGCGATAAAGCAGAAGGCCCAGGACGAACAGAAGCAGCAGCAGAGTCGAGGGCTGGATGACAAACCAGATAATTTTCGATGCGTAGAAGAACATTGAACTTTCATTTTGGATGGAAGTTGGAATTTTGTAAGAGGAATGCGCCAAATAGCAACGGCTTCTGCGTTTTTTTAGGTGCGGACCTGTCTTCTTGAATGAATGGTGTGTTACCTTATATACACGAATTGGCGTTCGGGGGTGCTTGGCAGACTCCACCACGCGGCGGAGGCCTCGCGGCGCCGAATGAGGCGAGGTCGCTTTGCTGGGGCTTTGGGATGTCGCGCATAGGAAACAATCCGTTACTCCTGGGCTTTGAGGATATCGAGCGAATGCTCGATCGTATCGCAAAGAGTGCCGGCGACGGGTATCCTCCTTATAACATCGAACGCATACCAGCCGCAGAAGGACAGAGCGAACGCATCCGCATCGTGCTGGCTGTGGCTGGCTTCGCGCAGGACCAGCTGGAGGTGGCGGTCGAAGGCAATGAGCTTATGATCTGCGGTGCGCAGCAGGCCGAAAAGCCGCGCAAATTTCTGCATCGCGGGATTGCCGCAAGGCAGTTTCAGCGCAGTTTCGTTTTGGCAGACGGTTTGCATGTACTGTCCGCCGAGTTGGATAACGGACTTTTGAACATCGACCTGATACGCCCTGAACCGAACCACGGCGTCAAACGAATTGAAATTAAAGATCGTTCATAATGCTATTGTTGTCCCGCAGGTCGAGCTGCAGCGAAGTGCCGGAAGTTAACGCCAGCTAAGAGGAGAAACCCATGATGTCACATGACGATCACACGATAGAGGCTCCTCTCGCCATGTCCGAACTTGAATTCGCGGCGCTTGGTGACGGCGAGATCGCTTACATCAAAACGATGAGCCCGAAAGAGGCCGAGCAGATGTATCCGCAGCTCGAAGGCCTGCCAGAGGGGATCACGATCTTCGCCGTTCATGCCGCCGACGGGACACCGCTGGCGTTAACCGACACGCATTTTGCGGCGATCGAGAACGCGAAAGAGCACAATCTGGAACCGGTCAGCGTTCACTAGATCAACCCTCGTTCAAGTGGACTCACTTGAACGACGTTAAGTTGATCTATTTTAAAGGAAGAGCGCAACTGTCCGTGTCCACCTGGACGCGCGTTGCGCTAACGAACCGGAAAAGGGCGCTTCGGCGCCCTTTTTTGTGGCTGGGCCCCCCCGGGCCGCTTAGCGCCTGCCTGTCGGTAGCCGGCGGGCGTTGCGCCGTCCGGGCGAGTGTGAGCTAATATTCTCAGGGCAAAATGGGCCCGCCTCTCTCTCCTCCATCGCCAGGGAGCCGATCATGACCGACCCGCGACCCACGGTCCTCGTTTCCGGATTGAGCTGTACGGCGACGGTCTATTTCAACCAGATCCCGGCATTGTGGCGTTTCGGGCCGGTCACGCTCGCCGACCATATGCGCGGCGAAACCCTCGTCGAGATCGCCGGCAATATTCTCGCTGCAGCCCCGCCGCGTTTCGCGCTGGCCGGCTTTTCACTCGGCGGTTACATCGCCTTCGAAATCATGCGGCAGGCGGCGGACCGTGTGGAAAAGCTGGCGCTTCTTGACACCTCCGCGCGGCCTGAGACGCCGGAACAGGCGGAACGGCGCCGGGAGCGCATCGCAATGGCTCATGCGGGCCGCTATCGCGAGACGCTGGAGGAGCATTATCCGACGATCGTGCATCCGAGCCGGCACGGTGATGCTGCGCTGCGGCGGCTTTACCTCACGATGGCGGAGGAATATGGCAGCGAGGCCTTCATCCGCCATGCGCTGGCGATCATGCAGCGGGCGGATTCGCGCAAGGACCTGGTTGCGATCGCCTGTCCGACACTCGTCCTCGTTGGCGATCATGACGAGCTGACGCCGCCCGAGACCGCCAGGGAGATGGCCGACGGCATCGAGGACGCGCTCCTGGTCATCGTGCCCGAATGCGGCCACATGACGCTTATCGAGAAGCCCGATGCGGTCAATAAGGCGCTGGCCGAATGGATGAGCATGTGAAGCGGGTCGCTTCTGCCGCAATCCCCAGCCGATCAATGGGCGAAAGCCGAGAATCCGCTTGCCCTGATGTAACCGCATAGGTAATTACCGAGGGTCCGTCGGGGGGCGGTCGGTATTGGGGGAGTTTCATGCGTATTCGTGGAGTTTTAGCGCTGTCCGCAGCGCTACTGACGGGCTGTGCCACGAGCGGCCCGACGGGCACGGAGGTTCTTTCGGCAAGCCTTGCGCCGGAAGCGTCACGCCTCGTCATCTACCGGACGTCGCCGCTCGGATTCGCCGTTCAACCCGATTATTTCGTTGACGGCAAGAGTGTAGGCGCCAGCCAGCCGAACGGATTCGTGGTCTGCAATCTCAGTCCGGGTCCGCATGAGGTCACCGTCGGCAATTTTGAGCTCAACGTCAATTTCGGCGGTGGAGAGGATCAGGCCAAACTCGTCCTTGAGCCGGGTAAGACTGCCTATCTGAAAGCGGAGCCTCAGATCGGGCTCACGCTTGGCGTGATCACGCTGTCGGAAGTCACCGAAAATCAGGGACAGACAGATACCGCGGATCTGCACAAGATCGAGGGTTCCTGCGCCTGAGCGACAGACCCGGGATCATCGGGGATAGACCTGGGTGGAGTGATAGCGGGACTACCTCTCCCCATTGAGACATCTGCGAATAATGCTCTCAATTCGTCATCCCGGACGGCCGCAGGCCGATCCGGGAGCCAATCGCCTGTCGGCAAGCACTTCGCCGAGTCATTAGGCGAATAGGCCCCGGCTCGGCGGCCGGGGCGACGCAGACTATGCCATTTCGCGGAGTCTTCTACAGCAAGAGGGGGGCAGCGATCGCGCGTCAAGCCGCGTGCGAGGCCGCGGGCTCGGTCAGGACGGCGTAGAGCGCCTCCTTGTCCCGCGATGACCGCAGCTTCTCCACCGCGGTCGGCTCCCGCATCAGACGCGAGATTCGCGCAAGCGCCTTCAGATGATCGGCCCCGGCGTTTTCCGGCGCCAGCAGCAGAAACACCAAATCGACCGGCTCTTCGTCGATGGCATCGAATTCGATCGGCTCATCGAGCCGCGCGAACAGGCCGACAATATGGCTGAGCGCGTTGATTTTCCCATGCGGAATGGCGATGCCGTTGCCGACACCGGTGGACCCGAGCCGTTCGCGCTGAAGCAGCGTATTGAAGATCTCGTGCTCATCGATCCCGGTGAGCTTTGATGCGCGAGCCGACAGCTCGTGGAGAGCCTGCTTCTTGTTCGCTGCCTTCAAAGCTGGAATGACACCGTGAGGTGTGATGAGGTCGCTCAGATCCATTGTCTTCCATACGCTCCCTTGACCTCAAGCGGGCAGACCCGCTGCCTTAGCTCTTGCGGTCCAATTGCGCTGAAATTCCACCCGGATCGATCCAGCCAATATGGCCATCGTCTCTCCGATAGACAACATTCAGTCGGCCATGACTGGCGTTCTTGAAGATCAGAAAAGACTTGTCGGCAAAGTCCATTGCCATGACCGCGTCCCCAACCGACAATTCGTGAATCGCCGTTTGCGCTTCGGCGACGATGGCCGGGGCGGATTCGTGATCCTCAGATTCCTCTCCATCGCCGTGGCGAATGACATAATCGATTGCATTAAGTGCGGTCACCTGCGTTCGAGCCGCCTCGCTCTGATGGTGATCCCGCAGCCGCCTCTTATACCGGCGCAGCCGCTTCTCAAGGTGATCGATCGCAATGTCGATGCTCGGATGGGCTTCATCGGCCTTGCCCTTTGCCTGCAGGGAAAGTCCGGAAGCCAAATGAACGGTGCAGGTCGTGTTGAACTGACCATGCTCCTTCTCGATGAAGATGTTCGCCGAGATCCCCCGGCTCTCATACTTCTCTAATATTTTCTCAATCCTCTCAGTCGCATAGCTGCGCAAAGCAGAGCCGAGATCAATATTTTTTCCGGTGATTTGAATGGCCATGTTTTGTCGCTTGAATTTATGAGTTTGCCCACTCGACCCGGATTGACCCTGTCGGAATGCCGCCGAAACCGCGGCGCATGTCCCATATGCCTCCCTCTCTGCCGCGGCGGACGGTATGACAGAGCCCATCTAATGTCAAACAGGACTGGTATTGTGGTCCGAGTTTGACGAGATTGAAAGGCATGCCGTGAAATCCCTTACCTGCCCTCTGGCCGCGTCATCCGCGCGCTTCCGCTAAGCCCTTGAAAGATATAACGTTTTTGCTCCTTCGGCGCTGGACCGAAGATGGGATGCGCATGGCTTCGCGGTACTTCGCGACGGTCCGGCGCGCAATGTCGATGCCCTCGCCGCGCAGGATGGCGACGATCTTGTCGTCCGACAGAACGCGGGACGGCGCTTCATTATCGACCAATTCCTTGATCCGGTGTTTAACGGCCTCGGAGGAATGCGCCTCACCCACCCCCGCGGCGGAAATCGCGGAAGTAAAGAAGTATTTCAATTCGAACGTGCCGCGCGGCGTCTGCATATATTTGCCCGATGTGACGCGGCTTACGGTCGATTCGTGCATGCCGATTCGCTCGGCCACATCCTTGAGCGCGAGCGGTTTCAGGCCGCGGACACCGTGCTTGAGAAAGCCCTCCTGCTGGCGGACGATCTCGTGGGCCACCTTCAGCATCGTCCGCCGCCGCTGATCGAGACTCCGCGCCAGCCAGTTTGCGGTCGCCATGCAGTTCTGCAGATAGCTCCGGTCCCGCTCATTGCGGACCATGCGCTTGGCCGCCGAGTAATAGCTATGTCTGACGGAAATTCGCGGCAGCGTATCGTCATTGAGCCGGACGAGCCATCCGCCGGACCGGTCGCGCTCCACCAGGATGTCGGGGATGACGCTTTCGACGGCAGGGGACCCGAAGGCCGAGCCGGGCCGTGGATTGAGCGCGCGGATCTCGGCGACCATCTCCGCGAAATCGTCCTGATCGACCTGGCAAAGCCGCTGCAGAGCGGCATATTCGTGATTTCCAAGCAGATCGAGGTGATCGAGAAGCGTCTGCATTGCCGGGTCCAGCCGGTTCAGCTCTTTGAGCTGCAGGCCGAGGCATTCGGCGAGCGAGCGGGCCCCGACACCGGCAGGATCGAGGCTTTGGATCGCGGAGAGCACCTCTTCGACTGCCTCATTGGCCGTGCCGAGGCGGACGGCGATCTCATCGACCGACCCCCGCAGATAGCCCGTGTCGTCGATCAGGTCGATCAAATGGTCGCCGATCAGGCGCTTCGCCGGGTCGATGATCGCAATGTGAAGCTGTTGCCTCACATGGTCGCGAAGCGTCGTTTGCTGCGCCGTATAGTCTTCCGGCTGGGTCTGAAAGGACTCCGCCGCGCCATTGCCGGTAGAGCGCAGGGAAAGGGTTTCGTAGGAGGCGGGCGGCGGAAGGATCGCGTCCTCGGCAAAATCCGAATCATCGGCCGCGGGGCTATCGTTCGATGCAGCACCGCTCAAATCGTCCGGCTCGTAGGTCGAGCCTTCGGCCGGGCTGTCCTGAAGCTCCGCCTCGGGCGCATCGCTGGCGGACTGTCCGCCTTCGGCCGCATCGCGGTCTTCCCACTCGATCAGCGGGTTTTGTTCGATTTCCCGTTCCAGGAAGCTTAGGAGATCGAGATTGGAAAGCTGCAACAGCTTGATAGCCTGCTGCAGCTGCGGTGTGATGATGAGCGCCTGTGTCTGCCTGAGCTCTAGCTTTGTCTGGAGCAAGGTCGCCCTTCCACCTTCAACACGAACATACCGAAACCAAAGCTAGTGTCCCGATTCCGAAGTTCGCTACGGAGCGTGCCGAGACGACTAGGCGAACTTCGGAATCTCAAGGGACACTACCCCTACTAATATTGCCAGCGTGATTCAGATCCGGAAGTTCGTTCGGCGCCTGCTGCGAGAAATGACGAACGTCTGGATCATCACACTAGTGCGAAAACATATCGCCCAGATAGACGCGCCGGACATCCTCGTTCGCGACGATCTCCGCCGGCGTCCCTTCGGTCAAGACCCTGCCATCATAGATGATATAGGCCCTGTTGATCAGCTCCAAAGTTTCACGAACGTTATGATCGGTTATGAGAACACCAATACCACGTTGCGTCAAATGGCGCACAAGCGCGCGAATATCGCCAATGGCGATCGGGTCGATACCGGCAAAAGGCTCGTCCAGCAGCATGTAGGAGGGCCGGCTCGCCAGGGCGCGTGCTATTTCGAGACGCCGCCTTTCGCCGCCGGACAAGGCCATTGCAGGCGATTTTCTTAACCGGCTGATGCGGAATTCCTCCAGGAGCGAGTCCAGCTGGCGCTCGCGCTCACGGCGTTTCGGCTCCACGACCTCGAGAACGGCGCGGATATTCTGCTCGACCGTGAGGCCGCGGAAAATCGAGGCTTCCTGCGGCAGATAGCCGATGCCGAGCCGCGCCCGGCGGTACATCGGCAGTTTCGTGACATCATGCCCGTCGATGACCACCTGCCCGCGATCCGGCTTGATCAGGCCGGTGATCATATAGAAGATCGTGGTCTTGCCCGCGCCGTTCGGCCCGAGGAGCCCGACCGCCTCGCCTTTGCGCACGGCCAGGCTCGCCCCACGAACGACCGTGCGCTGTTTGAAGCTTTTAACCAGCCCGGTGGCGGAAAGCTGATGGTCGGCATAGGCTTCGGGGCCGCGGCGTGGCGGCTGATTGGGGTGAAGCCGGCGAACCTGCGCGGGCGGCCTAGCCGGTTGGCGGGGCGACTTCTGCCTGTCCATGATTGCCATATGAGAACCCGCCGATATTATCCCGCATGATCGATGCGACCATAATGCCAAGGTCGGGAAAGGTTAATTCCAAATTTTCGGCCGGACGAAGACGCGCGACGGCCGCGCCGAGCGGCAATCAATTCGTTTTGCCCGGACGGCTCTTGGGCGTGAAGATGGCCCTTAGCCTTTCTCTCGGCTTTCCGCCCTCGCTTTTTGCAGTGTCGTTTTCGAACCGGCTGAGGCCCGTCGTGAGGTCGATGACGAGGCGGCTTCCCTTGATCGTATTCGAACCTTGCGTGAGCACCACATTGCCGCCGATCGTGACGATCTGCTTCGTCACGTCGAAAATCGCCCAGTCGCTGGTTGCCGTCTGGTCTTCCTTGGTCGTGACGAGGACTTTTCCCTTCGCATCGATGCGCGTGATGTCCGCATTGCCGCCGCCGCCGGGAACGGCTGATGCGCTCTTGCCGCTCGCCGCTTTCTGGTCCTTGGAAGTATAGGCGACCTGGATTTCCTTGGCGCGAAGATTGAAGTTGCCCTGGGTCGCGGAAACATTGCCCTTGAAGGTCGCGAGCTTCTTCTTGTCATCGACCTCCAGCACGTCCGCGATGATGTCGATCGGCTTGTCCGCGTTTGCCGCATAGCTCGTCGCCATGCCGCTGCCCGGCGTTTGCGCATAAAGAGAAGGCGCCGCGAAAGCGGTCAGCAGCAGGCCCGCGGCGATGCGGCGAACGGCCCTCGGAAAATGTCCAGGCCGGGCCGTAGCGAGGTTCGTCATTGCTGGGAGTCCCCCCCATTGCGTTCCAAATGGACTCTAACGCCACCCTCGAATATGGCGCGCGAGTCGGCCGAATAGTAGGTCATGGCGCGCGCTTTAATCGTGCTGCTGCGGAATGCCAGCTCGACCGGATCGGTAGAAATCAGCTTATTGCTCTGAAGAAACGCCGTCGCCGTCTTGAGCTTGCCCGCAAATCCGGCATTGCCGCCGATCGTCACGCCGCTGTCGAAGGTCAGCTCTTCCTTCTTCGACTGGAAGAGGCCGGACGGCGCGGTGAAGGTCGTCTTTTCGCCGGAGTTGGAGACGAGTTCGGCCGTGATGGCGTTCAGCGTAATGAGTTCGGGGTTGTTGACCTGCTGCGTCGCAGTCGCGGCCCGGATGTCGTAGACGCCGTGTTTTTCGTGAACGCCTTTGATTCGCGGATTGACCATCTTCAGGCCGCCATCCGAAAGATCGACCGACTCGACGCTTGCCTCGCCGCCGTCCACTTGCACGGAAAGCTTCGAAGGCACGAAATAGAGCGCGATCACACATACGGCCGCGGCCGGAAAAACCAGGCGCAGAAATTTGACCAGCGCACTGTGGCGTTTCGCTTCGCGGAACGCTTTGGTGCGGTCGCCGGTATAGCCAAGGCCGCGGAACCGGCTTGGCGCAGGCCGTATCTCTGTCTGAATCACCATTTCCGCTTGTATCGTCCTCGAAAGGTCAATGCGGGGCGCTTTCCGGCGCACTTGGTCTATCGCAAGACACTACCATAGCGATGGTGCAGCGCAAATCTATGGCGCTGCCGCAAGACATTTCCACTCAATGGGTGAAAATCTCTTCCTCGTTCCAGCCCAATAAGTCGAGCCGCGCCCGCGTCGGCAGAAACCGGAAGCAGGCTTCCGCGATTTCGCGGCGTCCTTCGCGATCGAGCAGTGTCTCGAATCGCTCCTTGAGCTGATGCAGATAGAGGACGTCCGACGCCGCATAGGCAAGTTGCTCCTCGGTCAGCTCCGGCGCGCCCCAATCGGATGATTGGTGCTGCTTGGAGATTTCGACGTCGAGCAGATCGCGGCACAGATCGCGAAGTCCGTGGCGATCGGTGTAGGTCCGCGTCAGCTTCGAGGCGATTTTCGTGCAGTAGACGGGCGCGGTCTCGGCGCCGAGATATTTGTAGAACATCGCGATGTCGAAGCGGCCGAAGTGAAACAGTTTCGTGATCGCCGGATCGGCGAGCAGCTTGACGAGGTTCGGCGCATTATAGCCCTGGGTGAACTGCACCAGATGCGCGTCGCCGTCGCCGCGCGAAAGCTGCACGAGACAAAGCCGGTCCCGATGCGGATCGAGACCCATCGTTTCGGAATCGATGGCGACGATATCGCCGAACAGCAGCCCATCCGGCAGGTCGCCCTTATGGAGTGTAATCGCCATGCCGGGCTTATAGCACAAGCGGCTTTGGGCGCCATGCCCGATTGCGTCTTATCCAGCAGAGCAGAATCATCTTCACAGATCTTGCGGCAGGCGGCTCGGAGCGACGTCTTATGGAGTAATCGAGCTGTGAGATGATGCGCGCATGCCGCAATGGGACATCAATTACGGGGCGGCGGTCGGTTCTTGGTTGGTTTGCTCCCGAAACGCGCTAGCTTTCGAATCAGACATTCAATGCACATCTGGACGAACACACTGAAGCAAGACCGGCACGGTGCAATTTTCAGAATCGCACATCGTCGAATACGTCATCATGGCGGTGTACCTCGCCGCCACCTTCGGCTTCGCGCTCTATTACGGCCGGCGGGCCCATGGTGAAGATACCACCGGGTACTTTCTCGCCGGCCGCGCGCTTCCCTGGTATCTGATCGGCTTTTCCTTTTACGCCTCCAACATGTCCGGGGCGAGTTTCGTCGGTCTGATCGGCGCCTCCTATAGCAACGGGTTGACCGTCTTCAACTATGAGTGGACGGCGGCGCTGGTGCTCGTGCTGTTTGCCGCCTTCGTCCTGCCGGTGTTCCTGCGCAACCGCCTGGGCACGGTGACCGAATATCTTGAGCTCCGCTTCGAACGGCGAACGCGCCTCGCCTATTCAGTGTTTACGCTGCTCACGCTGCTGTTCATCGATATGGCGGGGGCGCTCTATGCCGGAGCGATCGTAATGCAGACGGGACTGCCGGTCCTCAACCTGTGGATCGCCTGCATCATTATCTCGCTCCTCGTCGGCGCCTATACGATTTTTGGCGGGCTCCGCGCCGTCGTCATCACCGATGCGCTTCAGGCGGTGGTGCTGATCGTCGGCGCGGCGGCGGTGGCGATATACGGGCTTTATGCCGTCGGCGGCTGGGACGCGCTCCAGGCACGGCTCGACGCGCGCAGCCTGACCGTTTTCCAGCCCGTAAACGACCCCTTCCTGCCCTGGCCGGGCATAGGAGGCGTGGTCATTCTTGGCCTCTACTATTGGACCTTCAATCAATATTTCGTTCAGCGTGCGCTCGCGGCGAGATCCCTGGAAGAAGGACGCAAGGGCGCGCTGTTCGCCGGTCTTCTGAAAGTGCCCAACCTTGCCCTGATGGTCGTGCCCGGAATGGTCGCGGCCGCGCTTTATCCGGCTCTTGAGAGCCCGGACAAGGCGTTTCCGACGCTTGCATTCGAACTGCTGCCCATCGGCCTGCGCGGTATCGTGCTGGCCGCCATGCTTGCGGCGATCATGTCGAGTCTCGACAGCGCGCTCAATGCGGCCGCTTCGCTCGTCACGCTGGATCTCGTCAAGCCACGCTGGCCAGGGCTGGGCGAACACCGCCTCCTCGGCATTGGCCGCATGGTGACTGCCGTTCTCATGATCATGGCGGCGATCTATGCGCCCATGATCGCTTCCTTCGGTTCGCTTTTTGAATATTTTCAGGCCACCCTGGCCTATCTTGTCCCGCCTATCGTCGCGGTCTATCTGGGGGGCTTGCTCAGCCGACGGCTGACGCGCGGCAGTGCATTCTGGGCGCTGGCGATCATCGAGCCGCTCGCGATCCTTGCGTTCCTGACCAAGGAAGTCGGCGGGCTCTGGGGGGCGGCGGGGCTGCCTGATATTCACTTTACCTATATGGCAATGATCCTCTTCGCCGTCACGCTGGTGCTTCTGTACCTCATCACGGCGGCGACCTCTCGCACGGCGCCGGGTGTCGCGATCGATCGCACGGCGGTCGCCAGCGCGGAGGATCTGCGGCCGGCCGATCCGGCGAATGTGGGGACGATGTCCGACTACCGGCTGTCGGCGGCATTGCTGCTTGCGGTGATCTGCGCGCTGCTGGCGGTCCTTGCCTATCCGTAATGACCGCATTCTGCGCCGGTGGGGGTGCGGCAGAGGCCGGGCGCGGCCTGCCGACCCGTGTCTCCGGCAGCAGTGCCGGGACACGACGCGGGAAACGGCTTATCCTGCTGAAAACAGGCCGAAAACAGCAATCTACCACCGTAGTTTTCCTGATCTTATGCATCTAATATATAAGCTATTCCGCCCAAAAGCGTGCCGCGGTCCAAAATGTCGATAATATAGTCTACTGGAAATCAGAACTGGAACGAAACGTTCTACGGGTTGGAATCACGCTTGATTCTTGATTTCGCTAGGCGCAAGCTTGTCAAGCTCTGTTTCAATAGAACTGCATTGACGAAAATGGCGAAGATAATCCTTGCGCGGCCACAATTGTTTGTAGACTCTTATTGTTGCAAGCCTCGTTCCCGGTCGATGATGGCGTCATCCGACCGAGCGGTTCGGATGGGCATCTAGCAGGCTTATGAGAGCGGGATTCAGCGACTTTGGGATCGTGGTGACGCTGGGCTTATCGGCGGCGGTAGGCTGCGCCATGAGTTCGGCGGCCAGTGCACAGAGCGGACACATCGCGCTCGACGTTCCGGAGATCATAGAGGTTGAAAGCGGGGTCGAGACGGTCATCCGGATCAGCATCGCCCCTGAGGGCGCTCCTCCCGTCCGGGCGATGTTGCTCCTGCGCGGCGTGCCATCCTCTGTCGCACTGACGAGGGGCCGCCGTTTTTCTTCCGGCATCTGGGTTGTTAACGTCTCCGCCATACGCGACGTCAGGCTCCTTGCGGAACCCGGCGCCCGGCATGACCGTCAAATCACCTTCTCGCTCGTCACGCTGGAGGGAGAGACGTTGGGCGAAGCCTCCTCGCGTCTCG
>Ga0315553_10001144_pt1 | contig 22375 bp, 17 predicted proteins | sample SalMarSW160140MG_FD_203099 | JGI IMG/M metagenome (GOLD analysis project Ga0315553, IMG submission 203099) | Salt marsh sediment microbial communities from the Plum Island Ecosystem LTER, Massachusetts, United States - Salt Marsh Sediment SW1601-40 ... | reverse complement strand
AGAGCGGGCAACGCTCGGAGCGCGCCCGTGTGCGCTTCCGCACGACACCGAAATGAGTCAACGGTGAAGAATCACATGTGTCGTAAAGGACCCACAAAAGACGCCCGCGTGCCCGTTGCCAGTCCGCGAAGACGATGCTTACATCCGCCGCGTCCCCCCGACAGACCGGCTCCATCTGATGCGAATCCAGGCTTTACCCGGGTTTTCCAGGATTCGTCTGGCTTCGCGGCGGGGGGCCAAGAAATGGTCTCACGGAGGACAAGATGACGATGGTGGGAAAGACGCTGGTCGGCCTGACGGTGACGGGCTTGCTCGTTGCCGGGCCGGCGTTCGCGAGCCCCGATGTCGACAAGGAACTCGCCGAGATGCGCGAGATGGTCGAGGGGCTCAAGCAGAAGGTCGAGGCTCAGGAGGAGCAGCTCCAGCACCAGGGCGGACTCCTCGAGGATGCTCAGAAGGTGGTTCGGGAACAGCAGAAGGATGACTCGGCGAAGTCGGCCCTCAGCGAGTACTGGGAGGCGGTCGACGTCAGTATGAGCATGGCCGCGAGCTACGCCTGGAACTTCCGCCAGCCCGACCTGAACACGGGTGGCGGCTTCCCCGGCGTTGGCGCGAACCAGGGCACGAGCGGCCTCTTCTATCCGTTCCACGGCGACCACAACAGCTTCCAGGTCGACCAAGTGATGCTCGACATCAGCAAGGAGGCCACGGACGAGAGCCGCTCCGGCTTCGGCTTCACGATCCTCTACGGCAACACCGCGGCCTTCCTGGGCCAGGGCGGGAACCTGGGTGCGGCGACGGTGACGATTCCGTCCGGCACCACTATCCCGGGCGTCGGTACAACCACCGGGGACGTCGTACTTGCAGCGCCCCAGAGCCGCCGCTCGTTCGGTGACTCGACCAGCGACTACTACATCCACCAGGCCTACATCAGCTACCTGGCTCCGCTGGGTATCGACGTGGAGTTCACCGCGGGCAAGTTCGCGACGCTGATCGGCGCCGAAGTGGCCGACACGTCGCAGAACTTCAACATCACGATGGGGAACATCTACAACCTGTTCCAGCCGATCGACCACGTGGGCATCCTGGCGTCCACCGAGGTCGGCCCGATCTCCCTCACCGGCGGTGTGGTGAACGAGGGCACCCTCTCGATCAGCTCGCCCGACATCAACAAGGAGAAGGGCTACATCGGTCAGGTCGGCTTCAACCAGGGCGACTTCGGCAGCGCCGTCACGGTCCTCTACACCGCGGACGGCCTTCCCATTGGGAACACGGCGTTGGGCAACAACTCGAAGAAGTCCGGGATCGTCGACGGCGTGCTGACCTACTCGGGCGACGGCTTCGAGGCCTGGCTGAACGGCGACTACACCTGGATCGAGGGCTCCCGCCCGAGCGCCTGGGGCATCGCCGTGGCGGGCCGCGTGCCGCTGACCGAGGTGTTCTCGGCCGCCCTGCGGCTCGAGTACGCCCGCGACAAGGGCGACTTCTTCGGCCTGGTCGGCCCGAGGAGCAGCTCGATCTACGGCGCGACGGGCACACTGGCCTACGAGCTGGCGGAGAACCTCACGCTGCGCACCGAGGTGCGTTACGACCGCGTGGTGGAGAGCGCTCCCCCCGGCACCAGCAACGAGTTCTTCACGAACACGTCTGCTGGCGATCAGGACCAGGTCGTGGGCCTGGCTCAGGTCGTCTACGCCTTCTAGCTGGTTCTGCTGAACGATCGAAGGGCGCGGCGCCGGGCTCCGGCGTCGCGCCCTTCTCCGTTCGGGGAGCGACTGCGCAGGGGCTGACGGCTCGCTGCGCGTCGGCCGACTCGGAGAGTCGGCCTCCTAGCGGCCGTTGCCGTCCGTTGCGCGCGCGGGAAGGCCGTCGAGGGTCCAGATGGGCGCGAGGCCGAGCTTCCCCATCTTCGTGTAGAGGGTGCGGCGGCCGATGCCCAGGGCGCGCGCGGCTGCCGAGCGGTTGCCGCGGTGGTCGCGCAGGGCGCGGGCAATCCGCCAGGCTTCGGCGATCGCCAGGAAGTCGCGGAGCGGTAGCGTCTCCGCCGTCCGGGCGAGCTCGTCGAGGCCGAGCTCGGCCACGGGGGAGGGGTGTCGGGGGATTCGATCGGAGCGCAGTTCGGCGGCCATTGGTCTTCCACAAAGCAACCCACGTACCATCGCGTCGCGACCGCGCGCTCGCACGAGAGCTCGTCTCTTCCCATTTTCGGGCGCTCGCCGTGGCCTGCGCTGCCGAAGCGTTGGGCATGGGCTGCCCAGCGGCTGCGCACGAGGAGGCGGAAACGGGCGCGTTCCCACTCGACTCCGCGACCCGCCGCGCGCGCTATTCGAGCTCGAAGATCTGCTCGACGCGGTAGAGACCGGGCTCTCTTCCCACCAGCCAGGCCGCGGCCCGAACGGCTCCCGTCGCGAAGTGGTCGCGCGTGTGCGATCGGTGCACGAGCTCCAAGCGCTCGCCGCGGCCGATGAACATCACCGTGTGCTCGCCGGCGTTGTCGCCTCCGCGCAGCGTCTGGATCCCGATCGCCCGGGCGGGGCGGGCGCCGATCTCTCCCGATCGCTCGAGCACGAGGCGCTCCTCGAGACCGCCGCCTTCGGCGATCGCCTCGGCGAGACGCAAGGCGGTGCCGCTCGGCGCGTCGCGCTTCGACCCGTGGTGCAGTTCGACGATCTCGGCGTCGAAGTCCGGGCCCAGTCTCCGCGCGGCCTCGCGCACCAGCCACGCCAGCACGTTCACGGCCAGCGAGAAGTTGGCGGCGCGCACCAGGGGGATCCGCGCCCCGAGCGCGTCCAGGGCGTCGCCCTGCGCCGGGGAGAGTCCCGTGGTCCCGGTGACATAGGCCGTTCCCGCGTCGGCCGCGGCCCGGGCAATCGCGAGGGTCGCTTCGGGAACGCTGAAGTCGATCGCGACGTCGCAGGCCTTCACCGCCGCCGTGACGTCGGAGGTGACGCGCACCCCGTCCTCCAGCTCCGACCCCAGGCGCGGATGCGAGTCGCTCTCCAGGCCGGCTCCCAGCACCAGCGAGGGCTCACGCCCGATCGCTTCGCGGACGCACGCACCCATCCGCCCGAGGGCGCCCACCACGAGCACGCGATGTTTCGGATCTGCCATCAGCGGGTGAAACCGAGCTCCTTCAACACCACCTGCAGCCGCTCGCGATGGACCTCGGAGAGAGGCGTGAGGGGCAGGCGGATCTCGGGGCCGATCAGGCCCATGAAGTGGAGCGCCGCCTTCAGCGGAATCGGGTTCGTCTCGACGAAGAGCGCGTCGAACAGCGCCAGCAGACGCCGGTGCTGGCGACGGGCGGCCTCGATGTCGCCGGCTCGGAAGGTGCGCACTAGCGCGATCATCTCGGAGGGCGCCACGTTCGACGAGGTCGCGATGACGCCGTGGCCGCCGACCGCCAGCACCGGGAGCGTCATCACGTCGTCGCCCGAGAGTACGCGGAAGCCCTCGGGGCAGCGGTCGATCACCTCGGAGATCTGCCCCAGGTCGCCGCACGCCTCCTTGATCGCCACGATCTGCTCGAGGTCGGCGAGGCGCGCGACCGTCGCCGGCGAAACGTTCGACGCGGTGCGCCCCGGGATGTTGTACAGCACCAGCGGGAACGCGGTGCGGCGGGCGATCTCGGCGTAGTGGAGGTAGATCCCCTCCTGGGTCGGCTTGTTGTAGTAGGGCGAGATCAGGAGCGCCCCGTCTGCCCCGGCGGCCTTGGCATGGAGGGTGAGCTCGATCGCCTCGAGCGTGTTGTTCGATCCGGTGCCGGCCACCACCGGAACCCGGCCGCGGGCCGCGTGCACCACGATCTCCACGACCCGGCGGTGCTCGCCGTGGGAGAGCGTCGCCGACTCGCCGGTGGAGCCGCACGGGACGAGTCCATCGATCCCCGCCTCGATCTGCATCTCGACGAGAGCGCGCAGCGCGGACTCGTCGATCTCGCCGTCGCGGAACGGGGTCACCAGCGCCGTCAGCACTCCTTCGAACATCGCGCCCCTCCGGATCGTTCAGCCCGCCAGACCCTCCGGCACGGAGATCCGCCCGACGAAGACCTCCGCGGCCGGGCCCGTCATCTCGACGTGGCCGTCGTCGCCGGGCCAGCGGATCTCGAGAGTGCCGCCGCGCAGCTCGACGGAGACCGCGCGGTCGACCACCCCGCGCAGGATGGATACCACGGCCGCGGCGCAAGCACCGCTCCCGCAGGCGAGGGTCTCCCCGGTGCCGCGCTCCCAGGTGCGCTGCTCGATGCACCCGCGGTCCCGGACGCGGATGAACTCGACGTTGACCCGGTTCGGGAAGGCCGCATGGTGCTCGATCGCGGGCCCCCAGCGCTCCACCGGGGCGCTCTCGGGATCTTCGACGTACACCACGGCGTGGGGGTTGCCCATCGACACCGAAGACACATCGAGCGTCTCGCCGCCGATCGCGAGCGGGACATCCAGCACGGGCCCCTCTCCGGTGGCCAAGGTGGTGGGGATCTTCGCCGGCGCCAGCACGGGCCGGCCCATGTCGACGGTGACCCGGTCGGCTCCGGCCCAGCGCGGCCGCACGACACCGGAGAGCGTCTCCACCCCGATCTCGTCGCGATCGCAGTGTCCGTGATCGCGCAGGTACTTGTAGAAGGCCCGGATGCCGTTGGCGCACATCTCCACCTGGGAGCCGTCCGCGTTCCAGATCTCCATCCGGAAGTCGGCGCTCGTGCTGGGGCGCACCACCAGAAGCTGATCGGCGCCGATACCCCGGTGGCGGTCGCACAGGAATGCCGCGATCGGCTCGATCGGCGGCAGAGCGTCGCGTAGACTGTCGAGCACCACGAAGTCGTTGCCGGCGCCGTGCATCTTGGTGAACGGGAGCTCACGGGGCATCGCGTCGGGTCTCCTCGTCGTCGTCGGGATGCGCGGGCGCCGACGTCGCGGCGCCCGCGGCCTCGGCGGGCTTGGGGCGGATCGGCGGCGCGTAGTGTCCGCACGCGCACAGGCCGAGTGCCAGGGAGACGAGGAGCGCCCGCGCGCGCTGCCTCGAGGGGCGAGTCACGGAGCGGACTCCAGCTCGCGCCGGGCGGTGCGCAGCTCCGCTTCCGCGACGTCGAGGGACTCGAGCACGCGCTGGCGCGCCGGCCCTCCGGGCAGCGATCGCTCCTCCAGGGCCCGCTCCAGCGAGAGCAGCTCGCTCGCGCCAGACGGGAATCCGGCGTGGAAGGCGCGCAGATCCTCGCGCGAGAGCGAGCGCAGGTCGGCGTCCTTCTCGACGCAGTGGGCGACGATCCGGCCCACCGCCTCGTGGGCCTCGCGGAAGGGGACGCCCTGGCGCACCAGGGCCTCGGCCAGGTCCGTGGCGAGCAGCATCGGATCGTCGGCGGCCGCGCGCATGCGACCGGCGTCCACGCGCAGCGTGGCGATCGCCCCCGCCATCACCTCGAGCGAGTCGCGCAGCGTGCGTGCCGTGTCGAAGATCGGCTCCTTGTCCTCCTGGAGATCGCGGTTGTAGGTCAGCGGCAGGCCCTTGAGCACGGTGAGCAGCGCCACCAGATTGCCGATCGCGCGCCCCGCCTTCCCGCGGACCAGCTCCGGCACGTCCGGGTTCTTCTTCTGGGGCATCAGGCTCGAGCCCGTCGAGTAGGCGTCGGCCAGCTCGACGAAGCCGAACTCCGCCGTGGACCACAGCACCAGCTCTTCGGCCAGGCGCGACAGGTGCACCTGGGCGATCGCCCCGTGGGCGAGGAACTCGAGCCCCGTGTCGCGCGACGCGACTGCGTCCATGCTGTTGCGCGAGGGCGCGGCGAAGCCGAGGGCGCGGGCCGTGGCCTCCCGGTCGAGCGGCAGCGTCGAGCCCGCGAGTGCGCCCGAGCCGAGCGGGCACAGGGCGAGCCGCGTGCCGAGGTCGCGGAAGCGCTGTCCGTCGCGCCCGAACATCTCCACGAAGGCGAGCCAGTGGTGGGCGAGCCGGACCGGCTGGGCGCGCTGGAGGTGCGTGTAGCCCGGGAGCACGGTGTCGACGTGCTCGCGGGCCCGGGCGATCAGCACCTCCTGGAGCCCGAGCAGGCCCGCGCGCGCCGCCCGCGCAGCGTCGCGCAGGTAGAGGGAGAGATCGGTGGCGACCTGATCGTTGCGGCTGCGTCCCGTGTGCAGGCGGCCCGCCGCCGCCCCGATCCGATCGCGCAGCCGCGCCTCCACGTTCATGTGGATGTCCTCGAGCGAGGCGTCGAAGGGGAACCGGCCGGCCTCGATCTCGGAGGCGATGTCGGCAAGGCCGCGGCGGAGCGCGGAGAGGTCGGCCTCCTCGAGCAGCCCGACCCGGTTCAGCATCTCCGCGTGGGCGAGAGACAGACGCAGGTCGTAGCGGGCGAGGGCGCGGTCGAAGTCGATCGAGGCGGAGAAGCGCTCGACGGTGGGGTCGGTGTCCTCGCGGAAGCGACCCCCCCAGGGCTTGGACGTCGACCCTTGCGGCGCCGGCGCGTCGGGGGAGTCCGCCGCCGGTCGCGCTCGTCTTCCATCCCCGCCGCGACTCATGGAGCCCGAATCTCGGTGACGCCGGGTCGCGGCGCAAGCTACCGTCCTCGTCGGCGGGTTTGGGAGAGAGGTCGTTGGCACGAGCGGGTGTTGGACGGCGCACCGGCGCCCCGCGCCGGCGGCGCGGCACTTCGCGCGCCCCCCGCGGCGGCGGCGGAGGTCGGGGCGGGGGAAGCCGATGGCGCATCCCCCGCTGGATGCGGCTGCTCGGCTGGGGAGTGCTCGCCGCGAGCTTCACCGGCGGCTTCGCCGTCGCGGCGACCCTGGTCGGTCTCGACCGCCAGGTTCGGGCCCGCTTCGAGGGCACCCAGTTCCGGCTGCCGTCCCGGGTCTACAGCGCGCCGGCCATCCTGTACCCGGGGATGGACTGGCAGCGCTTCGGGCTCCGCGAGTCCCTGATGCGCCTCGGCTACCGCGACGCCGGCTCGGCCACCGATCTGCCCCCCGGGCAGCTCGTCTGGGAGAGCGGTCGCGTGCGCGTCCACCTGCGCGCCTTCGAGCACCCCACCCGCCCCGAGCCGGACCGCGACATCGTGATCCGGCTTCGCGGGTCGAAGATCGCCGACATCCGCGAGCTGCCCACGGGCCGGTCCATGGGTGCGGTCATGCTCGAGCCCGAGCCGCTGGGAGCGTACTACGGACCGGTGCGCGAGCAGCGGGAGCTCGTCGTCCTCGACGAGCTCCCCCGCTACCTGATCGACGCGGTGCTGGCGGTCGAGGACCAGCGCTTCGAGACGCACCCCGGAATCGACCTGCGGCGGATCGCCGGCGCCGCGCTGGCGAACCTGCGTGCGGGCCGCGTCGAGCAGGGGGGCAGCACACTCACCCAGCAGCTGGTGAAGAACTTCTTCCTCACTCCGGAGCGCACGCTCTCGCGCAAGCTGCGCGAGGCGGCGATGGCGCTGATCGTCGAGGCCCGTTACGACAAGGATGCCATCCTCAAGGCCTACCTGAACGAGATCTATCTCGGACAGCGCGGTGCGACGGCCGTGCACGGTGTGGGGGAGGCGTCGCACCTCTACTTCGGAAAGCCCGCCAGCCGCCTGACGGTGGCCGAGTCGGGGCTGATCGCGGCGATCATCCAGAGCCCCAACGGGATCTCGCCCTACCGGGAGCCCGAGCGCGCCATCGCGCGGCGCAACCTCGTGCTCGAGCTGATGAAGAACCAGGGCCGGCTGACGGATCAGCAGTACGAGCTGGCCATCGCGGAGCCACTGCGCCTCGCCACGGTGACGCCCGAGTCGGGCGACGCGCGGTACTTCCTCGACCTGCTGCACCGCCAGCTCACCGAGACCTATTCCTCGGAGCAGCTCACCGAGGAGGGCCTGCGCATCTACTCGACCCTCGACCGTCGCCTCCAGCAGATCGCCGCGCGCGCGCTGCACGAGGGGCTGGAGGCGATCGAGAAGCGGCGACCCTCTCTCGCCAGCGACGATCCCGGCCGCCGCCTGCAGGGATGTCTCGTGGTGCTGCGGCCTCAGACGGGGGAGCTGCTCGCCCTGGTGGGCGGTCGCGACTATCGCGTCTCCCAGTTCGACCGCTGCAGCCAGGCCCGGCGTCAGACCGGGAGCGTGTTCAAGCCCTTCGTGTACGTCGCCGGTCTCGAGCCGCGTGCCGCCGGTCCGGTGATCACCCTCGCCAGCGTGCTCGACGACTCCCCGCTCGAGCTGTCGACTCCCAACGGGCCCTGGCGCCCCCAGAACTTCGACGGCAAGTACCACGGACGGGTCGGCGTGCGCGAGGCCATCGAGCGCTCCCTCAACGTGGCCACCGTGCGCCTCGCAGGCGAAGTGGGGCTGAACCAGGTGGTGGAGGTGGCCCACCGGCTCGGCATCGAGAGCCACCTGCCCGCTGTGCCGAGCCTGGCGCTCGGCACAGCCGAGATCACTCCCCTCGAGCTGGCGCGCGCCTACGCGACGCTCGCCAGCGGCGGCGTTCGCCCCGAGACCCAGGCGATCGAGGACGTGGTCGATCCCGCGGGCGACGTGCTCGCCCGCCGGGAGTTGCGCTTCGAGCGCGTGCTCGACCCGGGCACGGCCTTCCTCGCCACCTCGTTGCTCGAGGGTGTTGCGACGCGCGGGACCGCCGCCGGTCTGTACGCGGGTGGTCTGCGCGGTCCGATCGCGGCCAAGACCGGAACCACCGACGACGAGCGCGATCTGTGGTTCGTGGGCTTCACGCCCGAGCTGGTGGCCGTCGTTTGGATCGGATTCGACGAGCCGCGCAGCATCGGCCTCGCCAGCAGCGTCGGCGCGATGCCGATCTGGCGGCGCTTCATGGAGGACGTGTCGGGGGGCACGGTGCGGGGCGCCTTTCCCCGACCCCCGGACCTCGAGCGCGCCGAGATCGCACCGTCGACCGGGGCGATCGCGCTACGCGGCTGCCCGGAGCACCGCAGCGAGTACTTCCTGCCCGGAACCCTGCCCACTACGTTCTGCCCCGACGGGGACAGTCCCGAGTCCGACGCGATCCACCGGCGTTTCCTGCGATGGCTGAGCGAAAACCTCTGATCCGGCTGCTCGCCGCGCTGGCGCTGGTCGCGCTGGCGGGCTGCGCCGGCGTCGTGACGCGCGGCACGACGCCGCGGGTCTCCCAGCTCTCCGGGGGGGACGATGTCTTCCGCGCCAGCCAGGACTTCGTCGTCGCGGGTCTCGACGCGGAGATCGCGGGCGACAGCGCGCTCGGCGTCAGCCAGTACGAGCGCGCACTTCAGGTCGACGCGAGCAATCCCTGGGCGTACCTGGCCCTCGCCCGTCACTACGTCGAAGTCGGCGAGGCGCGCAGCGCATTGGCGTATGTCGATCGCGCCGCCGGCCTGCTCGAATCCCTCGACCTGGACTCCCCCGGGGCGCGGCTACACTGCGACGGACTGCGGGGCGCGGCGCTCGCGCTCCAGGGTCGAGATCGAGAGGCGCGAGTGCTGCTCGATGCGGCTGCTCGAGGCGCACCCGCCGTGTGGGGCGACGGCCAGCTGAGCGCGGCCGAGCTCCGTTAGACCCACCCCGACCCCCGTGATAGGTTCCGCGCCCGTGATGCAGCCCAAGTACTGGTTTGCGCTAGTCGCTTTCGCCATCAGTCTGCCGCTCGACCTCGTCTCCAAGTACGTGGTCGATCGCAATCTCTCCTACGCCGACCGCATTCCCGTGATCGAGGGGTTCTTTTACCTCACTCACGTGCGCAATCCCGGTGCCGCCTTCGGCCTGTTCGCCGATGGTGATCCGCAGATCCGACTGGCGGTCTTCATCGGCGTCTCGCTCGTCGCCGTGCTGATCATCCTCTCCTTCTTCCGGCAGCTGGCCCCGGGGGACCGGCTGTCGGCGCTCGCGCTCGGCCTGATTCTCGGTGGCGCCGTCGGCAACCTGCTGGACCGGGTCTTCCGCGGCGAGGTCGTCGACTTTCTCCACTTCAAGCTCTGGCGCGGCTACAGCTGGCCCGACTTCAATCTCGCCGACACGTTCATCGTCGTCGGCGTCGGCATCCTGGTCCTCGAGCTGCTCGCGAGCGAAGGCGAGGCCGCCGCCGAGCCCGACGACGAACCCGCGTCCTGAGAAATTCCCGACCCCGGGTCGCTTCGAGCTCGGCGACGGATTCCGTATTCCGCGTCGGACGGTGGACGGTGGACCGTATACACAGAGAAGAGTCGATGCGTCCTCTGCCGGATTTTTCTGCTCACGATTCGGTTGACACTCTTCCCGACGCTGCGATAAGAACCTGACGTCCGCGGCACGCGTCGCGGAGACCGGCGTCGACGGTGCGATGGGACTTTCTGGGTGCCCCCCTTTCCCATCACCCGACGTCCGGGCGCTTGTGATCGCGGCTGAGGGGCCAAGGACGCAGGCGGATGCCGACATCGACGCCGACGCTGAGGAAGCCGAAGAGCGACTACGCGATCCAGACGGTGACCAACGCGCTTCGTCTGCTGGAAGCCTTCCTCGACGAGGACGAGATCGGTGTGGCCGAGCTCGCCCGCCGGCTCGGCCTTCACAAGAACAATGTCTTCCGCCTGCTCGCGACGCTGGAGCAGGTGGGCTTCATCGAGCAGTGTCCGTCGACCGAGCGCTACCGGCTCGGCCTGGCGTGCCACATGCTCGGCCAGGCGTTCAGCCGAGCCCGGCCGCTGCTCGAGCGGGCCCGACTCGTGCTCGAGCGCCTCCAGCACGACACGGGGGAGACCGTCCACCTCGCCGTGCGCGACGGGCTGGAGCTGGTGCACGTCGCCGGTCTGGCGCCCGAGCGCGAGATCGCGGTGGCCGTCCGCAGCGGGCGGCGGGCTCCACTGCACTGCACCGCGCTCGGCAAGGTTCTGCTGGGTTGCTCTCCCGAGCGCATCTGGCGCGAGTTCGACGAAGGGATGGCGCGGCGAGGCAAGCTGCCCCGTCGCACCGAGCGCAGCATCGAGAACCCGATCAAGTTCTTCGAGCACCTGCGCACGGTGGCGGGGCACGGCTACGCCGTCGATCTCGGCGAGTTCGAGGTCGGCCTCGGCTGCGCGGCGGCGCCGGTGCACGGTCGGGATGGCGACCTGGTCGCCGCGATCTCCGTGTCGGCCCCGCTGTTCCGGGTCGGCGAGGAGGCGCTGGCGGGGGACCTGCGCCTGCGAACGGTCGCCGCGGCCGACGAGCTCTCCCGAGCCCTCGGCCACTCGTCCTGAGCCGGGCTCCCGGGCTCGGCCCGACCCGCTCGGCGGTCGGGGGACCGCTCCGACGCGCTCGGAAGGGCGGTTGATCTGGTACGATGACAGGTTCCGATCGGGCCCCGGGCCCGGTCTTCGCCCCCACACCCCTCCGAGGACCGCCGTGATCACGCGTGAGCAGGCGCTCGCCTATCACTCCGAAGGTCGACCGGGCAAGATCAAGATCAGCCCGACCAAGCCCACCAAGACCCAGGAAGACCTCTCTCTCGCCTACACCCCCGGGGTTGCCGAGCCCTGCCGGGAGATCGCGCGCGACCCGGACCTGGTCTTCAAGTACACGGGTCGCGGCAACCTGGTCGCGGTCGTCACGAACGGCACGGCCGTACTGGGGCTCGGGAACATCGGCCCCCTCGCCAGCAAGCCGGTGATGGAGGGCAAGGCGGTCCTCTTCAAGCGCTTCGCGGACATCGACGTCTTCGACATCGAGATCGCCAGCCAGGACCCCGACGAGGTGGTGCGCACCGTGGAGCTGATCGCCCCCGGCTTCGGCGGAATCAACCTCGAGGACATCCGCGCTCCCGAGTGCTTCGAGATCGAGGCGCGCCTGGTCGAGAGCCTGGACATCCCGGTCTTCCACGACGATCAGCACGGCACCGCGATCATCTCCGGCGCCGCCCTGCTCAACGCCGCCCAGCTCACCGACCGCGCGCTCGCCGAGACGCGCATCGTGTTGAACGGAGCGGGCGCCGCGGGCATCGCCTGCGCGCGCCTCTACCGCGACCTCGGCGTGCCGGAGCGCCAGATCACCCTGTGCGACAGCCGAGGCGTGATCCACGCCGACCGCAGCGACGGGATGAACCCCTACAAGCAGGAGTGGGCCTGGCCGAGCGAGAGCCGCACCCTTGCCGAAGCCATGCGCGGCGCCGACGTCTTCGTCGGGCTCTCCCAGGCCGGACTGGTCACCGAGGACATGGTGCGCAGCATGGCCGACCACCCCATCATCTTCGCGATGGCGAATCCCGACCCCGAGATCTCCCCGGACGTCGCCCGGCGCGTGCGTCCCGACGCGATCCTGGCGACCGGCCGCTCGGACTACCCGAACCAGGTCAACAACGTGCTCGGCTTCCCCTTCATCTTCCGGGGCGCCCTGGACGCACGGGCGCGGAAGATCAACGAGCAGATGAAGCTCGCGGCCGTGTACGCGCTCGCCGAGCTGGCGGTGCGTGGCGAGGCCGTGCCGAAGGTGGTGCGCGACGCCTATCCGCGCGACGTCTTCGACTTCGGTCCCGACTACATCATCCCCAAGCCCTTCGACACGCGGATCCTCCAATACGTCCCGCTGGCAGTGGCCCAGGCGGCCATCGAGAGCGGAGTCGCCCGCCAGAAGCTCGACCTCGCGGAATACCGGCGCCGTCTCGAGGAGACGGTCGCCAACCTCTAGGGTCTCGGGTAGGGTGCCGGACCGTCCTCAAGCCCGAGGTCCGCGCGCCGCGCCCGGCGGGACCACCTCCGAATGAACGCGACTTTCCCCGCATACCGGCTCGACAACCCCCTGGCCGGGGTGTCGGCCCCGGCCTCGCCCACCGACGCGCCGCACACGATCTACGACAAGGCGCTCGAGCTCGGGCGCGAGCTGCTCGAACGACCGAAGCGCGGTGGCGGTCCCGATCGCGTGCGCACGCAGCACGCCAAGAACCGGATGACGGTGTTCGAGCGGCTGCGCGTGCTCTCCGACCGCGAGCCGAACCTGACCTTCCAGAACTGGGGCCCGAGTCTCGACGGCGCCGCGATCGTCACCGGCATCCTCGACATCGACGGCCGTGACGTCGCCGTCTACGGCCACGACTTCACCCTGCGCGCTGGATCGATGGACGCGACCAACGGGGCAAAGCTCGCGCGGTTGATCTACATGGCCGCCGATCGCGGCATTCCGCTGATCGGGATGAACGACTCGGCCGGGGCGTTCGTGCCCGCCGGCGTCGGCGGCCTGGACGGCTACAGCGAGGCGTTCACGGCGCTGCGTCGGATCAGCGGGCGCGTGCCCAGCATCAGCCTGATGTTCGGGTACAACGCCGGCGGCGGCGCCTATCTGCCGCGACAGGGATCCTTCGTGGTCCAGGCCGGTGAGACCTTCATCGGTCTGACCGGGCCGGGCGTGGTGAAGAGCGTCCTGGGCGAGGACGTCTCTGCGGAGGACCTGGGCGGTCCCGGCGTGCACGGTCTGAACGGCGTCGCCGACCTCACCACCGACGACGAGCTGGGCGCCCTGCGCACGGCGCTCCGCCTGCTGACCTACCTGCCCAACCACAACGCCGAGCTGGCGCCGTTCCGGCCCACCTCCGATCCGATCGATCGCTTCACGGTCGAGGAGGACATTCTGTTCCGGCGCACCTTCCACCAGCCCGCCGGCATGAACTCACCCCTCGACATCACGCTCTTCCTTCAGCAGATCTGCGACCACGGCGAGTACTTCGAGCTCCAGCCCGCCCGGGCCCGCAACCTGATCACCGCCTTCGGCCGAATCGGTGGACACGTGGTGGGTTTCGTCGCCAACAACTCGGCGGTGGCCTCGGGGCAGATCGACATCGGAGCCGCGCGCAAGGGCACGCGCTTCATCCGCTTCTGCAATCTCTACAACATCCCGCTGATCTTCCTCGAGGACACCACGGGCTTCCTTCCCGGCAGGGAGCAGGAGTCGGGCGGGATCATCCTCGAGGGTCGTCGCTTCCTGGACTCGATCATCGACGTGCGCGTGCCGTCGATGACCCTGATCATCCGCAATGCCTTCGGCGGCGCCTACGCCAGCTACAACTCGCACTTCGTCGGGGCCGACATGGTCTTCACGATGCCGATGGCGCGGATCGCGGTGATGGGTCCGGCGGGCAAGGACTTCGTCTACAAGGACGAGATCCGGGCCCTCGATTCGGACTACCGCAAGGCGATCGCCGACGGCACACCCGAGGCCCAGGCGGCGAAGCAGCGCGACGCCGGGCTGGCCGCTCTCACCACCCGCTACGAGGCGGAGCTGATGAACCCGAAGGAGGCCCTCTCCCTCGGGTCCGTGTCGCAGGTGGTGATGCCCGGCACGAGCCGGCGGGTGCTCGCCGAGAACCTGAACTTCCTGATGCGGACCTACACGCCTGGTCCGATGACCGGGCCCCAGCGGGAGTTCGAATAGGTGGCCATCGCGAATCCCTACCGGGAGAACCCGTCCGCCTGGGTGCGCTCCTTCGACCCGAGCCCGATCAAGTGCCTGGTCGTGTGCCGCGGTCCGGTTCGCCTAGAGGCCTTCGAGGTGTTCGACGCGATCGGTGTGCGCGAGTACGGGATGCTTCTGTCCGAGAAGGACTCGGTGACCTACGCCCGTTGCCTCGCCCCCGAGCTGCGCAGCTTCCGCTTCCCTGCCAACGTGCACCGGGTCGCAGACTACATGGGGATCGGCCAGGCGGAGAAGCAGCAGCGCATCCGCGAGATCGTCGCGATCGCCAGCGACCACGGCTACACGCACGTGTTCGCCGGATACGGCTTCATGGCCGAGGACGCGGAGTTCATCGAGGCGATCGAGAAGGCGGGCCTGGGCTTCATGGGCCCGGCGTCGTCGGTGGTCCGGCGGGCGGGGGCGAAGGACGAGGCAAAGAAGCTGGCGCGCGCGCTGGGCAACTCGGTGATCCCGGGTGTCGATACGGTCACCGCACGCGCGCTGCTGCGACGCGCCGCGGATCGCGCCGCCCTCGAGGCGCTCGCCGCCGAGCACTCCCTGACCTTTGCCTGGGATGGCGAGCGCTCGCTCGAGGACAACGCCGAGGCGCTGCTCCAGGCGGGCTACGCCCGGAACGCAGAGCTCGTCACCATCGCCGAGCTCCAGAAGCAGGCCGAGCTCGAGTGCCGGGAGATGTGGGAGGAGTACCCGAGCAACCGGATCCGCTTCAAGCACATCGGCGGCGGCGGCGGCAAGGGACAACGCGTGGTCGCGCGGCCGGCGGAGGTGGCGGCGGCGGTGATGGCCGTCCTCGCCGAGTCGAAGGTGCTCCCGCCCGGCTCGAACCGGAACTTCCTGATCGAGCTCAACCTCGAGAGCACGCGTCACAACGAGATCCAGCTGATCGGCAACGGGAAGTGGTGCCTCTCCCTGGGCGGGCGCGACTGCTCGGTGCAGATGCACGAGCAGAAGCTCGTCGAGGTGTCGCTCACCCAGGAGCTGCTCGACGTGGAGATCGCGCGCGCCGAGGGCAAGACCCGCGAGATCCTGGAAGGAGACCGTGGGACCCTCGCGCGGATGGAGGAGGAGGGGGCGATCTTCGGTCGGGCCACGGGCCTGGACAGCGTCTCCACCTTCGAGTGCATCGTCGAGGGTTTCAACCACTTCTTCATGGAGATGAACACGCGCATCCAGGTGGAGCACGGTGTCACCGAGCTCGCCTACCGCCTGAAGTTCACCAATCCCGACGATCCGCAGGACTCCTTCGTCGTGGACCGGCTGATCGAGGCGATGGCCCTGCTCGCGCTGCACGGCGAGCGGCTCCCGGAGCCAGAGCGGATCGTGCGCAGCGTGTCGGGCGTCGAGGTGCGGATCAATGCCACCAACCAGGCGCTCCAGCCCCACGCCGGCGGTCTGATCCGCAGCTGGTCGACGCCGATCGAGGGCGAGATCCGCTTCGACCAGGGCATCGGGACCCGCAACCCCGACACCGGCTCCTTCGTCTACTACTCCCTCGCCGGCGCCTACGATTCGAACGTGGCGCTGCTGCTCACCGACGGCGAGAGCCGGCGCGAGAGCTACGAGCGGATCGCCGAGATCCTGCGCCGCATGGAGCTGCGCGGCGACGACCTCCAGACCAACCGGCCGGTGCACTACGGGCTGATCAACTGGTTCCTGGGCAAGGGGCCGATGGCCGAGCCCGACACGCGCTTCATGGCGACCTACCTGGCGGCGACCGGAGCCCTGGCGACGATGGCCCGGGACGTCGACGTCGGGATGGCTCTGGCCGAGTTCTCGCGCGCCCAGCGCGACGCCGACGCCCGCCGCGCGCTCGCGGCGAAGGAGACGCTCCTGGTGCGGCCGATCGAGCGCCTGCTCGCGCGGCCGCACGTCCTGGGCGGATTCCTCGGGCGCTTCGAGGGCGAGCTCTGGCGGACCCGCGGCGACCGGCCCGAGTTCGTCGCCAACCCGGTCTCCTTCCTGCGCGAGCTCTATCACTTCCTGCACATGGAGGAGAACCCGGGCACGCCTCCCTCGGAGAAGATCTGGGAGGACGACGCCCGGATCCTCGACGCCGCCGACGCCTTCTACGCCGAGGTCGAACGGCGCACCGGCAAGCGCGACGCGGCGGACCTGGAGAAGCTGTTCGGCGGCAGGCGCGACGACCGGATCGCGCCGGACGACGCGCTCTGGCAGGCATGCGTCGCCGCTCATCGCGGCCACCAGCTGGGGCTGGAGCTTCTGCTCTTCATCCCGCGGATCGGCCTCCGCTCGGGGTTCTCCGAGGTCACCGTCGACGAGACTCTGCGGGTGGTCTTCCCCGAGGTGTTCCTCGACGCCGAGAAGGCCTCCGAGTACGTCCGGGCGCTGGCCCCGCCGCCGCCCGCGAGCGCCGACGAGATCGTCACCCCGATGGGCGGCGCCTACTACGCGCGCGAAGCGCCGCACCTGCCGCCGATGATCGAGGTCGGGGAGCACTTCGAGGCCGGGCAGCCGCTCTTCATCATCGAGGTGATGAAGATGTTCAACAAGGTGCTCGCGCCCTTCTCCGGCACCGTCACAGAGAACCTCATGGAGGGCCGGGACGGAACCGTGGTCGCGAAGGGCCAGACGATCTTCCGGATCGAGCCCGACGAGCGCACCGAGCCCGAGAGCGAGTCCGATCGCGCGGCGCGTGTGCGGGCGGCGACCCTCGCGCTGCTGCGGTGAGCGGAGGCGCTCGGCCGCTTCTCTTCGACACCGACATCGGGAGCGACTGCGACGACGCGGTCGCGCTGGGACTGATCCTGCACTCGCCCGACGCCCTCGACCTGGTGGCGGTGACGACCGTCTCGGCGCGTCCGCGCGAGCGGGCGCGGATCGCGGCGTCGCTGCTGGGTCTCGCCGGTCGCCACGACGTGGAGGTGTGCGTCGGCGCGGCCGCCGGAATCGCCCGGCCCGCGTCGGTCTACAACTGGTTCGGGCACGAACAGCGGTGCGTCGCCGCCGCTCCGCTGGCGCCGATCTCGGAGGAGCCCGCCGCGGAGCGGATCGTGCGCTCGGCCCGGGAGATCCCCGGGCTCGAGATCGCGGCCGTGGGTCCCCTGACGAACCTCGCCCACGCCCTCGCCCTCGATCCGGAGTTGCCCCGGCGCGTCGCGGGCCTGACCGTGATGGGAGGCCACGTCCGGGAGGCGCGACTCGGCGGCTTCGTCTGTCCCTTCGGCGTGGACTACAACCTCTGCTCCGATCCCGAGGCGAGTGTCGCCGTGCTGAACGCCGACTTCCCGATCACCCTCGTGACGGCCGACGTGACCCTCCAGACCTGGCTCACCCGCGGCGATCTCGCGGCTCTGGAGGCGGCCGGTCCCCTGGCGCGCGAGCTCGCCCGCCAGATCCGGATCTGGGACCCCGTCCAGCGCGACATCTTCACCGGTCTGGGCGGCACGCCCGACGACGACAACGTCTCCTTCCTGCACGATCCGCTGACGGTGCTCGCGTGCATCGACGGGCGTTCCCTCGGCTTCGAGGCGCTCGGGATCCGGACGGCCGTGGAGGAGGGCACCCTGCGGACCCGGGAGATCGCGGGGGGGCGCGCGATGCGGGTGGCGACCTCCGTCGACGCGGCGGCGGCGCGCGGGGCGATCGTCGAGCGTCTGCTGCGCCCGCGGATCGCGGAGTCGCGCGCGTCGTGAGGGGGATCCCTCTTTCCGACCGGCGCAACGCGCTCGCGCGTCTCCTGGTGGCGGGGGCTCTGCTGGGGCTGATCCTGCCCGGCGGGACGGGCGCGCAGCAGGCGGCGCCGTCGGGTCCGGCGCCGCCTGCGGCGACCGAGCCGCCATCGCCCGAGGTCCTCGACGCGCTCACCGCGATCCTGCGCGGCACGTTGCCGGATTCGATCACCGTGTCGAGCCTGTTCTCGACGCGGCTCGACCAGATGGCGGACGTCGAGACGCGCGTCGAAGCCCTGAAGGCGGAGGTGCAGTCGATCGATACCGCGCTCGGGGAAGCGCACGAACGCCTCGGCGCGCTTCGTGCCGAAGCGACGAAGGACCAGACCGAGTCCGCTCCCGCCCCCGCGGAAGCCGCTCCGGCTCCTGCCGCGGAGCCCTCGTCCGCGCCCGAAGGCGCGAGTGCACCCGAGGCGGCCGCGGAGCGCGCCCAGCGCGGCAGGGAGCGAGAGGGACAGATCTCCGCGGTGGCAGCGCAGATCGAGGCCCTCGAGGTACGGAGAGCTCTCGCCGTCGCGCGACTCACCTACCTGACTCGCCTCGATGAGCGCATGCGCGAGATGCCCGAGGCAGCCCGGCGCATCCTGCCCGGCATCGCCGAGCCGCGGGTCGCCCTGCGCGATCACACCGCCGAGCTGAAGGACCTGGCCGGGGCGATCGATGCGCTCGGGAACCGGGTGCAGGACCTCTCCCTGCGCCTCCAGTCCGGCGCCCTGGTGGGCTTCCGGACCGAGGCGCGCGGCGTTGCGAATGGATTGAACGCGGCGGCGACGGCGCTCCGCGGCCGCGCCACCACGGTGCGCGCGCTCGCCGAGGAGGAGCTGGAGCTCGCCGAGGAGCTCGAGACCGACGCGCGCGGTCTGCGCCGCGAGTTCTACGTGACGTTGCTGGCCCCCGACCGCGGCGACCGGATGGACGCGCTGTTCATGCAGCACCTCGAGAAGCAGCGTCGCCTGCAGCGGAGCAGCCAGGGCGATCCGAGCGCCGGTGAGGAGCAGGTGCTGCGCCAGCTCTCCGCTTCGGCGGCGCAGATCGCAGTGCATCCCGAGCAGATCGGAACGGTCGCCGACGCCGCAGCGGTCGAGGAGTCCGTGAGCGACCTGATCGGCCGCGTCGACACCGCGATCGGGGCGAGTCGCGCGGCCCAGGACGCCTGGCGGCTCGCGTTCGAGAACGAGGTGGTGACGGTCCTCTCGGGTCAGATCTCCTCCACCGCGCGCCGCGAGGCCTACACGTTCTCGCGCACGTTGCTGCGCGACGTGCGCGCCGAGGCCGCACTGGCGGCAGAGCGGGCGCGCGACTCCTGGAATCGCGCGCGCGGTGACGCCCCGGACCTGCGGACCCTGCTCGTCTCCGAGCGCGGGCTCGCCGGGCTCGCTCGTGTCTTCGGCGTGCTGGCGATCTTCGGCCTCTGGTGGCTGGCGTACCGCTACAACGGACGCCTGGTGACGGGCGCCGTTCGCGGAATCGTCCGCGTGGCGCGGGGCCGTTACGGCATTCGGGTCGGAACCGTGGTGCGCTGGTCGGGTCTGCTCCAGTCGGTCCTGCCGGTACTGCTCGCCTATCCCGCGCTGCGAGCGGTGATCGCCATCCTCGACGGAGAGGAGCTGGCCGGCCATCTCGTGCGCGCGATCGGCATGCCCTTCTTCTGGTACGCGCTCGGCCGTCAGATCCTGCTCGGGGCGACGCGCCGGATCACGATGGGCAGACCGGCGCTGATCGAGGTGCCGCCGCGCGAGCTGCAGCGCTTGCGCCGCACCTACGCGCGTCTCGGTCTGATCGTCGCGATCGCCGCCGCGATCCACGATCTCGCGCTCCTGGTGATCGGCGAGGGCATGATCGTGCTGCTGGTCGACGGCGTGGCGCTGATCTGGGTCGGGGTGTGGGCGGCGTGGGAAGCCTTCGAGTGGCGTCCGAGTCTTGCGCGCGCCTGGAAGGGCGTGGCGGAGGCGGCGGGTGGCGTCCGGGAGGAGCGCCTCGCCGCGTGGATGGAACGGTCGCGCTGGGGATTCGCGCTCTCCCCCTTCGTCGTGTTGCGCCTGTTCGCCGGCTGGTTGGCGCGCAGGATCGTCGCGCTCTCGCGCCGGACCGACCTGGCCGAGCTGCTCGCCGCACGGCGGTTGCGTCGCGCCGCGAAGAGCGACGAGGCGCCGGCGCGGAACGTGGACGAGATCCCTCCCGAGTACCTGCGCGAGTTCCCGCTGCGGCCGATCCTCGGGGAGGACGACGCGCTGCTGCTGCCGCGCGAGGAAGTGGTCACCCAGATCGTGGATCAGCTGGATCGTTGGCGTGACTCCCGCGGCGAGGGGTCGATCGCCCTGATCGGAGAGAAGGGCTCGGGCAAGACCACGCTCGCCGCCCTCGTATCGCGGAAGGTGAGCGATCTGGTGGTGGTGCAGCACACCTTGCGCGGCAAGCCCGCGGGCGAGGCCGAGCTCTTCCGCGCCCTCTCGCCCGTGCTCGCGGTGAGCGGCGCCACCGACTTCCGGGAGTGGATCGACGGCCTGTGCGCCGGCCCCGAGCGGGTGATGCTGCTGGACGAGGCCCACAACGTCTTCCTGCGCATCGTCGGCGGCTACCGGGCCTACGACGCGCTGGTCGAGCTGGTCAACGCCACCTCGAACCGGATCTTCTGGATCCTGATCTTCAACAGCTTCACCTGGCGCTTCCTCAACGAGAGCCGCTCCCGCCAGCACTACTTCCGGCGCCTGCTCGACATGCCGAGCTGGAGCGCCGACGAAATCCGCGACCTGATCCGCCGACGAAACCAGCAGACTGGCTTCTCGGTGCAGTTCGACGAGATGCTGCTCGCCGGTGATCGCAGCGAAAGCGGCCACCTCGAGGTGATCGAGGGGGCCGACGGGTATTTTCGTCTGCTGCGCGAGACGAGCGGCGGCAATCCGCGCATCGCCACGCGTCTGTGGCTCTCCTCGCTGACCGTGATCGGCGAGAGGCGCCTGCGCGTGTCCACCTTCCGCGAGCCCTCGAGCGCGGTCCTGGACGAGCTCTCGGACGAGTTGCTGTTCGCGCTCGCCGCGATCAGCCAGCACGAGAACCTCTCGTCGGACGAGCTGCAGCGGGTGCTCAACGTGTCCGAAGGTCTCGCGCGGTTCGCGATCCAGTTCCTGAGCGAGGCGGGTCTCGTGGTACCGAAGGACGGGAGCTCCGACCGCTTCACCCTCTCGGCCAGCCACTACCGCCAGGTGCTGCGAGCCCTCCGCCAGAAGCATCTGCTCTTCGAATGACCCCGTGCCGGAGAACGCGATGAACGAAGCCACCACTCCCGACCCGACGACGGCCGCCCCCGCGCCGGCGGCGCCGGCTCTCCAGACCCCGGCATCCGCGCCGCCCACCCTGGACGTCCTGGCCGTGCCTCCCGTGGAGCAGCCGCGCGAGCAGGCCCTGGCCTTCTTCAATCCCGATGCGCTGCCGGTGGCCTTCATGACGCTGCTGGGGGCCGCGCTCATCGTGCGGCTCTTGCGCCGGTTGGCGAACGGCCTCGCCGATCGGATGGTCGCGCGTCGGCTCGCGATCAAGCAGGGGGCGACGCTCATCGGCTTCGGCATCTACGCGGTGGGAGCGACGATCGCCGTGGGCAGCGTCTTCGACCTGTCCGCCCAGGCCCTGTTCGCCCTGTCCGGAACGCTGGCGGTGGCGGCGGGCTTCCTGCTGAAGGACGTCGCCGAGTCCATGGTCGCCGGCTTCTCGATCCTGATCAGCCGCCCCTTCTCCGTCGGCGACCGGATCACCTTCGGCGGCTACTACGGCGAGGTCAAGGACATCGGCCTGCGCACGGTCCGCCTGGTGACGCTCGACGACAACCTCGTCACGATCCCCTCCAGCAAGTTCCTCACGGATTCGGTGGCGAGCGCGAACGCCGGCGCGCTCGACTGCATGGTGGTCATGTCCTTCCACGTCTCGGCGCACGCGGACTACGAGCGAGCCCGGGGCATCGTCCGCGACGCCGTGATCAGCTCGCGCTTCTGCTATCTGGGCAAGCCGATCGGCGTGATCATCTCGACGAAGCTGGTCGAGCAGATCGGCGTCGTCGTGGAGATCACGGCGAAGGCCTACGTGTTCGACGCGCGACACGAGAAGAGCTTCTCCAGCGACGTGACCGATCGCGTGCTGCGCGCCCTGCGCGAGGCGGAGATCGAGCTGCCGGGCCCGGCGCGCGCCGCCTGAGCGCCCGGGGTAGGATCCCGCGCGCGATGGACGCTCCGATCCCGTTCTCCGGAAGCCCGCTCGACCGCGAGGGCCTGCGCCGCCGCGACCGGGCCTGGCTCCAGGCCTGCCTCGACGATCCGGCGACCCGCTACCTGCCGCT
>Ga0315553_10001143_pt1 | contig 22386 bp, 20 predicted proteins | sample SalMarSW160140MG_FD_203099 | JGI IMG/M metagenome (GOLD analysis project Ga0315553, IMG submission 203099) | Salt marsh sediment microbial communities from the Plum Island Ecosystem LTER, Massachusetts, United States - Salt Marsh Sediment SW1601-40 ... | reverse complement strand
CAATACAAGCGACATTGAATTTAGATCCATGCTTGTCCCTCAGGAGTTTAGTAGTTTCAGAGGTGTTCTTTCCCCATATTTCTCCTGCATCCCGTAATTCAGCTCTTCCATCTTCTGTAAGGAGGTAAACAGGCTTTGGTGCCTTCCCCTCGAAAATCACACCGTCGAATCCTGAGCGCTTGAAATCCCTACCCCAAAAGCCTGCTGAATTAGCTTGACCCCAGCCATTGGTGAGTGGAGCCTTGGTTACTACACTATAACGTCCGGTGCTTGGGGAACTTGTACCTGTTAACGGACCTGTCATGAAAATGAGCTTATTATCAGGTCCGAGAGGATCTATACCTGGCTCGGTTTCATCAAAAAGGATCTTAGTCGCTAATCCCGCACCCCCAAGGTACTTCCTCAAGGTTTCATCATCAGGAAATTCCTCCGTAATAGTCAATGTTGTTAAATTGGCTCGCAGGATTTTGCCCATATACCCATACATGATGTAATGACCCCAGTTAATCAGAAAACAGTTCTACACGCTTTTATAAGCTTGATGTATTTCAGAGTCTGGAAGGACCTTGCTTGAAGGTAGAAGTGAGATTTTACTCATATCTTCGTAACCTCGTTGGTCGGAAGGTGATCGTCGAATTGGATTTAATAGATGGTGCAACTATCTCCGATCTCTTAGAAGAATTATTTCTTGACTCGAAGATGAAAGATGTCCTACTTGATGAAAATCAAGAAATTAAATCTGACATCACCATTTTATGTAACGGTAGGGAGATTAAGTTTCTTGGAGGACTGGAGACTCAGGTGAACGAGGGAGATGAAATATCCCTCTTTCCATTAGTTACAGGTGGTTGAAGCACTATTTATCAACTGGTTTGCATAACACAGCATTAATGACCCAAACGCAAATACAAGGAATGTTTACGATGCCAAAATTCATGTCAGAAGAATGGTTAGAATTGTACAAGGTTGCACTAAATGGTAACGAAGCGTATGCTAAAGCTGCCTCTTGGTGGACTGGGGACTTTATTTTCATCGTGAGAGCTAGCGGAAATTTAGACCACGATGTGATGGCTTTCATTGGACTAACTCATGGGAAGTGTACAGGTGTAAAGCCCATTTTAAGTGAAGACGAATTCGAGGTTGTAGGACCTGATGAGAAAGCAAGTAACGCTGATAAAATTGCAGTAGAATACACCTACGAGGCTAATTATGAAACTTGGTTACAAATATTGAAGGGCGATCTGGATCCTGTCCGCGGGCTTCTTAGTGGGAAAGCAAAAATTGTGGGTAACATGGCAAAAGTTCTCAAAGCCACAGATGCAGCTAAAGAGTTAGTACGTACTGCAACCTTAGTTGATACGGAATTGTATTGAACGTAGTGGAGTGAAGCATATTGGATGTAGCAGCACAAGAGACCTTGTTCCAAACTTTCAAGGCTGTGATTGAAGACGTTATTACTGATAAGCGGAAGAATCACAAGAACTCAAAGACTCTTGATGAGTTCCAAGCAAGGATAAACATTGGCTTGCATGTGGAGGAGGAGGTCATCATATGGGTGAACCTGGTTGCTAATAGCGGTAATTACGCCCTCAATAAGGGGAGACTGGTCGAGTATGATTTGGAGCTTATAGCTGATCCAGAGGACTTGATGTACTTCACCAACGGGGAGTATTCAACCGTGAAGATGATGACGGGGACGAACCGATTCGGTAAGAGAAGATTGCGTTATAGTGGTGGAACAACGGGTCGAAACTTAGGAAAGCTACTGAAACTTCCAAAAATCCTAGTATTAGATAAGATCGGATGAAGTAACATGAATTGATGAAATCTTTTGAAGGAAAAAAAAATTCTCAAAATATATCTACTTCTTGATTCGACCCATCTCAATTTTCTCAAGAGTAATGAGAGCTGAAATATAATCATCCATAGTTGTTTCTCGCTCTTTCATAGAAAGACTAGAATCAAGTATCCGCTTCCTCAACATACTGAGATATCGATTCTCAAGTTTCTCGATGTAGGTCGAGGATCCAATTCGAGTCACTCTAATTCTAGGTTGGCCCTGTATATACTCGATGAGACGAACCCAACTCTCTGCTGTAGTTGGATTGAGACCTATTCTTTGTAGCTCTGATTTTGGAAATGGTTCTTCTTGTAGTTCGATGAACCTGAAGATCGATTTTGCACGTTCTGCTAGAGTCCGTCTCTTCTTGGGCATAATACAATATTGTATTAATTAATATATAAACATATTGTTTATATGTGGACGAGTTTCTCTTTCTTTTGAGAACTTTCAATTTGGATGATCAACTATGACCGAAAGCAATGTTGAGAGTATGAAGCATAATGTCATTGGAGTCGTCAAAGGATTTTTTGAGAAACACTTTGGAGAAGATGCAGTGAATCTAGGGGATTCATTTGAAGTACAGTATTCATCATTGCTACAGCAGTATGATCCGGAAGTCACTTCGGAAGTGGACGGAATGCGTCAGCTTATCACTTCCTTCAAACCTGCCTTGTCCTCTGTCATGCAACCAAGTGAGGAATTTGATCAACTGTTGACCATGGTTTTGTGGATGTTCAAGGCTCCTTGGGAAGGGGCACATCGACGCAAGAAAAAGCCTTCTCCCAAGAGAGATGGACCCATTGTTCCTGGGAGTGACCCATCCATCGACATCACTTTCTATTGTGCAGTGTGCGGAGAGAAAATAGATGTTTCACATGAAGTGAAAAAACAAATCCTAAATTCAGAAGACGAAGCAGAACTACCAACTCACTGTGGGCAGGATGTGAAAATCAGCGTCTCCAAGAAACACGAAGAACTTCCAGTTGAAGAAACCGAAGAAGACGAACCATTTGTACCAGTAGAACTTTTGATGAGTCATCTACCAGCAGATAATGTCGAATATCTCAGGGTCTTGAGTGTCGGTATCGATATTGGATCGACCACATCGCACCTCATCTTCTCACGACTCACATTAAAGCGAGAGACTAGTTTCTTCAATATTACGAATCGCTTCAATCTTGTCAACCGTGAGGTAATTTATGAGAGCTCCATAATCTTCACACCTCTGATTGACCGCTATAATATCGATATCGAGGCAGTGGTTGAGTTCTGCAAAGAAGAGTACAAGAAAGCTGGTATGATGCCTGAGATGGTTGAAACGGGTGCAGTATTGGTGACCGGTGAGACTGCGAAGAAACAGAATGCTGAAGAAATTGTGAGGCGCTTGTCATCTGAATCAGGGAAGTTCGTCAGTGCAGCCGCAGGACCAAATCTTGAATCACTTCTTGGAGCCATGGGAAGTGGTATCGTAGACCAATCCCTCAAGACTCAGAAATCCGTATTGCATGTAGACCTTGGTGGAGGTACTAGTAATTTAGCCATTGCGTCACGGGGTCAGGTCCTCAGTACATCCTGCATCAATGTTGGTGGTCGACTATTGGGGATTGACAAAGACTTCAAGATTTGGAGAATAGATGGGCCCACCCAGTTTCTGATGAACGAACTCGGCATGAGCTACAAGATTGACGACTTCATTTCTGAAGAAGATGTCCGAACTATTGCTCGCGAATATGCTAAGGCTTTGGTTGAAGTTATGAGGGGTTCTGCAAAGAGTACTGTTGCTAAGGAACTGATGATGACCGAGGATCTTGATTTTTCTATACCAGTAGATGTGTACTCATTCTCTGGTGGAGTAGCAGAGATGTTCTATGGGAGTGAGGCAAATTACGATGACATCGGGAATTATATAGCTCAGGAACTCAAGGCTTTGGTGGAGGAATACAATCTACCAATGGTAGAACCTGAGAACAAGATTAGAGCCACAGTCATCGGTGCTGGAGCCTTCTCTCTCTCTGTTTCAGGGTCCACTACATTCTTCGATGAAAGCATTGAACTTCCAATTGGAAATATCCCGGTTCTACCTGTCAACCTAGGGGCAGATGAATTCTCTCATGAGAGAGTAATCGAAGCAGTCAAGAGAGCTTTCAAGACTTTTGATATGATTGAAGGAGAGGACTTAGTTGCACTTTACTTCAAAGATCGAATGTCCTCAACAGTTTATTCTTTCGATAACTTGTTACATCAATTCGCAAAGGCACTTGAAAAAGCACTCCCAAATTCCGTTAGCAAGAAGAAACTGATTATCTTATTGTTCGCTTATGACATGGCTAAGATGTTGGGACTCGCTATACGCGATGAAACCTCAATAAAGAACAATATCCTATGCCTAGACGAATTGTTACTGGAAGCAGGTGACTGGATTGACATTGGTGCGCCCTTCAAATCGACTCAAGCGTTTCCTGTTACAGTAAAAAGTTTGGTCTTTAACGAGAACAAGGAGTATTTGGAGGTTGATTGAAGATTACTGAGCTTGATGTAAACCGCTTGAAGTGGCGAGTCATTGAAACCGTGAGTAAATTCTTTGAGGAGTATTATAGTGAAGACGCATCGGATCTTGAAGAATCCTTTACACGTCAATATGAAATGCTATTGCAACAGCATGATACAAATGATGTCTCAGAAAACTCTAAGCTTCATCACCTTATTATAGAATTCAAACCAGCTCTCGAATCTGTTCTACAACCTGGAGAGCAATTTGACAGATTGATGGGGATAATTGGTCCGATTCTTAATACCGCTTTATCAAGAATTGAAGGGATGAGAATACAATCAACAGCTAGTTCAAAGATGTCTCCTAGAACATACTCTGAACCTAAGATTCGAACTATCCCATTGTATGATAGCGCAACTAGTCTTCAGTTGTTGAGTGTTGGTATCGATATTGGTTCTTCCACATCACACGCGCTCTTGGAATACACAGAGCTACTAGCTCGTTTTTAAAATTATTGTCGTTCCTCCACCTTAGCATCTCATTTTTCTGAGAAATTCTCAATAGATACATATATATGGAAATATTGTACGATTCAGTCTATACTAAATCGTACCGTTCAGTTAAGACTAAATGGTGGGAATGATACATGAAGTCCGAAAAATCTACAATGGATGAAGTTAGGAAAACGCTTTACAAATACTGGCACAATCTAGATTTCTTTACTGAAAAGGAGTCCACATATATCGGACAAGTACGTCAGTCAGAAGTAAAATGGTTTATCATCAAATTCATTCGTGACGGAATTGAGGACGAATTTGGCAATGAAAACAATCTCTCTCGCAGACATGCATTTTCAGCCAAAGAACTGCATAAAGCCTACATCAATAGCTCTGCGGGTGAGAGATGTTCTCTTTCCAACTTTCATTTTCATATTAAGAGCTTAGTAGAACATGGATATCTAAAGGAAGTTGCCAAAATCCTTGAAGGTCGCCATTATACAACATACTATGGGCGAACTTCGATTGCATTTATTGATCAATATGATGCACCTCTTCAATCAAAAATAGGTCAAGATTTCTTTGAACCTTTGAAGAGAGTGATAAAAGACATGAATCCAGACTTAGAATTCGATTATATCAGTCAACTTGTGGACGATAATCTATCATCTATATATGATTTCTATAGTAGGCTTATTTCATGGATAAAAGCAAAATACCCCCATCTATACAACTCGAAGATTGATTTGGATATGTTGATGAATATTTTTGGACATTATTCTTTCTTCCACAAAGACCTCTATGAAAGCTCAAAGGAAATTGGATCTCTAATTGATCTTGAAAATATCATGAGTTATGAACGAACGATCTAGGATAAGAGGAATTAAAGATGAAAGCAGCAATTTTGACAAGATTCGGACCACCAGATGTTCTAGTCTTAGATGAGATAGAGAAACCAAGTATTGAGGACAATCAAGTGTTGGTGAAGGTTCACGCCACATCTGTAAACGCAATGGATTATAGAACGAGGAGCGCAGACGCACCAATTTGGCCCTTTGGAAGGTTGATGATGGGTTTAAAACCATCAGAAGAGGAAATCTTGGGAAACGAAGTGGCAGGAGAAATCGTTGAGGTTGGCAGTAATGTGACCAAGTTCGAGAAAGGAGATAAGATATTCGGATGTGTTTCTAGATCATATGCAGAGTATGTTGTCTGCACAGAAAATGCAACAATAACTACAATGCCTCCTGGTATGAGTTATGAAGAAGGAGCGTCCATTGGATTTGGAGGTATAACATCATTACACTTCCTTAGAACACTAGCAAATATTCAGAAAGGACAACGGATTCTCATCAATGGTGCATCAGGAGGAGTTGGAGTATTTGCTGTACAACTAGCGAAGTATTTTGGTGCTGAAGTTACAGGAGTTTGCAGTACAAAGAACATTGAATTGGTGAAATCATTGGGTGCAGATAGAGTAATTGATTATACCAAAATCGATTTTACCAAAGAAGAAGAAGTATATGACATAATATTTGATGCCGTGGGGAAGAGCTCTTTCTCAAAATGCAAGAAGCGGCTCCGAGAAGATGGTATCTATCTATCAACTGTACCCTCCTATCGACTCCTTATGCAAATGCTTTGGACTTCAAAGATTGGTAAAAAGAAGGCGATATTTGCAATAGCAAGTGGTCCGGAAAATTTGATTTTTCTTAAAGAGCTTGTAGAAGCAAACAAATTGCGTATAGTTATTGATAGGACCTATCCCATTGAACAGATTGCAGAAGCTCATGCTTATGCGGATAAAGGACATAAAGTGGGTAGTGTTGCGATTTCAGTGTACACAGAGGAAGTGATTCAATGAGTGATTCATCTAAGAATACATGCGCTGCAAAGGAGCTAATGAATGGCATGAAGGCAAGTTGTTCGCAAGCAATCTTCGCTACGTTTGGTCCCTACATGGGAGAAAAAGGAGTTGACGTCGAAACCTGTATGAAGATCGCATCTGCCTTCGGTGGGGGAATAAATCTCACCGGTAATGTCTGCGGGGCTTTGACAGGTGCTCTAATGGCAATTGGCCTAGAATTTGGTGATGGAAACCCAATGAACCCAAAGGTAGCTGAAATCTCTACTCGATTACTTGAAGAATTCAAGGCAATCAATGGGTCAATCCTATGTCAAGACCTAATTCAATATGACGGGGGCACAGATGATGTGGATATGATGAAAGCATTCGAGAGTGGGGCATTCGACAAGTGTTTGAAATATGTTGAAGATGTATCTAGGTTACTAGTATCCTATATTGAATGATTTCCTGCAATAAAAAAGGAAGGGGAGAACCCCAAGACAAATACTCTCGAGATGCTCCTTCGCTTCCTTGTTAGTATAGAATTCCTGCAGTATCCTTACGAACTGCCCTACTTCTTGCCGACATGCCCTCAATGTTGTACAAAGGGTTCCCTCCGAGATACTAAAGAGTACTACATAAGTTACTTAGGTACATTTAACCGATGCGAATATCCGCCCGTTGTAGTGGGATAAATAAAATGCCAAAAATCAGAGATAAAATTCTCCCCAAACAAGTAAACAATGAATTTCCGGAATACAAAATCGCACAGTATGCTTTCGTTGTACTTGTATTCATTACGATAGCAAGAAGCATAGCACACATAATCCTTCCAGATGGAGGAGCCGGGTCAGTGGGGTCTTTCGCAGCTTCTAATGGACCTGATTATTGTTTTAGAGTATATAGGACGATTGGCAATGGGATTACTCAAACCAATTGAAACAGTTGGAACAGCACCCGGAGCAATTGGGGATTTCATTATTATTCCCCTTGCAGCTATACTGTTTGTCTTCTCTATTATGAAACCCAAAACCGAAGGCTATTAAAATCTTCAACTGAAAATAAAATTACATGCCAATTTTGCCGACATCCTTAAATCCAGAATAGGTTATAGGCTCTATATCTAAGCCGGTCTGGCGGAGTAGCTGACGCGACAGCCTGCAGAGCTGTTTTACTTGGGTGCAAATCCCAAGGCCGGCTCCATTTCTTCTTGACGTACGAGTATGATGATTCCTACAAAGAATACTTGGAAGCGACTCTAAGGTATTTCAGTATTCCAAGATATGAGGTATAAACGAGTAATGAGATTCTCAGACACGGATAATTTTTCAAAATGAGCTGAATGAAAATTCAATATTTCAGGACTATCAGATGACAAAACTTGTAATGTACAATGCAGAATTTAGTAGAAAGGGGAATACGAACCAAACAACATAATTACCCAATGGTGCTGTGAATCGATTTATCTTTGCAGGGACGAACTTGAAGTATCCTTTCTCTACTGGTTTCCATTCCCATAGCTTCTTCTGAGCACACAGATATGGTTCAGCGAATAGAAAATCACCAAGTATACACATTATCCCGGATACATACACAGCTACAAATCCAGTGAACCCAGAGAGTAGACACATAAGTAATGCACCTTGAACGACGAAGACCCACATGAATGGAATCCATAGCGGAACCCGTCCAACAAAGTATCTGTTCACGGAGGTGTACGAGTAATATCCTTTTCCTGACACATGGTTTTCACCCAGAGCTGCTATCAATAGAACCATACCTGCTTGTGGATATACATACCATCCAACTAGGCTCCATAGGAGGTTACATGTAATGAAACTTAGAACTACAAATGCAAATGTTAGTCCCCCACCTATGATCTCAGACATGTCTACCACCTGCACATTACAATTCGTATACACTATCGTTGTGTCTTTCTTCGAATGACATTAAGGGCTGACTCCAGTTTCTTACGGGTTGAAGCTGCCCTATTGTTGAATTTAATTACAAATCGACGCCCAATTTTCATAGTTTCGATTCGTTTTACTACAAGTACTTCCTGTACGTCTAATAGAATGTCAATCACATTTCCAATTGTACGACGATCGATATTGAGTTTCCTAGACAAAGTGGAGATAGACATTGGTGTCCCCTTTGCTAACTCGTTCATCACAGCTCTAATTGCGTCTCCATATCCAACGCGTGGTACAGGATTTACTGACATTGTTATTCATTATAACTGATACTTCATTGTTATATATACATTATTATGTACACAATATAATGAATGAATTCTTTTAGATTTTCGAATGAAATATTCTTACAATGGAAAAAACTCACGGGTCAACAATGAATTTCATTTAACACAATCATACATTTGAATCTTCTTGCTGATTTATAATCTGCATTATTCATAATTCTATTTACAATGTTGAATACTGTTGATTACCAGCAGTATGTAAAACACATCATATTCCCAATGAGTTGATATTGGATGACCTAAAATCGGAATTATGCACAAAATACGAGTAGATGAAATTACTTATTAGATTTCTTTGCAACTAATTAATGAAAGGATGGTACGCTGTGATGACAGAGTATGATATGCGTTATAGTATGCCCAATCCTCTGGAGACAAATGTCATACGAGCATTTGGATGGTCTCTGATCGAATTTGAAATGACTCTTTATCAAAAGTTTCTAAGTCTGTCTATAGAAGGATCACTCATGGCCTTTGAGGAATTTAAGGAAATCCTCAGAAATATGGAATCAAAAGGATTCTTGCAGGAGTTGTCATTTCAAGGTAAGAAGGCTTTTAGAAAATTGATTGTTGATAGTGAACTACAGACTTCAGCAAAGCCATCGCAGCCAAATGATGAAATGAGGTTAGCTATTGGAGGTATGAAAGCTAGAACTCTGGAAAAGAAAACAGAATCTAAACGTGTGGATGCTGAGAAACTTGGTCAAAAAATTCTTCAAAGTCTGAAAGATTGGTTATTGAAAGAATCAGGTCTCTCACAAATTGATGTTGTGATCCTTCGAGAGTGTATCGAGGAGATAAGAATAGCACTTTCGAAATCTGAAGAAGAATTCATCGAATGTCTTAGCTGTGAATATCCAGGAATACTAGCCGAAGTAAATGAAGCTCTCGATTCTTATGGTTCCGACTCTTTGATTCAAGGCCTTCAGAAAATTGAGTCAGACCTTGCTCATGAGTAATTCTCTGAAGCAATTAAATTGGCTTTGATAGAATGTTTAAATTGAATGTATCCTTAGAATATTAATCGTTCAGAATGAAGTCGCGAAGATTGGGAATCATTGTAATAATCCTTGTATATTCCCTGATTCCCTTGTCTGTTCACAATATGTCCGATATCTCACATCTTGAACCAAAAGACTTCATGATTTCAGACGTTGGGTTTACTATCAATGGAGATGGAGATTTTGTAAATCAATCTCAACTCTATGGATGGAGTGGAGATGGAAGTTCTTCGCATCCGTTTCAAATCGAGAATCTAACGATTACTTCAGGATATATCGCTCCCGCAATTTCGGTATGGAATACGCGTGTTCATTTTGTGATATCTCAATGTACGTTGGTAAGAGGTTTTGCTGGAATACATTTAGTGAATGTTACAAATGCAGTCCTCGCATCCAATACAATTGGTGAAATATCCTTATACGGTATAGAAATTGAACAATGTGGTCCTATCCAAATCATTGACAATCAACTATACCGATGCCAATCTGGGATTAACATTGACTTAAGTCCTGAATGTGATATTGCAGATAACACGATAGCAAATTGCACCTATGATGGCTTGAAGATTGATTATTCTGATAATTGTACAATTAATGGAAACACATTCTACAATAATCACCGTTCTGGCATACTAACAGCGTCACACAATCTAGAAATTTCATCGAACAACTTCATCGATAACGCTTACGGCTACTTACAGGTAAATCTCGCTTACGGTGATTGTATACTCAAAAACAATTTCTATAGTGATTGGACGTCTCCTAATGCTGATGGAGATGATTTCATTGACCTGCCATACCACATTTATGGAGTGCCTGAATTATATGACCTCAAACCTCATGCAAAAGCATTCTTGAATCCACAGTTACATGTTGTTAGTTCACCCTTCATCACCTCCCCAAATATGAGTCACTATTCCACAAATCTCTATGGTATGTTTCTAATTTCCTGGAGGCCCTCGTGTGATACATTCGGTCAAGATGTTAGATATAGCGTTGCAATCAAAGAAGAAGGTGGATCCTTTATAACAATCACACACTTGACTTTGAGGACAAACTATACTATTGACTTGGATGAATTGGATCAAAATAGTTGTGTGTTTAGAGTGATTGCCTATTCTGAAAATAAGCACTCTCTAGCATCTACTTCACTCGAGATCAATGTGGTTCCTCATGTTATAGAACCACCAAGAGTTAACAATCCATACGGTACTGGACGTTTTGGGGAGATAATTGAGATAATTTGGAGGAACTGCGAGGATTCCTATGGTCATCAAGTGTCTTATGATCTATATTACTCTCCAGATAACGGAGTAAATTGGATCTCTATTGTATCCGATCTTCCTTGGACTGATACTACTTGGACTAGTTATACATGGAATGTGACCTCTTTAACTCCAAAATGGGGTTACATAGTCTTAGTGACAGCGAAGTGTGACCATGGTGCTACCTCATCTGATACAACTGACGGTGCCTTCTCACTAATCCCTCATACAATGACTCTTCCGTATATCCAAACTCCTATTTTGAATTATACTTATGATGAGGCTATTACAATAAATTGGGTGGATGTCTTTGACAGTTGGAATCACACTGTCACGTATAGTGTTCACTATTCTGAGGATGCAGGTGTTACGTGGAATCTTATCGTTGCAGAACTTCTTGAGTCTGAATATGTGTGGGACATCAGAAATATGTCTGAAGGCTCCCAATACATGATTAAGATAGTTGCTTTAGAAGTCGCTGGAATGAGTACTGAGATCACCAGCAAAATATTCGTCATATCCCATGAATCTGGTATACCTGAAGTGGAAGATAATCTTATAGTACCGATTCTTATTGGATCAGGTATTCTAGGTTGTATTGTGGTTTTCTGGATATACACTAGGCCTAAATAATCGATATCATCCAGAATCAGGGGGTAAGTACCATGTTTCAAGAGTTTGCACATCCTTCTCGTCTTAGGTTTAGCGGTATGTTTGATGCTGTCACCAATCTCCGGGTGTTGCTGAATCAGGGTTTGAAATTAGGATTGGGAATTCTCAAAACTGATACGGGTGCTGAACCGATGGTCGCATCCTATTCATTTCCTCCACTGATATATCTCTCTGGAAACGCAGAAACAATGGAAGCACTCGCATTGGTTCGGTCTTTACCTGCGATGCATATCATAGTTCCATCAAACGATTTATGGGTTAATCTTCTCAGGGAAGAATTAGGTGATAAGCTAAGGGACCAAAAGAGATGGAAACTTGACCATTCCAAACTAGATATTGACCATGTTCATAAGTTGGTGGCTGGTTTGAACTCAAGTTTCATTTTAAAAAAAATAGACGAAGTGAACATTAACAAATGTGAAAAAAGCTTCCTTCAAATAATGTATACATTCCATGGTTCTATTGAGGCATATCTAGAAAAATATACGGGATTCTGTATTCTCCATGATAATCGAGTTGTCAGCATGGCTTATCCTGGCCACCCCTTTGAAGAGGAATTTGAAATCCATATAGAGACCCTAGATTCACCTGAATATAGACGGAAAGGATTGGCTACCGTTGTTGGTGCTAGAATTGTTGAGTATGCTTTAGAGAATGGATTGGTTCCCCATTGGGATGCGGCAAACGAACCTTCTGTTTATCTTGCTCAGAAACTAGGTTATTCCAATCCTCGTTCCTATAATGTATATTATATTCTACAATAGGTACTTTGTCATTTAGTAATAACATATTTCATATGAAACTACATCAATTGAGTGGAGAGAAATTTGCTTGTCAATAAATCCTAGTGATATTGCTTGGAATATTTTATCCGAAGTCCAATCTGTATCTCTAGAAGAATTAGGAACTGACTATTCACCTTTGGAAATTGCTGAGATATCTCGTATTACCTCACTAAATATTGCTATTGCTCCAATAATAAAAAGGATTCAACATCTCTTTTCTGACAATCAAATCTTCACAAAGCTCTCTCCGCTTGGTATTCAAAACCAAATCGAATCCAAACCTATACTTGACAATGCATGTCAACTTGTTAAGAAGGTTTCAGAACCCCAGTATCTGAAAAATTGTACATCACGAAATCTCAATGAAATATTAAGTTGGATTCATTCGTATGGTTCTCATGCAATCTCCTCTAGGGGTCTTACATCGCTATCTCGAAGAGTTACAGGATCTGTGTATACCCCGATACACCTCGCTGATACTATCACTGAATCGACACTTGGTCCCAAAATTGAATCATGCATTAGGGACATTCGAAGAAATGGAGTTGAAAGCCTCCGGAAAATAACAAATCTACGGATTCTCGACCCAGCATGTGGTCCTGGTACATTCCTTCTCTCTGCAATCAGAGTAATTCACAGAAGGTGGGATAAAATTCTAAATACATGCACTGATTGTGGGTTATTAGAGTGTGACCTAGAAGATTCGTATTTACTTGGATCAGATGCAACACCTGCTGGTTATCTCTATGGAATTGATTTAGATTCCGCCGCTTTGGAGATTGCTAGAGTTTCTCTCCTATATGAACTCGCAACAAGCTACTCGGAGTTTTCTAGCAGATGTTTAGATTTAAGAAAAGGAAATTCATTGATATCTCTGAAAGGAATCTGTGGTTCTAAGGATCTTTCAAGTTACTTTATTAATAGAAGTCTGAGTGATGCGTTTGAGTGGACCGATGCATATCCTGATATCTTACCACCTGAGGGTTCAGGATTTGACATAGTCTTAATGAATCCTCCTTATAATAGACTTAAATCTAATTTTGCTGAATTTGTCAGAAATAGGCTAGAACAGGGCCAAAGAAATATAGTGTTTTCGGAATTTGAGAATCATAAAGAAATTCTGAATGAAGAAGTGACATATTTTCGAAAATCTGGAGAGTACAATCTTGGGAATTACTATACAATAGACACATACCGTTTATTCATTGAACGAGCTCTTCAGGTTGCATCGGAGAATGCCCGCATTGGTTTTGTAGTTCCATCTTCTTTACTTGGTGATATATCAGCTTCAAAAATCAGAACCCATCTTCTGACCTCAAATAGAATACTATCTATTAATGAATTTTCGGAATCTGCGCGTCTCTTTCCGCATATTACTCAGTCAGTTTGTATTGTGATCATTGAACGAGGTGGAACTTCATCATCTTTTGATTTAAGATATTCTCTTGATTCGATTGTATCAAAAAAGAATCCTGTCACCATTCATTTTGACGATATAACTCAGACTATGGGAAGGTCTCATGTCATCCCCTGTGTTAATGAAAACGAACTTAGAATTCTGAAGCAAATTCATGCAAATCCGGAACATCATCTTAACCAACAGTTAGAGAATTGGAGAGGTGAATTCGACCTAACACTTGACAAACGATTTCTGACTAAGACTGATACTTCCTTTCCTCTAATACGGGGATCTGATATCAGTAGATATCAACTTAGACCAGATTCCAATTTCAGATATGTTGATTTGGAATCTTTTAGATTATCGAAACATAACTCGAATCGAATAGCACATATAAACGAGAAGAGACTCGCCTGTCAACAAATATCCAATCGAAATCAGAGATGGAGGTTAAAGTTTACCCGAATTCAACCTAGGATGGTTCTAGCAAATTCATGTAATTATATGATAGAAAGAGAAGCGAGTGATGACTCACTTGATTTTATTCTCGGTGTACTCAACTCGGAATTGATGAATTGGAGATTCCATCTAGGTAATTCCAATAATCATGTTTCCAATAGAGAGCTTTCATTAATGCCTGTATTGAATCCTTCAAAGATTAATCCGGATAACCAAAATCTCGTGAAGGAAGTTAGTCTTCTTGTTCAGAGTATTTCAAAGGGGAGTACAGAAGTATCACCTTTAATCGATGCCAGAGTTTTCTATTTATACAATGTTGATATTGATGGTATCTTTGAAATTCTACAATCTAGAGGAACTCCAAAACCAGATCAAGAACTGATTCTGGAGGAGATGAATAACCTACAGTAAACATTAGTTATAGAATACACGCTTTCTTATCGTTTTCTTATTCGTATTAACAGGATGCTTCTCTCTTCAGAAACCCAGATACAGGACGCAGATTTGGATAGTCCACTCTATAATCATGTTTGTGCTAAATTGAGTGATCTTGATCTCGAAATGGTCTATTCAATACCTCCCGGAGGAAACTGGAAAGATATTCCTGAAAAAACCGCATTGAAGTCAAAAAGAGTTATGAAAATTCGAGAATCTGGAGGACGTACAACATACTACGGTCGGATGAAATATGACCTTCCTGCTTATACAATTAACACGTACTTCAATAGACCTGGTAATGGAACATTCATTCATCCAGACCAGAATCGGCTAATATCAATAAGAGAAGCAGCTAGACTTCAGTCATTCACTGATGATTATCGTTTTCTTGGCAGTACCTCATCAATGTACAAACAAGTAGGCAATGCAGTTCCTCCATTGCTATCACGAGCATTGGGTAAAATCTTGCCTTCCGGTAATGTTATTGACCTATTTGCAGGTGCTGGAGGACTCTCTGAGGGATTAAAGCAAGCAGGTCATGATATTGTCTTGGCTACTGATTTGAATCATCATATGTGTGAAAGCTATGATCAGAACCACGAAGATACAACTGTCCTGAACTTGGATATACTCAATCCAATTGACTATCAGACTCTGTGTGAAGAAATTGAAACAAGGTTGAAAGGCCAAACATTAAATTTGCTTGCTGGAGGTCCTCCTTGCCAAGGATTCTCAACAGCTGGTCATTGGAATACTAGTGATGAACGAAATTCGCTCGTCTATATGATGTATGATTTTGCGGAACTCTTTCAACCTGAGTGGTTGGTAATTGAAAATGTTTTAGGCATCAAATGGATGAATAAAGGTGAAATTCTTGAGTCATTGAAAGATCGGTTGAGTACTCTTGGATACACAACTGAAATATTTTCACTTCATGCAGAAGAATTTGGTGTTCCTCAGAGACGTCGTAGAGTATTTATCCTGTCAAATAGAGATGGATGCGATATTCCTAAACCTGAACCAATCTTTTCAAGTGTTGTCTATACAAGGAAACATCAACAAATAAAACTGATAAATTCAGATTTGCCACCTCCGATTACTGTTCGGGAAGCTATATCAGATTTGCCACCTCTTGACCATAATATGGGTGAACATCAGACTCTCTACAATCCGGAACGGTTAGAATCATATTATCAGTTATTGATGCGAGGTGCAATCTCATTTGATACCTTCATCAGACATAGAGCCGAACAACACTGATTTAGCAATGTGGGTTTCAACTGTAGGATTCAATCTGAGGTTGAGTACGTGATACGACAGGCAGTTCTCTACGATATCAGAAGTTACAAAACACTGGTTTCTCACTCTTTCCATGTGGAGCCCACCGATGATACTGATTTAGAGAATATAGCTAATGCCTTCTTTGAAACATTGGGCGATGCCATATCCGATTCATGTATTGAGATTGAACACAATCAAGAAAGCGTTCTCATTTGTCGTGTTGAGGAATTCGTTATTTTGGTGTGTTATCCAGAGGATGGGTATCTTGAGGAGAATAAACAACTTGCAAATAATTTAGCAAGTACCTATCGCGAAAGAGTCGAAAAAATGGGGCAACGCCCTGCACGTGAGCTATTTACACATCTTGTCGAACGTGAATTACGCAAGAGGAGAAAAATCTGTTTCATCTATACCTCCAAATCACTGCAATCTATAAAATCAATAAACAGATTGTGCGATAATCTTGATGCTTTCAATGTTGGGCCATATTCAACATTTTTCATCAGAGCCCCGTATTCTGATATTTCACATGCAGAGGATGTTTTGAAATCATCAGATATTGTGGTAATGGTGATTTCCTCCGAAATTGCATCAAATTTACTAATACAAGCAATTGAATTCCTGAGGAAGAATTCTATCTCAATGATTGTTGTTCTGCCTGAAACTGATGAAGATTTAGAGCTAGCTAGAGAGTATGAAATGAATTATGATTTGATATTGTGTGATTCTGTTGAAGTTTCACCATCATACCTCACTCTCTCTATTTTAGCAGTCACAGGACACATCGATATGCATCCTGAACTAGCAGAAAAGAGATTAAAGATTGATGGACTATCTAAAACTCCTACGTCTATTGAAAGTTCCTCCTCCGGATTACAAGCGTTCTTTGTTATCGATAAATATCTTGGTGAACCTAGATATTCATTCTATTACCATGAGAAATCCAAAATTCTAGAAAGAGCTCCAAATCTGTTAGCTGCTATCTCAATGTTCAAAATTGAGCCTTTAGGATCAGACGAAACTTCAGTTGTTCAAACTGGTGAGCTGAAATATGCCGTGATCGAAAAAGAGAATCTTCTTTTTACCATGGTCACAGGAACTGATGAAGATATTGAACAAATAAGGGAAAAATTTGGTTCATTACCTGCACTATATTTAGAGGATCCTCCAAATCAATTGATGGACTCAGAAGACCTCTATAACTCTCCTGCATTCACATTGAAACTCCTAGCAACCTTTCCTCCTAAATTTTGGCCAAAGCACTATACTCCCATAAAACAAAGTGAACCTGAATGGGCACGTTTCTCAATTCCTCTTGTGAGAGAATTCATGCATACCGTATGGAATACCATCGAAGAGAAAACGCGACTGGATAATTTAATTGAAGGTGAATCGTCAGGATTGTTGCTAGGTGCGCTTCATCTGCTTGAACTTCTCGGATATATTACCGTATCTCTTGTACTGGAAAAGAATGACATACCAATTCGATTGCGTGAACTCACTAATGAATTAAAGCGAATATATTCCGGATTGGATGAACTTTTTGAATTAATAGATGGAAATCAATCAATTGACCAGATTGCATATAAAGCAAGTATCGATCTTTCCGTCGTTATCATGGTATTAACTGAACTCCTAAGACAAAATATAATTAGTATTCGTGAGTAATAGTTCATCAGCACAACCTTCTTAGCAGATTTGTAACAGCGAATATACATTGAGAAATAGAACTCAGTCCAAATTTGAGTGTGACAATTAGTGATTCATAACGTTATGATTATCGAAACGCATGATGGCAACATCGTGGCAAGAACTCGTTTCTGGAAGATTGACTTCCTCGATCCAGATGTTATTGAATTTTTGGCTGGTTATAGAGATTTACACAATACAGAGGGTTTAGCAAAAGACACACCAGTTTTCGTTGGTAATCATAAGGTATTCCATGGCGATATCAGTGATGAATTGGTATTGCTTTTTGTCACTGATGGACGTGATGAAGACCGAACCATAAAATCCAAGGTCCGTGAAGGCGCTTCTCGTATCGCTACAGCACTTAGAGGAAACAGTATTGGGTACATCCGAGATAACCTACAGGACATCCTTGGTGAATTGATTTTTACTAGATTCAAAATATCTTTTGTAGGAAGTGGAGGTGTTGGCAAGAGTACTTTGTTAAGACTCCTCTTTGGAAGGGATCCTGCGCCTGGTGGATATGTGCCAACTATCAATGTAGCAGTTGATTCTAGCGAAACAATTCAATTTGGTACATTCTTGGTGACGATTTGGGATTTTGCGGGACAGGCTGTTTTCCAAGATCTCTGGTCATTCTATTTCCAAGGAACTGATGTAATCTTCCTGATTACTGATTCAAGTTTTAGAAATGTGATGCAGACAAAAACGTTATTGAGAAATATTAAGAAGGAAGCTCCAGCAGTTCCATTATTCATTATAGCTAATAAACAAGACTTACCTGAATCTATGAAAGGTGAAAAAATCCAACGATTGTTAGGAGCACCAACTTTTGCTATGGTTGCGACAGACAAAAGTAGACGTGATGAGTTCATCCGACTGATGTTGGAAGTAGCATCTAAATCTGTTGGAGTTCAGCTGCCTGATATCCCAATATCTGATATGATAACGGTACGTAGAAAAACTGAGGATATTGACAGGGCTCAAGATAAAGTCCGTGACATCACTGAAACTGGTTTCATTGATGTGCCTTATGAAGAAAGTGCGACAACAAGTGAAACTACGTTCTCTCAAAATCCTGGTGGCACAACGACGGAGTTGGAATACGAATCGCTTGCTGACATAGATCCAACTGCAGATTCACTAGATACATCCAAGGAACTAGTTGATATTTCCAAAGTACTTCATCTAGCACTTATCATTCAAAAACCTGGGCTCTTCGATGTTTCGTACTATCTTCAATATCAAGATGAATCAATTGACATTAATTCTGTCACATCTCTGATTTCTGCACTTGACTCCTTTGGTGGAATTGATGCAGAACAGGATGGTTCATCCGATAGTACTGATGCACTAGAAACAATAGAACATGAAGGCAATTTAGTACTTGTTGAAAAGACAAGTCATTTTGTATTGGCATTGATTGTATCTAATGATAGTAATGAAGAGCATCAACGCCAGATAATGAGCTCTATACTCGTTGACATGGAACAAATGTTCGCTGATATCTGGGATGATTGGGATGGTGAACCTAGTATCTTCGAACCATCTGTCTTTGGTGTGCTATCTAAGCTCCCATTACGTCCTGTTAGTTTAGACTATACAATTCGTCAAAGGGAAGCTGGCCGACCGTTGCCATTTGTTAATCGTGATGTAGGGAAAGCGATAGTTGAAGTCAAAATGGCTATTGAGAACAATATGAGTGTAGGTGGGTTGGTTAGAGCTCTTGATTTACCCCGGGAGTCTGTCATTGGTTGTTTGCAGATCATGAACCGTTATGGTTGGTTAGATTTCAAGGTCGAAATTACACCTGTCATTCACCTCAAAAAAATAGGAGAGGTGGATGCTGATACACGTAAGGCATATGGAGACCCAGTCGTACGATTTGTGAATTATTGTGATGGAACACTCTCTCTTGAAGAAGTCGTTAGAAAGATTCCTAGCATTAGTATTCAAGCTATGCGATTTGTTGCACAGAAACTAGTCCTTGATGGTGTGCTTGAAGTGGTTGCATAGGGTTACTATTTGACAGGGATAATTAATCTCTCAGCAAAACCTGGCATTATCACACCTTTAGGAGCCTGTGTCAGTGGAGTATGTACTATTACTTTCTTACCCTTGCACGACCTGATATACTCCTGTAGATTTCCGGATGAGGAATGAGCACTTAGTCGTGCATATGAAACAGTACAATCATGCGGTTCATATCCGTTAACTAAATTCCATCCCGGTGTTCGTGGTGCTAGGTATCCACATGGAATGATTGCAGCTTTTGGATTCGCTCTTTGCTCCTTGAAATGGTGTCTAGCAAGTCCGCCTCCTAGCATCCCACCTCCTGCAACTAATACATCTTGTTTATCCAATACCACCTTATTTTTCTTCATTCCTTGCCAATTACCAGATATTCCAACCAATTTAGTAACTTGCTCAGCCATTCCCGCAACCATAACATTCCTATTCCTGGTAATGCCTAATTCATCTAACATTACAAGTATCTCTTGACTTCGGCCAACCGCAAAGGAAGGAATGATAACAGGTCCATGTTTTTCAATCACACTTGATATCTGCTGATACACCTTAGTTCTATCAAAATCCGCTCTGTCCCAATATGTTCCATCAAAAATTACAACATCCGAATCTGTTGGTAGAGTTGCTCCAGGAAATAGTACTGATTTATCTAAATTAAAATCTCCAGTATAGAGAATCCTCTTTCCCTCAATATCGATTAGATACGACACACTACCAGGAATGTGAGCTGCATCGATAGGTGTCACAACAATTCCAGGGCCTACCTCACTGCTCTTACCAATTTCTAATCTCACGTGATTCTTAGCGACTTTATCGATATTATCCTGCTTAAATCTTGAAATCAAGTCAGTCCTATCTCTTCTTCTAGGTAGTGCCGGTGTACCAATTTTTATTGCATCATCAAGTAAAGCCTTAGTTATTACTCCGGTTGCTGATGTAGAACACCACTTTCCCTCATATTTCTCATAGAGTACAGGCAATCCACCAATATGGTCAAGATGTGAATGAGATATCAAAACTGTGTCTATCATTTCTAATTCCGGAATCCACTCAGGTATTCTCTGATTTGCTACTGACAAGCCATAATCAAGAAGAATACCTCCTGTGTCTGTCTTAATTAGAATACCACTACGGCCTATTATTCGTCCCCCAAGAAAATGTATCTCAATGGTCTTCGTAGGTCTATAATAAGCTACTGCAGGTAAGAGGTCCCTTCGAAGTTTCTGGGGAATCATCTCAAATACAACGGGATCAATGGCTTCTCCAATTGGTGGTGATTCCAACTCCTGAAGTCTGACAGGTAGCGTAGTCCGGTCCTGACTTCTGAACCCAACTCTCTCAAATATCTTCTTCACTGATTTGTAAGATTCTTCTACAGTTGAGTCACTGTCAATCTTATTCTGAGACTCTTGGTATACCTGTTTTCTAAATATGCTGAGGATTTCAGAAGATAGGACATCAGGCAACCAATCTTTAGTGGCGTTCCAGATATCATCATAATTTCTACCTATCACAGCTTCATTGAGATATTGTGAATGCCTTCGAAGCGTATCGACAAGTTTGAAATTCTCCTCTTCTAGAATTGGATCCAAATCTATGCCTAGTTCTTGAGAAAATTCCGTGAATCCTTTCGGATTGTGAAGAGGTGCTCCGAAAAATCCCAACCAATGCCTAATTCTATTCAATATGTCTTTCGGACTTTGTTCTTCAATTGATGATATGAATGTGATAGCGCGTCGAAGCCATCGTTCTAATTCACCGTGATCTCTCACTTGATTTAGTGAATATCGATACAGATACCTTACATCTTCATCAATGTAATTATTCAAAACATATCCGTAAACGCATAATGTCATGCACTCCAACAAAGAATTCGTTTCAATCTCTTCTAGAACGTCTCTGAACATCTTCATTAAAAGAGCGTGTACTTCAGAAGCTCTTGCAAATCCGGATGCATCAATATTATTGGCACGAACTATTTCAAATGCGAAAAGATCCTTCGAATACCCAAAGAAATCTTTCTCCTCGTCCTCAATCCCCTTCCCCTGCATCATCCTCTCAACAGTCTCATATTCTTGGTCAATCAAGCGTTGAAGTTTTGTAGGATACTTACCCGGTAGCTTCTTTATTGGAATCGTCATTTGTCATCACATTATGTTTTTGGGGATTTCTTCTTCATTTTCTTTGTAACACGATAGAGTCCCTGTCTACTATCTCGTAATGATACTCGTTTCTGAACAAAACCCTCTGATATTAACAATGATAGTGCGTATCTCACTGTTCTTGGAGGTAGCATTGTTTCTTCTATAATCTCTTTCTGGGTTAGTTGATCTTCATATTCCAGCACTTTTAACACTAGTTTGGCACTTGGTGGGAGTTCATGAGCCAAGTCTTCGAATTCCTCTGTTTTTCTTTGAAGCTTCCCTCGCAAG
>Ga0315553_10001142_pt1 | contig 22408 bp, 25 predicted proteins | sample SalMarSW160140MG_FD_203099 | JGI IMG/M metagenome (GOLD analysis project Ga0315553, IMG submission 203099) | Salt marsh sediment microbial communities from the Plum Island Ecosystem LTER, Massachusetts, United States - Salt Marsh Sediment SW1601-40 ... | reverse complement strand
AGGGTCGTCGGGAAAACTTGAACCAAGCCAACAAGCTGTCGCGGACCTATGCCACGCTCCTAGAGGCTCTGAACCGCCATCGGGGCAAGGGCCAGCAGAAGGTCACGGTTGAGCACGTCCACGTGCATGCTGGCGGCCAGGCGGTTGTGGGCACGGTCGAAACCCCGGGGGGAGGGTATCACCTAAGACCGGAGGATCAACCTCATGCAAAGCAAATTGTCCATGCACCTCAGCCCCCGTTGTGGAAAGGGGAGCCAGTGCCAGTCACCGGCGATGCCCAACGGCCGATGCCGGATGCACGGCGGAAAGTCACCCGGCGCTCCGAAGGGTAACCGTAACGCCTGGAAGCACGGGCACTATTCGGCTGAGGCTATGGGCATGCGTCGGCTGGTTAGACAATTGCTGTCGGATGCCGAGGAGACGATAGATCGGGTGTGAGGCTGGTCGCACTCTTCTGGGCAATGCCATAATGATCAACGGAACCTGACGCGTCACCCCAGCTGGACCACGCGCCTTGCGCCGTCGCATCACTGAACCGGTGCGGCGGGCCTCCGGTTTGCCTCAATGCTTCACCTATCATCTGCGCGCTTAGAGGATGGTTCGCGCCCCCTAAATGGAGTAATTGAGATGTACAGGCTTCCAACCGCATTGATGCTCGCTTCCGCGTTGGCTTTTGGCTTTGGCTACGTTTCTTCGCCAGCATACGCGCAAGGCGATGACCAAACCGAAGCTGGATCCGATCAGGCCCCAACGGACGAGTCAGCCCAACCGGGTGATTCAGGATCCGATCAGATGGGGACTGACGAAGAGATGCCACCGGACGAGGAGATGCCACCAGACGAGGATATGCCGGACGACCAGTCTGGCGACGGTAGCGACCAGTAGGACAGTCGCAAAAAGGGCGCCGGCTTCGGCTGGCGCCCTTCTCTGTAGGCGTCCCTTAAAGCCAGTGGCTCTCGTTCGTGGAAACGGTATCTAAGAACCAGCTAACGACCGCAGCCAAGACCATTGCGCCAAGCGCAACACATATTGACAGCATTGGAAGTCCCCCGAGTTAGTCTGACGACATTCAACCCGAGAAAAGGGGGAAAGGTTCCCAGGGCTAGAAACGGGTTATGCTGACCTGGGATGTTGCCGGATACTCTTGGGTACAAAATAAAGAAGCCCCAGACCGGGGCGCTGGGGCTTCTCCTTGGTAATGGGTGACCGAGGGAGTGTCACCTATAGCACCGAGAGCGACAAGGTAGCTCCACCGTCTGACAGCGCCAATCTATGTCAGTAAGTAAGTTTAGTTGGTAACACGTTGGGGGCTGCTGGCAGTCAGGAGCCAGTGCCAACTGCTCAACTCCCCCCATCCCCGCCCTATGGGCTACAATGCTGTCTCCATCGCCATTTCATCCGCCGCTACTCTCCCCTGTGGATAGGCTCTTTAATGCCAGACCTTCGAGCCAAGCGTTGTAACCAGTGTCACCAACCCCTCATCGAGATAGACAGCGGGGGTCAACGTTTGCACGGATGTATCACGTGCAATTTGTGGGCGACCATCAACGGGCATAGATGGATACGACTGTCGGAGGAGGATCTTCGCTCGCTTCATCGGCTGCGTGATGGTTACGCATCCGACTAGCCCACCGTCTCATCCAGGATAAGCCCGACGCCTCTCGACTCTGCTAATCTCTCCGAACACAAAAACGGGGGATGGCGATGTTACATAAAAAGGACCCGCACGAACTTGCCCTAGCTAGCACGTCTGTACTCTTGCACCTGCTTCAAAGGCTCGTAGACGACAAGGTGCTCAAGCGCGAGGTGGTGTTGGCGATCTTGGGGAACGCGGCGGATGCCTTGATATCGAACCCGATCGAGGCGACGGAGGCGCATTACAAGGCGTCCGATCTCATTCGGAAAGAGCTCGTGCCACGGGTCTGATCCAGGTGTTTGATTGCAAACGCCTTGTAAGGAGCTCGTAAGCGAGCCTTGCGACAATTTGTGGTTTCCTTATCTTATCTCCTTTGTCCCTGGAGATGCGCTTGAGCGGGGGCGTCGGCATCGGCCGGCGCCCTTTTTGCATGTTTTTTTCGGAAAGCTAGTGTCGCTGGTGTGAGGCGCATCTATTGCTGCTCCCGCGCGCGAACAAGAGTGACTAATTTGCCACTCAGATAAGAAAAGACAATTGGCGCCGAACTCCGGTCTAAAAGCCGTGTTTCACTTTTCCTGTTAGTTGCGTACCGAGGGGGTTGGTGATGCGTATCTTCAGGAAGGGCTACCGGCAGTCAGCAATTATGCAAGTCAGAAAGAGTGGACGGATCGGCAAGAGCCAATATGTGGTTTTCAACAATGGTGCGGTTGTGATTGAAACTCCGGGAGGGGTGCGCCGCTTCAACGACCTGCAAGAACTGGTGTCGCGGGCAAACTCTCTCTCTTCAGCCAGTACCCGACCATACCTCAGTTTAGTCTAAGACCTTTGGTCAGCAGAGAAGACCGAGGGCGGGTACAGGGTGCGAGACGCACAAGGCCGCACACTCTGTTACATCTACTGCCGAGATGATGAGAAGAACGCCGAGGTCGCGAACGTGCTGACCTGGGATGAAGGCCGTAGAGTAGCGGCGAACATTGCGAAGCTGCCAAAGTTGCTGAGACTGAAAGGCAAGCAATAAACGCGTAGGGCGGCAACGGAACTCAGCTACTGACCAGCGTCGCCGCCCTCTTCCCCCAGTGCGTTCTGTGTAGAAACGAGCATCCTCAAGGATTGCGGCGACTGTAGGCCGATTCACGGCAATAAACTGTATTGACAGCCGTTTTGCACAGCACTAGCGGTTGAGTTGTGACGGGCATACCCTCTCCGTCACAGGTCCCCCCAAACGGACCCGGAGAAGCCCCAAGCCCCCCGTCTGCGGGGCTTCTCCCTTTTTTCCTACACCGCCATGACTGACCGTAAAGCCCTTGCCCGCGAGATAGCCAAGCGGAAGCCGCCTAAGTTCATTGAAGCGGAAAAGCCCGCGCGGATGCGCCGACCTATGCCGGAAGGGGAGCGTTCCCGCCGTGGGGCCGACTTGCTGGAATACGAGGCAGCGCTGCGGTTCATCTTCTGGGACGATCCAAAGGGCGCGGATCTCTGATCCCAAGCCCAACAACCTTTCCGCAATCAATTTCAGACACTCTGGTCAGTTGCCGTCTGGTGGTCTCGCTTCGACGGCTATTAGGGAAACGGCCTCGAGCGGGCAGCTGGGGGCCGTTTCTTTTTTATTGCGCAGTAACAAACAGTCCAAGTCGTCCTCATCTATCGCGGCTTCCATGACCGGCGTGCAGGACAACGCTGTCAAAGGCCGCTTTGCGTGGCTGTTCTAACGGTCAGCCAAATGCGCTAAGGCTTATCAGCGGGCAGTCTGAAGAGCCCTCCGGTCGCTGGCCAACAAGACACCCTATGCTAGGAAATCAGCTTGCAGCCCTGATCTTGTTTGATGACGAGAGCAAGATCCTGCTCCAACACCGTACTGATGACGCTCCCACGTTTCCCGGACACTGGTCGTTCTTCGGAGGTGGAGTGGAGCCAGGAGAGTCGCCCGAACTTGCTGTTGCGAGGGAGGCCATGGAGGAGCTGAATTATAGGGTTGCCAATCCCCAGCATTGGAGCACTCAAGAGTTCACCCATAAGGGGCTGACCTATACGCAGTACGTCTTCCTCGAAAAGTACGATGGAAGCGACCTAGTGTTGGGTGAGGGGCAGGGCATGGGATGGTTCCGTCCCTCGGAAACTCAGGAGCTGCTTATGAGCGTTCACGCCAGACAGGTCGTGCATGCCTTGGAACACCTTCTCACCTAAAGGCGAGCATTATTCGGCGGAGGCGGCACGCGGCGGCTAGTTAGGCAACTAGTGTCTGATATCAAGGAGACGGTAGAGCGCGTATGAGCGCGAAGGCTCGCGGGGGACCCAATAAGGGAATCTCCCATGACCTCACGCGGGCCGACCACGGTGCCTTGGTGAGTTGGGCAGACGCCAAACGCCTCATGCGGCGGCTGCGCCTTCGAGTCTTCTCGACCGTTCGCGCCAAACCCCTTTCATAGCGGCCAACACGTCGTCATACCGATAGACGACGCCACTCGATAGCTTCTGGCCAAGCTGTCCGGTCCACACGAGCAAAGAATCTTCGCGCTTAGGATGGGGAATGAACTCTGCTCCCGTTGGAGTGTGGACAACCTGATCGTCTTTGACCTCGAACTGGTCTGGCGTAACCGTTGCGTGCGCGGGCATTGTACCCCCCAGGGTTTTAGGCATGGCGTTTAGCGTGACAGAGCTAGGAGCATTTGAGTGTGTTGGAATTAAGGATTGATTAACTCTAAGGCAGTGCGACATGAGCAATGAAGCCATCATCAACAAGGCAATGACGGTTGCCATGGAGGATGGGACCAAGACGCCAGGCGCCAGGCTCCCTCGACACGGGTTCGCCTATAGTAGGCTGCGTCATGCCCGAATTCCTCGCCGCTCACTGCAATCAGTGTCATCAACCTCTGATCGAGATTGAGAACGACGGTCAGCGTTTGCGCGGATGCCTAACGTGTAATCTGTGGGCGACCATCGACGGAACGCGATGGATAAGGCTGTCCGAAGAGCACCTTCGCTCGCTTCACTTGTTGCGTAGCGGCCAACGACACAAGTGAGGCACCGGCTCTAGCCCATCGCATTGAGAAGCCAGCAATGCAGCGGCCCCGCCGGTGTTTGGGATGAGGCAGGATCGCTCTGGGGAACTCAAGCTAAAGACTCTCAGCGAGTTGCATCTAAGTGGTTTCGCGTTTAGGTGCAAAAAGAAGCCCGACCGCTTGCGCAGGGCCGGGCTTCCTTGGGGTCCGATGTACCTTACCCGATGGCACCGAAAAGCGGGGGCGATCCGGTGCCACGGGCGATTCAACTGCGGGTTGGTCGAGAAGGTTCCCAGGGGCGTCTCGAAAAGCCGCGAAGTAGCCCCTCGGTGCTTACTATGTGCTTACTAGCGCAGGCTCCCAAACCAGAAACTTCCGCTAAGTCGCTGAAGTAATGGTGCCGCCGGACTGGATTGAACAGTCGACCCCGTCATTACCAATGACGTGCTCTACCACTGAGCTACGGCGGCGAAGAGTCGCGTGGGCCGTCTTAAAGGGTCGGAATGACCTGTGTCTGAACGGCTTTGCGTGCGGCGCGCAAACTGCCATAGCGCGACACCGCGTGCAAGGCGGACGGCCCGAAACCTCCCGGCCAAGACCTTGAACAGCGCCATATGATATGGCTCGAAAAGCGATATAGGGATGCCTTGTGTGGCCGGACAGAGGGACGATACGGGCGGGCCGCAGAGGCCGCCGAAGGGGGAGGGGCGCCGCGCCCGGCTGGAGCAGGCCCTTCGCGATAACTTGTTGAAACGCAAGGCGCAAAGCCGCGCCAAGAAGGCGTCATCCCCGTCGAAAGAAAAAGGGACAGGGGAGAGGCGAGAGGAGTAGACTTGCTCTTTGTTGCCCGGACCGGAGGGGGGGCATGGGCGGCCAAGAAGAAATAACGGTGAGCCTTTAGTTAAGGCGCGAGGGGGTACTATCGTGTCGCGCGAGGGAGCTTACGTCGTCATGGACCGGATCCGCATTGTCGGCGGCACGCGGCTTAAGGGCACCATACCGATCAGCGGTGCCAAGAACGCGGCGCTGCCCCTAATGATCGCCAGCCTTCTCACCAACGAGACGCTGACGCTCCACGGCGTGCCGCGCCTGGCCGACGTCACCCTGCTCGGCCGCATCCTCGGCAATCACGGCGTTGACATCACCATCGCCGGCAAGCGGGCCGGCCAGAGCTCGAATGACGGCCAGACCTTCAAGCTGACCGCGGCCGAGATCGTCGATACGACGGCGCCGTACGAGATGGTCGCGCGCATGCGCGCGAGCTTCTGGGTTCTGGCGCCGATCCTCGCCCGCTGTGGCGAGGCCAAGGTGTCGCTGCCCGGCGGCTGCGCCATCGGCACGCGCCCGGTGGATCTGCATCTCACGGCGCTCGAGGCGCTCGGCGCCACCATCGAGCTCGACAGCGGCTATGTCATCGCCAAGGCGCCGAAAGGCCTTATCGGCAATCGTGTTCGGCTCGGGAAGGTTTCCGTCGGCGCCACCCACAATGCCCTGATGGCCGCCGTGCTCGCCCGCGGCGAGACGGTGATCGAGAACGCGGCCCGCGAGCCCGAGGTCGGCGATCTCGCCACCTGCCTCGTCGAGATGGGCGCGAAGATCGAGGGCATCGGCACCTCCACCTTGCGGATCCAGGGCGTGCCCTCGCTCCATGCCGCCGAGCACGCCGTCCTCGCCGATCGTATCGAGACCGGCACCTACGCCATGGCGGCCGCCATCACCGGCGGCGACGTGTTCCTGGAGGGTGCGCGGCCGGAGCTCCTGCAAGAGGCGCTTCAGACCTTGCGGACGACGGGGGTCGAGGTCGAGGAGACCCCGACCGGCATTCGCGTGGCGCGGAACGGCCATGGCCTGGATGCGGTCTCCGTCGAGACCCAGCCCTTCCCGGGCTTCCCCACCGATTTGCAGGCGCAGCTCATGGCGCTGATGTGCACCGCGCGCGGCGTCTCCCAGGTGCGCGAGACCATCTTCGAGAACCGCTTCATGCATGTGCAGGAGCTGGCCCGGCTCGGCGCCCGCATCGATCTGAAAGGCGACACCGCCCTCGTCCACGGGGTGAACGGGCTCCGCGGCGCGCCGGTCATGGCGACCGACCTGCGCGCCTCCGTGTCGCTCATCATCGCCGGCCTCGCCGCGCAAGGCGAGACCACGATCGGCCGCGTTTACCATCTCGACCGTGGGTTCGACCGGCTCGAGGAGAAATTACGCAACTGCGGCGCACAGATCGAGCGGCTTTCCGGCTAGCCTCGCCTGGGTTATTCCTTCTTCTCCAACACGCAAAGCATGGTACCCCCATGCCAGGGAGGCCCTTTTTGTCGTCATGACCCCGCTCAAGTTGCTCGCCCTCGATGAAGAAGACCTTCAGGTCTTGTCGTCGCATCTTCAGGACGCGGTCGTGCGCGTGGGCGACATAGCCTATTTGCCGTCGCAGAAGCGCTTCGCCGCCATCCTCAACCGGTTCGATTGGGAGAGCGCGTCCACTAAAGCGGCCAAGGACTACCAGCGGCGCCGCACGGCGCTGCGCTTCGACCGCGTGCTCGGCGCGAAACACAAGGACTTGCGGCCCAACGCGCCGGACCGCGTCCTGGAACTTCTCGCCATTCAGTTCGAGCCCGACGAGGCGCCGGGCGGCAAGATTACGCTCGCCTTCTCCGGCGATGTCACCATCCAGCTCGAGGTTGAATGCGTGGAGGCTGAGATGCGCGATCTCGGGCCGGCTTGGAGCACGCGCATCAAACCGGAGCATCCGGGCGGCGGCCCCGGCGCGCCGGACGCGTGAGGCCTGCGCCATGGCCTTGATGCTCGATACGCGCGACGGCAATTTCGAGGAGCGCTTCAAAGACCTGATCGGCATGAAGCGGGAGAGCGCGGCCGACGTCAATGAAGCCGTCGCCAAGATCATTGCTGACGTCCGCGAACGCGGCGACGCCGCGCTGATCGACTTCACCAAGAAATTCGATCATGTCGATTTGAGCGAGACAGGCATTGCCGTCCCCGCGGCGGACGTCGAAGCCGCGCGGGCGAACGTGGACGCCGACACCTTCGACGCGCTCAAGCTCGCGCACGCGCGCATTCTCGATCATCACCGCCGGCAGCTGCCGCAGAACGAATCCTACACGGACGAGAGCGGTGTCGAGCTCGGCCAGCGCTGGACCCCTGTGGCCTCCGCCGGGCTTTATGTGCCGGGCGGCACGGCGAGCTATCCGAGCTCGGTCCTGATGAACGCGGTGCCGGCCAAGGTAGCAGGCGTCGAACGCCTGGTCATGGTTGTGCCGTCGCCCCGCGGCGCGCTGAACCCGCTCGTGCTGGTCGCCGCGGCGCTTTCCGGCGTGGACGAAATCTATCGGGTGGGCGGCGCGCAGGCCGTTGCGGCACTCGCTTACGGCACCGAGACCATTCGCCCCGTCGCCAAGATCGTCGGCCCCGGCAACGCCTATGTGGCTGCCGCCAAGCGCCAGGTCTTCGGCCAGGTCGGGATCGACATGGTGGCTGGGCCGTCCGAGGTGGTAATCATCGCCGACCGCGACAACGATCCGGCCTGGATCGCCGCCGACCTGCTCGCCCAGGCCGAGCACGACACCGCGGCGCAGTCGATCCTCGTGACAGACGATACCGGTTTCGCCCGCGCCGTTATCAAAGCGGTCGAGTCGCAGCTTGCCACCCTGCCGCGCGCCGAGACCGCGCGAGCGAGCTGGGACGCGTTCGGCGCCGTGATCGTTGTGCAGAGCCTCGACGAGGCGCCGTCCATCGCCGATCGGCTTGCCCCCGAGCACCTGGAAATCGCCACCGACGATCCCGACGCACTCGCCGCGCGGATTCACGACGCCGGCGCCATCTTCATCGGGCGCTATACGCCCGAGGTGATCGGCGATTACGTCGCCGGCACCAATCACGTCCTGCCGACCGCGCGCAGCGCCCGCTTTGCCTCCGGCCTCGGCGTGATCGACTTCATGAAGCGCACCTCGCTCTTAAAGCTCGACGCGGAGAGCCTCAAGGCGCTTGGCCCTGCGGCGATGACCCTTGCCCGCGCCGAGGGGCTCGACGCCCATCGTCGCTCCGTCGCGATTCGATTGAACTTGCCGGACTAGACATGGCCGAAGACGAAGAGGAAGAAGACGGTCGGGTCTGGCCCGAGAATGCGCGGCTCCTCGAGGTGACCCTCGATGAGGCCTCGCTCGGCCGCGACAATTCCGAGGTCGAGCATGAGCGTGAGGTCGCCATCTTCGATCTTCTGGAGAAGAACGCCTTCGCGCTCGCGGGCCACGAGGCCAACGGGCCCTACACGCTGCATTTGTCGCTCGCCGACAACCGCCTCGTATTCGCCGTATCCGACTCCGACCACGCGCCGCTGCAGCACGTGATGCTGTCGCTGTCGCCGTTCCGTCGCATCGTCAAGGACTACTTCCTCATCTGCGACAGCTACTACGCCGCGATCAAGACCCAGCCCGCCTCCAAGATCGAGGCCATCGATATGGGCCGCCGCGGGCTGCACGACGAGGGTAGCCATCTCCTCTTGGAGCGGCTCAAGGGTAAGATCAACGTCGATATCGCCACCGCCCGGCGCCTGTTCACGCTTCTCTGCGCGCTTCACTGGAAGGGCTGATCCTTGGTCGCAGGCGGCGATTTACCAGGCGCGGTCCTCTTCGCCTGTAGCCGCAACGCCGTCCGCTCGCCCATGGCGGCGGCCATCCTCAAGCATCTCACCGGCAACCGCGTCTATGTAGACTCAGCGGGCGTGCGCCCCGGCACCCCGGACCCCTTCGCCGTCGCGGTTATGGAGGAGATCGGCATCGACATGTCCCGGCATGTGCCGGTCGCCATTGCCGATCTCCACGACACGTCGTTCGATCTCATCGTCACGCTGGCGCCGGAGGCCCATCACCAGGCACTCGATCTCGCCCAAGGCTACGCCATCGACGTGGAGTATTGGCCGACGCCGGACCCCACCCTTGCGACCGGGGCCCGCGAGCAGATCCTCGACGCCTATCGCGACGTGCGCGACCGGCTGTTCGCCAAGATCAAGCAGCGCTTCCCGCTTGCGGCCGCGCCCAGCGTCTAGGCCTTAAGAGGCGTCGACGAATTTCTTCAGATCGGCGAAGTCCATCACCGGCGCGATCTGGTGGACGTTGAGATCGGTCCACGGCTCGTAGAGCTTCATGATCGCCGCCGCGTCGTCCGCCTCGAAGATGGCCCAGGTCTCCTGCTGGGTCAGCGAGATCCAGGCGCCGATGAGCTTCGCGCCCTTCGGCTCGACGATGCCGCGCTCCTTGAAGCGCTTGATGCTTTCATCGCGGTTCTCGGGATCGATAGTGACGTAGCAGACGAACAGCATGGGGCGTCTCCGTGTTGTGTGGTCGAGCCGTTTGGCGGCGGGGTGAAACCCGACCATACCTCCTATGATTGAAGCTTGTTTTAAGAGGGAGGCTGCGGGGAGACCCCGTGCTCCTTTTCCGTTACGCTACGCCCGACCAGCCGAAAAATCAGTGGAGGGCGGCTTTTTGCGACGAATTCTCTTTGGTCTTGGGGCGCTTGTCCTTGTCGGCGTCGGCCTCGTTTTCGTGCTGCCGCTCTTTATCTCTACCGCCGATTTGCAAAAAAAGGCGCTGGCTCAAGTCGAATCGGCCACGGGTTACCGGGTGCGTATCGACGGGCCCATGCGCATGACTTTCTTTCCGTCCCTCGATCTCGTCGCCCATGACGTCGGCATCGCGCAACCGGCGGCCGGCGGACCGGCCGAGTTCGCCACGGCGCGCACCCTCAAATTCGGCCTGACGCTGAGCGGCTTGCTGCACGGCAAGGTCCAGCTCACCGAGGCGACGCTCGTCGATCCGGTCGTCACGCTGCCGCTGCCGTCGCGGAAGAAGACCGAAACCGAGCCGGTGGAGGACGGTAAATCCGCCGACGGCGGGTTGCGCGATCTCAGTCTCGACACGCTGACTGTCCGCAACGGCACGATCGTGCTGCCCGCCTCGGCTGACGGCAGCCCGGGGCGCCGGATCACTGCGCTCGACGGCGAAGCGTCGCTGCCGCGGGCCAACGGCGCGCTCGCCTTCGATGCGGCCGCCGACTATGACGGCGACCGCGTGTCGGCCGCGGGCTCCATCGGCAGCTTCGCGCATTTCCTCGAAGGGGGCGTCGTGCCGGTCAAGGTCGCGCTCAAGGCGCCGTCGCTGCCGGAGGGCGCCACCATCGAAGGCGCGGCCTCTTACAAGGACGACACCTTCACCCTCGCCCAGTTCGCCGCCAAGTCCGGACCGCATGCGCTCTCCGGCAATGCGACCTATCGCGACGATCATCTCGCCATCGCGCAAGGCACGTTCGACAAGACCCCGTTCGCCGGCAGGGCGAACCTGGCCGACAACACGCTGACCGTCGATGCCAATGTGGCGATTGAGGGCAAGACGGTGCGCGTCACCGGTGCGCTCGGCAATTTCAACCAGGTCTTCGCCGGGGCCGAGGCGCCGCTCACGCTCGCCGTGGCTGCGCCCGACTATCTTCCGTCCGAGACGACCCTGTCCGGCGGAGCCACCTATAAGGACGGCACCTTTGCGCTGCCCAAGTTCACGGCCACGTCCGGCGAAGACATTGTGTCCGGCGCCGCCAGCTACAAGGACGATGTCCTGTCCCTCAGTCAGGTCGAGGCGAAGCTGGGCGGCCAGGTCATCGCCGGTGGTGCCACTTACAAGGACGGGTCGATTGATCTCGACGTGACGGTCGGGGCCGGCGGCAAGCCGACGCGGATCACCGGGTCGATTGCCGCGCTCGACAAGTTGCTCGGCGGCACGCCCGCGCCGATCAAGCTCGTGGTCGACGGACCGGCCCTCCCGGGGAAGACCACCGTCGACGGTGCGGCCGCCTACAAGGACAAGACCTTGGTCCTCGATCCCCTCGCGGCCAAGACCCAAGACCAATCCGTGTCCGGCACCGCGACCGCGAAGCTCGGCGGCAACGTGCCGGCCATCGCCGCGACCTTGACGGCAAGCTCGACCGGGACGGCGGCGAAGCCCGCGTCCGCGCCGGCCGCGCAAGATGCCGAGACAGTGCCGGCCGCGCAAGGCACCGAGACAGCGCCGGACGTGAAGACCGAGACCGCCGCGCCGCCGCCGCCCAACCCGATGGCGCCGCCGGGTGCCACGACCGAGATCGCCGTTGCCCCGCCCGCCGCGAAAGAGTCTCCCGCCGATGCGCCTGCGCCCGCGGCCAAGCCGGCCCAAGCGCCCGGCACGCGAACGAGCGGCTTCGGCTGGCGCGCGGAGAAGCTCGGCGTCTTGGCGCTGAAAGACGTCGACGCCGATGTCACCCTCAAGCTCGACCGGTTCGTCTATGCGGGGATGAGGATCGCGTCCGGCACCGTCAAGCTCACGCTCGCTGGCGGCAAGCTCACCGTCGAGACGCCGGACCTCAAGGCCTATGGCGGCGGCGGGTCGTTGATGCTCGCCATCGATGCGAGCGGCGCGGCGCCGGCACACCGGCTGAAAGTGTCTCTCGCCGGTCTCGACGCCTATCCCTTCCTGAGCGATCTCGCCGATTTTCGCACCATCGAGGGCAAGTCGGCGGTCGCGCTCGATCTCACCGCCACCGGCGACAGCGAGCGCGCCATGGTCTCCAGCCTCAACGGGACGGCGAAGTTCGAGTTCACCGACGGCGCGCTGCGCGGGCTCAACGTCGCCAACATGCTGCGCACCCTGACCACGGGCATTCTCACCGGCTGGCAGTTCAAGCAGGAGGCCAAAACGGTCTTCAACAAGTTCGGCGCCAGCTTCGCCATCGCCAACGGCCAAGCCCAGACCGACGATTTGCGCCTGACGGGACCGCTCGTCTCGGTCGGCGGCGCCGGCACGGTGGACATTCCGGCCCAGCGGCTGAAGTTCCGCGTCAACCCGTTCATGCTGGCAAGCGTCGAAGGCCAAGGCGGCAAGAACAGCATGCTCGGCTTCCCCGTCCCCATCGCCGTGACGGGTCCGTGGGATAACCCGGCGATCTATCCGGACGTCGCCGGCATCCTGGAAAACCCGGTCGCCGCGTATAAGCAGCTCGACAAGCTCGGCGGCGGACTCATCGCCATGCCCGCCAACATGCTGGGGCTCGACACGGGCAAAGGCGGCCTCGTCGAGAAGAGCGTCGCCGTGCCGACCGCGATCACCAAGGGCGTAGTCGGCGGCATCGGCAAGGTGCTCGGCGTGACGAAGAAGCCTGCGGAGGCGGCGCCGCAAGCGGACGCCGCCGCGCCGTCACCGGCCGCAGCCGAGACACCACAGCCGGCCACGGCACAACAGCCGCAACAGCCCACGGCACAAGCTCAGCCCAAACAGCAGGCCGCGCCGGAGCAGGCCACACCACAGAAGAAGAAGTCGGCGCCAGGCCAGCTCTTCGACGGTATCTTCGGCAATTAGCGCATTTCAATCGTCCGCCGGCTGATAAAAAGACGCACGAAATCAACGCACAAGCCATCTCCGGTTGAGTGTTGCCCTTCTGCACTAGCGATTGCGGCGAGCGCTGCGCCTAATGATCTTTGAGATTGCGAGGGCACGACTCGGAGCAGGAGCGCTCCGGTAGGGGGTATTGTGGCAGGGCGCCGGTACGGACCGGAACAGCCGCCGTCTGCGCGCACGCGGAGGCGCGCTGGGCGCGTGGCGGGGCGCCAAGCCGCCCCGCAGGTTCTTCATCCGCATCTGAGATGTGTCACGCGGCACTCGCTGTTGCTCGGCACCGCGCTTGCCTCGACGCTGCTGCTTGCGACGATGACAGCCCCAACGCCGGCTCATGCAGTCGTGACCTGTCCCCCTGGGACCTTCCCGCCGCCAGGCCCGATCACGCTCAACCCTGCTGGGGACAGCGTCAATTGCGTGAATATCTTCGATCGCAACAATGCCGCCGCCCCCGTTATTGATTTGCAGACCTACGGTGCGGGTCGCTTCATTTCCCTAAACAACAGCGGGAACCTGACTTCGCCCGACGACCGCGGCATCCGCGCCTATAGCCATAACCCCAACAGTCCCGTCGATGTTTTCAACACGGGCGACATCGACTCCTTCAGGACAGGCATCTACGCCAAGGTCCGGTATGGCGCGCTCAACGTGTTCAACGCCGGCCATATTACGACCGAGTATTTAGGCATCCAGGCTGCGACCGGCACCGGTGGGGGCCCCAATAGTCCTCTCAGTCTCATAAACACCGGCGACATCGATCTGCAGCAAGGCACAGCCATCAGCGCGAATACCTACCAGGCGCAGAGCGAACTCTCTGTCGTCAACAGCGGCGCGCTTACAGGGGCCAACTACGCGATCTTCGCCAGCACCGGTGCTGACGATAGCCCGCTCAGCGTCACCAACAGCGGCGACCTTCGAACGACCAGCGATCCAGCCAACTTCAACTTTAGGTCCTACGGCATAGGGGCGGACATTGGAGGCGCGAACAGTCCTCTCACCATCCACAATAGCGGGGACATTTTAGCAACGGCCAACTCTGCCCAATTTGCGACGGCCTACGGCATAAGGGTGTATGCTTCCAACACGGCGAACAGCGCTATCAGCATCGTCAACAGCGGCAATATCCATACGAAGGCGTCGAGCGGTGCCTACAGCGCCAGCTTCGGCATCAATGTGATCAGTCTCGGCAACAGCCCGACCACGATCAACAATTCGGGCTCGGTCTATGCCGAGTGAGGCTCCGATGTCGTCGCCGGCATTCATATGTATAGCCTGGGCAGTACGACGATCATCAATTCGGGCGATATCGGCGCCTCGTCGAACCTGGCCATCCTTGCCCAGAACGGCGCCGTCGACATCTTCAACACCGGCACCATCACCGGCTTCGTCATGCTCGATGCCGACGATACTTTCATCAACCAGGCTGGCGGCACCTTCGAGGCGCGGCAGACATCCGACTTCGATGCCTATGGTCCCGGAGGCACCGACCTGTTCGTGAACCAGAAGGGCGCCACGGTGCATGCGCTCGGAACCACGCGCTTCGTCAATCTCGAGACCTTCCGAAACCAGGGCCTGATCTCGACGGTCGACGGCGCCACGGGCGACAGCTTCACGATCTCCAACACGCCGGGCGGCACCGACCTCGAATTCGTCGCTTCAGGGAACTCGACGGTCGCGCTCGACGCCTTCCTCAGCGGTCCCAAGAATTCCAAGGCCGACACCTTCACCGTCGAGGGCAATGTGTCGGGCACGACGACGGTCGAGATCAACAACACCAATGCGGGGCCCGGCAACTTCAATCCGAAGGGCATCCCCGTCGTGTTCGTCACCGGCAATGTGCCGAGCGGAAACGCGTTCAAGCTCGCCGAGCCCATCGACACCGGCTTCTTCAACTACGATCTCTTCTTCACGCCGACGGGCTCGGGCTATTGGAGCCTCAAGAGCTCCCCGGGTGGCGGCGCCTATCTCCTGCCGCAGCTCGTGACGGCGGCGCAGGACATCTGGCACGAGGGCTCAAGCACCTGGTTCGACCGCACCGCGGATCTGCGCGTGCTGCTCGCGGGTGGGCCGTCGCCCACCGCCTACGGTTATGGTGGCAAGTCGCTCGGCGAGGCGCAGCCAAGCAATTTGACGCCGGCGGTGTGGGCGCGGGGCTCAGGCAGCTGGCTCTCTCACGACGGCAGCGCGTCGACCAGCGCCTATGGCCGCAACTACACCTTCAATCTCGATCGCGACCTCGAGACCATCGACTTCCAGACGGGTCTCGATCTCGGCAAGCGGGATGTCCTCTCCCAAGGCGACGCGCTCGTCTTCGGCGTGCTGGGCGGCTTCGTCCACGGCGACCTCGACTACGACAACCTCGCGCGCCACTTCAACTTCGACGGCGGTCAGATCGGCGCCTATGCCACCTATCTGAAGGGCGGCTTGTTCGTCGACACCCTGGCCAACGTCCATCTCTATTCGCTCGATACCGGCACGCTGGGCTTCCCCGGTAGCCTCGATGCCTCCGCCTTCGGCCTGCGCACCGACACCGGCTACCGCTTCGGGAGCTTTAGCGGCGGCCCGTTCCTCGAGCCGCTCGCGACGATCGAGGTGATGTGGGCCAATATCGACGGCTTTTCGCTCGGCGGTAACACCGTCTCCTTCGGCGACGATCCCGACGTGCGGGGCCGCGTGGGCTTGCGCGCCGGCACCACCATGCAGGCCTGGACCGGCACCATCATGGAGCCCTTCGTCATCGCCAGCCTGTGGGGGAACTTCACCGACGACAACACCGCGACGCTGGTCTCCACGGGCCGCACCTTCCACTTCCAGGACAATCTCGAAGACGCCTGGGGCGAAATTTCCGCCGGCGCGAACCTCTTCAATTTCTCGCAGACCACGTCGGTGTTCGCCAAGGCGGATGTCTCCTTCGGCGACGATCTGACAGGTGTCGGCGGCAAGGCCGGCATGCGCGTCGCCTGGTAGGCGATGCGCCTAGCCGCACGCTGACTCTTTGAGGTTGTGTGCAGCGTCGAGAAGGTTTTTCCAGCTGGGTCTCGGTTTTGAGTTCTCGATGAGTTCGATCCCCTTGCTCACGTCTTTGCATTGCGCGGCCGCGTCTTCGTAGGTTGTCGCTCTCATGATGTAGTATTCGCCGACGAGGTCGTTTTCATAAGGAGCTTTGTCGATAAGCCGGGTGCACGCCGCCTGTTGTTCGGATTTGGAGATGCCCCCACCTGTCCCTCGACAGCGTTTTTGATCTTCCTTGTCTTTCTTGATCTCCTCCATGAAGTCGTCGAACGAAAAATCGTCGTCTTGGTCGGAGGCGCTGTTTCCGGCGCGCCCAAAGTCTGGCGCAACCATCAATCCAGCGATTGCAAGGCTGGAACACACGACGCCGGCAAGCAAAGATCTTGTTCTCATCAAATCAGCTCCTGTCTGCGGTTTCTCCTCATCGTGCAGGCCTCTCGAACCATCCTTCCGGTCAAGCCGGGCAATGACAAGCAAGGAATGCGGCAGTTATCCCCGCTACCCAGACCTCGCTTACACTCTCCATCATCTCGTCCGCTTTAGGGGCGTTCTCGCGAGGCGTTGCGATGAGCGGGACGGGTGCGGCGCCTGCGGGTCTTGTCGCAACAAGACACTCGGGCGGCATCGGAGCCACCCCCCGGGGCCACTAGGAGTCCCCGCCAGAAGCTGGCTATCGACCGGCGTATCACCGGCAACGAGAAGCGGGGCCCGAGGCCGTATGGACGCCGCGATTGGCGCGCCGTGAGGCGCCCGCGTGCCGCATGGCACGAGCTATTAGGATTTGCGCCTCTCGGCGCGCCACCCCCCCCTTTCCTGGGAGGGACTGAAGGCTCGTCTCGAAAGAGGGGGCCTGGAACAGGCCTCGCGGGCGGAAAGCCCGGCGGGAGGCGTCAGGCTGGGCTTTTTTCCACCACCCGCCACTGTTCTGCGCGCACGAAGTGCGAGAAAATGCCATCTTTAGCGGGGGGCTTGATGCGCTTAGGCCACAGGTGCGCTGGGAACGCCTCCCTTACGACGCAGTTCCGTCCTACGTCCGCAATCTAGGAGCCTATGTGATGAATGACCAATCCAACAACGCTGGAAGGACGGCGCCCGAGCCCCAGGACGAGGATTTCACCTCCGACCAGGCCATTGAGAACGCCGCCCTGGCCGGGGCGGCCGCCGTTCAACGGCTCGTGGCCGAGCGCAACAATTTGCGCAACCGGCTTGCCGCGCAGCAGCGGGAGATCGCCACCATGCGGGCCTTCAACGAGGAATTGCGCCGCCGGCTCTATGTCATTCATCAGCGCTATGTTGAGGTCGCCAAGCGGGTCGTCGGCAATCTGGAGCAGTTCGACGCCAGCCTGCGCGAGGTCCTTCAGGAGGGATATAACGGCACGGGCCAGAGGCAGGAGTCGAGGCCAGAGCCGCGGCAAGAGCCGCAGTCACAGGCCGCCGCCTCGCTGGTGCGGCGCCTTGCCGAGACCGAAGCGCCCCTCGACCTCGAAATCGAGAGCGACGAACCCCAAGCCGGCGCGGCCCAAGCGAGGTCCTGAGCGAAAGGTCCTCCGAGCACGCGCGCCATGAGGCTCAAGCCCGAGAAATGGGCGCAATCGTCCTTGATTTTGGACGCCCACCCGACCATTCTCCGCGGCAATCGGCAGATGCGGAAGGAGCCTTATGACGAAGGAAGAAATGCTCGAATTTCCGGGAGTCGTGACGGAGCTCCTCCCGAACGCCACCTTTAGGGTGAAACTCGAAAACGAACACGAGATCATCGCCCATACGGCGGGACGAATGCGCAAGAACCGGATCAGGGTGCTTGCAGGCGACAAGGTTCTGGTCGAGATGACGCCCTATGATCTCACTAAAGGTCGGATCACTTACCGGTTTAAGTAGCAGGTTCAAGCCGAAGCGGGATGAGCCCGTGAAGGCCGAGCCTGTGATTCCTGCGGCGCAGAAGGCGAAGGGGCCTGTGCGCCCGCCGCGCCGCCGCGCGCCCACGCCGGGCTCGAGCTTCCGCCCGAAGCTGGTGCTCGCTTCCGCCTCGCCGCGGCGCCTCCAGCTTCTCGAGCAGGCCGGCATTGCGCCCGATGCGCTGCGGCCGGCCTCCGTCGATGAGAGCGTGGCGAAGGGCGAGGTTCCGCGCCACATCGTGCGCCGGCTCGCGCGCGCCAAGGCCGAGGCCGCGCTGAAGATCACCAAGACCGAGCCCGAATATGCCAAGGCCTTCCTGCTTGCCGCCGACACCGTGGTGGCGGTGGGGCGCCGGGTGCTCGGCAAGGCGGAGCTCGAGCATGAGGCGGCCGACATGCTTCGCCTGCTGCGCGGCCGCGCCCACCGGGTCCATACCGCCGTCTGCCTGATCACCCCCGAGGGGCGCCGCCGGGAGAGGGTGGTTGAGACGCGCGTCCGCTTCCGCAACATCTCCGACCAGGAGATCGGCGCCTATCTCGCGAGCGGCGAATGGAAGGGCAAGGCGGGCGGCTATGCCATCCAAGGCATTGCCGGCGCCTTCGTCGTGAAGCTCGTCGGCTCCTATACCAATGTCGTCGGCCTGCCGCTCACCGAGGTGGTGAGCCTGCTCGCGGGCGAGGGCTATCCCGTCACCTTGTTGTGGCTCTCCAAGGCGGAGGTCGAGACCGAGTGAATGCGCCGTCGCGCAAGCCGGCAAAGCCAAAGACATCCGCGCGCTGCCCCATCTGCGGCAAGCCCACGGTCACCGAACATCGCCCATTCTGTTCGAAACGCTGCGCCGAGATCGATCTCGGCCGCTGGCTCAAGGGCGGCTACGCGGTTCCCGGCGAGAGGATCGACAAGGCCGGGAGCGACCCGGATGATGATGAGTGAGGGGAGCCGACATGGCTTATAAGGCGATCCTGGTCCACGTGCCGCTCACCAATGCCGAGGTGCAGGTCGAGCTCGCCGCAAACCTCGCCAAGGCCTTTGGTGCGCACCTGACCGGCCTTTGCGGCCTCACCGAGACGGCGATGCTGCGCAGCGCCGTGCAAAACCCGTTCATTCGTATCGAAGCCGACAAGGCCGATGAGCTCATCGCCGAGGAATCGGCGGAGGCCACCAGCGCGGAGAAGACCTTCGACGCGGTCGCCGCTCAGGTCGGCGTGCCCCATAGCTGGCTGACCGGGGAGGGCGAGGCGGCCGACCTCATCGTCCATGCGAGCCGGGTCCAGGATCTCGCCGTGGTCGAGCAGGCCCGCGACCCGAGCGATCTCCTCTGGGGGCCGGCGGTGCAGATCGCGCTGTCCGGTTATCCGGTCCTGATCGTGCCGCGCACATGGAGCTCGCCGGAATTCGGCCGCCGCGCCGTCGTCGCCTGGAACGGGAGCGCGCAAGCATCGGCGGCGGTCCGCAAGGCGATTCCGCTGCTTCAGCGCGCCGAACACGTGTCGGTGCTGATCGGCAAGTCCCGCGCCACCTTCCCGGCGGCCATGCGCATGGCGCCACTCGACCTTCTCGCTTATTTGCGCCATCACGGCATCGAGGCGGAGGTCTCGAGCGCCGACACACCGGATGAAGACGCCGGCAAGGTGATCCTGAAAGCCGCCGCTGCCGACAGAGCGGACCTCCTCGTCATGGGCGCGTTCGGCCATTCGCGGTTCCGGGAATGGGTTCTGGGCGGCGCCACCCGTCATGTCTTGGAGCACATGGCGGTTCCGGTATTCATGGCCCACTAAGAGGTAAGAGGCGAGAAATCCCGGTCTCGACAGGGACGGGGCGATTTCCTATAAGCCAGGGCCTTGCGTGGGCCTTGCGCCTTTCGGGGAGCCCCTCGCCTCTTATATGCCTTACGGCAGGCCCAGGTAGCTCAGTTGGTAGAGCAGCGGACTGAAAATCCGCGTGTCGGTGGTTCGAATCCGCCCCTGGGCACCAGTCTTTTCAATAACTTAGTCTCATAAAGCGGTAGTTTTCATGTTGCACGTGTTGCAATCCAACCCCCTTCAATTCCAAGGCTTTCCATCGAGCGACGGCAGCTCCATGCAACATGAATGCGACATGCTGGCCTGTTCCATCACCTCGACCTGCGCCCCTGACGCGCGCTGCTTAGGGCGTAGTAGCTTTGCGTCTGCTTCACCCTCAAAAGCGGACGTTAGGGGTCACCGAACTGCATGTCCGCTAAGTGCCATGAGCAGACGTCGGCGGCGCTGCCAATGTTCCGGCGCGTGTGTTTAGTCGTCTAACGCCGGTAACACGGGCCCCTCCTCAAAGAAGAATCGCAGCATTTCTTGGGAGGCGTCGGGGCCATGCGGATCAGTGTAAGTTCCGTCTGGGCTGCCGCCGGACCAGGCATGGCCGCTTCCGTGGACGAGCCATTGCTCAACCACCACGGCGCCGGTCTTGTCCCGGGTCACCGTGCGGGTATGCGCACGGTTCGTAGCGTGCCCGGCTTCCGCGTGCTCAACGCTCTCACCACCTATTTCCGCCTCGACCATGTTTGCGGCATTCGACGGATGGACGATGTTGTCCGCATCGCCATGGAAGATGATAGTACGAATGCCTGCGCTGTCGTCGCCAGTGCCGCGCGATTTCCTTGACCGCCGGCCTTGTGGTGGTCTCGCATTGCCACGCATGGCCGCGAACGCTGAAGGGAGATCGGCCGCCGACCGGTAAGGCAGCCCGGAATGGACGCCCACCGCGGCGTAAAGATCGGGATAGGTCGCGCCCATCACCGCTGCCATGGCACCTCCGGCGGAGAGACCGGCCACGAACACGCGGGCCGGATCGACAGCGTATTCGGCGACGATTTTCTTGGTGATCCCGGCAATGATCGCCGGCTCACCGCGTCCGCGCATTTGGTTCTCGGGGCTAAACCAGTTCCAGCACAAAGATGCGTTTGCGGCTTTGGACTGGCTCGGATAGGCGACGATAAATCCATGCTCCTCGGCGAGAGCATTCATCCGGGTACCTGCCGCGAAGTCGTCGGCATCTTGCGTGCCGCCATGCAGCATAACGAGCAAGGCGCGTCTGATTGTCTGAGCACGGCGCGGAATATAGAGCTTGTAGTTTCGGCTACCGGCCGCGCAGGTAAAGGACCGGCTCAAGAACTGAGCCCCGTCCGGGATCTCCAGCGCCTTGCGCGGCCTGCGGAGTGTCAACCCATCAGGGCTGAAGCGTGGAAGCTGCGCCTGGCGGAGCTTCGCGAGAGACTTGCCCAGCGGCCCGGCATTCCATTCTGCGATCTTTGACGGCTGTGACTGCTCCGATCGAGTGTCCGCGTTCAGCTCAGCGGATACCATCGTTTCGGGCTCTATGACCTCAGCTGTGAGGTCGATGACATGGTTTTCGATGACTCGACTAATGGCCGCCGCTTCGCTCGGGGACTCGGATGGGATCGGTTCCGGGCCCGACAAGGCGCGTTGAATGACGCGTGTGGCTTCGACAAGCTTTTGGGCACGTGTTAGGTTCATTGCCGCGCGCATGGCGTCCGCAAAATCTATGTGCATGTTTTAGGTCCTTGAGAGTCGGATCTCGCGCAGGGGTCACCCAATGCGATCGGCCAGCACGTTCTTGATCTCTTTGCTGGCGTGAAGGGCACCAAGCACCGTGATCGATTCAATGGTGGCCAAAGCAAGCGAGGGCGTCACGTCGGGGGCAATGGTGGCGAGCCCGAGCACCTTGATGTGAAGCTTTTCACCCGCGGCTTTGACGCCCTCCAGATCCGCGCGCGTATAGTGCCTGAGACCAAGCTCTAGCGTATGCCGCACGATAGATTTCCGGACCTCCTCGCCATGGGTCGCAAGCTGGTTGCGGATCGCCGTGCGGATGAAGTCCGTGCGGTTGGAATAAAAACCCTCCTGCACCAGCAAATCGATGTGGCCGAGGTCGACGTAACCGAGGTTGATTGTGATCTTTTCGGTTTCGCTCCCTCGATCGCGGAGCCTATGAATTTCAGACGCCATTGACCTTCACTCCATCTGTATGGATGGTATATGGATGGTAAAACGATGATTACAAGAGGCAAGCCGAATGGAAGAAACGACGATCGACCGCGCAGCCATGGGGCGCTTGGTGCGGGCCTTGGTTTTCGTTTGTGGCCCAGATCATCCGACTACCGTGGCCCTGCAGGTAGCCGCGGAGAGCGGGTCTGAGCGAGATCTCAAGAATGCCCGGACGCTGTTTCTTAGATTGAAGCCCGGAGAACGTAGGGCTGCATTGGCCATGCTCGACGATTGATATCGCTGACTCCGGACTCTCCAGCAGGACGGCTGCTTTGGGTCGATGCTGTCGATAAAGTCGTCGGCGCGACCGGGCTGGTCGCACTCGCTGCTGCGGGGCTGAGTTGGGTTGTTCTTGTCTTCATCGCCCCACCGGGGCTAAGGGCTCGCACCGACGTTACG
>Ga0315553_10001139_pt1 | contig 22508 bp, 16 predicted proteins | sample SalMarSW160140MG_FD_203099 | JGI IMG/M metagenome (GOLD analysis project Ga0315553, IMG submission 203099) | Salt marsh sediment microbial communities from the Plum Island Ecosystem LTER, Massachusetts, United States - Salt Marsh Sediment SW1601-40 ... | reverse complement strand
AGCCCTAACTTCCCATTGACAGGCCGGTGGGGCGGAGGCTATACTGGGTGAAGGCCCCGCTAGAGGGACGAGCTCGCCAGGAGGGTCTGTCCCGCGTGGGAGCGGTGGTCACAAGGCGGGTCGGAGGAGCGGCGGATGGATTCGTACAGTAGCAGGGTGATCCTTCCTGCGGTCTTGGGCATCATCGGTGCTATCCTGAGCGGGTGCCTGGGCGGAGTGCTGGGCTACTCTCTGCCCTTCCACAGGGACTGGCTCAGGGGGCGCCTGGTCAGGCGCAGAGAACGAGGAAAGCCGGGGGGAAGTGGACTGCTGCTGAAAGGGCGCCTGCACGCACGCCAAGGGGTAGGCATGGTGGAGTTGCGGCCGGGAGCGAGTCTGAGGGCGGTCGACCTGACGGGACGCAATCTCGAAGCCGTTGACCTGCGCGGCGCCAATCTGGAAGGTGCCAACTTGCAGGGTGCGATCCTGCAACGCTCCAATCTGACCAAAGCCAGGTTGTCAGGGAGCAACCTCTGGGGCGCCAACCTGCTAGGCTGCGACCTGCGGCGGTCTGATCTCCGCTATGCCATGATGAGAGGCGCTGACATGGGCGGCGCCAACCTGTTGCGTGCAGATCTGCGGGGGGCTGACCTGGCGGGCGCGAATCTTAGAGGCGCCAACCTCGAGGGTGCCGATCTCTTGGGTGCGAATCTGTCTCAGGCGGATCTGACGTGGGCGAAGATCGATGGTCGAACGGGGATGCCCGACGGCTGGATGGAAACCGTGGTCGGCAGGCCAGCGCGTAGTAGGGCGACTGCCTCGCCCAAGACCGGAGAGGCTTGGGGCGATGACTGCGTGGTCAGACTGGACGGGCAGCCACCGCCCCAGATGATCCACTGATGTGGTGGCGGGACCGCCGAAGTGGACCCGTGAGGCGCTGAACGAGAGGAGGGGGATGAGGGTTCTGCGGCTTGCTCTGGTCCTCTTGGTGGCCATCCTGCCTCTGTTGCCGGCCGCACCCTGTCACTCAGCTCCTGGCCTGGAGCTCTACGGAACCTTCCACGCCATGGGCATCGTGATGCAGCTCTCCTCTGGTGATGATCCCGATGGTGACGCGGTTGCGGAGGTTGGCTATCGGCTTACAGGGGGCGCCGGGCCGTACCAGCCAGGCTTCTCACTGAGCCGGGTGAACGAAACGCGGTTTGTGGGCAGTCTGTTCTGGCTGGAGCCGGACACATCCTACGACGTGCGCGTCACCTTTGTAGATGGGGGCGGCGTGCTGGACGGGGTCAGCGTGTACGGCTCGGCTACCACTCGTGCTGAGACGACCATCCAGACAGCGGTACACTCCTTCTACGTTAGTTCCAGCGGAAGCGGCAGCGTTTGCTCGGTGGGTGCGCCCTGCTCTTTGCTGGAGGGGTTGAGCCAGGCCCAGGCTGGTGACGAGGTCGTCCTGCGCGGCGGTGTGTACTACGAGGGCGGGATCTCCCTGCCCAGGTCTGGCGAGGGCGGGGCACCGATCAGCATCGTGGGGTACGACGGCGAGGAGGCTATCCTGGATGGCGGTGATCCGGACAGCTTCACCTGGACACCGCAGGGCGGAGGAATCTACCGGGCCACCGTCAACGTTGCGGATACCCACTTGATCACCGCCGCTGGCGAGCGCCTCTATCCGTACGGGAGCCTTTCAGATCTGCAAGACCTGATCTGGAGCATCCCGGGGTTCTATGCTGAAGGGACCTCGCTGTACGTCCGGCTGGCAGCCGATGCAGACCCCAACGTGGTGGAGATGGTCGTCTCCCGCCACAACCATGCCTTCTACGTGGAGCAAGACTTCATCCACTTGCGGGAACTGACGTTTCAACACTATGGGCGGGGGGATTGGGCCAAAGCAGTCTACTTCGATGGCGCCAGCGACAACCTGGTGCAGGGTTGCACGTTCGCCATCAACGACCTGGGAATCGGCATCAAACGAGCATCGCATCGGAACCTGATCGAGGAGAATGAGTTCTACGACACCGTCTTCGACTGGCCTTGGGATGCGGTGAAAGGGGGCAGCGCACTCGAGACGGGCGGAGTGGTCTTCTACGACCCGGCCACCGGAAGGGGCAACGTGATCAGACGCAACGTCTTCCATGACTACTTCGACGGTCTCAACGTTTGTCCTTCCTGGACGGCAGGATTGACCAACGAAACCGACGTCTATGAGAACCTGGTGTACCGCGTCGGTGATGATGGCATGGAGACCGATGGTCGCTGCTCCAACGTGCGCATCTGGGGCAACACCTTCCACGATGTCCTGATGGGCATCTCTCTGGCCCCTGTGTACACCGGTCCGGTGTATGCCATCCGCAACGTCATCTACCGAACCAGCGTGGGGAACAACGACTACACAGGCAGCCCCTTCAAGTTCAACAGCGGGTACGGCACCTCCGGTCCCATGTACTTGTTCCACAACACCGCCGACGCTGCGCTGCCCGGAAACAACGGTCTGTATGTCAAGGCCCCTGGCACGTGGGCAGGGATCGTGGGGCGCAACAACGTGTGGGCCGGGACTGCGTTCGCTGTCGAGAACTACAATACTAGCCAGCCCATCGATCTAGACTACGACGATCTGTGGAACGGCAATGTCGGTGATCTGGTTCGCTGGGCCGGGACGAGGTACCCTACGCTTGGTGCCTTCACCAGCGGGACCGGCCAGGAGTCGCACGGTCTCTCTGTGGAGCCTGGCTTCGTCGATGCGGGGAGCGGAGACTATTCGCTCTCTCAGGACAGCGACCTCATCGACTCAGGTCTGGTGATTCCAGGCATCAACGACGACTACGCGGGAGCGGCTCCGGACATTGGAGCGTACGAGTATCCCGGCTATGGATTCGACCTGGCGGTGAGCCCGGGCCTGCGGGCCGTTGAGCCTGGCGGAGTCGTCACCTACACTGTCTTCTTGGAGTCGGAAGGGGTTTTCACGGCCAGCGTCACTCTGACAACGGAGAGCCCAGACGCCAACTTGGATCTCAGTCTGGACCCCAGCGCCATCTCGCCACCAGGGCAGGCCACTCTCACCATCACGGATACGAGTTCCTCGCCAACGCCCCTGGCGGGTCACTGGTACAAAGTGCCCATCACAGGGACCGGCGGCGGGACCACGGAGGTGACCAGTGTCGATCTGCTCGTGGGGGGTGAGCAGACGTACCTGCCTTTAGGTATGACTGATGGACCATAGTCCCACGAAGACGGGCGCCCATGTGGATCTCTCAAAGAGCGCGGCCACAGGCGTCAGCATTTGGGATCCGGTGGGTAAGTACGTGGCAGTTCGGCGACCATCTCGTGAATCGTTCAGAGCAAGTGAGGGGGGCGTAGTCCCCCCTCACTTGAGTGAGATTGGATCATAGGTTGGCTGTCACGCGGTGAGTATCTGGGACAGGAACAGCTTCGTGCGGGGTTCCTTGCACTCGGTGAAGAATCTGTCTGGCGGAGCCTCCTCAACGATATTCCCTTCGTCGAAGAAGATGATGCGGTTCGAAACTTCTCTGGCGAAGCCCATCTCGTGAGTAACGACGATCATAGTCATGCCTCCTTTGGCCAGCTCGATCATCACATCGAGTACCTCTTTGATCATCTCGGGGTCCAACGCCGAGGTAGGCTCGTCAAAGAACATGATCTTGGGCTGCATGGCCAAGGCCCGGGCGATAGCCACTCGCTGTTGTTGTCCACCGGACAACTGGCCAGGATGCTTGTCAGCCTGCTCAGGGATGCCGACGCGCTCGAGGAGCTGCCGCGCCACCTCGTCCGCTTTGTCCCTGGACCAGCGGCGAACGTAGATCGGCGCCAGGGTGACGTTCTGAACCGCCGTCAGGTGCGGAAAGAGATTGAAGTGCTGGAAGACCATCCCTATCTCCTTGCGGACGGCATGTACGTTGCGGATATCGTGGGTCAATTCGATGCCGTCCACGAAGATGTCGCCCTTCTGATGCTCCTCGAGGCGGTTGATGGTGCGGATGAGGGTCGATTTCCCCGAGCCTGAGGGGCCACATATCACCACCACCTCGCCCTTCTTTAGAGTAAGATTCACGCCTCGCAAGACGTGGAAGTCACCGAACCACTTGTGCACATCCCGACAGATGATCATGTCTTGAGTATCTGAAGCCTGGTGCCTTTCGTTCTCCACTTCCTCGCCTCCAGGTGGTATCCTACCGTTCCCCCACGCCCAATTGCTTCTCGAGTCGACGACTCGCGTAGGACATAGCGGAGCAGGTTATGAAGTAGATCACGCCGGCGAAGGCGTACACCTCTTTCTGCGTGCCGATCCACTGTTGCTGACCGGTGACTGCCTTCGCCACGCCAAGTAGATCGAGCAGTCCGACGATGACGACCAACGAGGTGTCCTTGTACAGACTGATGAACTGACCGACGATGGCCGGGATCATCGCCCGCAACGCCTGCGGCAAGACGATCAAGGCCATCACCAGCGCCTCGTTCAAACCCACCGCCCTTCCGGCTTCGTACTGACCTGTGGGTATGGACTGCAGGCCGCCTCGCACATTCTCCGCGACATAGGCTGCACTGAACAGCGTCATGCCAACCATGGCTCTCAGGATATTGTCTAGTCTCAAAGAGGGGGGCAGAAAAAGAGGGATCATCAGCATGGACATGAAGAGTATACTGATGAGTGGCACTCCTCGAATGACCTCGATGTACATGGTGCAGAATATCTTCACCACCGGGAGACTGCTGCGGCGGCCCAAGGCAAGGAAGATGCCTATGGGGAAGGACACTGCAATACCCACGATGCCCAGGGTCAAGGTCAGGAGCAGGCCGCTCCAGATAGTGATCGGAACCGACGGGATGAGGGGAAGGGCACCGAACCCCTTGAGCAACACGACTGTCAGAAGCAAGACGATGACCCAAGCGATGGTCAGTGCGCGCCTGCTCCTCAAGCCCCCCCATCTCCGGACTGCCAGGCTCACCATCGCCATGATCAAAAAGAGAACCACGCTGGCCCAGACCCGCCAGATCTGTGCGTAGGGGTACCTGCCCACCATGAAGACTTTGATGTTGGTCGTCACCACGCCCCACTTAGCACTCTCCAACGCCCAGTTGGCGATACCGTACAGCACCGCACAGATGAAGGCTACGGAGATGACGGTAAGGAGCGCGTCGTACCAGGTGGCGAAGAGGTTCTTCCTGAGCCAGCCCAGTACCCCTACTTCCAAAGCAGGAGGTTTCAAAACCTCAACGTCAGCCGTCATTTCACCTCTCCACAATGGCGAGCTTACGATTCGCTACGTTCATGATCGCCGAGATGATCAGGCTCATGGATAGATAGGCGGCCATGACCATGATGAACACCTCGACGATGCGACCGGATTGGTTCAACATGGTGCTGGAAACGGCGTACAGGTCTAGGAAGCCGATGGCGATGGCCAGGCTGGAGTTCTTTGTGAGATTCAGATACTGGCTGATCAAGGGCGGGATGATGATACGGATGGCCTGGGGTAGAATGACCAGCTGCAGAATCTGCATTTCTGTGAAGCCTTGAGCTCGCGCTGCCTCAGTCTGACCTCTGGGCACAGCCATGATGCCAGCGCGAACGACCTCGGCGATGAAGGCGCCAGTGTATATCACCAGTCCAAACAGGATAGCTGCAAACTCGGGGGACATGCTCGTACCACCCACGACCTTGAGGCCTTCCACAGCGGGCCTGTCAGCATAGAGAGGATTCCCTGGCACCACGAACCAACCGACCAGAGGGATTGCCAGCGCGATGAAGGTCCACGGAAGGCGCGAGACAGGGCGCTTCTCACGGCGTTCGAGCAGCACACGCCAGGTGTAGATGCCAACAGCCGCGGCAATCGCCACAACCCAGAACGGCCACCACATCCCGAAGGCAGCCGTGGGCCGCGGTGACACCAGGTTGATGCCGCGGTTACTCAGGAAAATGGGCCCGGGCAGAACGATGCGGTCACGGAGTTCTGGAAGCTTCAGTATGATTGCGAAGTAGATGAAGAAGAGCTGTACCAGTACCGGCGTATTGCGGATGATCTCGATATACACGCTGGAGATACTTCTGAGCAGCCAGTTCGTGGACAGCCGAGCCACACCGGCCACCAGGCCCAAGACAGTGGCCAGGAGAATGCCCAAGATCGCGACTTTGAGGGTATTGACGATCCCCACCACGAAGGCCTTCCAGTAGGGGTCTACGGGACTGAAGCCGACGCCCTCGGCCAGATCGAAACTGGCTTCATCGCGCAGGAACGTGAAGGAGAAAGTCATTCCGCGCGCTCTGTAGTTCCCCAGGCACCACAGGGCGACAACGAGCACAACAATGGCAAACGCGACCTGACCCAGTACCCTGAGGAACCGTTCATCGCGGAACGTCGCCATGACTCTCTGGCGAGAGACGGCCATCTGAGACATCAACTCCTACCTCTTTGAGGAGGTGCAGCCCGGCGCCCAGCCGGGCTGCACTCGATTATCGTGTGGGAAAGCTCTAGCGGAAGGCCATGGCGTACAGCAAGCCGCCGTTGGTCCAGAGCTCATTTGGGCCTCGCGGGATGTTGAGGCCGTCGGGCCCGAGCCAGCGGGCGTAGACCTCGCCGTAGTTCCCGACTTGCTTAACCATTTGGACCACGAAGTCGTTGGGGATACCCAGGGAACTGCCCAGCTCACCCTCGACGCCCAAAAGGCGCTTCACGGTGGGATCGTCGCTGCTCAGCATCTGGTCAACGTTGGCAGAGCTGACCCCAGATTCCTCAGCCTGCATCATACCCCAGACCACCCATCTCACCACATCGTTCCACTTGTTGTCCCCGTGGGCGGTTAGTGGGCCCAGAGGCTCCTTGGACATGGTGACGTCGAGGATGATGTGACCCTCAGGATCCTCCATCGCCGAGCGTAGGGCAGCCAATTGCGACTTGTCAGAGGTCTGTCCGTCGCAACGCCCCTCTTCGTAGGCAGTCGCCGTGTCCTGAGTCTTCTCAAAGAGAAGCGGCGTGTAGTCGAGCCCACGAGAGCGGAAAGCATCGGCGAGGTTCATCTCCGTGGTCGTACCAGTGGTGGAGCACACTGTGGCCCCGTCCATGTCGTCCAGCGATGTCCAGCCGGTGGCCACTGGCACCATCATGCCCTGGCCATCGTAGAAGGTCACCGCCGCCCAGTCCACCTCGTTCACTGCATCGCGCGTAAGCGTCCACGTGGTATTGCGGATGAGGACGTCTATCTCGCCGGTCTGAAGCGCTGGCAGGCGCTCCGCAGCGGTGACAGGTCGGTACTCGACTGCGTTGGCGTCGCCGAAGACGGCAGCAGCGATGGCCTTGCAGAAGTCAATGTCGAACCCCTCGAACTCTCCCTCGGGATTGAGGTAGCCGAATCCAGGGAGCTCGGCGTTGCATCCGCAGATGACCTTACCCCGGTCTAGGATGTTCTGAAAGCGCGCCCCTGTGACCGCGGGCGCCTGTTCCTCCTCTTCAGGCGCCGCCGGCGCCGCGCACCCGGCGAGCAGAAGGCCTAGAACCAATAGTGTGACGATAATCCAGTTTAGGCGTTTCACGACTTTCCTCCTTCTTTAGCTTGCATCGGGATTCTAACTGTGGGGATGGGCGGATGAGGACTTCGTGCCCTGGGCTCACCTCCTTTCCGACTGCCGCAACGCGGCCACTCCTAGTCCAGCGCATTGCCACCGCCCCTTCGAGGTGAAGCGCCATATGCCAGTGGGATTATAGCACATAGCCTGAGCGGGGGCAAGCGAGTCCGGCTGTCAGGCGATCCTTGCGGAATGAAGGGTGTATGGGGAGCCGGCCGCTAGTCCTCGGGTCGGCCAAGCGGAATCCTTTCCCACAGTGGTGCGCGAGCGTCCAGGGAGCGGAGTCTTGCGGAGAAAGCCCCGAACGAGGGTTGGGAAGCAAGGCTCACGAGATGTGTTCGGCACGTGCAGTCTGATGAACCGAACCCAGGAACGGGCAGGCGAGCGCCTGGTAGGCCCAGCAGTGCCTGCACGGAGAGACACTCGAGGCTCTGCAGGGAAGGAGCCTTCCAGATTTCCACCACCACTGCGTGCTGAAGCAAGTAGTCTATGTGCCAGTGCGGCTTCTTACGCCGGCGCAGATGCCGTGCAATACGGGCCTCCACCCCGCCCGGCCCCCTGGCGCTGCCCGAGTAGCAGTAGAAACCTGGTCCGAATCCGAAGAGGCCTAGTCGCCCTACGGATATCGGGGTATCAGCATTCAGACGCGAAATCAAGACGTAGCTACCCTGTGTTGCCACATCGCCTCCCTGGGTGGGCACAGCTATTGTAGCACATTCTGAGCCCACCACACCCCTTCCGGGCATGAGCCATCTGGCGGACCAGACCTAGCTAGGATTGACAACTGCTCGGAAGTCCTTTACAATACCGTGAAAGATGTCACTGTGCTTGCATGGAGGATAATCGATAGTGAAGGAGCATAAAGTCGAGCAACTGAGGAACGTCGTACTTATGTCTCACGGCGGTGCGGGCAAGACATCTTTGGCGGAGGCCATGCTCTACGACAGCGGTGGCGTGAGCAGGCTGGGAAAGGTGGACGAGGGAAGCACAGCTTCCGACTACGATCCTGAGGAGATCAGACGGAAGATCTCTGTGAACACCTCGGTTATCCCGTGTGAGTGGCGCCAGCACAAGATCAACGTGCTTGACACGCCGGGGTACGCCGATTTCGTGGGGGAGATCAAGGGCGCGGTGAGAGCTGCCGATTGTGGCGTGGTCCTCATGGATGCAGTCTCTGGGGTCGAGGTGGGCACTGAACTCGTATGGGAGTACGCTGACGAGGTAAGCCTGCCGCGCATGCTGTTCGTGAACAAGATGGACAGGGAGAACGCCAACTTCGGCCAGGCCCTCGGTCAGGCGCAGAAGGGCCTGACGGGAAGGATGGTCCCAGTACAACTGCCCATCGGCGCACAGGACTCTTTCCAGGGTGTCGTGGATCTGGTAAGCATGAAAGCCTACCGGGGTGAGGACAGCGAGGAGGGCGAGATCCCAGAGGGTATGCTAGAGGAAGCGGAGTCCTACCGTTTGCAACTCATCGAAGCGGCGGCCGAGGCGGATGACAAACTGCTGGAGAAGTACTTCGATGAGGAGACCCTGACGGAAGAAGAGATCGCCCGCGGGCTTGGCGCGGGCCTCAGGGAGGGTGCCGTCGTGCCCGTCCTGTGCGGTTCGGCCACTCTGAACGTAGGGGTGCGAGCTCTGCTGGATGCGATACTCAAGTACTGTCCGTCGCCTGCGGATACGAAGGGAGTGCGCGGAACGGGGGTGACTACAGGAGAGGAGGAGGTCCTGGACCCTGTCGTGCAAGCGCCGCTGGCGGCACTGGTGTTCAAGACCTTGGCAGATCCGTATGTAGGCAAGCTGACCTACTTTCGGGTCTTCTCCGGGTCCATGGAGTCTGACTCGCGTGTCTTCAACGCCAACAAGGGGGAAGAGGAACGGCTGGGGCAACTCTTCTTCCTGAAGGGCAAGGAGCAACAACCGGTGGACAGAGTGCCCGCGGGGGAGATCGGCGCGGTCGCGAAGTTGCAGGAGACTGCGACGGGGGACACGTTATGTGACAAGGATCACCCCGTGACCTTGCCACCGATCACCTTTCCTCACCCTATCTACTCGGCAGCCATTTCGCCGAAGACGAAGGCCGATCTGGACAAGCTCGGCACGGCGTTGGCGCGCCTTACCGAGGAGGACCCTACCCTTCGCGTGGAGAGGGAAGCCAGCACCAAGGAGACGGTGCTATCCGGGATGGGAGAGTCTCACATAGACATCGCCGCGCGTCGGCTACAGTCCAAGTTCGGGGTTGAGATCACCACTTCGGTGCCCAAAGTACCCTACCGAGAGACGATCATGAAGGTGGCTACCTCGCAGTACCGGCACAAGAAGCAGACTGGGGGTGCTGGACAGTTCGCCGAGGTGTGGCTGAGGGTGGAACCTCTGGAGAGAGGCACCGGGTTCGAGTACGACAGTGAAGTGCGAGAGGGTCACATCTCGAAGAGTTTCATCCCCTCTATCGAGAAAGGCATCAAGCAGGTGCTGGGCCAGGGGGTCGTGGCTGGCTATCCAGTCGTAGACGTCAAGAGTGTGGTGTACGATGGCAAAGAGCACCCTGTGGATTCCAAGGACATCGCGTTCCAGATAGCTGGTCGAGAAGCCTTCAAGGAGGCGGTCCGGAATGGCGCGCCGGTGCTGCTCGAGCCCATCATGACCTTCTTCATCACGGTTCCCGACGCCAACATGGGCGACGTGCTTGGTGACCTCAACACCAAACGGGCGCGTGTGATGGGGACGGAACAGAAGGGTGACAAGACCATCATCACCGCCCAGGCACCCATGGCAGAAATGCAGAGTTATGCCACTGATCTGCGGTCCATCACGCAGGGACGAGGGGGCTTCAGCATGGAGTTGTCGCACTACGAGGAAGTCCCCAAGCAGATCGCCGATGAGATCATGGCGAGGGCCCAGCTCCAGGAGGAAAAAGGGTAGGGTGCCCCGAGCCGTTGCCACGGCGCGCGCGGCACTGGCAGATGTGTGAGAAGAGCGCCCAGGAGACTACTGTGGGCGAGACAGAATGCTGTACGGTATCTGAAGCAGGCGGCGCAGGAGCCGTTCCTTGATGCCAGGTGGTTCGACACAGGCCAGGCCGAGATCGTAGAAGTGAAGAGCTTCCAGCCACCTGGCTTGCCCCAGACGAATGCGGCTCAGCAGACGCAGAGTGGCGGCCTCCTTGTCCCGATCGCCAGTCTCGTGGAACAGGTCGCTGGCTTGCTTGAGGTGCTGCACTGCGGCTTCGGTATCGCCCTGGTGGCGGTACATCGTCCCCAGGTTCCCCAGGGTCTGAGCTTGGCCGTCTAGGTCTTCCAGGGACTCGAAAGCTGCCATGGCGTCGTTGAAGGCCTGGCTTGCTTTGTCCCACTGTTCCTCTTGGGTATGAACGGCGCCGAGGTTGTTGAGCATCTCTGCCCGACCCCTCTCGTCGCCGATCTCCTCGTAGAGGGTATACGCGTTCTGGAACAGCTGCGTTGCTTCCTCGTATTCGCCGAAGCGGAACATCCGGATGCCGCTTTCCTTGAGCGAGCTAGCTTCTGCTGACTTGTCTTCCTGCATACTTCTGTCTCCTCGTCTAGGATGCGGGCATCTCCGCGAGGCTCCACTTCCTCGTTCATCTGCCCAACGTCTGCCGTGCCGGCACCTGCGTCATGGTTTGGATGAAGGTGTCCTGCGAGGCACTTCTAGAATGACCTTGGTGCCTCGGCCCCGTTCTGTGAGAATGTCCAGGTGCGACTCGATTTCCTGGGCTCTCTCCTGCATGCTGACCAGTCCCAGGTGTCCGCCCATGTTGGAGTTGCTCCTGGCATCTTGGAGATCGAAGCCTGCACCGTCGTCCCTCACCGTGATGAGCAAGCGGTCGCCGTCCGGTTCCAGATTGAGCCATACGTTGGTGGCCTCAGAGTGCTTCCTGGCGTTGTTCATGGCTTCCTGCACCACCATAAACGCCGTAGCCTCGAGGTCTGACTCCAACCTCTCGTGGAAACCACCGTCATCGAAGTGGAAAGTAGGGGAGGAATCGCCCTGGAGTTGCTCCACGTATGCTTCCAGACCTCTTGCGAGGCCCTGAGTCTCGAGCGCGATGGGGCGTAGTTCGAACAGGAGGATTCGCGCTTCCTTGGATGCCTGCTTGACCATCTCCTGCAAACGATCCACTTCCTCACCCGCTGAGGCGGGCTCATGCTGTAGCAGCTGTTTGACATAATCGACGCGCATGGAGATGGAGGAAAGGCTTTGCAGGGTACTGTCGTGCAGGTCTCGGGCCAGGATACGGCGCGTCTCTTCTTGAACGCGCATGATCTTGTCCCGTTCCTCGCTGAGGGTGCGGTAGAGACGGGCGTTTTCGATGGCGATGGCTGCCTGAGCGGCCAGGGTACCAAGTAGACGGAGGTCGTCGTCGGTGAAATGGTCGCTGGATATCTTGTTCAGGGCTTCGAGGACGCCGATGGTGCGATCCTTAATCTGGAGCGGGACGCAGATCACGGACTGGGTCAGGAAGCCAGTGCGAACGTCGGTGTCTCTGCTGAATCGTTCATCCTTCGCAGCGTCGTTGACGATGGCCGGCTCTCCGTGCCTGGCGACCCATCCGGCGATGCCCTGATCGATGGTCATGCGGTAGCTGCGGAGGAGTTCCCTCTTCTCGCCGTAGGGTATGTCGAACACGAGTTGTCCGGTGCGCTCGTCGATGAGCATGAGGGTCGAGGCCTGGGCATCGAGAATCTCTGTGGCCAACTGCATCGTGTTGTCCAAGACCTGGCGAAGATCGAGCGTGGAGGTCAGGGCTTGACTGGTCTCGTGGAGAAAGGTGAGCTGTTCCAGGCTGTGCTGAGTGAGCGTCAGTTGTTCGATGATGCTGGCCAGGTTACCGATGGTCCTCGCGCACGAGATCAGCAACTGCCTTTGGGACATGGACAGCCTCGTTCCTGGGGCGAAAACGAGAGTCGCGGAACCGATGACGTTCTCGCCGCGAAGGAGGGGTGCGTTGACGAGCAAGTGTTGACTGGCTTCGACCGTGTGTGTGGAGACAGGCAAGGGCTCGTTGTCCCTGATCTGCCACGACGTCGAACTCAGACGTTCTTCGAGGTTTTCCTCCCAGACAGAGATCTGGTTCTCTATCTCAGGGGATAGGTTGCCTTCCCTGGCGCGGCGGGTCCGGTCTCCCACGAGCAGCAGGGAGCCAGCCTCGCAATGAGTAGCTTGAACCGCCTCGTGTAGCGCAGCGGGCAAGAAGTGCTCGATGTGACGATGACTCGTCAACCTAGCCAGGGTGTCGACGAATGGAGGGGACTGCTGGGAAGGAGGGGAGGGGTGAGACGAAGTCATGGCGATTGTCTTCCACCCGCGTTTTCTGTGGGGAGCATAGCCTCCGCGAAGTCTCTCAAGGAGTCCCCAGGCAGCTCGTACAACCGCAGCGCCACCTCCAGGAAGGGGCGGCTCTTGGGGTCACGGATGAACTCCTTGATGCGTTGTGGAAGGCCCTCCCAGGCCTCCTCAGGAGCAAGTAGCTCCGACTCATACGCATCGCCATAGACGCGGCTCATGGGCTCGCCCCGATCGAGGAAGCTGGGCATGGCCAGCTCTAGATAGGAGGCCAGCACCTCCAGCTGCGTGAACGGTACTGGTCTGCCGCCCAATTCGTACTTGGATATGGTGTCGGGTGAGACACCCAGGAGATCGGCACACTCTTTCTGTGTCCTACCGGCGTTGGACCGCGCTTGTCGAAGAAGCACGCCAATCTCCTTGTGACGGAGCTCCACAAGCCTGCCCAGAAGCGGTGTTGGGGTGGGCTCCTCCTTGATGGCAACCTCCTCGTCCCAAAAACGGTCCACCGGCACGTCGAAGACCTCCGCTAGTAGCTCCAGTTCCGGAAGAGAGATGCTGCGATGCCCGTATTCGTATTGTGACATGATATGGGACGAGCACCCCAGCCACTCGGCGCACTCTTTGACGGTCTTCCCCGCCCTGAGCCGAGCGGCGCGGATCAGTACCCCGATCATCTTCGAGCGGACGTCAACGGCGCGCGCGGACGATACCATGGAGACCTCCATGAGTCAACGATCCGCTATCTATTATATCACAAGATGGCTCTGGGGACAACATGGCGGGTTGACTCTCCGGGCGCTTTGTGCGATAATGCGCAACGTGTTCGCCCCTCCGGCGAACCATTCGTCTCTGCGGGGGATGACGAGTGAGACCTCTTGATCGTTCGTTGAGAGTGCTCTACGTTGAAGACAATGATGACATCAGACGGGTGTTTGCTATACTGGTGAAACTGACGATCGGCGAGCAAACCGAGGTGCTTCTGGCTTCGGATGGGCAAGAAGGGTTGGATCTGGCCTTGAGGGAGAAGCCCGACGTGGTTTTCTTGGACGAGGAACTGCCGGTGATGGACGGTTTCGAGGTCAGCCGGCGCCTGCGCAGCCATGACGGCTTTCGCGACGTGCCGGTGGTGCTGGTTTCTGGCCACCTTAGCCACGAGGACAGAAGGCGGCGGGCCAAAGAGGCGGGTGTTACGCTACTGATGGACAAACCGTTTCAGGCCAAGGAGATCGAGGATGCCGTGCTGAGCGTCCTGCGGCGGTAGAACGGGTCGGTACAAGCATCACAGGACGTGAAGGAGACCGGCGATCGACTGGCACGCACCCCACTCCCGCGAGACTGCGTCCGTCACATTCCTTTCTCCCCTGGGTGGCCGGGTGGCTTCAGGACAAACGGATCTAGCAGAGCCGGTGTCGGGTCGTTTGTTGGGGCACGTAGGCAGAGTCGAACCGGCACGTGTGCGCTTCAAAGCCACAGAGAGCTGCTTCCGCTCGGGTAGGGCAAATTCGCGATCTGACGTCGGACGCGAGCGCGCGATTCTGGTGCCACAGGGAGGAGTAGCGGCGAGACATTGAAGGTAGACCTCCACGTTCACACCTGCTATTCGGTGGACGGCAGTCTCTCCCCAGAGAGCATCGTGGCGCTGTGCCAGGAGAGGGGGATAGGCGCACTGGCGATTACCGACCATAATAGCATTGCTGGCGCGCTGGCTCTCCGGGAGAGCGCTCCCTTCCCCGTCATCGTGGGGCAGGAAGTATCGTCATCCGATGGCGAACTGTTAGGGCTCTTCTTGCAGGAGCGAGTGCCGAGGGATCTCTCTGCCGGTGAGACGATTACTCTGATCCAGGAGCAGGGAGGGCTGGCTGGCGTACCTCATCCGTTCGACAGGTTGCGGAGTGAGAGACTGAAGGGTGAAGTCCTGGAAGAAATAGCGGGCGAACTGGACTTCATCGAGGGTCTGAACGGGCGCGTCACCATTGGCGAGGACAACCGTCGGGCGCAGGAGTTCGCTCGTCGCCATGGCATACCCTGTACGGCCGGCAGCGATGCCCATTGCGAGCACGAGCTGGGACGGGCGTACCTAGAGATGACCTCCGTCGATGGCAGCAAGGGACAGTTCGTGGCTCAGCTCCCGCAGGCACGCCTCGGCGGTGGCGTGAGCCCGTTCTGGGTTCACTTCTTCAGCATCTATCGCAAGGTGCGCAACCGTATGGCCGGGGAGTAGTCTATGGAAGTGCTGCTCTACCTGGCCCTGGCCATGCTCACTGTCCTGGCGTCCGTGGCTCCCGCGTTGCTGTATAGCCTGCTCGTATGGTGGTTGGACAGGCACGAGAAGGAACCTTGGGGTCTGCTAGCGGCGACGTTCATCTGGGGAGCCATTCCGGCCATTCTCATCTCCATTGTGGCAGAGTTCGTGCTGGGGATCCCGTTCTCAGGCTTCCTTGGAGAGGGAGGCGCGCAGCTTATCGGGAGCGGCCTGGTGGCTCCTGTGGTGGAGGAAGTGGCCAAGGGGATGGCCATTCTGCTCATCTTCCTCGTCTTCAGGGCGGAGTTTGATGGTCCGTTGGATGGCATAGTGTACGGGGCCTTGGTGGGTTTTGGCTTTGCCATGACGGAGAACGCCCTGTACTTCCTGGGCGCCCTCCTGGAGGGCGATGTGGTCACATGGCTACTGCTGGTCTTCATGCGTACGCTGGTCTTCGGACTGAACCATGGCCTCTTCAGTGCCGTCGTCGGGATGGGTTTCGGATATGCGGCCATGGCGACGAGTAGCTGGCAACGGTGGCTCGCCCCCCCTGTGGCGCTTGGCGGAGCCATGGTTGTCCATGCGGTCCACAACCTTACCACAGGTGTGGCTCCCGAGCTGTGCTGGCCACTTGTGATCAGCCTGGCCAATGACTGGGGAGGCGTCGTAGTGATCCTGTTGATCGTGTTCCTTTCCTGGGATCGGGAAAGAGGGTGGATAAGGCAAGAACTGCTGGCTGAGATACCACTGGGTACTCTGTCCCGCGAGGAGTACGAGACCGTCGCCTCCTATGGCCGTCGTATGGCGGCCCAGTGGCGCGCCCTGGTGCGATACGGCCTAAAGGAGGCTCGACGGGTGAGAAAGTATCATCAACTGGCCACCGAGCTGGCCTTCGCGAAGCATCGTTCGGGGATATCGAATCGGGGTGCGTCGACGGAGGGGGTGATCTCTGCTCTTCGCGAGCAGATCAGAGCTCTCAGTGCCCAGCCAACTGACTGATGTGCGGAAAGGCGGCTGCCGAGATGATCGAAAGCGGTGGGAGATGCCCGGCGTGCCAGATTGACAATCCTCCCGCGGCCAAGTATTGCTTCAACTGTGGTTTGGCTCTCCATGGGCAAGGAGGGGGGGACGCAAGGCGCAGGGTGGTGGTCACGGGCCTGGGTGCGATCACACCTGTCGGTCTGAACGCCGAAGCCACGTGGGAGGCTTTGGTGGCGGGCCGATCGGGGGTGAGTCTGATCACCGAGATAGACGTGACGGAGTACCCCACTAAGATCGGTGGGCTGGTGCGAGGGTTCGAGCCCAGCGAGTACATGGACCGCAAAGAGGCGCGAAGGATGGGACGCTACTGCCAGCTTGGCGTCGCTGCCGCAGGGATGGCGCTGCAAGACGCTGGTCTCTCGTCAGGCAACTTCGATCGGGAGGCTACGGGCGTCATCGTAGGAACCAGTGGTGGGGGGGCCATCGAGGAGTGCGAGAAAGCGTGTCGGATCATGTTGAGCAGGGGAGGGATGCGCATTTCGCCGTTCTTCCCAGTCACGGTGAGCCTCAACGTGGCTGCCCACCATATCAGCTACACTTACGGCCTGGATGGCTACAGCTCGACGGTGGTCACGGCTTGTGCTTCGGGCACGCAGGCGATAGGGGAGGCTGCCGAGGTGATCCGCCGTGGAGCGGCGGAGATCATGCTAGCGGGCGGCACGGAATCCGGGATCTGTGAGCTGAGCGTGGCTGCCTTCTCCACGGCGCGAGGCTACTCGCGACGGAACGACGAACCGGAACGGGCCTCTCGACCCTTCGACGTCGAACGCGACGGGTTCGTACCGGCTGAGGGTGCTGGGATCGTGGTGTTGGAGGAGCTGGCGCATGCGCTGAGAAGGGATGCCCAGATCTACGGCGAGGTGCTGGGCTACGCCGGCACGGCGGACACGTACCACCTGATAGCACCAGACCCCCAAGGCAAGGCCGCCGCGCGGGCTATGGTTGGCGCCATCGAGGATGCCGGACTTTCAACCGACGACGTCGACTACATCAATGCCCATGCCACGTCTACTCCCCTGGGCGACGTGGCAGAGACTATCGCCATCAAGAGAGCCTTCGGGGACCGAGCCTACCATATACCCATCAGCGCCACCAAGTCCATGACCGGGCACCTGATAGGCGCCGCGGGCGGGGTGGAGGCTATCGTTTCGGTGCTCACGATACGGGACAGCACCATACATCCCACGATCAACCTGGATCATCCAGATCCCGAGTGCGACCTGGACTACGTTCCCCACGTGGCCCGCAAAACCGAGGTGGATGTTGCTCTATCCAACTCCTTTGGACTGGGCGGTCAGAACGCTTGTCTGGTGATCGGGAGGTATGATAGGCGATAGTGAAGGCGGTTGAGTCTCGACAGAAGCTGCGGTACAGAGCACGGCATCCGGGTGGCGTGTGGGATCCCTTGTGGCCGGTGGGTGAGCGGGCCGCAGTGTGAAGCGCCGTTGACGTAGTCGCAGAGGTCCTACCGCCGCAGGGTGCCCAACAACGGTAGTTTGACATCACCACGTGTTTATGGCATATTACCTACAAGATACAGCAAAGGCTATGATGGAAACGAGTAGGCGGTCGTCGATCGTCCAGAGAGTCCGGAGAAGGTGGAAGCCGGACACGAAGGCCTCGCCGAAAATCCTTCCGGAGCCGCCAACCGAAACGGCTAACGAGGTGTTGCCGGAGTAGGCTTGGCCGGGTACGTCGCCCGTTACAGACGACGAGGGTATGAACACGTACCCTTGAAGAGTGAGCGGAACACTGCTAAGTAGGGTGGTACCGCGGGAGTTGGTTGTGCTGAAGAGCTCTCGTCCCTATGGGGGGCGAGAGCCTTTCGTTTGGTGGGGGGCTTTTGGCAGCCGTCCGTGATGCCGAATGGGGCGACCTTGACGGTCTGCTCCGGCTGCACATGCTGGCCAGGGAGGACCTGAGCAGACTGGATCATCGTCTTGCTCCGGAGCCGGGGGACTCCGCAAGACTCAGGGGAACCCTCCGGTCTATGTTGGGAAGGCGATCGACATCGGTCCTCGTGATGGGTGCGGAAGACGGACGTGTGACAGGCTGCGCCATGGGCGTGGTGGTGCACAACGAGCCCTTTGCGGTTCAAGACTATGGGTACCTGAGCTGTCTGTATGTACGAGAGGGACATCGTGGATCTGGGTCCGGCGATTCCCTGCTCCTCGGGGTGTGCGATTGGCTCAAGAGGCAGGGGGTGAGCGTTGTCCATGCCGACGTCCCAGCCCGCGACGCAGGGAGCATGAGCTTCTGGGAGGCGAGGGGGTTCGACCATTATCTGGATCACCTCCGTCTGAGCGCTCCGACAGACCTCGACGTGACGGACGTACCCGGGGTGTTGGTGCGTGAGGCTCAGTCGGGGGACACCGAGGTCGTGATACGCCTCTGGAGAGAGATGATGGACTTCCACGCGCCCATCGACGGGCGGCTGAGCCTCGGCTCCAATTGGAGAAGCGAGGTCTCTCGAGCTACGAGAGGATGGCTTCGGGATGGTGATACCTCGCTGCTAGTCGCGGAGGCTGGCGACCACGTGGTCGGCTTCATCGTAGGCGGGGCGGTGGACGTAGTTCTGGGCCTGGAGCCGTCGGTTCGCGGGCACGTGGCGCATCTGTGCGTGACTTCGGAGTGGAGAAGGCGTGGTGTTGGGAGGCTGCTTTTCTCGTCATTGAGGAGTTGGTTGCTTCGTCGAGGAACGTCGTCGATCCACGCGCACGTGTCTCATTTCAGCCCCGTGTCGCAGCGATTCTGGCGAGCGCTGGGGTTCGAGGAGTACATTGAGCGGCTGTGGTGTGACCTGGTATGATGGGAGGAAATGATGACTGAACTGCTGTATCAGTCCGACAGCTACCTGCGCGAATTCTCAGCGACAGTCGTTGAGGTAGTTGAAGACGGCGTCGTGCTGGACAGGACGGCCTTCTACCCTCAGGGTGGAGGGCAGCAGAGTGACCAGGGTGTTCTGCGAGACGAGAGCGGCCGCGAGTACGTGGTGAGCAAAGTGCAGAGGGTCAAGGGGAAAGTCATGCACAAAATCAAGGGCACGCCCCCAGCGGAGGGAAGCAAGGTCACCGGAGTGATCGACTGGGATCACAGGTACAAGATGATGCGCACTCACACCGCGCTGCACATCCTCTGCGGAGTGATCTGGCGGGACTATGGTGCGTCTGTCACCGGAGGCAACATGGAGCCGCTCAAGGCCCGCATGGACTTCGAGCTGGAGAGCATGAGCTCCGAGTTCTCCGAGGAGGTGGAAGCGAAGATCAACGAAGAGGTCGCGGCAGCCCGCCCTGTGCGCATCGACATCCTGCCTCGTAAGGAGGCGTTCAAGATCCCCGATCTCATCCGCACCAAGATCAACCTGCTGCCTGAGAGCATACAGGAGGTCCGCGTGGTCGAGATCGAGGATCTGGACCTGCAAGCCGACGGCGGCACTCACGTCGCCAATACTAGCGAGGTGGGGCGGATCAGGGTCACGGGCCACGAGAGCAAAGGGCGCATCAACAAGCGTTTGCGCATCGAGATCGAGGAATAGCAGGAGGCTGGCCCCATGTTTCGAGAAGTTCCGAGCAAGGTGGACTTTCCGGCTTTGGAGAGGCGGATTCTAAGCTGGTGGGAGGAGACCGACGCCTTTGACAAGCTCGTCGAAAAGAACAGGGGGAAGAAGCGTTGGTCGTTCATTGATGGGCCTATCACCGCCAACAACCCCATGGGAGTCCACCATGCCTGGGGACGCACCTACAAGGACCTGTTCCATCGGCACAAGGCGATGCAGGGTCACGAAATACGCTATCAGAACGGCTTCGACGGGCAAGGGTTGTGGATCGAGGTGGAGGTGGAGAGAGAGCTGGGCTTCGCTTCGAAGCGTGACATCGAAAAGTACGGCATGGCCCGGTTCGTGGAGAAGTGCAAGGAGCGGGTGCGCAAGTTTGCAGCGATCCAGACGCAACAATCGATCCGCTTGGGGTACTGGATGGACTGGTCCAACTCCTATCACACCATGTCCGATGAGAACAACTACACCATCTGGCTATTCCTGAAGACGTGTCACGAGAGGGGCTGGATCTACAAGGGGCGGGACGTGTTGCCCTGGTGCCCACGTTGTAGCACAGCCATCTCCGAACACGAGATCGTCACGGAAGGTTATCAGGAACTGACCCATCCCAGTGTTACCCTGCGCTTTCCTCTCGTGGACCGAGAAGGCGAGTCCCTCCTCGTGTGGACGACAACACCATGGACGCTGAGCTCCAACGTGGCCGCGGCTGCACACCCCGAGGTGGCTTACGTCAAAGTGCAGCAGGATGGCGAGTACCTGTACCTGGCCCGCGAAGCCGTGGCGGTGCTAGACGGGGCCTACGAGGTGGTGGAGGAGTTGTCCGGTGCGGAGATGGAGGGATGGACGTACCACGGTCCCTACGATGAACTGGGGCCCCAGCAAGGGGTCGAGCATAAGGTCATCCTTTGGGATGAGGTTAGCGAGACCGAGGGCAGCGGCATCGTGCACATCGCGCCCGGGTGTGGCAAGGAGGACTTCGAGCTGGGGAAGGAGTACGACCTGCCGGCGATCGCTCCGTTGGATGAGTTCGGAGTCTTCGTGGACGGATTCGACTGGCTTTCTGGTTTCAACGTTGCCGACTCGGCTGAGCTCATCTTCGAGGACCTGCGGAAGAAAGGACTGCTGTATAGTGTCGTGGACTACACGCACCGCTATCCCGTCTGCTGGCGCTGCCAGAGCGAGCTGGTATTCCGGCTGGTAGACGAATGGTATATCTCCATGGACGAGCTTCGTTACCAGATCATGGATGTGGTGCGCCAGATACGCTGGATACCCGAGTTCGGCCTGGAGCGAGAGTTGGATTGGCTTCGCAACATGGACGACTGGATGATCTCGAAGAAGAGATACTGGGGTCTTGCACTGCCCATCTTCGACTGCCGGTGTGGACACTTCGAGGTCATCGGTAGTGAGGACGAACTGAAGGCAAGAGCGGTCGAGGGGTGGGATGAGTTCGAGGGGCATTCACCCCACAGGCCCTGGATCGACGGCGTGAAGATCCGTTGCCCCCAATGTGGCCAGCTCGTGTCGCGGATACCGGATGTGGGCAATCCGTGGCTGGACGCAGGCATCGTAGCGCTGTCCACCCTCAACTACAGACACGATCGGGAGTACTGGGAGAAGTGGTACCCAGCGGACTTCATCAGTGAGTGCTTCCCTGGGCAGTTCAGGAACTGGTTCTACGCCCTGTTGGCGGAGAGCACGGCCATGGAGAACGCCCCACCGTTTCTGAAGATCTTTGGCTACGCCCTGGTCAAGGACGAGCATGGTGAAGACATGCACAAGAGCAGCGGCAACGTGATCTGGTTCGACGACGCTGCCGAGACGATGGGCGTGGACGTGATGCGATGGATGTACTGCTCGCACAATCCTCGGGTCAACCTCCACTTTGGGTATGGACCAGCGGATGAAGTACGACGACGGTTCCTGATCCCTCTGTGGAACATCCACTCGTTCTTCACAACCTATGCGCGCATCGATGGCTGGGTACCGCAGCGTATGGAGGAGACCGGCACGGGCAAGCAACCATCGAACCTGCTGGATCGGTGGATCCTGTCCAGGCTTCAGGTCGTGATCCAAGACGTGGACCAAAACCTCGAGGACTGCGACACCGCCGCCGCAACACGTATCATAGAGGCCTTCGTGGACGATCTCTCCAACTGGTACGTGCGTCGGAGCCGTCGTCGCTTCTGGAAGAGCGAGCAAGATGAGGACAAGAACCTGGCGTACTGGACGCTGCACGAGTGTCTGGTTACTCTGGTCAAGTTGCTGGCACCTTTCATTCCGTTCGTTACGGAGGAGATGTATCAGAATCTAGTTTGCTCGGTGGTGCCCGATGCGCCAGAGAGTGTGCACCACTGCGACTTCCCGGTGGCGGACCAGGTTTTGGTCGACGAGCGGCTGATGTCGGAGATGGAGCTGGCGATCGAGGTAGCCAGCCTGGGCCGTTCCGCGAGAGGCCTGGGCGGTATCAAGCTGCGGCAACCGCTGGGCGAGGCCGTGGTGGCGGGCCCCTTTGGCGGCCGAGAAGACCCTCTGGGTCCGCTGGCGGGCCTGGTACTTGACGAGCTCAACGTCAAGGAGCTCCGGTTCACCGAGGACGCGAGTGAACTGCTGACGTACGTGCTGAAGCCCGATCCGCGGGTTCTGGGACCAAAGTATGGAGCGAAGCTGTCTCGGGTCCAGAAAGCGGTGGCAGGCCTGGACGCGCGAGAAAGCGCGAGGCGGCTGCTGGGAGGCGAAGCGCTGTCGCTGGAGCTCGACGGTGAGACGATCCACCTGGCTCCGGGGGAGATCTCGGTGGATAC
>Ga0315553_10001138_pt1 | contig 22524 bp, 21 predicted proteins | sample SalMarSW160140MG_FD_203099 | JGI IMG/M metagenome (GOLD analysis project Ga0315553, IMG submission 203099) | Salt marsh sediment microbial communities from the Plum Island Ecosystem LTER, Massachusetts, United States - Salt Marsh Sediment SW1601-40 ... | reverse complement strand
GTGAAGGCGCCATCCTTGAAGGCTGGATCCCCGAAGAGGTTGGTGGTGGCCATTGGGACGCAGAGCCCCGTTGCCTCCAACGCCTTTATAAAATCCCGGACGATCTTATCGCGGTCAGCCGGGGTAGCATCGATGGGCACAAGGTCATTGTCATGCAAATTGACGCCATAGGCGCCTACTTCCGCAAGCAAGTGCACCAGCTCAACCGGAGATAGCGGAGAACGTACAGGTCCGCCGAAGGGATCGCGTCCAATGTTCCCGACGGTCCATAGGCCGAAGGTGAATTTATGCTCGGGTTGGGGCTTATATTTATCAGACATCAGATTTCTCCTTTTATTCAGTTCGGGTCCGCCGCCACATTCATGCCGTCGCTTTGTATCTATGCCTCGATTTCAACCGGGCATATGAATACCCGCTTCTGAATGACCTCGGCTTGCGGACCAATGATTTCGAATGCGCTTTTTAGGCGAATATCCTCGGACGAGCTACCAACCATAACGAGAATCCGACCGGGTTCGACCACCAATTCCAGGTTGCGGTTGTAGAAGGCCAGCTGGTCTACGGGTAATTTGAATGTGATCTTTTTGCGCTCGCCTGGTTGGAGCGACACCCGCATGTAGCCCATGAGCTGCTTCATGGGCCGTGGTGAACTCGCGAATTCATCACGAATGTAGAGTTGGGCAACCTCTTCACCGGCCAGCGATCCGGTGTTGGTCACATCAACAGCGACAGCAATACTTTCACCGCAGGATGCCTGGGGCTGACCCAGCGAGAGGTTACTATACTCAAATGTCGTGTAGCTCAGGCCGTGACCAAAGGGATATAGCGGAGTTGTCTTTTCGGAAACATAATCGCCGTACCAGTGGGACTTCATGCCCGAAGGTTGGTGGTTGTAGAAAATGGGCAGTTGTCCAACGTGACGCGGGAACGTAACCGGAAGCTTGCCCCCAGGATTGACATCACCAAAAAGGACGTCCGCCACCGCAGCCCCCCCTTCTTCACCAGGAATCCAGGCCTCGAGAATGGCGTCTGCCAATTCGTCAAGCCAGGGGATGGCGTAGGGGCGCCCATTGATCAGCACCGCAGCGACGGGTTTGCCACTTGCAAGAATGGCCTTTGCCAATTCTTCCTGCACGCCAGGCAGGCGCAGGTCGGCGCTGTCACGGAATTCTCCCGTAGTGCAGTTTGGCGTCAACCCAGAGCGGTCGCCAAGGACAAGGATCACCGCATCAGCTCGATCAGCAGTTTCGAGCGCTTCATTAAAACCACCTGTATCCGCATCCAGATTGTCGCAGCCTCTGGCATATAGCACTTTTGTCGTCGGCGAGACGGCCGCTTTGATCGCTTCAAGCACCGTGACCACTCGCACCTCATGTGAAGCAATTGCATCAGCATCGACATTCACAAAAGATGAATCAACCGGAGACTCGTAAATCATAAAATCTTTGGTAGCCGCATAAGAATAATCGCCCAGCAGGCTGCGGGCATGATCAGCATTGGGCCCAATAACAGCCAAAGTGCCGATGTCTTTCTGGAGCGGCAGCAGACCGTCGTTCTTGAGTAAGACCATGCTCTGACGGGCGATCTCTCGCGCCAGGTTGCGCTGCCTGGTTGTTTCAAACACTTCAAGCACACGTCCTTCATCCACATAGGGATGATCGAACAGACCAAGCTCATATTTCTTTTGCAAGTGCCGGCGCACCGCGGTATTTACGGTTTCGATGTCAAGTTCGCCAGCTTCTAGCGCAACTTTTAGAGGCTCGCCATAGCACGCCACAGTCGGTAATTCCACATCAATACCTGCTTCAAGCGCCAGGCGTCCCGCCGTGGATTTGTCCACAGCGAGGTTATGAAAATTGTGGATCATAACCACAGCTTCGTAGTCCGAGACGACCAGGCCGTCGAAGCCGAGTTTATCCCGCAGCAGGTCGGTCAAGATGCGGCGCGAAGCGGCTATCACCTCCCCGTCCACTTCTGGGTAGGAATTCATGATGCTGGCCAGACCTGCATCCCGAATCGCAGCCTGGAATGGGGCGAGGAATATCTCATATAACTCGTGCCTGCCCACATGGACAGGTCCACAGTTAAGACCGCCTTGAGAGAGGCTGTGCCCGATGAAATGTTTACCTGTCGCCATCACACCATCAGCCAGATTTTCCCCCTGCAAACCGCGGACGTAGGCCACGCCGAACTGACTGACCAGCATGGGGTCTTCGCCAAAGGTCTCTTCTGTGCGACCCCAACGTGAGTCGCGTGCGACATCCAGTACCGGTGCCAGCGCCTGGCGCGCCCCGATGGCGAGCAGTTGTTCGCGGATGACACCTGTCATTCGTTGCGCGAGTTCAGGCTGAAAGGTCGCGGCCAGACCGAGCATTTGAGGGTACATCGTGCCACCCAGCACCATGGTGCCGCAACAGCATTCCTCGTGCAGAATAGCGGGTATTCCCAGGCGAGTCCCTTCGACAAGAAATTCTTGAATTTGGTTTCCGGCTTTTGCTGCAGCCAACGGGTCAAGCGTTGATGCGCCGGCGACACGAGTGATCTGCCCAATACCAGGGCTGAGTTTTGCCTGTATTTTTTCCGGATCTATCTTTCCATCCGTTTGCAGCTCATAGATCCAACAAGAGCCCAGTTGGGCCAGTTTTTCGTCCAGGGTCATCTGTGATAGGAGTTTCTCAATGCGTTGCTTGAATGATGTCATGAAGCCTCTCTGTCAGAATTCGTATGCCTATTTCGTGTATCCGAGTTTTGAGTACAAATCAGGGCCAGCCATGAGCCAGGTATCCTTATTAAGCTCGGCTAGCCTGCGAGTCATGATTTGCTCGTTGGCCTGAACGCGACTGTCCCCCCAGTACCCGTTGGGGTACGGCTTTCCCCACATGGATTGGCTATCCCAGTAAGTGTTGATGTAAGCAACCGCGCGAATTACTTCGCCATGGTCGTGGACAAAGGCAAGAAATGGCGCATACCACTCGCCCCAGATCTGCTCAGCTGTGCGTGGATCGAAATCTCGGCCTAATACACTGTAAGTCAACTTGCCCGTCTCATAGCGCTGGGGCGCTGCTTCGGCAGCCATGACCGGTTTACTATGTTCCCGAGCAAATTCCAGCAGTTCATCCATGGGACAGTATCCGCATTCCGCCTGCACGAATAACGAGAGCGCCATCCAATCCACAACCTCATCGCTGGGATATCATGCCTCGATCGGCTTTTGCTGGTAGGTCCCGCCACAATATGTGGCGCTCTGCCAGACCATCGCCACGTTAGTAATGCCTTTTTCCTGCATCCGGTTTCGGAAGGATGTCCAGCCTTGCTTGAATTCTGCAGGATCGTAATGATTCCACTCACCATCGAACTCGTACCCAAAACGCAGGAACACCGGGCGGTCATAAGTTGCCAGCAAATCCAATAACGTATCGATCTTGCGATTGGCCTGACCGGATGGAATCACCGGCAAGTAATCCACCAGGCCTAACCCCAATGCAATGACGCTTTCAGGGTGTTTTTCAACGAGATCGTCGAGAAACAGATTTCCCGAGCCATAATTTGCCTTGCTCGTCGTTCCCTCTAGACGGTTGAACGAGGTGTAACTTGTCACACCGCCCGGGTGAGGAGACGGGATGGCTGCCATATACTTGCCAAGTGTGTCGTTATCCTGACCAATGATGAACAGGGTACGACCTGGTGGTGGTACGAACTTGTGGGTGGGTGAGGACTCGGTTGTAGACATGTTCGGATCCATACCAGAAGGTTGAACGGTTGATAAGTTCGATAAAGTCTTCTGACCATATCCGGCACAAGAAAAGATCATCATGGCAACAAAGAGCGTACTAAGCCATCGTATCGATGCCATTCCTACGGATCACTTCTCGGTACCAACTCGCACTGAATTTTGGCGTACGTTGTTGGGTCTGGTAATCGACATAAACGATCCCGAAGCGTTTAGAATACCCAAAGCCCCATTCAAAGTTATCCAGTAAAGACCAGGCAAAGTACCCCTTTACAGGGACACCGATATTAATGGCTTTATGCACCATCTCTAGATGGCGTTTGATGTAGGCCAGTCGGGCAGGATCATCTACCCGTCCATCAGGACCCACCTCATCGGGAAAAGCCGCACCATTTTCGGTGATATAAATCGCTGGAAAAGCGTAGTCAAAATGCAAACGGCCCAAGATGTTGTAGATACCTAGCGGATAAACCTCCCAATCCATTGCGGTGATTTCGTCACTAGGAATAACGGTACAAGGCTCGTTGTCCGCTTCATCGATGTCAGTCGACCTCGCAATCCCCCGTGTGTAGTAATTGACACCCAAAAAATCAACAGGGATAGCAATCGAATCCAGATCCCCAGTTTGAACGAATTCCATTTCATTGCCAAAGCTATTGACTATATCCTGTGGATAGCCACGCCCAACCAGGGGATCCAAAAACCAGCGGTTGATATATCCGTCCACCCATGTCGATTCTTTCCTGTCCGCGGCGCTAAGCGAGGCGGGTTCTTGGGGGGTCAAATTCAGCGCAATCCCCACATCTGCGTCCGGGCAGTTTGCGCGAATGACCGGCACGGCCAGCCCATGTGAGAGCAGCAGATGGTGGGAAGCTGCCAGCGCTTCGCCCAGATCGGTATGACCGGGGGCGTGACGTCCTTCGCGGTAGCCAATAAACGCGCTTACCCAGGGTTCGTTCAGTGTGATCCAATGCTTGACCCGGTCCCCCAGAGCGCGGCTGGCAACATCCATAAACTCGGTGAAAGCTTCTACGATCCTGCGCAGCGGCCAGCCGCCCTCATCTTGTAAAGCTTGAGGTAAATCCCAGTGGTACAAGGTGGCGTAGGGCACAATTTCCGCGTCGAGCAGTACATCCACCAGGCGGCTGTAAAAGTCGATCCCGGCCTGATTGATATCCCCCCGCCCCTCAGGCAAGATACGCGGCCAAGATATCGAGAAACGATAGGCATCCAATCCCAATTCCTTCATCAGAGCTACATCTTCAAGCCAGCGATGGTAATGGTCACAGGCAACATCCCCAGTGTCGCCATTCTCGACATTGCCGGGGGTATGGCTGAAGCGATCCCAGATGCTCTCGCCTTTGCCCTCCTGATCCCATGCACCTTCAATTTGATAGGATGCCGTTGCCGCTCCCCAAACAAAGCCCTTTGGAAAAATAAGCTGACTATCGCTCACGTCATTCTCTCGGATTCTGATCCTACAGACAATCCAACCATTCGATGGGTTGGCTGCCGGCCTCACCCAATCCATAGCCATAGGGAAACAGAGGTGCAGTGCAGCCGGTCACGTCATCCGAGTTGTTTATATTGATGGGCAATTGAGTGTTGGCGCGCGGCCAGGTATAGGGAAGTTGCCCGGTGAAGGGAAAATCACCAAACAGAACGTCAACCACGCCCGCACCTTCCGTACCCGGCAGCCAGGCTGCGACCCAGGCATCTGCAATCTGAAATTGATTTGTGATGATCAAAGGCCGTCCGGAGAGAATGATGACGACCAATTTACTGCTGTGGGCGCGCAGGTTTGTGATGGCTTGAATATCTGCTTGTGATAGATTTAGACCGCGTGCGTCACCCACCCCCTCGGCATATGGATCCTCGCCAACTACGACAATTCCGATATCCGCCATTCCATCGAACTCACCGTTGAGGTGGTACTCGACCTGCGTATCAGCCGAGACCTCCGCATGAATGGCATCCAAGATGGTTGTTCCAGGCTGGATGTCCCCGGATTTACCTTGCCACTCAATGGTCCAACCGCCGCACTGCATACCAATATCATCTGCGCCCTGCCCGGCGACATAGATCAGGGACGCATTGCTTGCAATCGGGAGGGCAGCATTATCGTTCTTCAATAGAACCAGCGACTCGCGCACAGCCTGGCGAGCCAGATCACGGTGCGCATCGGAGCCGACAGAGTCAATCAGGGTTGGGTCGGCGTAAGGATGATCGAATAAACCAAGTTCGATCTTAACAGCCAGGATACGACGCACTGCATCGTCAATGCGCTCTTCCGATATATCACCTTTCTGGACAGCCTGTTTCATTGTGTCGATGAAGCGAATGTAATCATACGGAACCATATTCATATCGATGCCGGCGTTGATCCCCGCGACAATGGCAGTGTAGTAGTCGTCGTTGATCTGGTCCATTCCGCCCCAGTCAGAGACGACAAATCCCTGGAAACCGAACTCGCCCTTCAGAACAGCTGTGATCCAGTATCTTTGAGCATGCATCTTGATTCCGTTCCAGCTGCTGAAGGAAACCATCACGCTCTCGGCTCCGCTAGCTACAGCAACCTTGTAAGGAGGCAGAAATAAGTCTCGTATCGTGGCCTCATCAAAACTCATGTCGCCTTGATCGAGCAGATAGGGCTTGAGATTGACCTGGCTTGATGTACCAAAAATCGTGCCGCCATCGCCAAGATAATGTTTGGGTGTGGCAAGCACATGCAGGTCCTGTACTGAAGTGGGATCAACTCCATCTGGGAGGGACTGCAATCCTTGAATGTACGCCTCGCCCAGTTCAGAAACGAGATCGGTATTTTCACTGAAGGCCTCATACGTTCGGCCCCAACGGATGTCTTGTGGGACAGCGATTACCGGGGCGAAATTCCATTGGGCACCCGTTGCCAGCATCTCCTCGGCTGTGGCCTGACCAATTTGGCGAACCAGGTCACCATTCCGGGTAGCGCCCAGGCCGATTTCTTGGGGAAAGATCGTCGCACCGTACAAATTCCCATGACCATGGACTGCATCCACACCGTAAAGGATCGGGATACCCAATCGGGTGGTTACGGCCTCCTCCTGGAAACCGTTGATCATTTCTGCCCAGGCTTCGACCGTATTATTGGCTGGTGCGCCACCGCCTCCACTTAAGATCGAGCCAATGAAATATTTATGAATGTCCCCTGGCTGGATGCTGTCTTTTTCAACTTGCGTCATCTGGCCAATTTTCTCATCCAGGGTCATTTGTTCGAGTAATTCAGCAACGCGGATTGAAATTGGCTGGTCGGAGATCAGGACCGGCCTGATGGTAGGAGGTGCAGGCTGACCACATGCCGCTAAGGAAAAGATAAGCACCAGGAAGGTCGTGATGGATCGACGTAGTGTGCTTCTATATGTATGCATAAGCCATCGCTATTCTAAAATAACCAAAACTTCCACGGTTCGAGTCTCCGGGGCAGGAAGAGGAACGATGGTGCCGGCGATGGTCTTTCCATCAACCTCGAGCCGGACGTCTGTGCCGGATCCACGCCTCTTGACCACGATCTCGTACCGGACACCTCGATAATGGCGTACTGCTTCGAAACCATCCCAGGTTGACGGGATGACCGGTGCGACCTGCAAGCCATCGTAGGTAGGACGAATGCCTAGAATCCACTGTGTAATGGCAACATAATTCCAGGCCGCGGTGCCGGTCAGCCAGGAATTCTTAGCCTCACCATGCGAAGGTGCGTCTTTGCCCGCGATCATCTGGGCGTAAACATAGGGTTCGCACTTGTGCACTTCGCTGATTTCCTCGCGTGAAGAGGGGTTGATGCGCAGGTAATAGTCATGGGCCAAGTCTCCGCGCCCGATTTTAGACTCGGCAATCATGATCCAAGGATTGGTGTGGCAGAATATGCCTGCGTTCTCTTTGAAGCCGGGGGGATATGAAGAGATTTCGCCCAGATGCAGATAATACTTACTGAAAGCTGGCTGCTGCAGGACAATTCCATGGGGTGTTGCAAGCCGCTCGTTTACAGCGTTCAATGCCTGCAGAGCGCGTCCGTCTTCCACGCCCAGATCGGCCATCACACATATCCCCTGCGGCTCGATGAAGATTTGGCCTTCATCGTTTTCGAGCGATCCAAGCACGCGACCAAAATTATCATAGGCGCGGCGGAACCACTCACCATCCCATCCGGCGGACCAGATGGCTCGCTCGATCTCTTGTGCTGCTCCTGAATAGGCTTTTACTCGTTCGATCATGCCAAGATGATTCGCGATCGCTACCATCTCCTTGGCTGCCAGCACGAACAATCCGGCGATAAAGACACTCTCTGCAATCTTGCCTTCTGTATTGTTCGTGGTCTGGAAAGATTCCCCCGGCGTATCTGAAAAACAATTCAAATTCAGGCAATCATTCCAATCTGCACGCCCGATCAGCGGTAGGCTGTGTGGGCCAAGGCGCTCAAGCGTATATTGGATCGAACGATGCAAATGCCCGTAGAGCGGTTCCTCTGTGCCTGGTTGGTTGTCATAGGGGACAGGTTCGTCGAGAATGCTCCAATCACCCGTCTCCTTCATATAAGCCGCCGCCGACAGCACCAACCAAAGCGGATCATCATGGAAGTTGCTGCCGATGTCGTTATTACCGCGCTTGGTCAGTGGTTGGTACTGGTGGTAGGCCCCTCCACTCAGCAGTTGCGTGGCGGCCAAATCCAGGATGCGTTCCCGTGCTCGCTCCGGGAGCAAGTGCATGAACCCAAGCAAGTCTTGATTGGAGTCGCGAAAGCCCATGCCGCGCCCAATTCCTGACTCGAAATACGAAGCTGAGCGCGACAGATTAAAGGTGACCATCACCTGATAGGCGTTCCAGATATTGACCATGCGGTTGGTATGCTTATTTGGCGTGGTCACTTGAAAGATGCTCAATAATTCATCCCAATAGAAACGCAAAGATTGAAACGCGTTTTCGATCTCCTCCGGCTGGACGTATTTCCTGATTATGGGCAACACCGAACGTTTATTAATGGTTTGTGAATCCGGGGGATCAAATTTATCGTCAACCGGGTTTTCATGATAGCCCAGAATGAAGATGACCTTTTTACGCTCCCCCGCTTTCAATTGGACTTTTACCTGTTGAGCGCCAATCGGCTGCCAGCCATGTGCGATCGAACCTGTCAATTGGCCTGCCTCTACTGCTGAGGGGGAATCCCAGCCCCGATAGGGCCCCAGGAAGGCCTCGCGCTGGGTATCAAACCCAACCACGGGTTCCGAACATGCAAGATAAGCGAAATGATTTCGACGCTCTCGATATTCTGTTTTGTGATAGATAACGCCATCCACAATTTCCACTTCGCCCATGGAGAGATTGCGCTGAAAATTGGTAGCGTCGTCCATGGCGTCCCACAAATTGAATTCCACTGCCGAGTAAACCGACAATTGCGCGGGTTCATCACGATGATTTGTAAGAGTCAGTTCCCAAATTTCAAGATTATCCCCCATTGGGACAAAATACAGTGTGGAGGCTTCGATCCCAGCCAATCTGGAACGGATGATGGTGTACCCCATGCCATGCCGACATTCATACTCGTCCAACGGAGTGCGAGTCGGCTGCCATGACGGCGACCAAAACATTGGTTCAGCCGTAGGGGTTGAGCAGCCATCATCACGCAGGTAGATGTAGTGTCCACCTGAATCCAGCGGTGCATTGTTATAACGATACCGTGTCAGACGGCGCAACCGGGCATCTTTGTAAAATGAGTAGCCCCCCGCTGTGTTGGAGATGATTCTGAAATATTCTTGTGAGCCAAGGTAATTGATCCACGGTAATGGTGTATCGGGGCGTTCAATTACATATTCCCGCTCAATATCGTTAAAATGACCATACCGCATGGTACCTCGCTGTGATGCTGACTTTATTCTCGTACCGCGCCCATGGCAATACCGCTGACGATATATCTCGAGAAAAGGGCGTAGACGATAAGGATGGGTACGATCGTGATGGCAAGGCCTACATAGATGGCCCCGTATTCCGTTCGATACACATCACCACGCAGCGTTTGCACCAACATCGGCAAGGTGTATTTATCGAAGGACGAGATCAGTATGAACGCGTTGAAGAAGTTGTTCCAGGAAAAAACGAAGGCGAAAATACCGAAGGTAGCCGCTCCAGGAATTGCCAGCGGCATCATGATTCTGTGAAAGATGCCGATTTCACTGGCTCCATCGATCCGGGCCGCGTCGATGAGATCTTGAATCAACATCGACTCGAAATATTGTTTGCCGAAGAACACTCCTGCAGCGTTTGCGATCGTAGGTAAGATGAGGGAAGCGTAATTATCGGTAAGTCCCAGGCTGGACATATATTGATAGAAACCGATAATCGAAAGCTGCGTAGGGATCAACACCAGCACGATGACGAAGTTATTGAAAAACTCTTTCCCTTTGAACTCATACACGACCAGGGCATACGCGGTTAGGAAGGAAAAATACACCGTGATGATGGTTGAAGCGACCGCCACAAACATGCTGTTGGAGAAACCCTGTATGAGGTCAATACCCTTACTTCCCAAGATGCGGTAGTTTTCCACTAAGTGAGTACTAGGTAAAAAACTAATACCTTGTTGGATTTCTGTTGTGGAACGAGTTGCATTTACAAGCAATAACCAAATGGGCACGATAGTGAGTAGTAGCAGTATGACCAACACAGTGTAGATAAACACCCGTAAAAGGTTTCTTCTCAATTTGGGAATATCGTACATAATTTCTACTCCTGTGCCTTTACCTGTGGTATTTGAGTCCGCAACGGACGTAACGATTTCTCTTGTTTCTTTCTTTCCGACGGAGCGCTTCTATCCCGCATGAAGTAGAAAATCCCAAGCGCAACAACAGTGGTCATGATAAACACGAGCACACCAACGGACGATGCTGCACCGATGTGACCTTTGCTGCTCGAGAATTTCATATACATGAGGATGTTGTTCGTCATAATGGAGCTGCTGGGACCACCTCTCTGATCCGTCAACAGAAACGGTATGTCGAACATCTGCATGCCACCGACAAGCGATGTAACGAAGACGTAAATCATAATGGGTTTTAACAAGGGCAACGTGATTCGTCCGAACATCTGCGGACCCGTTGCGCCATCGACCATGGCCGCTTCATACAGATGAATGGGGATCGCGGCAATACCAGCCATGATGATAATCACGGTTTGCCCAAACCACATCCACCACTGGATGAATATCACTAAGATACGGGCGACCGAGACTTTCTGTAAAAAATGCACGGCTTCATCCACGAAACCGAGTCGGACAATTGCTTGATTCACGGGACCGTAGAATTGAAACAAGCTGAAGAATAACGCTGCGATGGTCGCGGGCATCAACAAATTCGGCAGATAGAACAACGCTCGCCAGATACCCACCGCTTTGATCTTCAGCCTAGCATTCGTAAACCATGCCGATAACAACAAGGCAATGCCGATCTGAGGGGTGAAATTGAGCAGCCAAAGCAGCCAGGTGTTCGTGATTCCCTTCATGAAGAAGTCGTCGGCGAACAGGCGCTTGAAATTATCCAGCCCAATATATTCGGCCGAACTCGCATTCATCAGGGTTGTACTTGTAAGACTAAGCGCGAAGGTGTTGTACAACGGATACAACCCGAACACGAGAAAGCCGATGATGAAGGGCGTAATAAAGATATACCCGTAGGTGGATTTCCTAATCCTGAAGAGTCCCATAATCTTCCTCCAAACATACCGCGACCATATTATCTGTGAAATCTGTAAGCCGTGCAAAGAAACAATGTGGGTCAGTGGAAATTCCCCACTGACCCACAAGACTGACCGAAACGCGATTACTCCATTGATGGAGCTTCAGGGAGAACCAGTTCGGGGAAGAGATTCCGAACTTGCTCCAACCACTGCTCCCACATTTGGTCAATGGTGATGTTGCCACTGAGATATTCATCTCGCGCGCTCTCGAGAGGGCGCTGAATGGCGTCATCAGAACCGGTCAGCAAGGCACCACTGACGTTGGGTGCTGCTTCGTTCCACTGTCGATACATGTTCTGTCCGCCCAGCCAATCGTAGATATCGCCAGAGTCAAACTCCGGTGTGATCTTCTCGACGACCACTTGGCTGGAAACGAAGTCGCCACCAGGCTGTTTTTGATCTTCAGGAACTTCAGGATCGATGGCAGCCAGGTAATCATTGGTGTACACACCCGTGGCCCAATTGGTCAGGTTTTCTTCATCCAGTGCGACGAACTTGATGAAGTCCTTGGCCAAATCGAGGTTCGGGCTGTTCGCCATGGCGCCTACCCAGGTGCCACCCCACTGGTAGGGGATCGGACCAGGGATCAAAGCCCAGTCGCCGCTGGTGTCGCCCGAGTTCGGGATCAACACGTAGGGCAAACCCCAGGTCGGGAGGAAGTAGCTGAAGATTCTCTTGGGATTGCCGTCGGCATCCACCAAGGTGTCGCTCATTCCTGCGAACCAGCCCTCGCTCCATTGTCCGGCCTGTGACTCATAGCCTTCATCGCGCATGAGCTTGGCCAAGTCGATGTATTTAACAACCATCGGGTCGATGACCAATTCATCGTCTACGATCCACGGCTGCGCACGATTCTGCAGGAGGGGGTTGAACAGAGCGGCCGCGGTACCGACCATGTAGTAGTCTCCACCGGAGCACTCTTTGATCGTTGCGGCGGTTTCGATGAACTTGTCCATATCGGCGACCATCGCCTGCACTTTGGCAGGATCCTGGCTGCCCAGACATTCCTCGGCGATGCTGCGGCGGTAGAAGAAGCCACCCGGGGTCGCCTGGTAGGAAAAGCCTTTGGTGACTCCACCGGAGGTTCCTACCTCAACGACGGACGGATATGTCTGCATCTCATCTGTCACAGGCAATAGGTCATTGAGATCAGCCAGGAAGTCAGCCTCGACCCATTCCTTCACGAATGCAGCTTCTAAGGCAACCACGTCGGGGATGTCTGTTGTCCCGAGCGCTGCCTTCAGCTTCGTCTGGTACTCACCATTGGTCATGGGGATCATGGTATAGACGACGTCCACATTGGGGTTCTTGCCCTCGAATGCAATGGCCATCGTCCGAATTTCATTCGTGAACGACCATACATTCAATACCCTCTTTTCAGTCGGGGCGGGCTCAGCGGGTTTAGTCGGTTCGGCAGGTTGGGCAGGAGCAGCTGGCTCACCTGGTTCGGCTGGAGCTTCAGTGGCGGCGCCACCGCAGGCTGCTAAAAGCATGCTGGCAACCACTAGCAAGCTTATGAGAAATAGTACTGACTTGCGCATGTTTCTTCTCCTTCGTATGATTTGTGCGGATAGAGATCTCCGTGTGATTGTGCAGGTCTTCCTTCGTCCGATCAGGGTAGAAGAGAAGGCCTGCGCTTTCCGTTATATTTCTGCACTATCACCTCCTTTAATGTCTGATATGTTGGGCCTCAAGATTGAGAGATAATGCCCTTGAATTAAAGAATTCCCGTCAAGGCTTGACAGGAACTCCGCATAACTAAACTTGTTGGCATCTTGTACACCTGCTCGTCAAGGGTTTCATGATCAACGAGCTTGATCAGCATCTGTATCGCGATATAGCCCATTTCTTCCAGGGACTGATCCACAGTCGTCAAACCTAGGTATTTGGCTTCGGTAATATTGTCAAACCCAACGACTGAGCAATCCTCTGGGATTCGTACACCAAGTTCATCTGCCGCCTGGAATACCCCGATTGCGGATTGATCATTTGCGGCGAAAATCGCAGTGGGCGGTGACTCTAAGCCGAGCAATTCGAGCGCACACTTATAGCCGGTCTCAGTCGTAAAATCGCCCCGGACGACAAACTCGTCATTCCGCGCTATGCCTGCATTGGTCAATGCATCCCGATACCCTTTCAAACGACGCTCACCACTCTCTATTTCAGGTCGGCCAGTGATAAACGCAATTTGCCGATGACCCAGGTGCAGCAAATACTCCATCGCTTCTAAGGCGCCCTGGTAATTTGTGGCTTGAACATAGGGGTAGTTTGGGTCATCCCCATGCGGATCGACGGAAACGATGGGGGCATCAGAGACAAAGTCCGCTGCTGCGGATGCCACAATGATCACACCGTCAGTCATTGAATTGTTCAGAAGGGAAACGTAATGCTGTTCGTGGGATGCTGCGCCGCTTTTTCTGATATCCCCGGTTGTATAAACCAATAAATCAAACGTAGATTCTGCGATAGCCCGATTTATGCCTTTCATGATTTCGATGGAATAGGGGAAACCGATATCTGGAACGACGAGCCCGATTAGATTCTTTTTTCGGCTTCGCATGCTGCGCGCGGCCAGGCTGGAGGAATAACCAAGCCTATCGATGACATTTCGAACGCGCGTCGACGTTTCGGTGGAGACGTCATCCTTATTGTTTAAGACACGGGATACTGTAGAAACAGAGACGCCGGCTTTCGCAGCTACATCGAAGATTGTGACCGAGCGCTTTTTGGCATTCACTTTTGTGTGCCCCGATAATGTTACCGGGAACGTTACCGGATAAATCTATTCTTGCATATTCTGGGGTATGAGTCAAGTAGGTGTTCTCGTCTTGTTATTTGAAATTCAAAAGCGAACTGTTTTCATTTGAAAAGCGAACACCCATACTGGCTGCCAAACAGTGGTTCAGGAGGCAGCCATGACACAGCTTCATCAGCGGTTCTCCGACGAACAGGTCGCATTCCTCTTGCACTCGTACTCCCAGGGTCTTCTCAGCCGCAAGGAGATCCAGGACACACTCCACATTGGCAAGACGCGCTTCTTTGAGCTCTGGAAAGAGTACCAGGCCCACCCCTACTTCTTCTCGATCGCTTACCAACGACAGAACAAGGGCCGGCTGTCACCGGAGGCCGAAGAAGCCATCGAGCGCGAACTGCTGCGAGACAAAGAGCTGATCGACCATCCTGACATCCCCATCACTACCTACAACTACTCCGCTCTGCGGGACAGGCTGGATAAGCAGGGAATCACGGTCTCAGTCAATACGATCATCGATCGGGCCAGGAAACTGGGCTACCACAAACCGCGCAAGAAGCGCAAAGCCCACGATCGGGAGGTGCTGACCCATTCGATCGGCGCCCTGATCCAGCATGACGGCTCCACCCACCTGTGGTCCCCCTACGCCAGCGAGAAGTGGACGCTGACACCTGCCCCGAACGCAGGTGCGGGGTCACGTCCATCGACGACTACAGCCGCATGCTGCTGTTTGCCGATTTCTTCTCCGGTGTGAGACCACCTGGGCTCATATTCAGGCCACCAAGGCGTTGGTAGAGACCTTTGGGTTGCCCCTGCGCTACTATGTTGACTCGTTGCGGGTGTTCCGCTTCGTGCAGGGCCGGGACAGCGTCTGGCGCAAGCATGTGCTGCAGACGGACGATGTCGACACCCAGTGGGGCAAGATGATGGATCGCCTGGGCGTGGACGTTGTCTATGCTCTATCACCTCAGGCCAAGGGCAAGATCGAGCGACCTTACCGCTGGCTGCAAGATCGCATCGTGCGCACCTGCCCCTCGAGAAGATCGACAACCTTAACGATGCCCGACAGGTGCTCTCTGAGGAGCGGGATCGTTACTGCCATCACCAGGTGCATTCCACGACGAAGGAGATCCCCGCCGTCCGATTTGGCCGCGCCCACACCGAAGAGAACTCTCTCTTCCGACCCTTCTCTCTGCCGGCTCCCTACACCTCACCGGACGATGTCTTTTGCCTGCAAGAGACCAGGGTCACCAACGGCTACGGGCGCATTTCGCTCTTCAACCATGATATCCGGGTGGCCAATGTGCCGCTGAGGGAGCAGGTCGATGTTCACATGATCCCGGATTTCGACAGGGACATCATGCGTGTTCGAATCTGGCACCGGGATGCCCTGGCCCACACGGTTGAGCCCCCATTACAAGAATTCGCAGTTCACTTTTGAAGTGAATATCGGTTCGCTTTTCAATTGCTCCTAACAGTAGGTGTTCTCGTCTGACTGAAGCCCCCAGAAAAATAGGGCTGGCATCCCTGTCAATCTTGACAAATACCTGCCTATCCACGGGGATCTCAATTGGAGATAAAAGCCGATTGATTTCAAATTTGTATTGGTATGTACGACCAAAATAGGAGAGAACCTTAGGAGAACTGCTTCCTCTTTTATGATACAACCAGCCAACAGATAGAGAAGAACAATTAGAATCGCTGATCGACGAAACCTGGTTTGGGATACTCTGAATTTTTCCTTTCAGTTCTCAACCAATCGGGTATAATTAAAGGATAATCATTCTTTATAAAGAAGGATTCTTGATAGGTCAGTTATGCCCGATCCCAATGTCCGCTTTGATGAACTCATCTCCGCCCTGAAAGAGCGCAGCTTCCGCCTGACCCCCCAGCGGGTTGAGCTGGTCCGGTTGATCGCCTCCAGTGAAGGACATCCCAGCGCGACCGAGCTTCACGCCAGGATCAAGCGCCAGTTCCCCACCATAAGCCACGCCACGGTGTACAAGACCCTGGCGCTGCTCAAGGAAATGGACCAGGTGCTTGAGATCGATCTGCGCGACGACAGCCGCTATGACGGCAACCGCCCGCAGCCCCATCCACACCTGATCTGCGTACGCTGCAGCGGGATCATCGATGGAGAAGCGGACTTCGACCCCGCGCTGATCCGGAAGTTGGAACGCGCCTCGGGCTACAAGATCCTGCGTTCGCAGATCTCGTTCTACGGTCTCTGCCCGGACTGCAAGATGGAGACCGCCTAGTCCGTTTTTACTGCATATGGATCATGGTTGTCACATGGGAATTCATTAAAGGAAGTGATGTTTTCGAGAAATGAACACAAAGGTTTCGTCAAACAGCAAATGATCTTCAGCGAAGAGATGCGTCGAGTAACATGCCCCATGTTCTTTTACCTGGCATGATGGGCAGCTTATTCCATAACGCTGGAAATATATTCAGCCAACAAAAGGAGTACATACGATGAGCGAAGAGAGCAAGCGCATGGTTCACAAACACCCTGCAGGTGGCACGGCGAACCAGGACTGGTGGCCGAACCAGTTGGATCTCGATGTCCTGCACCAGCATTCCTCCAAGTCCAATCCGATGGGGGAGGATTTCAACTACGCTGAGGAATTCAAGAAGCTCGACCTGAAAGCCTTGAAGAAGGACCTGCGTGAACTGATGACCCAGTCGCAGGATTGGTGGCCGGCCGACTGGGGTCACTACGGTGGGCTCTTCATCCGGATGGCGTGGCACAGCGCCGGCACCTACCGCACCGGCGATGGCCGCGGCGGCGCAGGCCACGGCAACCAGCGCTTTGCACCCCTCAACAGCTGGCCCGACAACGTCAACCTGGACAAGGCGCGCCGGCTGCTCTGGCCGATCAAGCAAAAGTACGGCCGGAAAATTTCCTGGGCCGACCTGATGGTTCTCACCGGAAATGTCGCCCTGGAATCGATGGGTTTCAAAACCTTCGGCTTTGCCGGCGGGCGGGAGGACATCTGGGAGCCCGAAAAGGACATCTACTGGGGCTCCGAGGACGAGTGGCTGGGAGACAAACGCTACTCTGGCGACCGGGATCTTGAAAACCCGCTCGCTGCCGTGCAGATGGGCCTCATCTATGTGAACCCGGAAGGGCCAAACGGCAACCCGGACCCGGTCGCTTCGGGCCGCGACGTTCGCGAGACCTTCGCACGCATGGCGATGAATGATGAGGAAACCGTAGCCCTCGTTGCCGGCGGCCACACCTTTGGCAAGGCTCACGGCGCGGGGAGTCCCACCCTGGTCGGTCCCGAGCCCGAAGCCGCTCCGATCGAAGAGCAAGGCCTGGGCTGGAAGAATCGCTTCGGCACCGGGGTGGGCGTGGACACCACCAGCAGCGGCATTGAAGGCGCCTGGAAGCCCAATCCCACCCAGTGGGATAATGGCTATTTGGACATGCTCTTTCGCTACGAGTGGGAACTGGTTAAAAGCCCGGCTGGCGCCCAGCAGTGGGTGGCGAAGGACGTCAAACCTGAGCACATGATTCCGGACGCGCACGACCCGTCGAAGAAGTACCCGCCGATGATGACCACGGCCGACCTGTCGCTGCGCTTTGACCCTATCTACGAGCCGATCGCTCGCCGGTTCCACGAGCATCCTGACCAGCTGGCCGAGGCCTTCGCCCGGGCCTGGTTCAAGCTGACCCACCGTGACATGGGCCCGCGCGCACGCTATCTCGGCCCGGAGGTTCCGGCCGAGGAGCTCATCTGGCAGGACCCCGTACCCGCCGTCGATCACAAGCTGATCGATGCGAAAGACATCGCCTCCCTCAAGGGCAAGATCCTGGCTTCCGGCCTGTCCGTGTCGGATCTCGTTTCGACGGCCTGGGCATCGGCCTCCACCTTCCGCGGCTCCGACAAGCGTGGCGGCGCCAACGGCGCCCGTATTCGCCTGGCGCCTCAGAAGGATTGGGAAGTCAACCAGCCCAAACAACTGGCGCAGGTGCTCAAGACCCTGGAGGGCATCCAGAGCGAATTCAACCGTGCGCAGTCCAAGGGCAAGAAGGTCTCGCTCGCTGACCTGATCGTTCTAGGTGGTTGTGCGGGCGTCGAGCAGGCTGCGAAGAACGCCGGTACCGAGGTGGTGGTTCCCTTCACGCCGGGACGCATGGACGCCTCGCAGGAGCAGACCGATGTGGCCGCCTTCGCCGTGCTCGAGCCGAAGGCGGACGGTTTCCGCAACTACCAGAAAGCCCGCTATGCCGTATCGGCCGAGGCGATGCTGGTGGATAGGGCGCAATTGCTGACGCTGACCGCTCCAGAGATGACGGTTCTGCTTGGCGGCATGCGTGTTCTGAATGCCAACTTCGATAAGTCCCAGCACGGCGTCTTCACCCAGCGGCCGGAGATGCTCAGCAATGACTTCTTTGTGAACCTGCTCGACATGGGCACGGTGTGGAAGGCAGCCTCCGAAGACGGTGACGTATTCGAGGGTCGGGATCGCGTAAGCGGTGAACTCAAGTGGACCGGCACCCGTGTGGACCTGGTCTTCGGCTCGAACTCGCGACTCCGGGCCGTAGCGGAAGTCTATGCCTGTGCGGATTCCCAGGAGAAGTTCGTGCACGACTTCGTCGCGGCGTGGAACAAGGTCATGAACATCGACCGTTTCGAACTCGCCTGATCGGAGCGAAATTCAGTTTGGTTCGTTCGCCCCGGCGCCTTTTTCCGCCGGATACGCCCCAGCCAGAAGGTCCAGCTCTTCAGCCTTCTGGCTGGGGTTGTTTAGGGCGGGCCCTGATCGTTGCTCACAAGGTGCAGAAAGAGGAATATCCGCTTATGCGATTTATCAGTAGCAGGGAAGTACAAGCATCGAGAGTAAACTGACATCATCTTTCAGCGATATCAATCCCAAATCAATAATTCCCTTTCCAGGTAACTCCAAGGCACCTCTATCTCCTTTGGCATCCAGGAATACCTATGCCGTTTGATAGTATTGCCGGTCCCCCGAGCGTCAGATATAATCTGACATATGTCAGATACTGTCTGACACAGGGAGCTGCTATGGAAATCACGATGCTCAACCCCATACTCGGTTCAGTAAACGCGGAACGCGTGCTTGTATTTCTCCAGGCGAGAGGCGAAGGCTATGCACGCGAGATCGCTAGATTCTTCGGAGCAGACCCTGATTCTATTCAAAAGCAGCTTGTCAAGTTTGAGGCCGGTGGGGTGCTGACCAGCAAAGAGGTAGGGCGGACGGTCACGTACCAATTTAACCCACGGTATCCATTTCTACCTGAGTTGAAGGAACTGATGGAGAAGGCGATAGGCTTTTATCCTGAAGAAGAGCGCGAGCGTCTGGTGATGGACAGGAAGCGTCCAAGGCAGTGAGACAGATCTCAATGATGGGTATTTGACACACGGTTCTTCCAAAAGCGAGGTCTTCGCTGCCACCAGGGTGTTGGCAAATTTGAGTTGACAGTTTGTGTAAATTGTGTACACTATGTACAGTACGGATTTTCCTAACAAATGAAGGATGAACATCAAAATGGCAACTCTAAGAGAGATTGGAAGTCGCGAAGCGCGCAAGGATTGGCGTGAATTACTCGACGCTGTAATGGCCGGCGAAAACGATGTCTTGATCTCGCGTCATGGTCAGGAAGTCGCAGCCCTTATACCTGCACGAGATTATTATGCCATCCTGGAAGAGCTAGATGAGATCAGGATGGCGCGCCTAGCCGAAGATCTATATGAGAGCTACCAGCAGGGAAAGACCTCGGTAACCCCCTATGAAAAGGTACGGGCTGAGATGCTAGAAGCCTAGGGGTAGGGGGTTATGAGTAAGGCAAAGTCGTATTCGATAGAAGTCACCACTCATGCTGCACGAAGTTTGAAAAAGCTTCATAAGGAACAAGAGCTCATAAGACGCCTCGATGCAAAGATTCAATCCCTGGCGGAGGATCCTCCTCCTGCGGGATGTAAAAAACTCAAAAGTGGTCGATACGGTAATTTGTATCGGATACGCGAAGACGATTGGCGCGTCCTTTATGCAGTAGAGGATGAACGTGTCATTATCCTGATATTGGATGTTGTGCGAAGAGACCAAGCTTACCGATAATACAGCGAAGATATTCGATTCAAGATCACATCAACAACCAAGGATATTCGCATATTCTCCATTCCTCTATTGCTGGTAACCTTCGAAAGCGGAGGCTTAACCTTGATTGCCTGGGGATTCGTAAGATGTTAGATTTATATGGAATAGTATCCACAACTTCATTAGACGGCTCCTGGTCTCTGACCAGTTGGTACAGAGGAGGGTGCTTCGAAAGTGCTTCGCGAACGATATGCGCCATGGATTCTGGGTGCCGGGTTTCTTGCGTCGGCAGCCCTGAGCTGGTTCCAGCGATCACCGACTGCAGGCACGATCCTCGGCGTCTTCTTCATCATCACTTTGATCCCACTGCCATCATTGAAATATGGACTTCAATTCGGCGCTCTCCTTGGCGGCATAGCCGGTGCAATATCGGAAGCCGTCCTCTACTCGCCCGAAAGAGGTATCGGGAGGACGGTCTTTGCCACGGGCTATGGTGCCCTCCTCGGAGCTTTGTGGGGTGTCGCCATTGCCTTCGGATGGCGTCTCTGTCAGCGGCTCGCCGACCGGCGTGCGAACCCAGTGGCCCCAACAACACAGACCAGGAATGATCAATAACGTTTCCGCGGCCAGTTCATGCCCCGCTGGGGTCTGCTGGGGAAACAGTGCGATTAGCATTGCTCTTTGTTAGATTCTATTTGCGCACCGGTCAATTCTGGCGTTAGGTGGAAGATCAAGAAGCTCAGGGATTCGATGTTTTCAGTAGCCGATTATCCAGCTAATCGGAAACAATGGTCTCATTGAGGTTGAGATTGCTGATTATCACTAAGGAGTTGTGTGATGGGTAAAACAAAACGATTGGCACCCGTACACCCAGGGGAGGTGCTATTTGAGGATTTTCTAAAGCCTATGGATTTGAGCCAGAATCGTTTAGCACTATCAATCGGTGTGCATCCGCGCCGAATCAACGAGATCGTGTTAGGGAAGCGCGGCATTACGGCAGACACCGCACTTCGGCTGGCGAAATTCTTTGGTACCAGTCCTGATGTCTGGCTCGGGTTGCAGAAGGATTATGAGCTCGATGTTGCGATGGACGAAATGGGAGATCGGATAGAACGTGAAGTACGTACGTTTGCGTCCATCCAAACATAGCTCCAGCTAACGACTCGCTGCCCTGTAAGGACATCAGGGTCCCGTCAAGCGGGATGAACGACCCCGTCTACGTGTGGCGAACGGTGAACGAGTTGCGAGCGGGGAAACATTGTGCACTGGAAGTGATTAACTTCGAAATTGGAGGCTATCTACCTCAAGTGCCCAGTTATAAGAAGTTGGCCATAGCCCAGCCCACCACCCTTCGGCTCCAGGCATCCACAACCACCGCGAGATACAGGAACCCGGTCCAGGTTCGGATATAGGTGATATCCGCTACCCACAGCTTATTGGGGCCATCAATGGTAAAGTCTCGCTTTACCAGATCAGGTGCCCGCTGCGCACCAGGCTGTCGAATTGTTGTTCGAGTGCTTTTACGTCGACTGACACCCTGCAAGCCGGCTGCTTGCACACCGTCCCGGTGTCCTTCGGGATCAGGCGAGCCACTCGCTTGCGACCCACATGCACCCCCTCATCGATCAATTCGGCGTGGATCCGCGGCGCCCCATAAGTGCCTCGCGAGCGGAGATGGATCAAGCGGATTCGGTTCGTCAAGACTGTATCGTCACGAGACCGCTGAGATGACGGTCGTTTTAGCCACGCGTAGTACCCGCTGGTGGAGACACCCAAAACCCGGCACATCGTGGCGATAGGATAGTTTGCCTGATTAGCTTTCACGAACTCGAAGACTCGGATGGTATCGAGTCGGTCTCCCGTGCGAACCAGGCTGCGGCTTTTGCTAATATCTCTCGCTCAAGCCGGAGTTGCTTGTTCTCCCGTCGCAGACGAGCCAGCTCATTACGCTCGTCGGTGGTTAAGCCATCAGCGCGGCGGCCCTCGTCCAGATCGGCCTGCTTGACCCAACTGCTGATGGTCACTGCCGTTGGCTCAAACTCCTTGGAAAGCTCATACGGGCTGCGGCCAGCTCGAACGAGCTCAACCATCTTCCTTCGAAACTCTTCTGGATATGGATGACGTGTTCTCGGCATTGTGAACTCCTTTCACTAAGCATAAAGGTGTCCACGTAACCGGGTCAACTCCAAAATGAGTCTATTGGTTTGACCAG
>Ga0315553_10001137_pt1 | contig 22525 bp, 20 predicted proteins | sample SalMarSW160140MG_FD_203099 | JGI IMG/M metagenome (GOLD analysis project Ga0315553, IMG submission 203099) | Salt marsh sediment microbial communities from the Plum Island Ecosystem LTER, Massachusetts, United States - Salt Marsh Sediment SW1601-40 ... | reverse complement strand
TCATAGCCTATGCATATGAAGCGAAAGAGAGGCTGCTCGAAGTGCGCCACGCAACGCTCTACGAGCATGGTGCCGTCTCAGAAGAGACGGCGGTAGAAATGGCGCGGGGCGCCCGCCGGGCGCTGCGCGCGGATATCGGGCTTTCCGTCACCGGCATCGCCGGGCCAGGCGGGGGCATGCCCGGAAAACCCGTTGGATTGACCTGGGTCGCGCTGAGCACTCGCGATGGTGATTGGGCAGAGAAGCACGTATGGGACGGCGACCGCGAGCAGAACAAGGCCATGTCGGCCGAAGCTGCCCTGAAATTCCTCATAGTACGGCTGGGCTGAGCTGGTCGTCGTCGACAAGGATTCGGTGATCTGTCATAGCTACCCCTATGGTGGGCTGGGTGTGAACAGCTTCAATCCGAGCAGCTTTGTATGGGAAACGCTAAATGGGTTTGTGGAGGCCTGCAGCTCATTGGATATGAAAAGCGCCGCCTGCGAAGGCGGCGCTAACGAGCAGCCGTTGGATCAACTGAGGTAGTCGCGCAGTTGGCGTGCCCGGCGCGGGTGCCGCAGCCGGCGCAGCGCCTTCCCCTCGATCTGGCGGATGCGTTCACGCGTGAGGCCAAACTTCTGCCCGACTTCCTCCAGCGTGTAGGGACGACCGTTGTGCAGTCCAAAACGCAGGCGTAAGATGCGCGCCTCGCGCGGGCTGAGCGTTGCCAGGACCTCCTCGATCTTGTCGCGCAGCAAGTTCTGGTATGCCGTCTGGGTGGGGGTGGGGGTGGTGTCGTCTTCAACGAATGACCCCAGTTCGGTGTCTTCATCCTCGCCAACGGGTGTCTCGAGCGATAGCGGACGCCACGATACGCGCATCATCCACTGCACTTTACGGGAATCGATACCCATCGACTCAGCAATCTCCTCCGGGGAGGGCTTGCGGCCGATGTCCTGCTCGAGCTGGCGGGCAATCTTATACAGGCGCCGGATGCGATCGGACATGTGTACCGGCACACGGATTGTGCGCCCCTGGTCGGCAATGGCGCGGGTGATCGTTTGCCGAATCCACCAGGTGGCATAGGTGCTGAAGCGAAAGCCACGGTGGTAATCGAATTTCTCGACCGCCTTCATCAAACCTAGATTGCCCTCTTGGATCAGGTCCAGGAAAGGTACGCCGCGCCCCATATATTTCTTGGCGATGCTCACCACGAGGCGGGTGTTGGCCTTGATCAGGTGATCGCGCGCGGCGCGGGCATCCTGGATATGGTTGTTGAGATCGGTTCGCTGCTTGGCGTTCAGCTTTCCGTTCGAGCGAGTAAGTTCTTCTTCGGAGTGCTTGCCGCGTTCGATGCGGGTGGCCAGATCGACTTCCTGCTCGGTCGTCAGGAGCGGGACGCGCGCCATTTCCTTCAAGTACAAGCCTACCGTATCGTCGCTCGAGATGGCGCTCAGGTCGAAGGGCTGCATCTCCTCCGACTCGACTTCTTCGAGCAGGTGTTGGGGCACCTGGGAGTGATCCTCGAAAACCTCAATCCCGGCCGTGCGGAAGAAGGTCTGCAAGCGCTCGAGGCGGTCGTCAGAATCTTCCACTTCCGGGAAGACGGTGACAATGTCATCGGTCGTGATGTAGCCCTGAAAGTCACCCTTCTCTATCAAGGCAGCAAATGCTTCGCGCTTCTCCCAGCGATTCTTCGAGATGCTCATTCACACTCTCCTGAGGTCACCACAGGGTGGTCTTGAGTTCATCGAGTTGATCCGGAAGCGTTCTGCCGGTGTCAAGATTTCGACAACAAAGATTTCAGAACGGCCAGGCGCGGGTCTATGTCAACCGCCTGGTGATCATGGTGGTTTTCGTTAAGATTTTCGCCGCACTCGGCGCACAACCCGAGACAATCCTGGCGGCAGATGGGTTGTATCGGTTGGTCGAGTAAAAAGATTTCCCGCATCAAGGGGGTGAGATCGAGCAGTGCGTTTTCTGAAATTGCCAATTGAGGGTCGGCGGCTTTATCGGGTGGATACGTGAAAAGCTCGTCGATGCCCGCCTCGAGATGCTGCGGAAAAACCGTTAGGCAGCGCACGCATACCAGCTCGGTGGAGGCAGTCAGGATGCCCTGAACATATACGCCCTGCCCGGTGCGCGTGAGTCGCATTGAACCGTGCAGGTCGAATAGGCTCAAGTCCTCGCCAAGTGAAAGGGAGGCTTCTTCAAAGTCAAAGTTGCGGCTGTACCCGACGTTCTTGTTGAGCAAGAACCCGACGTTTAGCCGCAACGGGTGACGATGATTCAGGTTTGCACCGCCTGGCTATATTAACCTTAAAAGCGTCCGCATTATAGCATAGGAAGAAAGTGAAATCAAGACGGGCGACTTGTGCTTGACATAAGTAGATTCGGGCTGAATTTCACCCAACATCTTGGGTAGTACTGGCGTAGAATACCCATGAGTGGCGCAGTGGTACTGTGCGAATAGCCATACGAGGGATGCAATGGGGCGACTGCTACTGGCAAGCCGGAATCGTGGAAAATTACGTGAAATCCGGGCTCTCCTGGCTGATTGGCCAATCGAAATTCTCACCATGGACGAACTCGGGTTGGGAGAGCAGGTAGAAGAAACAGGCAGCAGCTACGCGGAAAATGCGGTCTTGAAGGTAGAGGTTCTGGCTGGTCAGAGTGGAGAATGGGTCCTGGGTGATGACACCGGACTGGAGGTTGAAGCGCTGGGAGGGGCGCCGGGCCTGCACTCGGCGCGATACGGCGGACCCTGCGCCAGCGACGCTGACCGGCGCGCCAGGCTGCTGGCCGATCTGGCCGGGAAAGCGCGGCCCTGGAGGGCGCGCTTCTGCTGCGCTGTAGCCCTGGCGAGTCCAGCGGGTGCGATCGAGCTGGGTTGGGGTGAATGCCCGGGCGAGATCCTGCCCGCCGAGCGCGGGGCGAGCGGCTTTGGCTACGATTCGATCTTCCTCGTTGGCGGCCTGGAAAAGACGATGGCCGAACTCACGCTTGAGGAAAAAAATCGCCTCAGCCATAGGGCGCAGGCAGTACGTGCCCTCTTACCAGAGCTGCTCAATCGTCTGGGCATAGATCCCGATTAAGGATTGTTTGTCGCAAGAAAAGCAGCCAGAGCGGCGGAGACCGCCTGCGGTTGTTCGAGCATCACCATGTGCCCGGCGTCCGCGATTGCTTCGAGATGGGCATGGGGAAGGTGGGCTGCCAGGAATTCGCTGTACTTGAGCGGTGTCAACATGTCCTGTGACCCGCACAGGACGAGCGCGGGCGTCTCGATCGCATCCAATTCATCCATCATGTCGAAGGCATCACAGGCCTGGAAATCTGCGCTGAGCACAGCCGGAGGCACATCCAGCATCCGGCGATGGGCGAGCTGCACCAACCGGGGTGGAGCTTGCGGGCTGAATGCCCATTCCATGATCTGGTCCACTACAGCCGGGAAGGTTTCTTCACTCGTGCTGCCGGTCAGAATCGAAGGGTGGACACGCAGGCGGGCGCCGCTGCCGACCAACGCCATGCCAGCCAGCTGGTCGGGTGCGGTCCGGGCGAGCGTGAGGGTGATGGCGCCGCCCATCGAGTGTCCGGCTATGACCGGTGGCCGCTTGAGATTGAGCTCCATCCAGGTCAGGACGACGTCGGTGTAAGCTTCGATCGAGGTGGGTGCGGGTCCGGGTGACTGGCCGTGCCCGGGCAGGTCGAGCGCATACACGCGCGCATCCGACATACGCCTCACTGCAGGCGGCCAGTGCAGGCGGCTGCCCCCTGATCCATGGATTAAAACCAGAGGCGGAGATGATTCTCCGCCATGGACTTCAACATGCATCGTTGGCATGGAGACCGGCCTGCTACGCCTGTTCTTCCAGCCAGCGTTCGGCCATCATCCCGGCCGCCGCGCCCTGGCCGACCGAGGTGGTGATCTGGCGGAAGACCTGATCCTGGATCTCGCCTGCGGCGAAGACACCGGGCAAGCTGGTCATCATGTGGCTGTCCGTGATCAGGTAGCCGCGTTCGTCCATCTCCAGCTGGTCGGTGAACAGGCCAGAATTCGGGTAGTGGCCGATGAAGATGAAGACACCATCCGTCTCAAGTTTGGTTTGTTTGTTCGTATTTGTGTTGCGGGTTAGGACAGACTGGACCTTGCCGTTGCCATGGATTTCTTCTAATACCGTGTTCCAGACGAACTCGATCTTCTCGTTGTTCATCGCGCGCGACTTGAGCGTTTCGCCGGCGCGCAGTTCATCACGCCGGTGGATCACACGCACACGATTGGCGAAGCGTGTCAGGAAGAGCCCCTCTTCCAGGGCGCTGTCACCCCCACCGACGACGAGCACGTCCTTATCGCGGAAGAAAAAGCCATCGCAGGTGGCGCAGAAGGAAACTCCACGCCCGATGAATTCCTCCTCGCCCGGGATATCGAGACGCTTGGGTGAGGCGCCGGCCGTGACGATGACGGTTTTGGCCTCGATCTCATCGCTGTAGGTCTTCAAATGGAATGGAGACCCGGCCCGGAAATCGACCTCAGTCACCTCATCGATCTGCACCCGGGCGCCGAAGCGTTCCGCCTGTTTTTGCATGAGTTCTACCAGCTCGGGCCCGGTCGTCCCCTCAGGAAAACCAGGGTAATTCTCGACCTCGCTGGTGATTGAAATCTGACCTCCGAGTTGATTACCCGAGATGACCAGCGGGTTCATATTCGCCCGGGCTGTGTATAGGGCTGCCGTGAGGCCTGCTGGTCCAGATCCGATAATGACGATGTCTTCTTTTTTCATCAAAGCCCCTTCTTTTCTTGTCTCGACAGCATCATTCGCGGCTGAGGTGTTGAGTTAGCTCCCGAACCGTGTACTGCAGCCACCATAGTGGAGCCCGGCTCAGCACACGCCCGCGCCGATCCATGAGCGGTCGGCGGCAGGGGTCGTCCGGGTCGCCCGGCCGGCAGCTGACGCGTGTATGGCTGCACTCAGGGCAGGCACCTGCCTCTGCGCCGGGGAGCAAGCAGTGCGGACATAAGTAAATTTCCTGGTTGAAATCGATCCCCATTCCCTCACCTTAATTGCTTCGGGCTCATTGTACGCGACGTGCAGACGGGAATCAACGCACGCCATGCGAGCCAGCTACCTTCACACCCAGCCACCAGGCTAGCCCCAACAGCCCGCCAGCCATGGCCCAGACCGGTATTCGCTGCAGCATATTCAACACATCCTGTAGAGAGAAATCAGGCGGGATGTGTCCATGCAGGCCGGTTTTTACCACCATCAGCAGAGCAGCAACAGGCCCAACCGCAGCTCCAAGCAGCCCGGCAGTGAGGACACCACGCAAGGCTCCAGCATGCTGGACCGTGCTGAAGTCCAGGGCGCGTTTGCGAGCGATGAGCGTTATCCCGGCCGCGAGACACACCAGGCCAGCAAGGAGTACGACGGTCTCCGCCGATGAATCTTCGAAACCGAGCCAGAAGAACCACCCCAGCCCAACTGCAGCCCAGGCAGCGCGCGTTAAACCCCGCAGTTGGTTGTTCCCTCCTTCAGCCATAGACGTGGTCACCCCTTGCTGGTCTTACGCCCTTCCTGGGCGTTTTCCACTGTGGCAGACACCGAGGAGGGCGGTTTTTCAACCAGCAGGACCAATCCCACCTGGAGGGCGACTGTAATCCACAGGTTGCGCGTGGCCCAGAAGATCAAGGATGAAAAGGCCAGCCGCAAGAGCCGTGACCAGAGTATAGGACTCAAGGGAGCCCTCTCCCTCAGCCGCTGATCGAGGGACCATTCCAGCACACCCAGCAGTAGGCTGGCTCCAACCGAGAGCGTGAAATCCCCGATCCAGAGCGCAGTTGTGGCGCGATACAACGCCCAACGTGGCTCGAAGCGTAGAACATCGAGCGGGTTGCTGTAGGTTTGTGCCGGATGCGGCAGGGCACGCCGGACGAAGGCCGCGGCCATGAATGCCAGTGCGCAGACCAGCAAGTCGCTCAGCCAGGAGGTGAAATTGAAAGGGAGGATGCCTGCAGCGCGGGCCGAGATCGATCCCAGGATCAAGGCCAGGAACGGGATCCAGACCGCATGGAACCAGCCGGCCAATTCGAGCCACCAGCGATCGATTTTTCCGAGCCGCGACTGCAGCCCCCGGGTCAGTGTGGGGCTGAGGAGAATGATCAGCGTCCAGGCGAGTGCTTCAAAGGGCATGCTTTGAGTCAGGGATCAGGCGTCGAGATCGCGACCGACAGCAGCTTCGAACGGGCCTGTGTCGGTTGCCCTCGGTCCGAAGGGCACATACAGGGTGACGCGAGTGCCGTGGCCCTCGGCTGATTCAATTTGCAGTGAACCGGCCACCAGGTCCGCACGTTCGCGCATGCTGACGATACCCAGGCTGCCGCGCTGTTCATAGTGCGCATCGACCGCACCGATGTTGAAGCCGACGCCGTCATCCTCGACCTCGAGTAACACATTTTCGCGATCACGTCTGAGCCGGACCCAGATGTTCTCTGCCATGGCATGCTTGCGGGCGTTGTTGATCGCTTCCTCCGCAATGTAGAAAAGCACACCCTGTCGGCCGAGGTCCATTCCCTCCACCAGGGCCGGGTCGGCATCGACGAAAACCTGTTGGTTATGGGTTTCGCGCACTTTTTCTGAGAGCTGGTAAAGCGCGATCACAAGCCCCTGGGTTTCGAGGATGAGCGGGCGCAGCGTGAAGAGCATATGCCGGATCTCGCGCGTCGTGTGCCGGGCCATATCCTCTACCCTGCCCAGTTCCAGGGCTGCTTCCTGCGGGTCGCGATCCATGAGGCGCCGCGCGAAATTGATACGCATCGTGATGGCGGCCATGGTTTGCGTCGGTCCGTCGTGCAGGTTGCGGGCGAGCTTCTTGCGCGCATCCTCCTGGAGCTCGGTTATGCGTTCCTTCTCGCCCTCAAGATCCTGGTAGAGACGGGCATTTTGCAGTGCGATGGTTATTTGCTTGGCGATTGCCACGAGAAGTTCACGCTTTTCATGGGAGAAAAAACTACTCTCGGGGTGGCCGAAGAGCAGGATTCCATATGTCTCGAAACCGTAGGCCAGCGGTGCGATCAAGACCTCCTGGCAATCCTTCAATCCCGCCACCTGGGTCAACTCGGGATCCAGTTCAGGGTGGAAGATCATCTGTGCGTCGCCCCGCACCAGTGCCCGGCTCAGGGCGCCGTTCTCGACCGAGAACCCCAGGTTCATCTCGCCCAGCCTCAGCCGGCGTGTGGCGACGGGTTGAAAGCCCTGATCGGTGAGCAGGATCAAAGCGCTGCACAGGTGAGCCTCGCGCCCGTCCTCACTGGCCAGTGCCTGCCCGCATAGATCGAGGGCGTGCTCGATGACTTCATCCACATTGAGCGAGGCGTTGATCTCAGCCGCGGCCTGGAAGAGCCAGTTCGTGCGAGCGCGCTCCTGTGCCCGTACTGTCCGCAGCGTGCTGGACCCATTCAGGCCGAGCCGTTCAAGCCCGGGATAGAATCCACGCAGCAAACCGCTCAGGGCGGCTGTTCCAGCCAGGATGCCTAGCGAACGACCGGTGAGCGCCACCGCGTCTACACCCGCCGCTCCGAGCTGCAGAGCGGCTCCCGTCGCAGCCACGGCAAGCACCAATGTTGTCAGGGCAACAACCCACGTCCAGGGCAGCAGCAAACTTCCCGCCATGGGCGGGATCAGAAGGGACCACCATAGTGGCCCTTCCAGCCACCCGCTTTGCGCCAGGGTGAAGACTGCAAAAAAACCTTCCAAGATGGTGATCGCCACCACCGAAAGCCGGGAACTCGGCCTCGTACCCAGCACCCAGGTGACGAGCAGCCCATAAACCATCCACAGGGCAATCGTCACCAGCAGGGTTGAAGTTAGCAATTCACCCGCAGCCGAGCTCAGCAGCAGGCCGGCCAGCCCCAGTGCGCGCAGCACCAGTGCGATGCGGACGCGGTTGGGATCCTGGGTGTTATTTGCGGGAAACATAGACTTTATGATAGCGCGTCGTTGCGGGACTGCAACTGATCGCTGCCTTTCCGGAGCATAACACTCCTCAGGCAGTGGGCTCGAGGGGCCTTTCCCTTTTATGGCGCAGGACACCTCGACCCGGGGTGAGTGTGAACACGACAAAGAAGATGAGCGTCTCGACCAGCACGATCGCCGGGCCGGAGGCGAGGTTGCCATAGTAGGACAGGTACAGCCCGAGCACAGCGGATAACGAGCCAATCGCCGCTCCGGTCAACATCATGCTCGGCAGCCTGCGGGTGAGCAGCTGCGCGGTTGAAGCCGGGGTGACAAGCATCGCCAGCACGAGGGCAACCCCAACAGCCTGGAGTGAGATCACGATCACGATCGCCAGAAGCACGAGCAGCAGGTTCTGTAGAAATCGGACCGGTAGGCGCAGCGTGGTTGCCAGGATCGGGTCGAAGGAAAGGACGAGAAATTCCTTGTAAAAGGCGAATACGGACAGCAGGACAAGCAAACCCAGCCCGCTTAGAAGCAGCAGGTCTCCGGTTGAAACACCGAGCAGATCGCCAAACAGGATGTGGGTCAGGTCGACGGCGTAGCTGCTCTGCGCTGAGAGCAGCGCAACCCCGAGGGCAAAGGCGCCGGCGAAGACTACGCCGATGGCGGCGTCCTCCCGGATCTCCGTCCGGCGGCTGATAGCGCCGATCCCCAGCGCGGCACTCACCCCGACAATGAGTGCTCCAATCGCCACCGGCCACCCGAGCAAGAACGCGATCACGACGCCGGGCAGGATGATGTGGGCCAGCGCGTCGCCGAAGAAGGCCATGCCGCGCAGTACGACGTAGGTGCCCAGGACCGGGCAAACGATCCCCACCAGCAGCGCTGCCCACAGCCCGCGCAGCATGAAGGCGTGGCTGAAGGGATCCAGCAGCAGGCTGATCAACTCACTCATGCAGGTGCAGCTCTTCCTCCCCGTCACAGCAGGTATCGGTGACGAGGATCGAGCCTGCTTCCCCCGGCACCACGTGCAGATGCCCGCCATAGGCCTCGAGCAGAGAAGGCTGCGTCAAAGCCTCCGTTGGAGTTCCAAAGGCAACCACACGGCGATTGAGGAGCAGGATCTGGTCGAAGCGCTCGGCGGCCATGTTCAGGTCGTGGGTTGAGACCAGCAACGTGATGCCCATCGCATGAAGCTTATCGAGCAGGTCGAGGATCGTTTCCTGGCTGGGAAGATCGAGGCCGGTGAGCGGTTCGTCAAGGAGCAGGATCTCGGCTTCCTGGGCAAGCGCCTGTGCCAGGAACACCCGCTGCTGCTGCCCACCCGACAATTCGCCGATCGGTGCGTCGATATGCGACAGCATCTCCACCTGTTTTAACGCATCGGAGACAATCTCCCAGTCGTGGTGGCGCGGCCATTGCAGGAAACCCAGTTTGCGGATCCTGCCCATCATGACCACATCTTTTACCGTAACCGGGAAAGCCCAATCGACCTGGCTGCGCTGCGGGACATAGGCAATGCAGACGTGGCCGTGCGGGCCGTGGCCAAACACGTTCACCTGCCCGGCAGATGGTTCGAGCGTGCCGGCGATGACCTGCAGGAATGTGGTTTTGCCAGCGCCGTTCGGCCCTACCACTGCGACCCTGGCGCCGGAAGGGATTTCGACGTTGATATCATGCAGGGCGTTCGTGCCGTTGTAGCTCACGTCCACCCCGACAATGTGGATCGGCGGGGCGCTCGTATCATGCGGGAGGGTGTGGGTTATTAAGCTCGTCATGAGGGGGCCCGGCTCCAACCGGGATCCTAGCGCAGCGCAACGACGATGGCGCGCACATTGTACTTCATCAGGGCGATGTAATCCGGGGCAGGCCCGGCCGGGTCACTCAACGAGCCGATGTACAGCTGGACTACCTTAAAGCCCATATCGGCTGCAACTCTCTCAGCCAACTTGGGGTTGACCGTGGAACTGACGAAGATCGCGCTCGCATCCAATCCATGCAGCTGGGTTTCAAGATCGGCCAGCTCGCGTGCCGAGGGCTCGGCATCACTGCTGAAGCTGGCCACCAGCGTGCCGGTGATCTCGAAGCCATAGCGCTGGGCGAAGTAGTCGAGCTCGCGATGGTCGGTGACGAGCCGCCTGCGTTCGGGAGCCAGGAACGCGATCTGCGCCTCGATCCAGTCTTGCAGAGAGGCCAGCACAAGCTCGTAGCCCCGGGCGTTCCTGTCGAATAATTCTTGATGTTCCGGGTCCATGCGCCCCAACGCAAGCGCGGCATTCTCGGCCCAACGCATGACATTGGCCGGATCGAGCCACACATGCGGGTTGCCTGCACCACCGTGCTCGTCCCCAGGCTGAACGCGCAGCGGGTCGATGCCTTCTGAGAGATCGACCATCGGCACACCAGGAGCGGCGGACCTCAGGCTCTCAAGCATGGTGCCCTCGAGCGAGAACCCGCTGACAAAGATGACATCGGCCTCGCTAACCGAGCGCAGGTCGGATGGCCTGGCCTGGAAGCTATGCGGATCGCCGCCCGGTTTGAGCAGCACGTTCAGGTTGATAGCATCGCCGCCGACCTGCGCCAGGATGTCACCGGCGATGGTCGTTGTGGCGACCACATCGAGCAGCTTGCCGACCGGCATCTCCGGCGGGGTAAGCGCTTCGATCGGGGTGATGACGCCCGGCCGGACTGGTCCGGCGCAGGCTCCAGTGGTGAGCAAGAGCAGTGCGAGAAGCGCTGGAATGAGGCGTGAGAGCGCTCGATCCGAGAGCATGGCTATCCCATCTCCTGGCAGGCCGGGCAGAGACCCAGGAGCTCGAGCATATGGTCTTCGATCAGGAAACCGGTCTGGTCCTGCACGCTTTCGATGAAACGTGAGAGATCCTCCAATCCGGGGAATTCAACCACTTGCTGGCAGGAACGGCAGACAAGGTGATGGCTGTGCCCCAGACCGGCGCGGGCGTAGCCGCTGCACCCGCCATCGAGGTGGATGCGGCGAACGTACCCGAATTCGGTGAGCAGTGCCAGAGTGCGGTAAACCGTAACCAGGCCCAGGCCGGGGCAGTGTGCCCTAGCACGGGACTGGATCAACTCCGGGCTGAGCCAGGCTTCGGCCCCTTCGAGGATCTCGATCACGGCCCTGCGCGGCACCGTGACACGATACCCATGCGTTCTCAATTGGGTGAGTAGTTCTTCCATCGATTGCCACCGGCTTTATTGAAAGAATTTATCAACAAGGATTGTAACGAGCTCTGCCTGTGATCGTCAAGATCTGGTCTCATGTTCTTACCTGCAGTGGGTGGTCTGTGCCCTGCGGGGCAATGCATTGTATGATTGTCTCTGGCAAGCAAGTTCAATGAAAGGAGCGGGTTGTCTGGATGTCCAAGGCGAAGACAGAGGTCAAACCCTTTGCAGTTAATGATTGCGCCATGCTCTCGATCGCGACCGGGATCAGCGCGCAGAACCTGAGGGAACTACGCGACCGGCTGTGCGAAGTCCCTGAGAGCAGCATCTACTACCACTTCTGGGGCATGCGGCTGCGACCGCGCTTCGAGGAGCCAGTCTACAACAACGATTTTGCCCAATGGGCGCAGGAAGGCCTGCATGACCGGCGCCTGGCCGAGCGGCTGGGTGTGATCGATCCACCCTCCTTCAGCGGCATCGACGAGCTTCGCGAGGAATTGATCGATGTGATCGAGGAACGGCTCGAAGAGGCGGAGTATGTCCCCTGGGCCAAGCCGGAGAACGGCTTCCGCTTCATCCGCTCGATCCTGGTCATCTTCGATACAGGCGTGAGGGTCAAGCGACCGGAGGATCTCATTTCCATCCTTCCCAAACTCTCCCGCAGCAGCCTGTACTACCACTTTATCGATGCGCGCCGCAGAAGCCCGGAGGGAGTGGATGATGTCCGGGCTTGGCTGGCGGGCTTCGGCGAGACCTATGCCGAACTCCAGGCGGAGATCGCAACGATCGACCCCTACTTCACCAGCTTGAGCGATCTGAGCCGGCTGTTAAGCGAAAGTTTTCAACGTATGGGCGTAGGGGGTAGATCATGACCGGATTGCTTGATTCCTACGCCGAAGTGACGGGAAAGGCCACGATCGAACACCTGCGCCAGTTGTCGAAAATACTGGAAGGCAAGACGGTCGTGCATGTCAACTCGACCCGCGTCGGCGGCGGCGTGGCTGAGATCCTGGACAAGATGGTCCCGCTCAAACAGGAATTGGGTCTGGATGTAAGCTGGGAGGTCATCAAGGGCGAGCCCGCTTTTTACGAGTGCACCAAGGGCTTTCACAATGCGCTGCAGGGTATGCCGATCGATATTCCTGACAAGCTGCTCGAAGTCTACGAGGCCACCAACGCCGAAAATGCCGAGCGGCTGCGGGGGCAGCTCGAGGCGGCGGATTTCGTCTTCATTCATGATCCACAGCCGGCGCGGCTGCTGGAGCTCTGCCCCAACCGGCGCGGCAAATGGGTCTGGCGCTGCCACATCGATCTCAGCCGGCCGTACCGGCCAGTCTGGAAGTATTTGGGCAACCTGGTGCGGGATTACGACGCCAGCATCTTCTCGCTGGCGTCCTTTGCGCGCTCGCTGCCTCACACACAGTACATCATCCCACCCAGCATCGACCCTTTAAGCGAGAAGAACCGCCAGCTCAAGGTGAGTGATGTGCAGGCGGTGCGTAAGGAGTATGATCTCGACCCCGACCGACCCTTGATTCTGCAGGTCTCGCGCTTCGACCGCTTCAAGGACCCGCTGGGAGTTATCCGGGCGTACCACCTGGCGCGCGAATTCACGCCCCACTTGCAGCTGGTCCTGGCCGGCGGTGGTGCGAGTGACGATCCGGAAGGCGACGCCGTCCTGCGTGAAGTGCAGATGGCAGCCGGTGGCGACCCGGATATCCACATCCTGCTGCTGCCGCCTGATGCCCACCATACGATCAACGCGCTCCAACGGGCGGCCGACATCATCCTACAGAAGTCGCTCAAGGAGGGCTTTGGCCTGACGGTTACGGAGGGTCTGTGGAAGGGCAAGCCGGTCATCGGCGGGAATGTGGGCGGGATCCGCATCCAGGTCATCGACCATCACACCGGGTACCTGGTCGACACGCCGGAGGGCGCTGCGCTGTGGATCCGCTACCTGCTCAACCACCGCGACTTGCTGCAGGGCATGGGCGTAAAAGCGCATGAATTTGTGCGCGACAACTTCCTAATCACGCGCCACTTGCGTGATTACCTCTCGCTCATGGTGACGCTGCTGCGAGGTGAGGGCGATGGAAGGATCGAGCTGGGCTAGCAATGGGGTGCTGGGGGGTGCTGGCAGGTGTGGTGGGAGCGAGTGCGGTCGGGGGGAGGATCGCATTAAACCCCGGGTACCAGGCGGGGAGTTCGCCCCCGGCAATCCCCGAAGGCCTACACGAGCACTTATCTCGAGTAACGAGTCAATCCGGCTGAGAATCGATACCCTTCAGCCCTGAATAGGAATTCTCTATCTCCTAGAGAAGGACACGTTTTACGCATAAAATCGCATTCAGGGTTACGATAGAGCTTATGCTACAATGAAGCCTGACGAAAGGAGGGAAAAAAATATAAACGCCAAGTTGACTTTAACAAGGAATTCCACAAGAAAATAGGGAGAGAAGCAAGATGATTAAGAAGATAGGATATTTTTCACTACTTGCGCTGCTCGTCATTATCCTGGCCGCCTGCGCAGCCAAAGCCACGGAAGAGCCGGCCCCGTCCCTGGCGGGACAGACCGTGACGATCTTCAGTGCGTGCGGCGAAGAACAGTGCAAGGTCTTCGAGCAGAACTTTGTCGGGTTTGAAGAGCGCACCGGCATTGACGTCGTTGTCGAAGGCTCACCTGATTTCGAGACCCTGTCAGTTGTACGCTCCGAAGCTGGGGATCCCTATGACATCCTCAACTTCCCGCAGCCAGGCTTGATGGCCAGCATGGCAAAGGATGGGTTCCTGACAGACCTGGGAAGTTTCATTTCCGACAGCGAGCTCAGCGCAGCCTACTCACAGTCCTGGATTGATTTGGGAACGGTCGATGGCACTGTCTACGGCATCTGGCATGGAGCGGATGTGAAGAGCTTGGTGTGGTACGCCAAGCCGGCCTTTGATGCGGCTGGTTACACGATCCCCCAGACCTGGGCCGAGTTGATGGCCCTCAGCGATCAGATCGTCGCCGATGGTGGCGTACCGTGGTGTGTAGGCATTGAGAGTGGTGGCGCCTCCGGATGGCCTGGAACCGACTGGATCGAGGACATCATGCTGCGCACGCAGCCGCCCGAGAAATACGATGCCTGGACGCGCGGCGAGTTGAAATTCGACTCACCCGAGGTACGCAACGCTTTCGAGGAACTCGGCAAGGTCTGGTTCAAGGAAGGCTACGTGCTCGGGGGGACAACCGGCATCCTGACCACCAACTTTGGCGATTCACCAACACCGCTGTTTGATAGTCCTCCTGGGTGCTTCATGCACCGCCAGGCGAGCTTCATCCCGAACTTCTTCCCCGAGGGAAGCGAGATCGGTGTTGATGTGGACTACTTCTACCTGCCGCCGATGGGCACCGAATTCGGTAAGCCCGTCCTCGGTTCAGGCAACCTGATCAGCCTGGCTAAGGATACGCCGGCCGGGCGTGAGGTTGTCAAGTTCATGCTTACAGCAGAATCGATCGAGGCTGAGGTCAAGGCCGGCAACGCGCTGGCCGCGATGAATGGTGTACCTCGCGATTGGTATCCAACAGCGACGCTGGCGGGTTTTGCTGACATCCTGGCCAATGCCGACACCTTCCGCTTCGACGGCTCAGACCTGATGCCGGGCGAAGTGGGGACGGGCAGTTTCTGGACCGGAGTCGTGGACTGGGTAGGTGGCAAGAGCCTGGATGAGGTTCTACCTGCCATCGACGCAGCCTGGCCTAAGTAACATAGCGCGACTGCTCGATAGGCACCAAATCACGATGTGAACGAAGGAGCAGGGCTCTGCAACCAAAGCGTCCTGCTCCTTCCCTTCATCAAGTCAAACAGGAGGATCTTATGGACCCAAGCCTAGCCTCCCCCCCGCGGTCCAAGCGACTCTTGGACATCTTTACCACAGGCCCTCTGCGCATCATCGTCTCGCTCATCGTGCCCGTGGTCACCTTCCTCGTGCTGCGCTGGAGTTTTATCTTCATGCGCGATAGCGAGGCGAACAAACTGGTCATCGGGGTTGTCGCTCTCGTGATCGGGGTTGGTGCGGTTTGGGCGTTGTTCCTGGTTACCGACAATCTCGTCTCGCTCTTGCCCAAATCAATGCGTGAGAGCGTTCGTCCATACGTATTCGTCGGACCTGCGTTGGTGATTATCTCCCTCTACCTTATCTACCCCACGCTTCAGACGGCGTATCTCAGTTTCTTCGATGCTCGATCAGAGGTGTTTGTCGGCCTGGAGAATTACGCCTTTGCCCTCACCAGCCCGGATATGTTGATCGCCCTGCGCAACAACCTGTTGTGGATGGTCTTCGTCACATTTTTTGTCGTCTCGCTCGGCCTCGTCATTGCCGTCATGGCGGATCGCCTTGGGCGCTGGGAGCCGATCGCCAAATCGTTCATCTTCTTACCCATGGCGATATCCGCTGTCGGGGCGAGTGTGATCTGGAAGTTTATCTACAGCTTCCAACCCGCGAGCCGGCCGCAGATCGGCCTGCTGAACGCGATCTATACGTGGCTGGGGGGGGATCCTCAGGGCTGGCTGATCCTCAAGCCATGGAACAATTTCTTCTTGATAATCATCATGATCTGGCTGCTGACCGGTTTCGCCATGGTGGTCATTTCTGCTGGTGTCAAAGGTGTTCCGGCCGAATTGCTCGAGGCCTCCCGCATCGATGGCGCTACCGAGGTCCAGATCTTTTTCAAAGTGATCATTCCTTATATTCGCGGGACGCTGCTCACCATCACGACCACAGTCTTGATCATGGTGCTCAAGGTGTTTGACATCGTTTTCGTGATGACCAGCGGGCAGAACGAGACCGAGGTGATCGCCAACCGCATGTTCCGCGAGATGTTCACCTTCCGCAATTTTGGGCGCAGCGGGGCGCTGGCCATGGTCCTGCTCGTGGCCGTGATACCGGTCATGATCTACAACGTTCGCAGCTTAAATTCGGCGAGGAGGTGATCGGATGACCACAGAGGTTAAGATAGCAACGCAGTCGGACAATCTTTTTCGGAAGTTTTTCTCTGCTGCGCCGCTGCGCGTGGTCGTTATCCTGATCGCTTTTGTCTGGACCCTGCCGACGGTCGGGCTGCTGATCAGCTCATTCAGGCCACCCAATGACATCACCACTTCGGGTTGGTGGACTGTGCTTGCGCACCCCTTTGAGACCGCGCAGTGGACGCTGGCCAACTACGAGCGCGTGCTCACCTCGGATGGGATGGGTGTCGCCTTTCTCAACAGCCTGCTCGTCACGATCCCGTCGGTCGTGATCCCGATTACAATCGCTGCCTTTGCGGCCTACGCCTTTGCCTGGTTGAAATTTCCAGGGCGAAATTTTTTCTTTGTGCTGATTGTCGGGTTAATGGTCGTGCCGCTGCAGATGTCCTTGATCCCGCTCCTGCGCCTCTACATCAGCATCGATTTGAATGGCACATTTCTGGGAGTGTGGTTGGCCCACACCGGATTCGGGCTGCCGCTGGCGGTATATCTCTTGTATGGCTACATCTCGACCCTGCCGGCCGAGATCATCGAATCGGCACACGTGGACGGCGCCTCGCCGCTGACAACCTTCAGCAAGCTGGTCCTGCCGCTCTCGGTGCCGGTGATCGCATCCTTTGCGATCTTCCAGTTCCTGTGGGTGTGGAACGACCTGCTGGTGGCCCTGGTGTTCTTGGGTACCAAAAAAGAAGTGACCGTCGTCACAGCAAGGCTGGCAACCCTGGTTGGTGAGCGGGGGGAGGCCTGGCATGTGCTGACCGCAGGGGCATTCATCACGATGGTGATCCCGCTGATTGTGTTCTTTTCACTGCAGCGCTATTTCGTGCGCGGCCTGACGGCGGGCTCGGTGAAGGGATAGTTGATTCCACAACGGCTTATCGGTGTCAGCGGATAAGCCGTACATGAAGTGCCTGCAATGGCTGGATGGATCATGGTCTGGATCCATCCAGCTTTGTTTTAACTAACGTGAACAGCGGATAACTCAGACCGGCGCCAGCTATTAGCGGCAGATCAACAGTGGGACCGTGCTGCTCCGCAGCACGCCCTCGACTGTGCTGCCGACGACGGCTTCGACAACCGGGCTGCTGCCATAACCGCCGAGCAGGATCAGGTCCGCGCTGCAGGCCTGCGCATGATTGAGGATGGCGGATGCGGCCGTGCCGCTCAGCAGGGTGCCGGAGGCCTCGAGCCCTTGCTTTCGCAAGTATTGCAGGGCGCGCTCCAAGGGGGCGGAGCGGTCCAGGTCTCCTTCCGCAACGCTGACTACATCGAGACTCATCCCCCAACACCCGGCCAGGTAGGCGGCCACGTAAAGCGCTTCGGTGGCGCGGTCGCTGCCATCATAGGCCAGCAGCCCATGTTGCATCGAGCTGGGATGGCCCGGCACAACAAGCGCCGGCCGGGAGCAGTTGCGCAGCAGCGTACGGAAACCTGATCCGAGCCGGGGTAGCAGGCTCGCGCCCGGCGGGTGATCGAGCTTAAGGATCACTAGATCGGTCCAGCGGGCGTACTCACACAGCCGGCGGGAGATTCGGCCACGAGTTACGCGCATCTCACCCCGCACCCCCTGCGCCTCGAGACGCTCGCGGAAGCGCTTCTCTATCCGGCTTGTGCGCTCGCTTTCCAGTTCCCCTCTGCGAGCCACGACCCGCAGGCCGTGCACGGCGGATCCCTCATGCCGGGCGACGAGCAAGGCCTGTTCGAGCGCCAGCCAGTTGGATTCGCTCCCGCTTACCGCCACCAGGATCTCCGGAAAGAGACGGTCGGAAGGACGCGCTTCCACTCGTTCCAGGCGCCAGCGACCGGGGCCAGGACCACGCGCAAGTTCATCGGGAGTGAGCGCGTCCAGCACGTGCTCACGCACGCGTTCCGCTAGACGCTGGAGGCGCGGGCTGAAGCGTTGTGCCAGGTCTTGTGCAGCTTCGGAAGTGTCGATATGCGGACCGAATTCATCCTCCAGCGCTGCCCGGTGTTCGGATACCCACAGGTAGAGATCCGCCTCGGTCCGCGCTGGAAAATCCCGCAGCACGCCACGCCCGCGGATGACATCCACGAGCGGTAGATATATCTGGTCAAACCAATGTGATACGGCCTCGGCGTACGGAATCGCCCGGCCCTGCTCGAGACCCATGAAGTAGCGATGCACGCGGATATGCTCCTCCAGGCGGGCATATTCGCCGGGAACGGTGAGCGTCAGGTCGGCTCCGGGGCGTCGATTGAGCAGGTGAGTCTGTTCGAGGAAATCGGCGTACTCGGCCTTCAGGATCAAGTCATCCGGTTGGACATCGGGCGAGAGAGGAATATCGGTCTCGACCGGGGTGACATACGCCTGGATTGTTTCTGCGCCTGATTGGCGGGCAACTGAAACCCGGTGGTTGCCATCTTTGACGAAGTAGGCCTCCCCGATCTGGTAAACCTCGATTGGCTGATGCCCGGCCTGGCCATCGCTGACGCTTTTCACCAGAGCCCAGCGTTGGCCCGAGCTTTCCAGTTTGGGCAGAAAACTGCGGGTGAAGTCATTGTAACGTCCCAGGCTGCCGATGATCGACTCAAGTGGGATCTCACGCAGTTCCTGGTGCGGGGACTCGACTGCATGCAGCTTGCGGCGGACATCGTCATAGGAGAGCAGATCGGGTGAGCGGCCTGAAAATCGCGAGAGGATGCCTTCGAAGGAGGCTTTGCGGCGAGCTTCATGGAAGTCCGCGAGGGCGGAGGCTGAAATTTCGCCTGGCTGATTCACGTCAGGTTCAACCTATTTTGCCTGGCGGGAGGTAGGGCCGTTGCAGGATAACTGGGCTGGAATATTGAAGGAGCCACTTGAATCCAGGTCAGGGGGCAGGCGTAGCCGTTTCCAGGTAGTTCCCCTGCAGCCAGCCCTCCAGCGTCTCTTCGAAGACAGTGGTGTAGCGCACATGCCACCAGAGAGCGCCGTTGATCTCGATCGGACCCTCCAGAACGAGCATCTCGGCCCCATCGGCGACGAACCCGACGTGGGCTGCCAGCGGATCGGGTGTGGCCCGGACGACGGCACCTGTTCCTCCCGTGCGGGCAACGACAGCCGGCATGGGGGTGGGGGTGGAGGTCTGGGTGGGTGTCGATGTGGCGGTGGGAGTGGGCGTGATCGTAGGTGTAGCCGTTGCAGTGGGCGTAGCGCTGGCTGTCGGTGTAGGCGTGATGGTAGCTGTGGGCGTGGCTGTGGCCGTGGGAGTGGGCAGCGCGGCCAGCACTGAGGCGCCCAGACCAGCGGCGCTGACGACAGCCACCAATCCCATCAAGGCGAAAGCCGCGGCCAGCGATCCGCTGGCGCCGGTGAGCGGCCGGAAGCCGTGGGCGGCCAGCACGGCGACTGCAACGACCAGCGTCCAGGCCAGGTGCAGTCCGAATGTGAGCAGCGCGCCCTGCCATAAATCAGGTTCCGCGCGCAGCAGCCCGATGGCAGCCGCGCCGAGTGGGAGCGCCACTTCATAGGCGATGGCGGTGCTGGCCAGTTCGCTCAACCGCTCCTCGCGCGCCAGGGCAGCAGCCATGAAACCGGCCGCGATCATGATCAGTGCGAAGTCGACCAGGTTGAGGTGGGTATGACCCAGTGCCAGCAGGGAAATTGGGCTTGAACCTGCGCCTATCGCTCCACTGGCGCCGGCAGCAACCGCTAGCAGCAGGAGTGCAATAAGTGCCGCGGCCAGCATGCGCAAGAAGAAGCGCACTGCCCCGGAGACGGCCGAGAGCGCCAGCCCCATCAGCGGGCCGAGGGTGGGCGCGACCAATGCTCCGGCGACGAGCAGCGCACGCTGGTCGAAGCGGAAGCCGAGCCCGATCAGGATCCCGGCCAGCAGGGCGAGCAGGAAGAAGGTGAGCCCGGGTGAGACGAGCTGCGCTAGGCCTTCGAGGAAGGCTTCGCGCTCGTCGGCCCGCAGCTGGGTCAGCATGCGACGTGCGCGCCGGCGGCGGGCGGCAGAGTGCTGCTCGAGTGGGTCGTAGGCTTCGCTGGACTGGTTTGTCATCGGCGTAGGCTTGCCACCAATCGTAACGGGTGCTCGAGAAGAGCGAGCCCGGCTTGAATATCAGGGACGAGCAGGTCGGCGGTGGTCAGCGTTTCCACGGCCAGTCCCTCGTAGGATAGCACAGCGATCCCGAGGGCGGCTGCTTTGAGCATGCCGGCGTCGTTGGCGCCCTGGCCGAAGGCGATCACGCCCTCCGCCCCAAGCTCCTCGACGTAGGCCGCTTTACACTCCGATTCACCTCCGGCCGGGATGCGCACCGCTTGCAGCCCAAGCTGGTAGTCGATCGCCGTCTGTTTGCCGTGCGTATCGGCCGTGAGCAAGTGCAGCTCGAGCCGGTCGCGCAGCGCCAGCAGTGCATCGGCGACACCCGGCATCAGTTCGCCATCCAGGGCAAGGGTGCCGTTGACATCTGACACCAGGTGCTTGAGTTGAATCAAGCCGCGCCCGGGGATGTTGAGTTCGATCACGTTCGCCTCCCGGAATTCGAGGCATTATAGCATCGAGGGAAAGGGTGAAGATAGCCGGTGGTGGAAAGCTGAGCTTGAAGGGGTCGTGGCGCGATGCTATAATCGCGCCACGCGGGCGCGTAGCTCAGCTGGTTAGAGCGCACGGTTCACATCCGTGAGGTCGATGGTTCGAGTCCATTCGCGCCCACTATAGACCTCACGGCTCGTCAAATTCGCGAGCCGTGAGGTCTACGGTTTAACCAAGATTATGATTTGATCGCAGCGGAGACCACAAGGTTTAAAACCGTGGGATCGAGAATTTGAGTTTTATTGGGGGATTTGACCTTATTCGGAACTATAGTCCACATGGTTCCAGGGGATGCTTCGCGAGAGGCGAGTGGCGGAACGTGGGACTTCGCCCCCCAAAGAACTGGGGATTTCGCAGCTCAAAGCCATTGTGCTGCCAGCGTTTGTGAAAGTTGTAGCGAGTATTATCTGTCCTGTATACTTGACGCGGGTTCAAATTCTTAGAGGTTCTTCAAACAGGTTATCAGCCCGTTACGATCAGATTGGATTGAACCTGAACAGGGAGATTAACAATGAATAAAAAACTTGTTCAAATACTTGTAGTAATTACTCTAACATCACTTTTTTCGGGGACTTTCACTCCCAAAAACGCATCCGCAGAACCATCTGCTGCTGTCCCGGGTTTGCCATTCACGGAGGACTTCACGGATACCGCACTTCGTGATGCTGACGGGACAAACGCCAATTGGTCAACCGATGAAGAGGCCTTGATCTTGAATTGGCGTGAAGTATATGGCTTTTTTGATCCCGGCTTGACCGGCGTGGATATCAGCAGTGATGCACACGAGACCTGGTCTATTGCATTGGGAGACGTGAACGGGGACGGCGACCTGGATATGCTGGCAGGGAATAAAGCTCAAACCAACCGCCTGTACCTGAACAACGGCACTGCAGATCCATTCAGCGGGGTGACTGGCGCGGATATTAGCAGCGATGCGCACGATACCTACTCTGTTGCCTTGGGCGATGTGGACGGGGACGGTGACCTGGACCTGGTGGCAGGGAATAGTGCTCAAGCCAACCGCCTGTACATGAACAACGGCACTGCAGATCCTTTCAGCGGAGTGGCCGGGTCGGATATCAGCAGTGATGCGCACTATACTATGTCTATTGCATTGGCTGATGTGGACGGGGACGGCGACTTAGATCTGGTGGCGGGGAATTGGAATCAAACCAACCGCCTGTACCTGAACAACGGCACTGCAGATCCTTTCAGCGGGATAGCCGGGTTGGATATCAGCAGCGATGTGCACAACACCTGGTTCACTGCCTTGGGCGATGTGGACGGGAACGGCGACTTAGACCTGGTGGTAGGAAATGAGGCTCAAGCCAACCGCCTGTACCTGAACAACGGCACTGCAGATCCTTTCAGCGGAGTGGCCGGGTCGGATATCAGCAGTGATGCGCACTATACTATGTCTATTGCATTGGCTGATGTGGACGGGGACGGCGACCTGGACCTGATAGCAGGGAATTGGAATCAAACCAACCGCCTGTACCTGAACAACGGCACTGCAGATCCTTTCGGCGGAGTGGCTGGCACGGATATCAGCAGCGATGTGCACAATACCTTCACAGTTGTATTGGGAGATGTGGACGGGGACGGCGACCTGGACATGGTGGCAGGGAATTCTAGTTTACAAACCAACCGCCTGTACCTGAACAACGGCACTGCAGATCCTTTCGGCGGAGTGGCTGGCACGGATATCAGCAGCGATGCGCACTATACCCGGTCTGTTGCATTTGCTGATGTGGACGGGGATGGCGACCTGGACCTGGTGGCAGGGAATAAAGCTCAAACCAACCGCCTGTACCTGAACAACGGCACTGCAGATCCATTCAGCGGGGTGACTGGCGCGGATATCAGCAGC
>Ga0315553_10001136_pt1 | contig 22537 bp, 19 predicted proteins | sample SalMarSW160140MG_FD_203099 | JGI IMG/M metagenome (GOLD analysis project Ga0315553, IMG submission 203099) | Salt marsh sediment microbial communities from the Plum Island Ecosystem LTER, Massachusetts, United States - Salt Marsh Sediment SW1601-40 ... | reverse complement strand
TCCTCCGTATCCAGTTCACCCGCCTCAACCTTTGAGAAGTCCGGGATGTCGTTGAAGAGCACCGTCCAAATCCTTCATACGGACGGCTCGAGATTTACCGTGTACTAAACCGTGTACGGTTGAACGTGTAAATCCTGGTATTTCGTGGCAACCGGTGTGAACGAATAACAAATGGACTCTTGATTATCTATTTCCCATGTAATAATTTATAGCAAGACGTGGGAGGAAATGGGAAACCATCGCAACCGGTGGAAGCGGCGCCGGTCGGGTTCGACTCCCGCCACCTCCAATTCTTTATGTAGTTAATAATTAGTTGTTTTTAGTTACAATTCATTTCAAGAAGGGTATTCCTAAATCCTTGCAGATCTTTCGTGCCAATTGGTCTCTGATCTCTCGGTGCCGTGGGACCGACGAGCGTTTGTTGTAACGGGGATTGGCCCACCATGAATGGCTGCCTCCTTCGCGAACAAAAACACAGCCGTTGTGCCGAAGATGCTTGAGAAGCTCCTCCCGCTTTATACCGTGAGCGGTTCTTCCGAATAATCCGGAGCAGCAGCTTTCTTTGCCTCCTCGCGATTGAATTCGAGCGCCTCCTTAAGGGTGATCCTGAGGCTTTCAATCAATTCTTCCCGGCTTTTCTCTTGGCAATTGACTCCCGGCACTTCCTCAATCCAACCGATCCACCATTCACCATCCCGCTTGGTTATTGCAGTATACGTATTAGCCATCCTGTATCCTCCTGGAAGAATCTCTTGGCGATAGTATACTTGTATTCGCTTACACTGAATACACAGAATCAAGATCATCAAATAGAAACGGCATAGACCAGATCGGGAAAAGCCAGGAATTCCAGAACGCTGATTGTGCACGCTTCAAGACGCTGGTTCGAGTCCCACCGCGTGCGTTATCGTAATCAAGCTCAAGTACGCCAATTTGCCATCCTATAGCTCGATCTGCATTTCTAGTTCCTTCACGTGCTCCCGAGGCGGCGGCAACGTCCTGGTAGTGCCGGTTTCGATGAACCGCCGGCTCTCATAGGGCGCCCGCGCCGTCAGGTTGGCCTCTCCGACGTCCAGGACGAGCCGTCGAAAGCCTCGTCTTCTCGCCCACTCGATCACTTCGTCGGCCAGCGCGGCCCCAATCCCTTGCAGTCGCGCTTCGAGAGCAACCCACATTGAGATTAGATACCCGGCCTCAGGATCGCTCTCGTGAGCGGCACCCCGGACCATGCCGAGATCAGCCTCCCCTTCCCTCCAGATATTTGTGACGTTAAGTGGGGCGGCGTTTCACAATCGTTTCACGCTGCGTTTTAAAAGGTACATCCGATCCTTTTCTGGCGGCTCTTTCGGGAAATACTCATCGAACTTTCGATTTCGCGAAGGGGTTGGGAACCGGCTAATCCTTGAAAGACATGGGGTCGCAGAGGTTGTCATGGCAGTCGGCGACACGACCGCAGTTGGAAGTGATCGGATCCAATCCTGGAGGAGATAGACTGGGCGCCCCCGGCCAGCCTTCACCAGATGCCACCAATTTTTTCCAACCTTGTCCGGATCTCTTCTCAGGCGGTTCGCAGGAATCCCTCGAGAGTGGCTGCCAGACTGGCGTACCTGCGGTATAGCCGCGCGTACACCCCAACTCGCCGTCTATTCGGTGCAAAGGCCATGTCGAAGCCGCTTCCCATCCTTTTCTGAGCTGCGGTTACCGAGGGGTAGACCCCGGCGGCCACCGCGCCGAACATGGCGGCGCCTAGCGCACTGGCCTGCTCGGAAGCAGCCACCCGGATGGTCATGTCCAGAACGTCCGCCATCACCTGCATAACCAGGGGGCTCTTGCGGGCAATGCCGCCCAGGGCGATCACCGTGTTGATCGGCAGCCCTTGCCGTCGAAACTGCTCGATGATCGCCCTGGAGCCGAATGCGGTTGCCTCAACCAGGGCACGGAAGATCTTAGGCGCATCCGTCCCCAGGGTGAGTCCGATGATAGCCCCTTTGACGGAATTATCAGCGAAGGGAGTCCTGCGGCCGTTCAGCCAGTCCAAAGCCAGGACCGTGGAATCCTGCGGTTCCACCTTCTCGGCCTCGGCGGAGAGCCGGAAGAGGATGTTCCGCTCGATCTCTCCCCTGAACTTCCCGAGCATGCCGGTCTTGGCGGCGTCCGCCACCCCTGCTCTAGCTGCGCCGGCCAGGGCGGCAGTACCCCGCAGAGCGTCGGTGAGAGGCCAGGACAGGAGCTCCCGGAACCAGGCGTATACATCGCCGAAGGCCGACTGGCCGGCTTCCAGACCGACCATACCGGGGATGATCGAACCATCCACCTGTCCGCAGATGCCCTCGATGCACTTGCCCTCCAGCGCCCTGGCCCGGGCTACGAGCATGTCGCAGGTGGAGGTCCCCATGATCTTCACCAGGGCCCCCTGCCGGATTCCTCCGCCCACAGCGCCCATGTGGGCGTCGAAGGCGCCGACCGCGACAGCGGTTCCAGGCTCCAGACCCAGCCGCCTCGCCCACTGGTCCGTTAGACCGCCGGCGGGCACATCCGAGCTGTGGGTCTCCCGATACAGTCTCTCACGCGCTTCCCGCAGTAGCCGGTCGATCTTCGTGAAGAACTCCTGGGGGGGAAGCCCGCCCCACTCCGTGTGCCACATGGCTTTGTGTCCGGCCGCGCAGCGGCTGCGCTTCATCGTGAGGGGATCGGTTGTTCCGGTCAGCAGCGCGCTCATCCAGTCGCAATGCTCCACCCAGGAAAAAGCACGCTCCCGCACCTTGCGGTCCCCGCGCAGCAGGTGAAGGATCTTCGACCAGAACCACTCGCAGGAGTACGCCCCTCCCTCATATTTGGTGAAATCCGTTCCTACCCACCCGTGGACTACCCGGTTGATGAGAGCCGCCTCCTCCACGGCTGTGTGGTCTTTCCACAGTACGAACATGGCGTTTGGATTCTCTCCGAATCCCTTGGTGAGAGCCAGGGGGGTACCGCCCCGGTCAACCGCACAGGGAGTGGAGCCCGTTGTATCGATTCCTATGCCAACGACCCTCCTGCCGGCGTTTTTTCCCAGCTTGTGCAGCGCTCCCCTTACCGACTCCTCAAGGGCTTCCCTATAATCCAAGGGGTGCTGGCGGAACATATTTCTGGCCGGATCGCAGTACAATCCGGCCGCCCAGCGCGGGTAGTAGGAGACCTGGCTTGCGAGTTCCTTGCCGTCTCCCGCGTCCACGATCACGGAACGTGCAGAGTCGGCCCCGAAATCGATCCCTACGACCAGCTTGCTCGATGTCATACATCTGCCGACGATATCCGGGTGTCTTGAGATCGCTCTTTCCAGACCAGGGCGTTTTCCCCCGATTCGAACAACCTCTGCAAGAAACAGAACAGGAAAACCAGGAAGCCGATCACGATTCTCGTCCACCACGAGTTGAGGGTCCCCTGAAACATGATGAGCACCTGGATGGTCCCATACACCAGCACGGCCACCACCGTTCCCAGGATGGACCCAACTCCGCCGGTCAGGAGGGTTCCGCCGATCACCACCGAGGCAATGGCGTCCAGCTCCATACCCTTTCCATTAAGGGCATAACCGGAGAGCGTGTAGAAGGTGAAGACGATCCCGGCCAGGGCGGAACAAAAACCGTTCAGTGCGTAGATCGAGATCTTGGTGCGCGCCACTGGGAGCCCCATCAGCAGGGCGGACTGTTCGTTTCCGCCGATGGCGTACACTGTCCGTCCGAATTTCGTGAAACGCGAGATGTACAGCCCCGCCAGCACGAGGGCGATGGCAATAAGGGCGCCGGGGGTGAGTGAGTTATAGCCGATTAGATCGAGCCGGTAGTAGGCCACTTTCTGCCAGAATTCGTTGGTAATGGCGATGGTGTCGATACTTACCACGTAGCACAACCCCCTGGCCAGGTACAGACCGGCAAGGGTTATGATGAACGGCGGGAGATTGAAGGCCTGGATGAGGTAGCCCATGAACAGGCCCATCGCCATTCCCATGGCAAGGACGATCGGTATCACGAATACCGGACTGAGATGAGACTTTTCCAACAGGCTGGAGGTGACCATCGTGGACAGGGCGAGCATGGAACCGACCGACAAGTCGATTCCTCCCGATATGATCACGAAGGTCATGCCGACGGCCAGTATCAAGAGGTAGGCGTTGTCAATAAACAGATTCAGGAAATTCTGCAGTGAGAAAAAGCCCGTAAAGGCGATCGAACCCGCACCGAACATGGCCAGGAAGAGAACCAGGGTAATGAGGACCGGCAGGCTTCTCGGATTGATGACGGCTCTTCTCTCCTTCATGCCGCCGCCTCCCGCCTGCCGAGCACTCCCGCAACCGCCACCTGCAGCCTGTCCGACTGCAGCAGGCTGACGCCGTACACGACCAGAGCCTTCACTACCTGGGATATTTCCGGTGGAACGTTGAAGGCATAGATGGTGGTGGTCAGGGTTTGAATGATCAGGGCGCCGACCATGCTTCCGAGAAGGAAGAACCTGCCGCCATTCAGGGAGGTGCCCCCCAGCACCACGGCCAGGATCGCGTCCAGCTCGAACAGATTCCCCGCGTTGTTCCCGTCCGCACTCATCACTGTGGAGCAGACGATCAACCCGGAAACCCCCGCGCAGAAACCGCTGAAGGCATATACCCCGAGTAGGATGTTCTTGGAGTTGATGCCGGAGAAGCGGGTGGCTGTCGGGTTGATTCCCACCGCTTCGATGAACATACCCAGCGCCGTCTTCCTTGTCGCCAGAAAGGTGGCCAGGAGCAGGAAGGCCACGATGTATATGGAAAACGGCAGGCCGATCAGGTATCCCTGGCCCAAATACGCGAAAGGTTTTGCATACAGCCAGATTACCATGGCGTTCGTGGTCACCATGGCGATCCCGCGGCCGGCTACGAAGAGGATCAGGGTGGCTACGATGGGCTGCATACCGATCCGGGAAACGAGCATCCCGTTCCACACCCCTGCGGCGGTGCATACGAGCAAAGCGACTGCCATGGCGAAGGCGATGGGGAACCTGGGGTTACCAGCCAGGTCACCGCCGATCAGCATGGCCACAACTCCGGCGGATATGGCCACTACGGACCCGACAGAAATGTCGATTCCATGAGTGGCGATGACCAGGGTCAGGCCGATTGCCAGCAGCATGATCGGGGCGCCGTTCTTGAGGATATCTATTGGATTACCGAACAAATGCCCTTCCATGATCTCTATTCGGAAAAAGTTCGGGGTAAAAAATAGATTGAAGAGCAACAGAATGACCAGAGCAACGAGGGGCCACAAAATTTTGCTGCGGTTCAAAGCTTTCAACATTTTCATTTCCCTCCCGCGATTGCGTGCATGATGCCGCTCTCGCTCATTGCCTCGCCGCTGAGCTCTGCGATTTTCTCCTTGTCCTTGAGCACGGCGATTTTCGTGCTGCAGCGGATGAGCTCTTCGAACTCCGAAGAGATGAAAATCACGCCGATTCCCTGCCTGCTCAGGTTCAGGATGAGCTCCATGACCTCCACCTTAGCTCCCACGTCTATGCCGCGGGTCGGTTCATCCAGGATGAGTATGAACGGGTTGGTGGCCAACCAGCGCGCCAGCATCAGTTTCTGCTGGTTGCCTCCGCTGAGCTGGCCGGCCTCGTTGTTGGCGCTGGGCGTCTTGATGTCCAGTGACTTGATCAGCTCTTCGGCGATCTCCAACTGTTTTTTCTTCGGAATGTACCGAAAGGTTCCCCTGGCGCCCTGCAGAGCCAGGATGATGTTTTCCCGGACGGTCAGCTCGGAGAAGATCCCCTCGTTTTTCCGGTCTTCCGAACAGAAACCCATTCCGGCCAGCATCGCGGCCCGCGGCGCGTTGATATCCTTTTTCTTCCCTCGGACGAAAATCTCTCCCCGGTTGGCCGCGTCGATTCCGAATATTAGGCGTGCCATCTCGGTTCTGCCGGAGCCCAGGAGTCCAGCCAATCCCAGCACCTCTCCTTCATTCAGATCGAGATCAAAGGGGGCGATCGAGCCGCGCAATCCGAGCCCCTTGACCTGCAGAAGGTTCTTGGCCTCCTGTTCCGCCCTTGCGCCTTCTTTTTTGCTCTCGCCGCCCGTAATGTCGTAGCTGAACTCGGACAATTCCTTTCCGAGCATTTTGGCGATCAGCTCCAGTTTCGGAAGGGCCTCGGTATGAAACTCCCCGACCAGTTCGCCGTTTCTCAAGATCGTGATCCGATCCGAGATCTGATAGGTCTGATCCAGAAAGTGGGTAATGAACAGGATTGCCAGCCCTTCGTCCCGCAGATTCCGGATGACTTTGAACAACTGATCTACTTCCGTTTCGTCCAGACTTGAGGTCGGTTCGTCTAGGACCAGTATTTTCGAGGAAACGTCCAGCACGCGTACGATAGCGACCATCTGCTGGACGGCAATCGAATAGGAGGAGAGCAACTGCGTCACGTCTATGCTGATATGCAACCTGGAAAGCGCTTCCTCCGCCCTGCGATTGAGTTCTTTCCAATCGATCCGTCCAAATCTCATCGGCTGTCTGCCGACAAATATGTTCTCCGCTACGGACAGGTTTGGACAGAGGTTGATTTCCTGATACACCGTGCTGATTCCCAGCCTCTGAGCGGCCAGTGGCGAATCCGGTCTAATCGATTTGCCTTCTAAGAGCATTTCACCGGAATCATGTCTGTGAACGCCCGTGAGGACCTTGACCAGGGTCGATTTCCCTGCACCGTTCTGGCCCATGATGGTGTGCACTTCGCCCTTGAATAGCCGGAAATCGACGTTGGACAGCGCTTTCACGCCTGGGAAATACTTGTTGATCTTCTTTATCTCGAGGATGGGGGTGCTCTCTGACATGAGCTAACCTCCGTTTGTTATGATCTCAATAAATCCGCGATGGGTGAATGCGAGGCCGCGCGCGGCCTCGCATTATTTCAGAAATTTTTAATACTGGCGGGTCGGCAGGGCCGCAGCCGCGGTTGTCTGGTCGAAAATACCCTCGATCGTCCAGATCCGGGCGGGGAGTTTCTTCCCGTCCCTCAGATCCCGGACCGCCTGCACCGCCTGAGGTCCCAACAGAGGGCTGCATTCCACGGAGCAGTTCATCTCACCGGCAACCATGGCTTCGAAGGCGCCTTTTACCGCGTCTACACCCACGATGATGATATCTTTGCCGGGCTTCAAGCCCGCTTCTTTGATAGCCTGGATGGCCCCAAGCGCCATCTGGTCATTGTGGGCATACAATACGTCAATGTTTCTGTCCGCTTTCAGAAAAGCCTCCATGACCATCTTACCTTCGGAGCTTGTGAAGTTGCCTGTCTGAGAGCGACTGATCTTCCAGTTGGAATGTTTTTTCATGACGTTTCGAAAGCCATTGTATCTGTCGATGGCGGGAGCCGAGCCGGTGGTCCCCTGAAGCTCGACGATATTGATCGTCTTTCTGCCGTCGTCGATGCCCTTTTTCTTCAGATACTCGGCAAGCCATTCGGCGGCTTTCTCCCCTTCCCTGACGAAGTCGGAGCCCATAATCGTCAGTCTGAGGCCGCGGTCTTCCTTCGCGACGTCCCGGTCAATCATGACGACCGGAATCCCGGCTCTCTTCGCTTCCTGAAGAACAGGACCGTAGCCGGTCTCCACGAGCGCCGTGAACAGGATGCAGTCGACCCTCCGTGCGATGAAAGATCGTAGAGCTTTGATCTGGTTCTCCTGCTTCTGCTGCGCATCGGAATAGATAAGGTTGAAGCTCGGATCCTCGAGAAATGCGTTTTGAACCGAGATGGTGTTGGCGGTTCTCCATTCACTTTCCGAGCCGATCTGTGAGAAACCGACGACCCAGGTTTTGGGCGCCGCGAAGGCAGCCACCGAAAACACCAGCATCGCCACCGTACATAATGCGAGGATTCTTCCCCGTCTTTTCATAGTTTCCTCCTAATCCCTAAGTCATACATGCCTTCTTGAGGCGATTCTTCTTTTGCCCGCCGGTGGATGAATCGGCAGGTAAAAGCCAAAGCGATCTTTCACGATGCCCGTATCCGGGCTACGGGCTGCCCTGTTTCATTAGTACACCTTTCCCCTTCCCTCCTTCAGTCCTAGCCTATCTCGGCCACGGGACATTCAAGTATTTGTACAGCTTCTTGTTGGTAAGCACCTGTTCCACATCGAACTTCAGCGGCCCGATCACCGTGGTGACCTCCCCGCTTGCGTTCATCAGGGTGATCGTGTTGTTGATGGCGATGATGGTGACCTTTCCGGTCCTGTCCAACACGTCGCCGTACTTGATGTCCTTGGTGTCCCCATCACGGGTCATGTATATCTGTCGACCCAGATATTCTATGACCACGAGCTTGTTCCTGTACTTCGGATCAGGGTTGCCGTTGCTTGGATTGGGAAAACTGACCGATCTCGGGGTTCCCTTCAGCAGATCCGCCACTTTTATCAGTACGACCCTCGATTCCTTTCCCGTGATTTCATAAACGGCTTTGGGATTGTCCGAGGGCGCTACCTCTATCCAATCCCGATCCACGTTTACTTGTATTTCCGCATCCGCCGGGATCGTATCACCCACCTGTACGACGACCCAATCGCCCCGTCCGACTCTGTAACTGACCGAGCCGGCGGCAGTTTCCGAATAGATGCCTACGCACTTCACAGTATCTTTCTCCTGGGAAAAACCTCCCGTCAAACCCAACAAGAGCATGGAAAAGACCATCAGTACCGTCAGGAACCGTTTCATAACTTCCCTCCTCCACCTGGATCGAAATCAATCCCCAGCCTATCATCCCTGATCTCTGATGTATTTAGACGGATCGGCTATTCTGTGTACTTTTCGCCACCGGATATACGGAGAGGCTGATAGGTAGAGAGAGGGGAAAGTGTTTTGATTAGTATTTGCGACCTGCCCGCGCCTTGCGGGCGACCTCCGCTGGAAAAACCTCCTCGGATGTAACGATGCGCACGGGCAGGGACTTGCCCGCAAAGTAGTCCTTCACCGCCTTCATGAGCAGCGGGCCCAGCAGGGGTGTACATTCCACCGAACAGTTGAGCTTGCCGGCGATCATCGCCTTGAATGCGTCGCTTATGGCGTCCACGGAGACGATGACCACGTCCTTACCCGGCCTCAAGCCTACCTCTTCCATGGCCTTGATGGCGCCGATGGCCATGTCGTCATTGTGGGCAAAAAGCACTTCGAATCTTTGCCCCTTCTCCGAAAGCTCTCTAAGGATCTCCCGCATGACCTCCTCGCCGGTGTGGCGGAAGAAGTCCCCGCTTTCCGAGTTGATGATCGTGTAGTTGGGATAGTCTTTCAACACCTCTTCGAAGCCGATCTTGCGGTCGATGGCGGGGGCCGAACCGATCGTTCCCCGCAGTTCTACGATGTTGACCTGCCTGTCGGTATTCATGTAGTTCACCAGCCACTGAGCGGAGCGGCGGCCCTCCTCCAGGAAGTCCGAGCCCATCAGGGTCACCCACAGTGACTCGTCCTTCTCGTCGACCGGACGGTCGATGATGAAAACCGGAATCCCCGCAGCCTTGGCCTCCCGCAGCACCTCTCCCCAGCCCGACTGTACGTTGGCTGAGAAAGCGATGATGTCGACCTTTTTAGCGATAAACTCGCGGATGGCCATGATCTGATTTTCCTGCCTCTGCTCTCCGTCACGAAAGATCAAATCAATGCCGGCCTCGTGTGCAGCGCTCTTGATCGATTCAGTATTGGCCAGGCGCCAGTCGCTCTCCTTTCCCACCTGGGCGAAGCCCAGCACGATCTTGTGGTCCGGGTTGGAGGCGGGCACTCGGGGTGTCGGGGAAAGAGCTCCCCTGGCGATGGTTTCTTTAGTGAGCAGCGTGGTGCGGAGGATCATCTTCTTGGGGATGCCCTCTACGTGATTGAGGATGTCCATCGCATAGATCACCGCTTCCCTGCCGCCGGTGGGACAGGTGAAGGTAGCGGAAAATTGTCCCCGGTTCACCATTTCCTGGCCCCCCTCCGGACCGGGAAGGCCGTCGATTCCCACGAACTTGATCCCTTTGATACCGAGCCTCTTCGCCGCCTTGTAGGCCCCGAAGGCCATGGCGTCGTTGTGGGCAAAAATAACATCAACCGAGGGGTGTGACTGCAGCCAGACGGTTAGCTCGTCCTCGGCCTTATCCCGCAGCCAGTCCGCGCTGATGGCGCCCACGATCCTGATGTTCGGTGAATGCGCGATCGCTTCACGGAAGCCGAGACTCCTGTCCGTCACCGGAGGGGAGCCGGCCCGACCCAGGATCTCCATCACTTCCCCCCCCTCCTCGCCCAGAAGCTCAGCCACGTATAGCCCGACCTGCTTGCCGATGAGCCGGTTGTCCGGCCCTATGAACAGGGTGTAGTCGTAGCCGATGACCGAGCGGTCCAGGAGTATCACGGGAATGCGGCGCTCGTTGTAGGCATCGGCGATGACCGGAGTGAGAGCTTGCGCATCGGTCGGTGATATGATGAGCAGGTCGATGCCCGAATCGAGGAGCTTTTGGACGTCCCGGACCTGCCGCTGCGCCGAGTCCGCGGCGTCGGTGAAAACCACGCGAAGGTTTTCATAGGTCGCAGCCTGCGCCTTGATCTCGGCGTTCATGTTGATGCGCCACGGTTCGGTCAGATTCGCCAGGGATACGCCGATGACGAATTCGAATGGCTGAGGGCCGAAGTTGTCCCTTTGACACGCCCCTGCGAGCATCGTCAGGATCACAGCCGCTGCTATCCGAAGGACGCGCCTGCACATTACGCTCCGCCCTTCCTGTATTCCACCGGGGGCCGGCCGAATACTTTCTTGAATGCCCGGCTGAAGTAATGCTGGCTTTGGTAACCAACCGCCTCCGCCACTTCATATATCTTCATCGCCGGGTCGTTCATGAGCTGGATGGCGTTGGTGATGCGAACGCGGGTGATGTACTCGATGAAAGAGAAGCCTGTTTCCTGCTTCAGCAGACGGCTCAAGTAGCCGGGACTGATCCCTACAGCAGAGGAAACCTCCTCCAGTGAAAGCTCGGCCTGCCCGTAGTTGGCGTCGATAAACTTCTGGGCCAGCACGACGAAGGTCCTGTAGCTGCTCTTTCGCGCCACCTTCGCGGTGAGAGATTCATAGGCATCTGGGATGCCCTCCGCACCCTCCGGGATCGGCTTCTGTGCCAGAATGAGGGTCTGGGAAAGGGAGTGGCTGGCCTCCGACTCAATCCTGGAAACCGCTTCAATCCAGTCGGGACCTCCGGCACAGGAGGCGATGGCCACGATATTGTCGTGCTCGTCCTGAAAAACCGAAAGCGGCAGGAAGCGCTGGAATGCCTCTTCCACGACCATACGCACTGCGAACAGCAGCAATCGTCTCTGCTTCTCTTTGGATGGATCGATGGCCAGGAAGTTCTCGACCACGTGAATGACGGCCATCGAGAATATCGCGGGCAGTTCGATATCCAGAAAGGCGGTGCGCTCTTCGATCTCCGAGCGCGAGAGATGACCCTTGACCCAGTCGCGGAGGAACTGTTCGCGAAGAAGGGGCAGGTTGCGCTCCAGTTGCTCGTGGGCCCATTCGATGTACTTGTTCTGTTTTCGGGTACCGGCCAGCTCCGCCTCCGCTCTTTCGAGCACGGAGGCGAGCATTTCGGTGGGCACCGGTTTCAGCAGGTACTCGAAAACCTTGAGCTGCAATGCGCGCTTGGCGTACTCGAACTCGTCGTGTCCGGACACCACGATTATCACGCAATCGCTATGCACCTGGTTGATCCGCTCGATCAGCTCCAGGCCGTTCAGAAAGGGCATGCGGATGTCGATCATCAGGATGTCGGGCTTTTCGCTTTCCACCAGCGCAAGGGCGGTCTCACCGTCCTCGGCTTCGGCGACCACTTTCATGTCCGGGCGCAACCGCTCAACTGAGGCGCGCAGACCCCTGCGGATTTTTGGCTCGTCGTCCGCGATTAGTACCTTCCACATAGATGTCAGTCCTCTGCGGTAACCAGGGGATGGACCATCTCCACCGTGGTCCCCCGGCCGGGCGTGCTCTCGAAGCGCAGGCCGTACTTCTTCCCGAAGGAAAGCTGTATTCTCTCGTTCACGTTGCAGATCCCGTATCCGTCACCTTCGCGGCCCTGCGAGGTCGTGTGGGAGAGCTGTGCGCGGATGGAGTCGAGCTTAGCCTCCGACATGCCCACCCCGTCGTCGCGGACGCGGAACACGAGGGTTGCCTCCCGCCTGAGAGCCTCCACACCGATGCTCCCGTGGCCGCGGCGTTCCTTGATCCCATGGTAGATCGCGTTCTCAACCAGCGGCTGTAGGGTGAGCTTCAACACCATCAAGGGGAGAGCCTCCTCGTCCACAGAGAACGAGAAATCGAACTTGTCCTCATACCGTGCCTTCTGGATGATCAGATAACTCTTCACATGCTCCAGCTCGTCGCTCACCCGGATCATCTCCTCACCCTTTGACAGGCCGATGCGGAAGAGGCTGGTGAGCGCTCCCACGACCTGCACAATGTCGTCGGCCCCGTGGTCTTGGGCCATCCACTGGATGGTGTCCAGAGTGTTGTAGAGGAAGTGGGGCTTGATCTGTTCATGCAACGTCTTCAGCTCCGCCTCCCGCTTGCTCTGCTGTTCATGGTACACCATGTCGATGAGCTGCTGGATTTTCTCGATCATGGTATTGAAACTCTTCCCTAGATAGCCTATCTCGTCTTCCTGGCGTCCTTCGAAGCGCACGGCCAGGTTTCCCTCTTCGGCTTCTTTCATCAGGGTGCGAAGCTTGATGACGGGCCGGGCGATCGATCCGGTGAAGAAGATCGAGGCGATAAAAGCGAAGAAAACCGTTACCCCTGCGATGATGAGCGCATACAAGCGGATGGAGCTTACCTGGCGCATGATCTCGTTCAGCGGGAAAACTCCGACGGTCTTCCAGCCGGTAACGGCGGAGTGTTGGGCGATGATCTGGTAGTCGGCTCCCTTGATCTCCCGCACGATCGAGAGGCCCGGCTCCGCGGGCTGTTCAGGTAGAACGCCTCTCTGCGAATCCGCAAACCACTCCGTTCGCACGCGGTACACGATCGGGTTCACCGGTGCGTACACGATATCGCCCTGCGCGTCCTCGATAAAGAGAATACCTCCCTGACCGAGGGTCATGTCCACGAAGATACCCTTGACCACCTCGAGCTTCATGTCTATGAGCACCACTCCCCGGAAGCTTCCCGTGAGGGGGTCCACTACCGCCTTGACGATAGATACCACGTCGTCGGCGCTGTAGTCCATCCTGAGGTTTCTGCCAATGGGGCGAGGGTGGAGCTGAACCGCACGGGGGCTTTGGATCGCACTGAGATACCACGGCTCCTGCCGAAGGGGATCACGGGTTACAGGTTGGATCTCATTGCTCAAGGTTCCATCATGCTCGTTCACCAGGAGCACACCGGCAATTTCGGGGTACACACCCGAGACTGTGTGCAGGAGCCGCCGGACTCCGGCCGCTTGCGTCTCAGTAAAAGGGGAACTGGCGCCTTCTATCCCGAAGAACGATTGGATGTTGGAATCATCAGCCAGCATGGAGACCACGCCTTCCAGTTCCTGGACGTAGAACTCGATGTTCCGTGTGACCTGGCGGATGAGCATCCTAACGTGTTTGGTGGTTTCCTTTTCTATGGTATTGACCGATATGAGAGGGCTGAGGATCCCAAGGGTGAGAAGAGGCAACAGGATTACGGCTACGAAGTAGAAGAGTAGCTTGAACCTGATGCTGTGATATTTCAACGCTGGTTCCCCTGATCCCCAAAGCCCGAGTTGAATAGCCTCGCTACTCGAGCCAGTAACTATGGTACAGACAGTTCGCCGTTTCTGCAAGAAGGAACGATAACGGTATCTGGACCGTGGCTCCCGGTCAGTTCAGCCTCTTGTGAAATCCCAGGGAAGCAGCCACGATCAACAGAAAACCAAGGATCCCCATAGCGGTTGCTTCCTGCCACAGATAACGGAAGGGCGTGGCCTTCAGATAGATTTCCCTGAGGACATTTATAAAATAACGGAGGGGATTGATGTAGGTCAGGTATTGAACTAACCGGGGCATGTTCTTGATAGGCACAAAGAACCCGGACAACAGCAGCGCAAAAATCATGGTAAACCAAGCCACAAACATGGCCTGCTGTTGGGTGTTGGTTATGGTGGAAACAAAGATGCCCAGACCCAGAGTGGACATGAGGAACAGGAGAACCATACCGTACAACAAGGGGATACTGCCGTTGATGGGAATGCCGAAAACCAACCGAGCCGCGATTATGCCCACAGTGAACTGAACAATGCCGAGGATCGTGAAGGGGATGATTTTCCCGATAATCAACTGGATCCCCCCCAGAGGGGTGACCATAAGCTGTTCCAGTGTTCCCAGCTCTTTTTCCCGGACAATATTGATGGCCGTCAACATGGTTGTAATCATCAGAAGCAGAAGACCGATGAGTCCCGGCACGAAATTCAGTTTACTGTCCAGTTCCGGATTGTAATAAAGCCTGGGGATCACCTCCACCATATCGGACCGTCCCGCGGCGGAAGGATTGCGTATCCGGCGGCTCGCCGCCCATTGTTGCTGAATCCGTAAGACCATGGAAGTGATATGACCCAGCGTGATCCCCGCGGAATTACCGTCCACACCGTCAATAAGTACTTGAAGGGACGGATTGGTCCCCCGCTTGATGTCTTCCTCGAAATCCCGGGGAATCACAAGGACCGCCTTGGCCCGTCCGTCATCCAACGCCCTAACAGCGTGCCGGGAAGAATCCGCAAAACCCCGGAAATCAAACAGGTCAACCGCCCGGAGAGAGCGGACAATCTCCCGGCTGGAGGGAGTCATATCCTGATCCACCACTACCAGGGGTATATGCTTAACTTCGTTGGTAATCGCCGATCCCATAATGAGCAGCTGCATAAACGGCGCCACGAAGATCAGAGCCAGATAGGCCCTGGTCCGGCGGATCTGCCGGAATTCCTTTATCACCAGCGAACGGATTTTGCCCATTACAACTCTTCTCCGCATTCTCTCTTCGTGTCTCCGGTAACAGGCACCGGAAGATTCTACTCCAGACGGATCCGGAACGTCCGGATGCTCAGAACAAGAAGCAACACGTCTATCCCGAGGAGTATGCCGGCGGGACGGTAGAGGTTGCTAAGATCATTCCCTTTCAGAACGATTCCTCGGATAATCTCCAGGAAATAGGTAGCCGGCACAATACGGCTGAACCATTGCAAGACCTTCGGCATACTGGTGATGGGGAAAATAAAACCACTCATCAGCATGGAAGGTAGGACTGTCAGGGTAATGGCCACCAGCATGGCCACCGACTGCGTCTTTGCCATGGTGGAAACCAGCATTCCCAGACTCAGTCCGGTCACCACGTAGACCAGCATCATCAGCATCACCAGCAGGAGAGAACCCTGGATAGGCACTTGAAACAAAAGACTACCAACCACCAGGATGATCAGCCCGTCCAGAAAACCGAGTACCGTATAGGGAAGAACCTTTCCGATGATGATCTGCGGCGGCTTAACGGGACTGACGAGCAGCTGTTCCATGGTGCCGGTCTCCTTTTCCCGAACAATTGCGATGCTTGTCAGAAGCGTACTGATTAGGAGAAGGATCAGGGCGATGAGTCCGGGAACAAAAAAAGGCGCGGAACGCATATCCGGATTGTATAAAACCCGGGGCTCCAGGGAGAACAAACTTGCGGATCCAATCCGGGATTCTCCGACAGCCTGGGTCACGTAATTCTCTATGAATTTCGCCGCATTGGGGTCACTGGCATCCACCGCCAGCTGAACCCGGGAAACCTGACCGGCATTTCGGGTTTCCGCAAAATCCGCAGGAACAACCAGAACACACTGGGCCTCACGGCTCTGAAACAGGCTGTTGATATTGTCCACTCCTCCGGTAGCCACGCGAACCGAAAAGAAATCCGTCGCGGTGAGGTGGCGTATAAGCTCCCGGCTCTGGGGACTGTCGGACTGATCCGCGACGATCATGTCAATCTGTTTCATATCCAGGGTAATGGCGTAACCGTATAGCAGAAGCATCAGCACGGGCATGGTCAGCACCATGAACAGACTCTGCCGGTCACGGAGGATATGGATCACTTCCTTGCGGAAAAGAGAAAAGAGAGGACTCTTCATGCCTCCTCCCTTCGTACAGAAGCCAGAAACACCTCCTGCATGGTCTGCACCCTGTACTTGTCCTTCAGGCTGTGAGGATTGTCCATCTCGATAATTCTGCCGCGTTTCATAATGGACAGGCGATGACAGTATTCCGCTTCATCCATGTAATGGGTTGTCACGAATACGGTCTTTCCCATATCGGAAAGGGTGTATATCAACTTCCAGAAATTACGGCGGGAGACGGGATCCACTCCGCTGGTGGGCTCATCCAGAAAAACTATCCGAGGATCGTGAAGCAGGGAGGCGCACAAAGCCAGCCGCTGTTTCCACCCAATGGGAAGAGAAGATGTGAGTCTGTACTGCAGCTCTTCCAATCCGATTATCGCGAACAGCTCTTTGGTACGTTCCTCAACCCGACGGTGGGACAATCCGTAAATACCGCCGTAGAATCCGACGTTCTCCCGGACCGTCAGATCGTCGTAGAGGCTGAACTTCTGGCTCATGTACCCGATCCTGAGCTTGATCTTCTCGTATTCCCGAGTGATATCGTAGCCCGCCACAGTACCCGATCCTGCGCTGGGAGCCAGAAGACCGCAAAGCATTCTGATCGTCGTAGTCTTTCCCGCGCCGTTGGCACCCAGGAAACCGAAGATTTCCCCCTGCTGTACCGAAAAACTCACATGATCCACAGCGGTAAATCGGCCGAACCGTCTGGTCAGCCCGGACACTTCTACCGCCAGGTCATTTTCACTGTCGCTCATGACTGTCATCCTTCATCAGTCTGAGGAAAAGATCTTCTATACCGCTTTCGATGAGGTTGATACTTTCGAAACGCACCTGCTGGTTCTCCAACAGCTCACGGATACCATCCACCGAAGTCCCCTCCCGGAGAGTAAAGTGCACCCCGTCACCGAAGAGATTGCATTCTTCACAGAACCCACCGGCAGACAGGACATCATGGGCTCTATTGGGTTGAACGGTCCGGAGGCCGTAAAGTTTGTCCGGATATCTTTCTTTCAGGACAGAGGGTCTGTCAACCGCCAAGATCCGGCCGTCGAACATCAACCCCACTCTGTCGCATAGATACGCTTCATCCATATAGGCGGTGCTCACCAGAATGGTGGTTCCCCCTTCTTTCAGTAGGGTCAAGATCTGCCAGAATTCATTCCGAGAGACCGGATCAACACCCAAGGTGGGCTCATCCAGGACAATCACTTCCGGGGAATGGACCAGCATGCAGGATAAAGCCAACTTTTGCTTCATCCCCCCGGAAAGCGCAGCCGCCCGACGGTCGGCGAAGGATTCAAGTCCAGAAAACTCATAGAGCTCCCTGATACGCTCCTGGGATGCGGCGGCACTCACTCCGAACAGCTCGGAAAAAAAATGAAGGTTCTCCCTGACTGTCAAGTCCTGATACAGACTGAAGCGCTGGGGCATATATCCCACATTCCGGCGTACGAAATCGGGATGTTCTCCCACGGACCGCCCCTTGAAGTACAACGCACCTCTGTCTATCCGCAGCAGGGACACCAGGGACCTCATCAGGCTGGTCTTTCCCCCGCCGTCCGGGCCGATCAGTCCGAATATCTCCCCCCGGAACACGGAGAAGGACACGTCACGGACCGCCTGAACGTGACCATAACTCTTGCAGAAATGCCGCGCTTCCAGCACGACTTCCGAAGTTTCCCGAGACTGATTTTCATTCATATGCTCAAAGGATGACATCCACGGGCATTCCGATCTTCAATTCTCCCGAAGGATTGACCACCCGTATTTTCACCTCGTATACCAGCGTATCCCGGGTCTCCCGAGTAAGAATGGTCTTGGGGGTAAACTCTCCTTCGGAGGCAATCCAGACCACCGTCCCTGTATAGCCGTCCTCCGCGCCGCTGACAATCACCCGCACGTCTTGACCGATCTTGACGTCGGGGAGTTCCCTCAGTGGCAGGTAGATATACAGATCCATGAAAGTCAGATCCGCCAACTCGAATATGGGTGTTCCCGTACTGACCAGCTCCCCTTCCCGATGAAAACGATTGAGAATAATCCCATCCACGGGAGATAGGATGGTAGCGTTCCTGATAGCCAGATCGGAGAGCTCCAGACCGGCCTGCAGTTCCTCCTGCTGGGCAAGCAACAGTTTGTAATTGGATCTGAGGATCTCAAGACTAGTCTGATCGACCTGTACCTTGGTAGCCAGTTCATCCCGGCTCTGCTGGGTGGCTCCGCCTTGAGACAGAAGCTTTTCGGTCTTCTCCAGTGTTTCCTTGTTGTATTTCAGCTGCACTTCCGCCTGCTCGATCTGCAGCAGGGCCGATTCTTTCCGGAGTTCCAGCTCCCCAATCCGGGCAACCTGCTGCCGCCGCTGGATTTCCAGGGATTCCGTATCGATCTGTCCCAGACCCTGTCCTTTCTTGACCTGCTCACCTTCCCGTCCGGAAAGATGGAGCAGCTGCCCTGAAGCGTTGGCGGAAACCACAACAGTCTCAGCTTCCAGCTGGCCTATGTATGTTGCCGCTTCATTTCCTCCGGAACAAGCGGAAAGAGAAAGTAAGAAAGGAAAGAAGAAAACGGACGATATCAGTATCTTTTTCATCGTGATACACTCCAGTTTTCAGGTAATAATCCGCTGGCTGCTTCCAGCTGATTGCGCTTCAGAAGAATGAGCAGGATTTGGGTTCTATAGCCGAGTTCCGCCTGGGTAAGGGCAAGGGTGGCATCGGTAAAATCAGTGACCGTGGCCATCCCCTGTTTGTACTGCTGTTCGGTGATGTCGGCTTTTTCGGCGGTCAAGGCCAAAGCCTGTTGGAGAATTTCGAGCTTCTGGATCATGGATTCTAGTTCTCTTAGATCCTGTTGATACCGGAGAGATGTCTGACTGGTCAGTTCGGACCGGGTAGAGCCCAGCGCGTCTTTTCTGGCTTCCGCCGCTGAACCCCGGGCCTGCGCTGCCCCCCAGTCGGTGGACCAGCTGACACTGATGCCCGCTGTGGCGTAGAGCATCCATTGATTTTCCACGGCATTTGCTCCGGGAATACCATAGTGCAGCTGCGAGTTGAGCGTTACCTTCGGGTAGACGGCGGATCGTTCCAGAACATACTGAGCCTGAGCCACGTCTTCCTGAAGTGACAGGGCCTGAAGTTGCGGAATGGCGGACAAGTCCAGCGACGGTATCTCTTTGAGGGTGAACTGTTTCGGAGAGCTGACAACCCGGATATCCCGCCCGGTTTTTTCCCTGAGTCCCAGAAGTGCCCTATCCAGATCCGCTTCCGCGCCGACGATATTCTGCTCATAATCCAGAAGGTTTAGCCGCAGGGTGAGCAGATCGGAAACGGTGGTCATGCCCTGCTCATACAGCCTTTCCAGCCGGTCGATCTGGAGAGAGATTCGGTCCCTTCCTGAGCTCAGAGTTTCCACCTGCAGTCGGGCGCTCTGAACCCGGCGGTAGAGGACCAGCGTATCCAGTGCGGTCTGGATTTCCGCGGATTGCCGGCGGTTCTGTTCCAGTTTCACATCTATCTCTCGGATTCTGAGATTCCCCGAGCGGGAAAAACCACTGAAAAGAGCCCACTGGAAATCTCCGTGCAGATCGATATTGTGAGGCTGGACCAGAGTGATCGTGGTGCTACTAGTAGCGGGAAGAGAGATTTCCGACTCAGCGCTGTTGTAGCGATAGGAGGAACCGGCGCCTACCACGGGCAGGTAACTTCGGCGGGTGGAAAGGAGCTCGTTTTCGGCGGCGCTTATCATGCTTCGTGCTGATGCCAGCGTGCAGCTGTTCTTCAGGGCCAGATCAATGGCTTCTTCGGGCGTCTCCCCGAGGACAGTAGATGCCGGGTAACAGATAGCCATAAGAATCAACAGCAGGGAGAATATCTCTTTCATACCTCTCATTCCTCTGCCCCCCGCTTGCGGATGCCGTAATAGAGAACTGAGAAGATCTCTTTCTTCCTCTTCTGTAAAAACCCGTCACGATCGAATCCTTCCATGAAACCTGCCAGGGATCCTATTTCCATGATAATGGGCTCAGCCAGGGCAAAATACAGACAGGATCCGATCAGGGTCAGTATGAACTGCCCGGGATCGACGGATCGGATGACCCCTTCCTCGATACCCTTCCGTACCTTTTCCAGCATCACGGCGGTTAACGGTTGCTTCTGCTCGTTGAGCACTTCCCGCAGCATGACACGAGCGGTCTTCCCTCCCAGGGATAATTCCTGCATGAGAAACATGGGAAGTCGCGGATTCCGGCCGGATTCTTCAACGATGGTGTCAATCGCGGCTCTCAGGAATTCCTCGAAAGAGCCTGATTCCACGATATTGCCCAGAACTATACCAAAGAAATACTTCATGACCCGATAGAGGATTCTCTGATAAAGATTTTTCTTGGATCTGAAGTAGTAGTGCAGCAGGGTTTTGTTGATTCCCGCCCGGTCCGCGATAGCCTGCATCCGGGCTCCGGTCCACCCGTGGGCAATGAATTCGTCCATGGCGGCTTCCAGAATAATCTGTTCTTTCAATCCCTCCTCGGATTCGGAAGAATGAAACATGGGCGGCTCCTTTATGATACGGTTTTACCTGTTAGTTTAATTATTTAGTTAAACCTTTTTGAATAATCATAAGGTCAAAACGGATGGTCGTCAATCGATTTGGCGAAAATGGTTGACAAATAACAGCGGGCATATAATCCTAGTGCATCGGTTATACTGCAAGTCCGGACCTTTCTCGATTCATAATCAGCATCCTTGCAGCATACTCACTAATCAGCTGAATCGAATCAAGACCGGAAGGAGATCGAAAATGGCAAAAGAGAAAAAGAAGCTGACGAACAACGTTGGAGCGCCTGTGCCGGACAACCAGAACGTAATGACTGCAGGTCCGCGCGGTCCTATGATGCTCCAGGACACCTGGTATTTGGAAAAGCTCGCTCACTTCGACCGGGAGGTGATTCCCGAGCGTCGTATGCATGCCAAGGGTTCAGGCGCCTACGGTACATTTACAGTGACCCACGACATAACAAAGTACACTAAGGCGAAGATCTTTTCCAAAGTCGGCAAGAAGACAGACCTATTCGTTCGTTTCTCCACCGTGGCTGGTGAGAGGGGGGCGGCCGATGCGGAACGCGATATCCGAGGTTTTGCGATGAAATTCTACACGGAGGAAGGCAACTGGGACCTGGTTGGCAATAACACTCCGGTGTTCTTCTTGAGAGATCCCCTCAAGTTTCCCGATCTCAACCATGTTGTCAAGCGTGATCCTAAAACCAACCTGCGAAGTGCCCGCAACAACTGGGACTTCTGGACATCGCTGCCCGAAGCGCTGCACCAGGTGACGATTACCATGAGTGACCGGGGTATACCGTATTCTTACCGTCATATGAACGGCTACGGCAGCCATACCTATAGTCTGATTAACGCAAAAAACGAGCGGTTCTGGGTCAAGTTCCACTTGAAGACTCAGCAAGGCATTAAAAACCTCACAGACGAGGAAGCCGAAGCTATTATTGGCAAGGATCGTGAGAGCCACCAACGGGATCTGTTCGAGAGTATCGAGAAGGGCGACTTTCCCAAGTGGAACATGAAAATCCAGGTGGTTCCAGAGAAGGATGCCGCCAACTTCCCTTTCAATCCCTTCGACCTGACCAAGGTATGGCCGCACAAGGACTACCCGCTCGTCGATGTGGGAGTACTCGAGCTGAACCGGAATCCAGAAAACTACTTCGCCGAGGTCGAGCAGTCGGCCTTTAATCCCGCCAACATCGTGCCCGGTATAGGGTTCTCTCCGGATAAGATGCTGCAGGGCAGGCTTTTCTCCTACGGCGACGCTCAGCGCTATCGCTTGGGAGTAAACCACCACCTCATCCCGGTAAACCGCGCTCGCTGTCCGGTTCACGGCTATCATCGCGACGGCGCCATGCGCGTAGATGACAACTACGGCGGCACACTCGGCTACCAGCCCAACAGCTACGGAGAGTGGCAGGAGCAGCCTGAGTTCCGCGAGCCGCCCCTCGACCTCAAAGGTGCGGCCGACCATTGGAACCACCGCGAGGAGGACGACGACTACTATTCCCAGCCAGGTGCTCTGTTCCGGATGATGAGCTCCGCACAACAGAAGTTACTGTTCGAGAACACGGCTCGAGCCATGGGCGACGCGCCCAAGGAGATCAAGATCCGCCACATCCGCAACTGCACGAAGGCCGACCCGGCCTACGGCAAGGGTGTTGCTAGCGCGTTGGGGATCTCGATGAGCGATATCAAGTAAAAGGTTAGATTCACCCATCCCGCAAAAGCGCCGACATCACCTGCACAATCGGTAGGACCGGTGATTGTTCACAAAGATATTGATGTTACCCACCCAATGCGGGCTGCTGGGTTTGAAATAATCGAGAATACTGGGGGATGATCTTTTCAACTTTAC
>Ga0315553_10001134_pt1 | contig 22539 bp, 27 predicted proteins | sample SalMarSW160140MG_FD_203099 | JGI IMG/M metagenome (GOLD analysis project Ga0315553, IMG submission 203099) | Salt marsh sediment microbial communities from the Plum Island Ecosystem LTER, Massachusetts, United States - Salt Marsh Sediment SW1601-40 ... | reverse complement strand
TCTCTATTAAATGTATCTATTTCTGTAAAAACTACGTTATCTCCGAATTCTAAGGCTGCTCTTTTGGCTCTTTCAAATACGATGTTCTGGGAAGGACACCATCCGTTTAAGAAGGCTGTTACTGATACTTTTCCAGGAATTTTCTTGGGTTTTTTTTTCTGTTTTATCCACTTAGGCGCGATAGCATCTTCAGAAAAAGGTTTCCACAGTAAAACTGCCATACCCTTTTTATCCACTTTTTCATATCCTTGTTTTTTGAACCAAGAAGCTTTCATCCAAAAAGGTATAGAGACACCCCATGCTACTATTCCTTTAGCTCCTCTAAGAAAAACATCTTCTTCAGCAGCTTTTATCAATTTTTTACCTATTCCTTTTTTCTGAAAGTTTCCAACGCCTTCATCGTAACCGTGCACCCATATACAATTTATATAGTATAAATCTTCTCCTTCTGCAAAAGAATACTCGATAGGAATGTATTGTATCATTCCTACTACCTCTTCTTTTTTATTTAAGGCCAATTTCACTCCAAGACCTTTATTTTTCATCTTATTGTACCAACTCTCTTTATGGTCACCAGCTTCTTTCATTTCGTCGCTCCAATCTTCTAAACACATAAAATAAAGATCGTTGTATTTTTCTTCTAAATCTATAATCTGCAATTTTTCCTTACCATTTAAATTTCAAATAGAATAACTAATGAATAAATAGGTAATTAATAATAAAAAGACAATAGATCTCGAATTAAATATTACATCCAAGAGGCTACTTTGGGAATTTGTGCTAATATATCTACAAGTTCGTCGTATTCGATACATTTAATTCTAGGATCAACCGTATTTGGTTCAATTCCTCGCGCTAATAGATCAGGTAACAGTGCAAATACCGATATTGAGAGATTTAACAATTTATCTAATAAGTATGGTATTGTACCATTTTGTGATGTTCCGATTACCCCATCGTGAATTAGAACGATTGCAATACTAACATTGTTTTCAATCTGTTCACTTAGAATACCTAACAAGTTATCTAGATACATCTGTTTTCTAGTGCTGAATCCGTATAGATATACAATATCTTTCTCATTTTCCATAATTATCACCTCAATACATTAATACCTATACATTAGATCTGCTTCTAAGATAAATTTTGAAATTTCTCGCATACTTGCCACTTTTACATTGTCAATTTCTATTAAATCAGAATGGCTAATGCCCGCAATTTCTAAAGCAGAGTTTAGAGCGTAAACTTTTAAATCAGAAAGTTCTAGTAATCTAAAAATATTTGAAGAGGCGTCCCTATTGACCTTTTCTGGATTAAAATTCTTGGATAAAAAGTAGACTGAATCACCCATAAAGATTACCTTGCACTCATCAAGATCTCCTACTGCCATAATCCCCGCACCCATGCGGATCGCTTCTACAGCAGAATTCTTACCAATGGGAGAATCCTCGCATAAAATTACTACTGATTTAACCATCATTTCATCCTCCTGGACCAAAAACTATTACTCTATCTGATTCTGCCATCCATTCTGATAATCCACCTAAACCTACTTGAGCAGTTCTTTTGATTAACTCGTTAGGTTTTAAACCTGTAAAATTCATCCATGTGCTACAAGCAGATAGATTAATATCATTCTCGTTGACAAAATTTTCGAGCCGCTTAGGTAAATCTCTCATTGATGAACTAATATTAATTTCCCGCTTTGCACTATACACACCACTTCCATAAAAAAAAATACCCAATACTGTATGACCCTTCTTTAGGATTGCTTGTCCTAAGTTAAGCATCGTGTCTAGTGCTTCGAATTTATAAGGCTCAGCACATACGACAAATGTAAAAACAACCATATTTACAACATAAAAGTTATATTAGTCTATTTATGAAATTGTGTAAATTATTTATTTTCTATCAATTCAATTTATAACTTAGAATCTCTAATTGTATCGAAAAATAATTCTCTTAAGATAGATTAATCAGAAAAACATAAAAATATTCAAATATCTTATTTGAATATCAGAATTACCAACTGAAAAACTATAGTGAGTTTTTAATAATCATTTTATTCTTCTGGTTTTTTAGTCAATATATTTCGAAAATAGGTTTGTACACATAGAAGTGAATTAAATGAATGATGCAATTGAAAAAGCAAAAAAAATAGCAGAAAAGTTGCTGAATAGAGTTTCTGATATAGATTTGATCTTACTCTATGGAGGATTAGCTTTAGGAAGAGAGCATCTTCACTCTGATTATGATATGATCGCTATAATTGATAATAAAGAAGTGAAATGGGAGTTTGTCTTAGATAAGCAACCAATCTGTTTATGGTCTATGACTTGGAAGGATATTGAGGAAGTAACCACAGGAAAAGATGGAAAACATTGGAGTATAGGAGTAGGTTCTTTAGCTAAAGCTGTGATAGTATACTATAGGGATGAGATTAATTTAAATAAATTTAACAATCTGAAGGAGAGAGTATCTGAAGGTGGAACAAACGCACTCAAACAAGCTATAGCTAATTTTGACTCTTTTTATGGGCAACTTTGGAGATTAGAAAAGTATATAGAAGAAAGTAGTGTATTAGAATTGACATTCCTTAAATGGCAAATTATCATAGATTTAAACTGCACCCTTTCAGCTCTTAATAAGAATTATTTTCTGAATAATTGGGGAAAACAGTTTCAGGAAATCATTAATTTTGATATTTTACCTGTTGAGTATGTTTCTAGAGCCAAAAAATTCTTAAAATCTGAACCTAAAAAGGCGCTTAAAATCGCTTCAGAGCTAGTTGAAGATGTTAGAACTCTATTGAAAGAAAGGTTAAGATCAGGAAAGAAAGAAGTAAATACTCATAAAATTGCATCTGGATGGTCAGGAGTGATAGAATATCTCAATAAGAGTAAATCGGCTGAAGAAAAAAACAATTTATTTGCAGGTTTGTATGCTGCGTGTGATAATGCTGAATATTACCTTTGGGCTTTTCAATTACTACAAAATGAAACATGGAAAAGAAATAGTTTTTACTCTGTACAAGAAGGTCTTTCCAGATTACCAGAAGAAATCGCATTTCATATTACACATTTATTGCAATCTCAAGATCTAACAGAACTTAAGCACTCTACAGTGCAATTAGCTAACCATTTGGAAGAGGAATTATTATCCCGAGGTGCAACATTACCAATTGCAAAATCACTCGATGATAGTGAGAAATTTATACGAGTAAAAACTCTCTGAAGATTCCTTAATCGCCTTTTGTGACAATTAAATTTACGGGATTTAAAGGACTGCGTGGCTTAGGAGCAAAAATTAGTAATTTTAAATAACTAGTATTTGTTAAAGCTTGTATTAAGAATATTAAAAAAAAATATTAATTCGGTTAGTCGTAGAACTGAAAAAAAAAGAAAAGTTTAATCTCTTAAGTTAGTATGATTTTCACCAATCAATCGGTCTTTGAAAATCAATAGTAGTGCTAACAAAGCAGCGGCAAGCAACGCGCCCATCAGATAATCAAGCGTATTCGTTCGAATAATCTGTGTTGGAATATCGATCGTTACAATGGTTAAAGCGGCAACTAATGCAAGCCACCATCCATTCTCCTTACGCTCTGCCATCAGAGGAATAGAACCAAAAAGCATAAGAACGGCAATCCAGTTGACCTCACCAGATAGAGTTAAGATCCACCATTCCAATCCATCAAATAGAGGCGCTGCTGCTCGTGTGAGCAACATTCTTTGTGCTGCAATACCTATAACGAATGCGTGTGTAGTTAGCATCCCTATAAATGTGTAAGTAATGATGTTCACTATTTTTTCACCAAAACTATCGTATTTATGTAATACAAATACACTCCAGAATCCCAGCAATCCAACGAATGAGATTATCATAGGAATTGGGAAACCTCCCACGAAACTTATATAAGGGAGAAACATAAACATTCCACTAACAGATGGAACTGCATAAGCAGTTAATTCCACCTTCATAGTCCATTCCTTACCTTTATAGATTGATGGAATAATAGCTAATAGAACTATTCCAGCTACATATCCTATAGCTCGCCATAAAGGATAAAATAATGAAAATAAAGTAATTCCACTGCTAAATTGGGGTTGAGTTACAACTATTATAAGAAGTTCGTTTAAAACACCTTCCAGAGAGATTTGCACTAGAATAGGCGCTACTAGGAGCATGAAGAGCCCAACTCCAACTGCTATTATACATTTAATCAATTGAGTCATATTCACTTATTTACCACCAAACAGTATGTTTTTATGAGTTAATTTTTGTTTATTATTTACATTAATGAAGTAAATAAAGATATTACTTTACTAGTAAAGTGAAAATATTTTTGCTAAAAAAAAAGGTAATTATTACATTATTATTTGAAACAGGGCAGATATGAGTGTAAAAAAAAGAATCCCATTTAATCAAAATATTTAACTATTTCATCCAATGGTTTTCTGGGTCTCGGTTCTGGAATATTACCCGCAGGATATCCTAATGGAAGAACGGTTAATAAAAAGTCTTTTTCATTTAATCCCAAAATTTCTTTTACATTATCTCGATTTACATTTCCTATGAAACAGGTACCAATTCCATAAGTCCATGCTGCCAAAGCTAATTGTAAAGAAAGAAAACTCAAATCGTGTACATACCAATTTGGTTGTGCTTCAACATCACCGATTAGAGCAACTAACACTGGAGCTTCTGCTGCAAATGTCCCAGTAATACATTCTTTAGCTATTTGTGAAATAAGATTGCTGTTTCTGATGACATAAAACTTCCAGGGTTGACGATTTACTGCACTCCAACACCATCGAGCTGCATCAAGAATTTTAGTGAGAATTTCATCCTCTATGGGTCGGGAATCATAGCTTCTTATGCTTCTTCTTTCCTTTAATAATCTTATATCTTTATCTTCACTCATAATAATACCTAATTAGAGTAGAATAAAAATTTTTAATATTTTTTATCTAATTTTTATAATTGATTATTTTCTTATCAATACTCCGATTTTTCCCCCAATTTTTTGCCTTGAGTTGCCTTCCGCGACATCAAACACATTCTCGTCAATAAGATCGTAGATTGAATGTTTTAACGTAATTAAAGGTATTTTTTGAATTTCATTTATATCAATTAACTCATCGATCGTAATAGATTCTCCAGGGGATATAATTGATTTGATAAATTTCTTGATTTCAGCTAAATCTGTTGTAACGGTTAAGAGATCCCGGTCGCTTTCTTTCATTACAGACACCTTCGATACGCTTATTTCTGACATCAAAAATTTGACCTGTTCTTCAAGTAGTTTAACTCTACCTTTTAACTCTGAAATCACATCTTTACTTGTCTTTTTCGGTGTGGATTTTTGCCCATAATATTTTTGTATTAATTGATTAAGTTGTAGTTCTTCAAGACCAGCGTTTTGTATTTTAGAAATTTTATCTGGTTTCTTATCTTTTTTGTTAAGTTTGATACCAATTTCCTTTGCTAATTTATCCAGTAAGGAAACGGTTAGATCGCTCAAATTCGCCATAACAATTCATCCATTGAGATTTGGTGGTAGCAATATGATCTGGGTTTAGGGAGTTATTATTTTAAATCAAATCTCATATATAACTTTTTAATTTCGATTTAAAAACTTTAGTTCATAAATTAATAAAATTGTAAAGATTTTGATTAAAATCTATTTCAATTATGTTCTTATAATCAAATTTAACAAGATTTATTATTAATGGTTGTTACTTCAAAGGTGAAGAGTACAGATATAGTAATGTACTCTATATGTTTCAAAGGTTTTTTCGATGGTTAAAGGAACAGTAAAATGGTTTGATAGCCGCAAAGGCTATGGATTTATAACTCGAGAAGATGGTTCTGGTGATATTTTCGTTCACTTCTCTGCGATCCAAGGAGAAGACGCTGATTTTAAAATCATCTACGAAGGAGATATTGTGGAATTTGAAGTTACTGATGGCCAAAAAGGCCCTCAAGCAACAAATTTAACTGTTGTAGAAAAAGGACCACGCCAGAGTTTTAGATCAGAAAGTCGTTATTAAAAATTAATTTAGTAATTAATTTGGAACGCAAAAAAGAGAAAGAAGTATACAAGGAAACATCAGAAAAATAGAAACGCATAAAATGCCTATGAGAGGAGATTTTTACTTTTTATTAGTTTTGATTTTTCCCCTTTTTTTTATTATTTTTTCTATAAAAAAGATTGCTAGAGTCAAACAGCAATAAATCAAAATTATAATTATAATGTAAAATTATATATGACTAAATTTCTATTATTGAAAGTGAAATGGTAATCCTTTTCGAATCCTTTGGTAATTTTACTACGGGACAAACCACATATATGGCACTTGTCTCAAGAAAGTCCAGAGGTACCATTACTTTAACAGAAAAAGAATTTTTGTTTAAATCTGAAAAAGATAAAATAACATTCCACTTGAGAGTTCGCGATATTCAAAATTTCGCAATAAATACTAGATTTCAGCTTCCAACCATTGAACTAGTAAGCGTTCTAGGAATATTATACACATTTTATCCTCATAAAAAAGAAAAAAGTTCATTTGCGACCTCTAAGAAAGCTACTGAAGATCTTTTTAGGGAGCTGACGAGATCAACATTCAAAAAAGAGAGTCCGATATTATTTGAAACAACTGGCAGCTTTAGAGATTACGATTTAAATGATGGAGAGGAGGTGTCAGATTCTCAAAGGGGTATTATTTTTTTAAACGAAGATTTTTTATCTTTTAAACCGTTTACTGTAAAAACACTTTATCAGATACCAATTCGGAATATTCTTAAAATTTTAATCTATACTTCAAACATCGGACCAGCAGTAAACATTCACACAAAAGAGGGTAAGTCTTATACTTTGATGGCACTCAAAAAACAATTAAGGATGTATGCTAAAGACAAGTCAAAAACAGTAAAAGTTTACGAACTCTTAAACCAAGCAAAATTATACAAAGCATCTGAGCAAATCCGTCTGGAAAAGGAAGAGCAGGAAAAAATAGAACGAATAAAGTCGATGATGGAAGTTTCTAATCGTTTAAGACTTGACATGATCAGAGTTGCTTTAGAGATGGACGAAAAATTATTCACTCAAAAGGTTTTCCAATGGGCTAAACAATTTAACTTCTTAATCGATGGAGATTATTTGATTATTAATCAGGATACTGCTAAGGAATTTATCGAAGACTTATCAATAGGAGCGAATATCTTATCGAGAAAGGGATTAAAAATGAAATGTCGCTTTTGTGAGAACCTTATGGAATATGGTCTTAAAATTTGCCCCTTTTGTGGCAATGAAACCAATTATTCATAAATTGTAAGATATTAAAGACTTTTTATTCTCTAACAGTATTTTTTCTTCATTATTATATAATTTGATTTCTCGTCTATAAACAATTTTTTTTCATGGATGAATAAACTATATATTTCAATCTAACGTAAGTTTTATTTAGTTTTAGAATTACAATTCTGTAAAAAGCACGAGGTATACGAATAAATGATGTATAATAATCTAGATAACTTACCGCAAGAATACGAGGAGGAACTAAGCCAATTAGAAACACAGATTTCAGAATTATTTGCACTTCTGGATAAAAGTGAAATTCAAATAAATCTGTTAAAAGATGAAAATTTCCAGCTTAAAGCTCAAATCCAGAAATTGCAACAACAAACAAAACCAGTTCAATATGAAAGCCCCCAAGTCGAGACAATTAAAGTGCCAAAAGATATTGTTGCTACTGATTCTCCTTCTGATATAAATATCAGACAAAATAAAAGAAAATGTCCGAATTGTGGAGCAACGGGTTTTTCCATTAAAGAAGTAGACGATAAAACTCGTATTATTACTTACATCCCAAGAAGAATTTACATGAAAAAGAAAGTTTGCACTAAGTGCAGGTTTGAGTTTTAAATCATTCTAATTTGAAATTTTATTCTTCCACCAATCAGGGTTAGGTATTGAAAGAAATCGATCTTTATCAAACACAATTATTTCGTTTTCAGTTAAAATAAATGCAATACCACCCAAGAAAGGAACCCAATCTTGATCAGGAGGCAATCCAAACCACCCATATCTTAACGCGATTAGAAAGATGTCGTGAGTGATGTGAATATCTATTCCGCTTTCTTGAGCATTGGTGATTCCTTTCCAGATGATGTCTGCCGCATTTTGACTGTATGATTGAAATGGGGTTATTTTATCAGGAGAATAGAACCCAACAGCCCAACGGTACACAAATTCAATGGGAGATTCATTTTTAAAAACATTTAAAAAGAACTTTGGAGCTGTTCCCGCATGAAATAGCGGCGTTATTGCTCCTTTTACGGTTCCTTTTCCTCCAACAACTTCAAATCCCGTTAAAATATCTTCTGCTGTCTCTTGACAACGATGTACAACACTATGATACAATCTAATTGTTCTTGAAGTAGGCAACCTTTGACCAAAAATATTAGCGATCTGATGACCTTGAGGCGTCAATTTTAACTCGTGCATCTTTTCAGATTCTGTAGGATTATTTCGATGGGAATGTCGCAGAAGCAGAATTATTTTAGAACTTTCAGGGAATTCGCTAACGGCTTTTATAATATTACGTGCCTGTAAGGTCCAATCGGCATTTTTCCAAATGTGTATTCCATTCATCCTATAAAATTAAAGGTTCCAACGCTAAAAAAGTTAATTTTATAAAAATTTAAAGTCAAAAGTAAATTCTCACATTTTACATATTATTATTAAAGATTAAAACGTAACATCAGGAAACTCAATCCGAACTTGAACATTTAAATGAATATTTCATCAATCTTGCGAAAAATTTAGGTATTACGGCTCCCTATAATAGCGCAATATACGAACTTTGTAAATCTCAATTCCAAAAAAAGCCTTATAAACAATTAGAAGCAAGAAAAGTCATGGAGATTATCCCGTAAAAATTAAATTAAAAAGAAACTAAGAAGGCTAAGTGAAAAAAAAAAAATAAAATAAATTTTGCTTAATCTGTATTACCCATGATTTTATTCCACATTTTGGAGGACAGGATTACCAACCCTGCCAAAAGGCTAACAACTGGACCCATGATGAACATGGAGAAATTAAGCCCCGCACCTGCAAAGAACATGGAATAGATGGCTAAAGGAAAACCCGCCGAAATTGCTAAGAATACTCCAGCCAATCCAATAATTCGCACTAAATCTTTCTTTTTGGCTATGAAAAGCCCTATTGCTGTATATCCAAAAAGAAAGGATGCAATCATATTCGTAGGCATAGTGAGCATATACATCCATGCTTCACCATAATCAGGTAATCTATTTACCATTCTGGTAGTTGCCGCAATTCCGTTTATGAAATTCAGAATGAATGCCATACCAACGACCAAACCAAGCAATGCTTTACTCCAAGATTCTTGCCCTCTGCTTTTTACTAGATAGAAGTATACCAATAAATTAGGGAAAAAAATCAGAAACCAAGGACCTGGTACCGCTGCTTTACTTTCCATAGCAGGAATATTTGGCCAAAAGCTGGCAAAAAGGGCTATAACTACGGCGATTACACCGACGGAATAAGCCCACTCCTTTTTCTGGAAAAAGCCCACACCCGCTACTAACCATAATATCCCTCCCAGAATACCGACACACGCAAAAGCCGGTATCATAAAGGGAGCTACAAGTCTGCACTCTCGGGCGGCGTCGGTTTCGGCAACCAAAATCTTTCCTAAATAGAGAGGGATAAATAAATAGGAAAGAAATACACCTCCTGCACCCAAAATGATAGAGACTAATCCCATAAATCCACCATTTTTTGATCTAATTTTTGTTTCTTCAGTCATTTTTGTTATCAAATCCGTTTAATCTTTTAATCTTCCACTTAATTTTTTGTTTAAAGTTTTTTATTTAAAATTAGTACAATTTAATAATATAAAAGTATTCACAAAAATAGAATTTTAATTTCTAAATTTGTGAATATGATATTAAATAAGATAAAGTGATATAGGTTAAAATTCTTATGGGAATATCCATTTTGGATATAAGTAATCTTACAGAATTAATATTTACTGCAATTCTTATTGTACTATTACTCAGCTTATTCATTTTAGTGAGTTATAAGAAACTGAGGAAAACTTTCATTGTATTGCTATTTATTTTAATTGTAGCGTCGACGCATCTGCTTGTTTTGTGTGATGGCATTTTTAGAGCAACGATAGAACTTTCTTTCGGTTACAGTTTTCATGTTGGACTATTTTTAGGTTTACCTGCCTTATTACTCCTAACGATGGGAACACTCTTAGTTTTGTTTAACGAGAAAAAATATGTATTACTTCATGGGTATTTTGCGGGATCTTCTTGGATTCTTACGCTCATAAATGTAATCCTTTTAATTACTCTAACTCCTCAGATGATACTAGACTACTCAGGATTAACTCACTCAATCCACATAATATTCGGAGGATTTGGGTTGGTAACGGGCTTCACAAGTATGTTATTTGGAATTGCTGCTCAGCGACACATTGCTAAATTAACGGGATACATAACCCTAGTTTGTTGGTGGGGGGCTTTCTTTTTAAGTTTGTATATCCCGAATGTATGAAATTAAGTTAGCAAATCATTTAGAAATCTAAAGGGCCTATTTCCGACCTATTCCGAATAAATGCCCTTTATATACAAAAACTTCAGCTTCTTTGGCACCTGTTTTAAGTAATTCATCCTTAAACTCTTCTTCGGAATAGAATTCTATATCGGTGTAAATATTTTTGACCCATTTAGTAAAAATATTAAAAAATGCGTGATCAATGTCAGGTACTTTCGTATAGCTGTGAATAATTACAACTCCATTCTCTTTAACAATTCTAAATGCATCTTCCAGAATTACCTCTTTAGATACATCCTCAAAATTAGTGTTTCTGAAGTGATAAGGTATAATCACGGCATCAAAAAAATTGTCAGATTCTCTGATGGTTTTGTTGAATAAAGAAGTATTTTGAATGTTATCCAGTCCCAATTTAGATACATTTTCAAAAGCCTCTTTATTTGATAAAATAAATAAATTTTTAGTTATTTTAGAAAAAAGGTTTATAGATTTGACATTAATAAAATTACTAAACCATATGTAAAGCATGGTTCCAAACTTCTTTCCTTCTAAATCCGCGAGTACTTTTTCTTCAACTACTTCTTTTATGATCTCTGGTAGAGATTGATTCTGCTCAGCTTCGATTAATCCAAATTTTATAACATGTTTTAGGATTGTGTTAATAAGAATTTCGGTGTACTGAGTTGCTTCAACTGATTCAACTTTATCTTTTTTATCGTAATTGAACTTAACTAATCCTTTCTTTTCCAAATTGTCTAAACTATAGTAGAGGCTTGAACTTGAAAATTTTTTGTTTGTTTGGAGAAAATCCTGAAATTTTTTCGCCCCCGCTGGAATATCGTTAAATTTAGTTGATTTCACAACCTTTTTTTTTTCCATAGTTAAAAATTGCGAAATTTCGTTATATAAAATATGTCTAACAACCGGTTTTGTGTGTTTTAATAATAATTGTAGCATTACCATATCTACAATAGAAAGGTTGACAATATCCTTAATTGAAAAGCTATCCATATGTGGATTTTTTACATTTTGAACAGGCATAATCGTTTAATTTTCAAGATTAATATTTCCTTTCTTTAATCAATATTAATTCATTTTAATTATTAAATTTTATTCTTGGAATTCATTATTTCCAAAATTTTAGTAGCACCAAAATTCTCTGGAACAACGATCCAAGATTTATGTTAAATCATCTTAGAAGCCTTATCACTATAAATTCTGACGGATTTTACTTATAAAAATAATAATATAGAAAGAAAAAAAGAAAAAAAATCATACGAATTTTAATTTGTTCGAACATCTTTAGCTTTAATTAGGTTATCTAATATTCTTCTTAAATAATCTTCAAACGCATATATTTCTTCTTCAGTGAGCGTTCCGTAAAACACTTCAGTCATTCTTTAAACATTATCGTTTTTCAAAAGTAAAAATCTTTTTTTTTATCGTCTCCTAATAAACTTTAATATGCCTAAAAATTTTCCTCTGAATCATAAAGGATTCCATCCATTTGGGGATTTAATTGGTTTAAAATTTAGTAAACTCGAAAAAGGATATTCTCAATGCACTTTAGAGGTAGTTGATAAATTGTTAAATCCTCACAAAGTAGTTCATGGAGGGGTGTTATACTCGACGGCAGATACAGGTATGGGGGCAGCAGCTTATACTGATTTAGGTAAAAACGAACTTTGCGTAACAGTTGAAATTAAAATTAATTACTTTAAAGCTATAAAGGCTGAGAAGAAGAAAGGTAAGAAAACTTTAAATTATAGAAATTCTTGGTTATTTATTTAAAGTTTCGTCATTTCTGTGCTGATTTCCCATAATCGTTTAGCATACTCTTCGTTATAAGATTCTTTAGAAGAAGGTTTTTCCTTCTTTTTAGCGAAATATTTTCCCGTAATTCCCTCTACTTCAGGTGAAGAGGCTAAGAAAATTGAAGTTTCAGCACCAATTTCTGGGCTTTTAAGGAATTTATTTGCGAATCCGTTTCTGGTTGAAGATCGTTCTCGACCTAATTTAGTATTAATAAGCCCAGGATGGACGACATTTACGGTTACACGAGAACCTTCCAATTTTCTACTGAGCTCATAGGACACCAGAGTCAAGGCTAATTTTGAAGATCCGTACAATCTGAAAAAACGTCCTTTCTTGTTTTTTTTTTCTAGATCCTCAAAATCTATCTTCCCCATTCTATGTGCTGCTGAACCTACATTGATGATGCGACTTGGTGCTGATTTTTTCAATATATCGAGTAACAAATTAGTCAGCAGAAAAGGTGCAAGATGGTTAACGGCAAAATTCATTTCAAACCCATCTTCAGATAGAAGTTTTTTTGATAACATAACTCCAGCGTTATTTATCAGAACATGGAGATTTTGATATTTACTTTTGAATTCCGATACAAAATCGCGAATTTCTTTCTGAGATGACAAATCGCATATAAGCAAATCCACATTATTATTTCCGGTAAGATCAATTATTACCCTTTGCGCTTCTTCTCCACGCGCTCTATTACGACACAGCATTATAATTGTAGCATTCATTTTTGCTAAACCAATAGCTGTAGCCTTACCAATGCCGGAGTTCGCGCCGGTTATTATGCATATCTTCCCTTCCATACTCATAATTTATATCCTCAATTCATTTTTGACAATTATCCTAATATTTGATAGACTTTCAAATAATGTAAAAGTTATCAATTTTTTACCGATATCTAATAAATCGAAGTCTTATTTTTAAACGAAAAAAAAAGGGAAAAAAAAAGATTCTGAAGTTCACTCATCGAGTTAAGGAGCAATTGCAGAATATGAGGACACTTGTTTCTGAAGCATCTTGAAAGCATTAGAGGAAGTCGAAAAGGTTTTTGCATTGTATTTTTCAACCAAATCTATGAGTTCTTCGTCAAAAATCCTTACAAAAATTTCTATATTAGGATAGCGTAAATTTAGTTTGGATGTCAGATAAAGCGATTCATCAAACTCCGAATCTCGTTTCCAGCAAATAAATGCTTGAGTGACTTCCTCCAATTTTACATGAGCTTTCAAATCACTTAAAAAACATGCGAACTCATTTATGATATGTAATTGATCGTTTACTTTAAACTCGATGCCATCGTGCTCATCATCAAAAAGGAACACTTCCCGATCGGGTTGTAAAGAGATATCATAAGCAATTCGATGAGTCAAACTATCTCGTCCGATTACGATAGCTTTACCTTTTTTTTCTTTGATCCACTCTCGGATACCATCCATTGCCCATTTTGAGGTGGAAAAAGGAATTGCGTTTAACGGAGGTTGTTTGAGATACTCTTGCACATGATCCTCAAACGCACGCACAAAAATTGGGCATTCCTGGTTGACTTTGCGAATTTTTTCAGTACAAATGATCGCTATTCTTGCATCATCAACACAAATGAAGACTTCTTTTGCTCGCTTTACACTAGCAAACGCAAGGTTGGTTGTCTCTGTAGGGTCCCCAACTACCACGGGATAACCCGAATTGATTAAATCTTCTACTAATTCTTCATTATCCTCGATTATACAATACGGTTCCTTATTAACGATACAAAATTCTATAATTCTCTCTGATAAATGATGGTGTCCAATAATTACTGTATGATTGCGTTTATGTTTTGCGAGAATTCTACTTGTAATGAGGGGATTATATTTTTCTAATAGTTCTCCCATAATAAACCCAAACACGATCACTTCCAATAGAATTGGCAAGATTAGAGAATAAAAATTAGCAAAATCTCCTGCATTCAAGGGGGAACGTACAGTTAAGGAATATAAAACTAATTCGCCAAAGCTCGAGCCTGATTCTGTAATAAGAAAGAAAAGAAACCCTGCAAACCAAAATAGGAAAAGAAATATGAATTGCAATTTGTATTGTTTTAGTTTAAGCTCAAAATTAATAAATGAGTTTATAATATTCATAAAAATAGATAAATCACTAAAATATAAAAATGAAATTATGATTTAACTACTACTGAATAAAACTAATTTTAAAGCCAGAAGGAGGATTAACCTAACCCTTAATTCAAAATGGATTAAATAAAACCATTGAGGAAAATAGAAATTTACTTGAATCCTTAAAATTCATATGGTTATGTAATATTCACCATATTCAAGTGTTTGTTTAAAGGTGAAAAATCACGAATATAATAGAAGAACCTTCAAGAAAAACTCCCATCATGGCAGAAACTGATGTTTTAATCGTAGGGGGAGGACCAGCTGGACTTTCTGCTTCTATTGCTGCTGCTAGAGAAGGAGTAAACACAATGCTTATTGAACGTTATGGTTATTTCGGAGGAGTTATAACACAAGCGATGATCGGAACCCTTGCTTGGTATCGATACGCGAAAACAGTTGATGCTGGTGGAATTGGTTTAGAATTCGAAAAATTAGCAAAAGATATGAATGGAAGCATCAATGTATTCGGAAACATAAAGAATAAAGAAATGATAAAAACAATAGAAAAGGAGGGATTAATGGTTAATGGGGAACCAACGTATGAAATCTTGGATACTGAAATGTTTAAATATATAGCAGATAAGCTCGTACAAGATGCAAATATTACACCTATACTCCATTGCTCGGCTGTTGATGTGATGATGGAAGATCATACAATTAAAGGAGTTATAACGGAAAGTAAATCGGGGAGACACGCGATTTTAGCAAAAAGAGTGATAGATGCCACTGGAGATGCTGACATAGCATATCATTCAGGTGTACCTTTTCGTAAAAGTCCAAAGAACGAATTAATGGAAGTAACGGTTAATTACGGTTGCAGTGGAGTTAACATTGGTAAATTTCTTATGTATATATACCTAAATCCGGGTAGTATAGGAGATTGGGGTGATACTTCTGGAAAGGAAGAAAGTTCTTTTAGCACATATTTGGTTGAACCGTTCAACAAAGCCAAAGAAGCTGGTGAGATACCAAAAGATGTCAATATAGAAAGTTTTTGGACCAATTATACAGACGCGGGAGAAATTACATCTTTCAATGGGATTCACATGACAGATATAGACCCTACAGATGTATGGGACCTCACTAAAGCAGAAATCGAAGGTAGAAAGCGAGTTATGTGGGCAATTAAAGCATTAAAAAAATACACTCCCGGTTTTAAAAAAGCAAGACTTAGAACGATCGGAGCATCATTGGGTACTAGAGAATCGAGAAAAATTATGGGTGAATATGAGATCACCGAACACGATGTAAGAAATGAGGGGCGTTTCGAAGATTCCATTGGGATATGTCCTGAGTTCATAGACGGTTATGGCATCGCAATCATGCCTACTACAGGAAGATATTTTCAAGTCCCTTATGGCATTATCGTTCCTCAGAAGGTAGAAAACCTACTCGTGGTAGGTCGTTGTGTAGCAGGTGATAAAATATCTCACGCAGCAACCCGACAGATGTGTTGTTGTACAGTTACCGGTCAAGGAGCAGGAGTTGCTGCCGCTATTTCTTACAAAGATAATATTTCTTGTAGACAGGTTAATCTTTCTAAGGTTCAAACAAGCCTTAAGAAACAGGGAGTTAGAATTGAATAGGTTATGATTTTAATTTCCATTGATTTAGATTTCACAATAAACTCTAAAATCATACTAAAAATATTTAAAATCATATTTTTATACTATGAGTATCTCAATATAATTATCTGTTTTTTACTTAATTGTCTAAGAAGTTGACTATTTATAATTTTTCGGTTATTACAAGTAATGGCTTTCCTTATTATAACTTGGATGTAAAAGAAGCCCCAAAAGGCATCAAATTATATTTACGATTTTTTGATTTTTCGAAAGAAGAACTAAAACCTCTATCCGATTTTGAAGTATCAAATTCTTTTGAATTAAACGCGGGGCTAGTTTCAGCATTATTTAAATTCGCACGAGCGATGTCTAAGAATATTCACATACTCGAATTTAATTCTGACGAATCATCAGATATTAAAAAGGATAAAACCAAATTCTTTGGAGAGGTTTTAATTACATGTCAAACTGAGTCGTATCTATTTCATAAATCGGTTTACGCAAAAATTAAGCTGATTTACGATTCGCTCATTACATATAAAATCCCTCTAGAGTCTGCTATCGAGATGTTACCTGTACAAGAAGAAAAAATTTATAATATTTTAACTGACTTTGAAGCTAAAGCCCGAATTAGTGAACATAAGACTCAACTAAAACAATTAGGGAGCGACTTTTTAAAAGAGATAAGAAATTACGGCTTGAGGGACATTTGTATTACATCGTTCGACCTTTCACCAATAATGAACCTCGGGAAAAAGTATTCCTTTAATGATATCCACGAGATTTTAAGAAATATTGGTAATATTCCAGAAATTCCACCTTTAAATTGGGTTTATCGTCAATCTACTCACGCTGGTGAGCAAATATGGGTCTACATCTATAAATCGGATGTAGGTCCAACAATTGATGGTTTATTTGAACCTTATCTTTATTTGCTTTTTTGCGATCTTAACTCCTACCTTGGAGAATTACCCGAAGTTCTTGGAAATAAAATTAATAGGATTTTAAGCTAAATGGTAATATCCTGAAATGAAATCAATAAAATAACTAAACCATATTCTCTGATATGTTTTTTAAAAACTTAGAAATAGGATATATTTCAATTTCTCCATTGTTTAAGTAGCTTTCAAAATTAGTTTTTAATTGCGATTTGAATTCCAAATCAGATTGAGCAATGATTCTGCTAAATGGATAATTCTGAATTTTTCCTTTTTTATCGTATATTAAGAATTAAGAAGAAAGTAAAAAAATCCTTGAATGTCTGAAAGATAACGATTACCGCATAACAAAAACCATCTTTCAATGAACTTGGGCATGCACTATAATACGATTACTAAATATCTTAATAAATTTAAGGAATTTAACATAGTTTTCAAGAAGAAGGTAGCTAAGAGAATGCTTTACTTTTTAAATGAGGACTTAACTGACACTCTAAATCTTAATATTTAACAATAAACATTTTTTCAGTCTTTGCTTGAACTACGAAAATCAAATAAAAAAAAATACAATTAAATAAGATTTTTGAATTTAACCTCTTTGTTTCATATAGCAATATATCCCTAGGATTAATAAGATTGCTACGAGAATAGTATCGACTATTGTGCTCGTAAGGGCTATAACAGGTAAAGATATCATCGTTAATTCAAAAAAATTAATGATTGTAACCATTAATAACCACATTAAGGCTAACTCGAAAAATAGTTTTATTTCTTCCCATTCCTTTTTAAAATAAGCTAAAAGAGAAGCCAAGCCAAGAATTAAAAGAGTTCCTCCAAATAACCTAAAATAAATAGGATCATTAAATGGCCACTGAGTTAAATCGTAAATAAAAATATCGGGAATCACCAAGTAGAGAAAGGCAAAAATAAAACCTGCGAGCGCGTATAAAAGCAAGGAAATTTTGGTAAGTTTCTGAATTTCAGTCATATATCATACCTTATTGTTTAATTTTGATTAATTTATATTAGATTTCAGTCATCAATAAATTTACTAAACTGCAGAATTATTCGGATTTTATAAAGATTTCTTGTTATTAATCTTTAAACTAAGTATTAAATTATGATCATTAAACTTATTTAAAAATAATTTTGTTAAAATATATCTAACCTTATGTAAATACAAAATTAAGAGATTTTTTTATTCAAGATTTTCTAGGGTTTATTCTTTTACATTAAAATTAAAGTGTAAATCATAGTATATCCTAGAATAAGGAAAAAGTGCATCGTCGCAAAAATAGATCCATTTTTGAGTAAGCGGTTGTAATCAAGATTCACGACGTTGTTTTTTTTTGCCAACGTGAGGGTAAGAAGATCACACGCTGAACCTTGCGGTAAAAAATTACCAGCCATATTAACTCCGCCTATGAAAGCAATGATGATCGGATTTGGAAAGAATCCTTTTCCTATGATAGCAGAAAAAATCGGGAGAAGGATAATGGTAACAGGTGTCCCAGCAAGAAACGCAGACAAGAGAGTTGAAAGACATAAAGTAATCAATACGGCTAGAAAAATGTTATCATTTACCACACTAACAATTACAGTAGAGATTAAATCCGAAAATCCAAAAAATGATAAAGAATTCGAAAGGATGAATAAAACCGCAAAGATAATGATGATTTTCCACGAAATTTCGCTCTTTAGATCAGAAAAATTAATTTTTTTTGAATGAATAAGCAGAAAAATTGCCGCAACCACGAGCGCAACAAGCGCGGGTTCAAATCCTAAAATCATTAACGCAAAGGAGGCTATAATTACGATAATTGTTGTTAAAAAATAAAATTTATTTTCTATGACCATTCCAGGGTCGAGCATTGATAAGAGGATATTTTTATTTTCTTCCGTTGGCTGTTCCTCCTTCCTTATTATAAACCAATCCATCAAAAATATGGTGAGAATTAGCGATACCAGATATAAAATACCCATATTGGCTATATACTCCCCAAAACCCCATCCAAATTCCTTGCCGATTATCAAATTTTTTAAACTTGAAACAGGCGTGAGAATTGCGCCAATGTTTATTGTTATGGTCATCCCCATCATATAACTCCCAGCAGGGATCTCTAAAATCCGGCACGTCCTGTAGATGAGAGGGATTAATATCAACGAAAGGGTTAAATCTTCTATAAAAGCAACTATGGTGCCTGTAAACAAGCAAATCATATAAAAAAACAAGCGATTGTTTCCTTTCGTAATATGGATTAATTTAATCGCCATATAATCTAATACGCGGTTATGAGTAGCAAAATAAATGATTACTTGCATGGCAAATATGAAGATCAGAGCATTAAAATTGATGAAGCCAACAATTTCTTGCTCTGAAAGGCCACTAAACGTAAGCATTGAAACTACAGCAATAGTTCCTATGATTAGAGCAATTGGAAAATAATCGAACTTTTGTTGAGAAAAAAATGCCATCAAAATGGCAAATAAAATCAAGATCAACAGTATCGCGGGTAAGTTCATTAAATAAAAAAGAATGGTTTCTATATAAAAAATTATTTCTTTTATCGGAGAATAGAAAAAATTCTCGAATATTATAATATCAGTTAATGTCTTGACCTAAATTTATCAAATATAAACCGAAGAATTGTATCGAAAGCACTTTCAAGAAGATAATTGAACATCCATGGATATTATATCCTATAAATAGAACATTTTAATAAAATAATACACCCATGATTTCTATGACGGAGTTAAAAACAAAACCAACCAATAAGAGCGTGGATCAATTTCTTAAGAAGGTCGAAAATCCAATCAAAAGAGATATCAATATCCAAAGTTTAAGAGAATTAATTCTTGAATCAGTCAATCGTCTTAAAGAAGAAGATATATAGAAATATATTTAGCAGCTTGAAGAGAATTTATAAAAAATTTATAAAATCATGCCTGAGCTTCCAGAAGTTGAAACATTCAAACGATACTTAGATAAAACTTCCTTAAAGCAATTAATTCAAGATATTCAAGTTATTGACAATAGAATTTTAGATTCGGAAGAAATATATCTACGAAAATCTTTAAAAGGTAAGCGATTTGAATCATCAATTAGGCACGGTAAATATCTTCTTGTATACCTAAAACCACGATATCTAGTAATGCATTTTGGAATGAGTGGAGATTTAGAATACTACGATACCAATGAGTATACCCCTAAATTCAGTAAAGTCATATTCAAATTCAATAATGGTTTTAATTTAGCCTATATCTCCATTAGAATGTTCGGAAAGGTATCACTCGCTAATTCAATCGAAGAATTTATTGAAAATAAAAAATTAGGACCAGACGCATACAAAATGATATTTGAAGATTTTCAAGAAGCTGTGCAGAAAAGAAGTGCTATTGCTAAAAACGCACTCTTAAATCAAAGTTTTATAGCAGGTATCGGTAATATTTATTCCGATGAAATTTTGTTCAGGTCAAAAATACATCCTAAAACTAATATTAATACATTAAGCGATAGTAAAGTAAAAGAATTGTTTGCTAATATCAAAGAAGTCTTGGAGTATGGAATCAAGAAAAAAGGCGATTTAAGCGCTTATCCTAACGAGTTTTTAATTCCACATCGCAAGAAAGAAGAAAAATGCCCGAATTGCAATAGCGATATTACCCGTTTTGAAATTTCAGGGCGTCATGGTTTTTTTTGTCCTTCTTGTCAAATAGAATCGTAAACGAGAAGAGATTACGTTAAAAATTTATCAATTTAAGATACATAATGAATTCATTTATCTCTCCGTTGGATTAAATAAAATAAATTAACTATAAAAATGAAAAATATTGGAAGTGAGGTTAAGAAGAGATATATCTTGAAGAGGGAAAAATATTTGCAGATTTATATGATTTAGATGGTTTTGTTGAATGCAGCATCACATCAGAGAGCAACATAGAAAAATGTTTGAGGCACTCTCAAAATTATTGTTAGAAAGCTCTCCACTCCCACCACCTGAGCCTGATATTCCAAAAACCCAGCGAAAAATGAAAAGAAATGCGATTTTTGTAAAGAAAAAGAGTAAAAAATAGCAAAATAAGCGAAACTCTAAACTTTAAAGTATTAATCTAAAATATTGGAACGAGAAACAATAATCGATATTTAATTAAAAAGAGTAATATTTTATTTAAACAAAAAAAAATCCAAAATATGAATGATTTAAAACAGAAAGTTAGATTGCTTATAAAAAAAAATATGTGGTTAGTTTTAGCTACAGTTAGCGAAAATAATATTCCCTACAGTTCTGTTATGGTTTATCAAAGTGATGGTGATTTTATTATCTGTCAAACAGGAGAAAATACCTTAAAAGCAAATAATATAAGAAAAACAAAGCAAGTCGCGGTAACAATCCCTATTAGAAAAAATTTCTTTCATAAGATCATACCAGCACCCCCTGCTGAAATACACTTCACAACAACGGCGGAGATCATACCTAAGGATAATGAAGAGGCAAGACGGGTTTATTCTAAGTTTTTAAAGCATTCAGATAAAGCAAATCTTCCACAAGATTATATTTGGATAAGGATTAAAGTACCTAATAAAATAACAACATATGGAGTCGCTGTTCCCTTATTAAAAATGAGAAAACCATTAGAAGCAAGGAAGATTATTTTTTTAAATTCTTAAGATAGAAGGAGGGAATTGTTATGAAAGGAAAAGTTCAGAGTCGAAAAATATGCGAAGATGAGTATTCGAATTGTGAAAATTGCGCTGTGAATGGAAAATTAATGTGTTCATTTAATATTAAGGACACAATTTACTTTGTGGTTCCTGTTTTGAGCGTATGGATTACTTGGGTTTTAGGATTGTTATTTGGCTTTTTTTCGGGGAAAATTAATCTTCCTTTATTAATCGTGTTCTCGGTAGGGTATATTGCTTATTTAATAGTTTTTTTCCAATTTTGGGAAAATAAAATTCTCTGTAGCCACTGTCCTTACTATGCTTTCGAGGAAGATAAGCATGTAAAATGTTATGCTAATTATGGAATTTATAAAGCATGGAAATACAATCCCGCTCCCATGACTAGCTCTGAAAAAATTCAATTTTTAATAAGTATCGCCTTATTTGCGATAATTCCTCTAATTTTACTTATTATAACCGAATTATATATCTATTTTTGGATATCATTAGTTTTATCACTAATATGGCTTATCTCAATGCATTTCTTAGGTTGTTCAAAATGTCCTAATTTTAGCTGTCCCTTAAATAATGTCTCAAAAGAAGTAGTTGATGAATATTTAAAACGAAATTCTGTAATGAGAAAAGCTTGGGAAGATCAAGGATATGTAATTGATTAAATTATTCAGTATTTAATTATTTACTTTTTTTTCATCTATTTCTTATGGTCGGAACACCGACATTATTTAAAATTTATCCAATCACCCCCCGTGATTTTTTCTCTAATGAAAAGGCTAATTGTGCTAACAAA
>Ga0315553_10001133_pt1 | contig 22544 bp, 18 predicted proteins | sample SalMarSW160140MG_FD_203099 | JGI IMG/M metagenome (GOLD analysis project Ga0315553, IMG submission 203099) | Salt marsh sediment microbial communities from the Plum Island Ecosystem LTER, Massachusetts, United States - Salt Marsh Sediment SW1601-40 ... | reverse complement strand
TTTGTGAATATCCCCGAATACCGGCTCGAGGTGCACGACGCCGACCGCGTCGCCTACAACACCCGCGTCATCGTCGGGCAGAAGACCCACCAGACCCCGATCTTCTACGACGAGATCGAGCACATCGTCGTCAACCCGTACTGGAACGTGCCGCCGTCCATCGCCCGAAATGAGATCGGACCGATCCTGGCCTCGAACCCCGGCTATCTGGCCTCCCACAACATGGAACTGCTCCATGGCGGCCAGATCGTCAACGCCTCGGCGGTCAACTGGTCACGGACCAGCGTCAACGAATTCCGCATCCGCCAGCGTCCGGGCCCCGGCAACGCGCTGGGCAACATCAAGTTCCTGTTCCCCAACCAGCACAACGTGTATCTGCACGACACGCCGTCCAAGTCGCTGTTCTCGAGATCGGCCCGGGCCTACAGCCACGGCTGCATCCGGGTTCAGAATCCGATGGACTTTGCCGATGCACTGCTCGTGCACGAGCCCGACCTCGACACGGCCAGCCTGACGGCACTGTTCGGGCGCTCCGAGCGCTGGGTAAATATCGCGCACCATGTGCCCGTCTACATCAACTACTTCACCCTCAGGGTCGGAGAGGACGGCACGATCCGCTCCTATCCCGACGTTTACGGACACAATGAACGGATGGTGAATCTTCTCTCCAATTGACCACAACCGTTTAGATTTGTTCACATATCGTTTGCCCCCTTGCCTTCCTTCGGCCCCGTTTCGCCGCTAGCGTGGCGCCCACTATGCGGGGCACAGGGGGAGCGCGGCCCACTGTTCGCCAATGTTAAGAAAGTCTAATCAAATGCTTGATTAGACTGGGTCGATTGCACCATCGACCGCTACGGACAGGGGAACCGGTGTCGGGGAAGATCGGGTTCGCGGTGATTCGTTTGGCGCGTCAGGCGCTGGCCGCCATGCTGACCTCTGCCATATTGCTGCCGGCCGCAACCGCGCCAGCCGCCGCTTCCGGCGAGCGCACGCTGTATCTGCACTACACGCACACCGGCGAGACCGCGCGCATCACCTTCTGGCGCAACGGGCATTTCGACCAGCACGGGCTCAGCGAGCTCAATCATTTCCTGCGCGACTGGCGGCGCAACGAGTCCATCGCCATGGACCCCAACCTCTTCAACCTGATCTGGCGGGTCTATCAGGAAGTCGGGGCCACCCAGCCGATCAACGTCGTCTCCGCCTACCGTTCGCCGGCCACCAACGAGATGCTGCGCTCCCGCTCCAGCGCCGTCGCCAAGAACTCCCGCCACACGCACGGTCAGGCGATGGATTTCTTCATCCCCGGCATCCCGATTTCGAAGCTGCGCGCGGTTGCCATGAAGTTCCAGGTCGGCGGCGTCGGCTACTATCCCTCCTCGGGCAGCCCGTTCGTGCATCTGGACACCGGCAACGTCCGGGCCTGGCCCCGCATGACCCGGGCGCAGCTCGAGGGGCTATTTCCGGACGGCAAGACCCTGCATCTGCCCCCCGACGGAGTGCCCCTGTCGCAATCCGGGCGTCAGTATGCCGCCGCCGAGTGGCAGCGCTGCCACCAGATCCCCTGTTCCTCACGCCTGACCGGCGGCTCGACCCGCCTGGCCTCCGCCAGCGATGGTGAGCGCCGCAATCTCCTCGATCTCTTCCGCGGCGACCAGGACGAGACCGACGACGTGCAGCTGGCCTCCGCCCCGACCCAACGCACCGTTACCACCCAGCCCGTGCCCGTCGCGCCGACGCCCCCGGCGCGGCCGGATTCGGAGATCCTCCTCGCCGAGGCCGAACTCGCACCGGCCCCCCCGATCAAGCCCGAGGCGATTCGGCTCGCGACCCTGATCGGCCCGCCTGCCGCCGTGCCCGAGCGTACCGGCATCGACGACGCCGATCGCATCGCTGTCGCCGACATCGCGCCGGCGCGCGGCCTGCGGACCACTATCGCCCCCGACGCTGGCGTGGCCCCGCCGCTCGAGGGTCGGTTCGACACCCCGTTCACCGCCTATGCGCCGGCGGCGGATGGTCCGGTCGGCGCCCAGAGGGCGGTCGAGATGCTGCTCGAACAAAGGCTCGACCAGGGACCCGGCGACCCGGCGCAGCGCGAGGAATTTCTGGTCGCCTCCCACGCCGCCTCCGCCGATCAGTCGGCGACGGCCCGCCTGGCTCTCGACATGCTGATCAACCAGCGCCGGACCGAAACCGCGATCGAGCACGGGGCGCTGAATGTCGAACAGGCGCCGATCGTCACCGCCTCCGTCGACGCCGATTTCGGGATGCCGGCGCCGGCCGAAGAGCTCGCCGGGCTCGCGCCCAATCAACCGATTCCGGATGCGCTGACGGCCGGCCCGGCCGCCGCGTCCATGCTTTCCGAGGCCCGCAGCCCCGACCTCATCGCCCCCGATATCGAGCATGCGCTCGACGTCTTCACCGACCCGATGCCGATCGCCAGCGCCCGCTACGCTGTCCTGTTCCCGCCCGACCGCGCCGATTTCGACCCGGCGACCGAATTGGGCCACGCCTCCGACGAGACCCGTTTCCGCTATGGCAACCTCCCGTCGACGCTGCTCCCCGGATTTCACCTCCCAGGCCGTCTGCTGGTGGCCTCTCGCTGACCTGCACGATCGCGTCAAGCGGTTGAAATCGCCGAACCATCTGCTAAGTCTCTGCCACCCTCGCGGAAGCGAACCATCCCGGAATCCCCCCGCGACCGGCTGAGCGAGAAGGACTTGGCGAACCGGCCCCCCACCCCGTTGCTCGATTCGATCGGTTCGGTGTCCGATCTCAGGGCACTCGATCGCGGTCAGCTCAAACAGCTCGCCGACGAGTTGCGCGCCGAGCTCATTGACACGGTGTCGATCACCGGCGGCCATCTCGGCGCCGGGCTGGGCGTCGTCGAGCTCACCGTCGCCCTGCACTATGTCTTCGACACCCCCGACGATCGGCTGATCTGGGACGTCGGTCACCAATCCTACCCGCACAAGATTCTCACCGGCCGGCGCGACCGCATTCGGACGCTGAGACAAAAGGACGGGCTCTCCGGCTTCACCAAGCGTGCGGAAAGCGAATTCGATCCCTTCGGCGCGGCTCATTCCTCGACCTCGATTTCCGCGGCGCTGGGCATGGCCGTGGCGGCGGGCCTGTCCGGCCGGGATCGGCATGTGGTGGCGGTCATCGGCGACGGCGCCATGTCCGCCGGCATGGCCTACGAGGCGATGAACAACGCCGGCGCGATGGACGCCCGGCTGATCGTGATCCTCAACGACAACGATATGTCGATCGCCCCGCCCACCGGGGCAATGAGCGCGTACCTGGCCAGGCTCGTCTCCGGCAAGACCTATCGCTCCCTGCGCGAGACCGCCAAGCAGCTCACCGCGCATCTGCCGAAATTCATCTCTGAAAAGGCGCGGCTCACCGAGGAATACGCCCGCGGCTTCTGGACCGGGGGGACGATGTTCGAGGAGCTGGGCTTCTACTATGTGGGCCCCATCGACGGGCACAATCTCGATCACCTGCTGCCGGTGCTCAAGAACGTGCGCGACGCCGACAGCGGACCGGTCCTCATTCATGTCGTCACCCAGAAGGGCAAGGGGTACGAGCCGGCCGAGAGTTCCGCCGACAAGTATCACGGGGTGTCGCGGTTCAACGTCGTCACCGGCGCCCAGTCCAAGGCCGCCTCCGCCGCGCCGTCCTACACGTCCGTTTTCGCATCCTCACTCATCGACGAAGCCGCGCGCGACGAATCAATCGTCGCGGTGACCGCGGCCATGCCTTCGGGAACCGGCCTCGACAAATTCGCCGAGCGCTATCCCGAGCGCATCTACGACGTCGGCATCGCCGAGCAACACGCCGTAACCTTTGCCGCCGGGCTCGCGGCGGAAGGTCTGAAACCCTTTGCCGCCATCTACTCGACTTTCCTGCAGCGCGCCTACGACCAGGTGGTGCACGACGTGTCGATCCAGAATCTGCCGGTGCGCTTCGCGATCGACCGGGCCGGCTATGTTGGCGCCGACGGCCCGACCCACGCCGGCGCCTATGACGTCGCGTATCTGGCGACGGTCCCCAACATGGTCCTGATGGCGGCCGGCGACGAAGCCGAACTCCGGCACATGGTTGCTACCGCCGCCGCCTTCGAGGAGGGCCCCATCGCCTTCCGCTATCCCCGCGGCGAAGGCACCGGCGTGGCGCTGCCCGAGCATGGCACCGCCCTCGAGATCGGCCGTGGGCGCGTCCTTCGCGAAGGCGCGTCGATCGCCATCCTGAGCTACGGGGCACGGCTGGGCGAGGCGCTGGCCGCCGCCGACATCCTGCATGGATACGGGCTCGCTCCCACCGTCGCGGACGCGCGGTTCGCCAAGCCGCTCGACACCGATCTCGTTGAGCGCCTGGCGCGCGACCACCAGGTGCTGCTCACCGTCGAGGAAGGCGCCATCGGTGGCTTCGCGAGCAGCGTCGGAATGCATTTGGCCAAGGCCGGCCTTTTCGACTCAGGATTGAGATTCAGGCCCCTGTTCATGCCCGACATTCATCTCGATCAGGCGGGGCAGGCTGAGATGTACGCCGCCTCGGGTCTCGACCGGACGGGAATTGTCGCCGCCGCCCTTGCCGCGCTGGGTGAGGACAAGCTCGGCGCCGACGTCGCCAGCCTCGAGCGGCCGGCCTGAACAGATGCCGGCCCGAATGCCCCGCATGCGCCCGCAAACGGACATCGCCGAGCGGGCCCAGGGTGAACTCGAACACGAGATCGTCGCCGAGAAGGCGGCGACGCTGGGCCGGATGGGCCGGCGGCTGGAAGCCTCGTTGCGCCGACTGTCGGAGGCCGAAACGGGTGATCGGGAGAACCTGATCGCCAGGGTCGCCCACGACGCCTGGTGCTACCTCGTGCAGCGCGAGGTCTGCGGTATGCGCGATCATCGCGCCGTCATCAAAGAGTTCGCCATTCCGCGCCAGGCGATCGTCCGCATGGGAGCAATCGGGCAAGACCGGCCGGGGGCCGGTTGACCGCCCGGTGAAGCCCGTCGCTTTCGCGCTCGAGTGGGCTTGCCGGCGCCGGCAAGCGCGGGATCGCGACCCGTCCCCGGGCCCCGTCCCTAGCGCGCGGCTTTCTTGACCAGCGCCGCGATCTTCGCCTCGTCGGCCGCGCCCAGCTCCTTCAACGCGAAAGCGGTCGGCCACATGTCGCCGTCATCCAGGTGCGCCGCGTCGTTGAAGCCGAAGGTGGCATATCGCGCCTTGAACTTGGCCGCCGCCTGGAAAAAGCAGACGACCTTTCCGTCCCTGGCGTAGGCGGGCATCCCGTACCAGGTCTTGGGCGCAAGTTCCGGCGCGTTGGCCCTGATGAGCACGTGCAGCCGCTCCGCCATGGCTCGGTCGGCCTTCGGCATCTCGGCGATCTTCGCCAACACGTCCTTCTCGCCGTCCACCTTGCTCGCTTTTGAACCGCGTCGCCTCGCGGTCTTCATCTCCTCGGCGCGCTCCTTCATTGCCGCCCGTTCTTCGGCGGTGAAGCTCTGGTCCGCGCCGGCCTTTTTCGATCCGGCCTTTCGATTGTCGGTCATCGCCTGTCTCCTTTGCCCTTGCCGCCGCGCCGGCGCTGCGGCTTCTGCCGGCTTCATCGCGAGCGCTCCAGGAGCGTCTCCAGGTTCGCGAGGAACTGTTTCCACCCGGCGTGCGCGCCCCCGTAGGCCTGCCGCTGTTCCGGCCGGAATCCAGACTGCTCCATGCGCAGGTGGGTCCCGCCGTCCATGGGCGTCAGCGTGAACGTCACCACGCTTTTCAGCGCGTAGGCCGGGTCGTCATGGGCGAAATTCCATGTGTAGGACAGGGTTCTGCTCGGATCCACGGCGAGGACTTCGCAGTCGAGCACGCCGCCCCAGTCGCCGCTCAGATGGAAGCGGTGCCCCACCACCGGCGCGAAGTCGTTTGTCATCAGCCACTCCTCGATCAGATGCGGCTGGGTCAGCGCACGCCAGACCTTCTCGGGCGGATGGGGGAACTCCCGCTCGACGACGACGGATCGCGTTTCGGCAGTCGTTTCGGTCACTGGTCCATCCTCGTGAGCAATCCCTCGAGATCGTCGAATCGGCTCTGCCAGAACCCGGCCATCTGGATTGTCCAGTCGATCAGCGGGGCCAGGGCGCCGAGCTGCGCGCTGTAGTGGGTTCGGCGGCCTTCGTGACGGTCGCGCACCAGCCCGGCCTGCTTCAGGACCCCAAGGTGCTTCGAGACGGCCGGTTGCGAGACCCCCGCCCGCGCCGTCAAGGCGCCGACCGTCTGTTCTCCGTCGCGGCACAACCGCTCGAAAAGCGCCCGGCGCGTCGGGTCGGCGAGTGTCTTGAACAGGATATCGTGGGCCTGCGGCATGAATTTAGATAACTCATGGGCTATTGATCAAACCAGTATCCGCGGAATTGCGCGCGTGTCAAGCCGGGGCGCCATATGGCAATGGCTCCGACCTCGAGCGGCAGATCGCAACTTTATTATGCCCCGCTGGATATGAATGATCGGCCACACAATGGATCACTCGCGGCCGCGGCGAGGTGGTGACGGGGCCTAGCCGAGCCAGGCGTCCTGTTCGCGGCGCATCCTGACCAGCGGCGACGTCGCGTCGAGCTTCAGCGCCCCGTAGGTGATCAACTCGCCCTTCGCGATCGGCGCGAGCACGCTGGCCCCTTCCAGCAGGCCCACGGGAGCGCCGTCTCGAGCCCGGGCATCCTCCACCGTCATCGTGAAGGAGCGGTAGCAGTATTCACCGATCGCATCGAGCTTGTCGCCGGCTTTCAGGTCGCGCTTGGCAAGCGCACAGACCTCGGCCACCGGCCGGTCGAGCGGCTGCATCTCCGCCTTTCCGGTCAGCACCACCCGCGCGCAGGTCAGGGGCACTTCGAGGCTCGTCAGGTGGTAGGGACGGAAGAACGCCACATACGGGCCTTCCCCGACCTTCAAATCGGCCACACGTTCCTGGATGCGCGGATGCCGCATCTCGGCGATCACGAAAACGCCGGGGGCCACGTCGCCGCCGACCACGAAATCGACGACGCCCTTGCGGCTGAGGATGCCGCCGTCCTCGATGGGACACAGAACCTCGTGCAGGTTCGCCACGGTCGCCTCGGCGCCGTGCATGCCGGGCTTGTCGGGCACCAGCCCGGTTGCGTTGGCGATCGCCGCCATCTCCACCATCGTCTTCGACCCGTCGACGAATTCCACAAGCATCCGGGGGTTCATGTCCCGCAAGCGCGCCTCTTCCTCGTACCCGTCGGGCGTCGCGTCGATGTTGAAGGCGTTGTTCTTGCCCTTGCCGGCGGCGACCACCGGGTGCCCCATGGCGGTGACGAAGTCATACAGCTCCATCACCGAGGTGGGCTCGTCGCCGGCACCGATCGTATAGACGACCCCCTGCCTGTCGGCCTCCCGACGCAGATAGGGCCCGATCGTCACGTCGGCTTCGACGTTCATCATTACCAGCGGCTTGCCCGCCCGAACGACCTTCAGCCCCACTTCGGCCCCGACCGCCGGCTTGCCGGTCGCATCGACAACGACATCGATCCGTCCGGCTTCGAGCAGCGCCCCGGTGTCGGGCACCACGGCCAGGGCGCCGGCCTCGATGGCGGCGTCGATCCCCGCCCCGTTCTCGACAAACCGCGCCGCCTCGTCGGTGCCAACCGCGATCGTCAGCGCCCGGCGCGCGCGCTCGGGCTTGCGGGTGACGACCGCGCCCACTTCGATGCCATCCATCAGGGAAATCTGGGTCACCAGATCCGTGCCCATCTCGCCGCACCCGATGACCCCGACACGGATCGGCTTGCCGGCCTCGGCAAGTCTCGCCAGATCGGCGGCCAGCCCGGTCCGCGCCAGCAGCCGGCTGGCCGACCCGGGGACGGTTTTGACCGAATTGGAAGCGGCGGAATCGTGCATTGGTACCCATCCTGCGCCAAATGGCACCGGCATCTGACTGCCCGAGCGCCCCACGGCGGCATCGTAGACCGAATTGCCAGCCCGATCACCCTGCCCGTCGCGCGAGCATCGAAACGGCCGCGGCGGACGTGGCGAGCATGGTCCACCGCCGATCGGCGCGCCCGCAACGCTCACGCGGGCCGCCAAACTCCTGCCAAATCGTGCGGTTAGCGATTGACTTGCCAAAACCCTTCTGCACAACTCTCGGCCCTCGAACCTCATGCCCCATATTCCTGGTGTGGCGCCGTTGCGCATGCTGCTTGCCGTCATGGTTGCCGGAGTACTTTTGCTGCCGTTCGCAGCGGTGCCGGCACGGGCGGACATGCGGGTGTGCAACGACACGCGGGGAACCGTTTCCATCGCGATCGGCTACCGCTCCGACCGCGGCTGGCAATCGGAAGGCTGGTGGGTTGCCAGTCCCGACGAATGCGCCGTCGTCTATGCGGGGCCGCTCGATGCGCGCTTCTACTATCTCTATGCCGTTGACGATGTGAACGGCGGGGCCTGGGACGGCCGGGTGTTCATGTGCACAAGGGACGAGGTCTTCACTATTTTCGGGGTCGAAGACTGTCTTGCACGCGGGTATGAACGCACGGGGTTTTTCGAGGTCGATACCGAGAACCGGACGGATTGGACACTTGAGCTCACCGAGGCGGGCGTAACCGGCGCGATTGGCGAATGAGACGACTGCGGAAAGTCAAGATACTGGCGACCCTGGGCCCCGCCTCCGAGACCTTGGGGGTCATCGAACAGCTCGCACGCGCGGGCGTGGACGTGTTCCGCATCAACATGAGCCACGCCGACCATGACGGGCTTCGCAAGGGTGTGGCGAACATCCGCGAGGTCGAACTGAAGGTCGGCCGGCCCATCGGCGTTCTCGTCGACCTGCAGGGCCCTAAACTCAGAATTGGCTGTTTCGAGACCGGTTCGATCCAAATCGCCGCCGGTGACCGGTTGCGCCTCGACCATTCCTCGACGCCCGGAGACAACCGCCGCGTCGAGCTTCCGCATCCCGAGATCTTCGCCGCGATCAAGGTCGGTGACAGGCTGCTGCTCGACGACGGCCGGCTGGAATTCAAATGCGTGGCCAGTTCCGGGAGCGAAATCGAATGCGAGGTGGTGATCGGCGGCGTCCTCAAGGACCGCAAGGGGATCGCCCTGCCCGACACAATGCTCGTGCTCGCCGCCATGACCGAGCGGGACCGCGCGGATCTGGAGGTTGCCCTGGAGCTCGAGGCCGACTGGATCGCGCTCAGTTTCGTGCAGCGTCCCGACGACGTCATCGAGGCCAACCAGATAATCGCCGGGCGTGCGGCGGTACTCGCGAAGATCGAGAAGCCGCAGGCGGTCGAGATGCTCGACCAGATCATGGACCATTGCGACGCGATCATGATCGCCCGCGGCGATCTCGGGGTGGAGATGCCGATCGAAGAGGTACCGGGGCTGCAAAAGCGGATGATCCGCGCCGCCCGGCGGCAGGGCAAGCCGGTCGTGGTGGCCACGCAGATGCTCGAATCGATGGTCGCCTCGCCCTCACCCACGCGCGCTGAAGTCTCCGACGTCTCGATCGCGGTCTTCGAGGGAGCCGATGCGATCATGCTTTCGGCGGAGTCCGCTTCCGGCGACTATCCGGTCGAGGCGGTCACCACCATGAACCGGGTTGCCATCGCGGTCGAGAACGACGCGCTGTATTCCGGCATCATCCGCGCCCAGCGGACCGAACCGGAGGCGACCACCGCCGATGCCATATCGGCCGCCACCCGGCAGGTCTCCGAGACCCTCGATCTGGCGGCGATCGTCACCTACACCTCGTCGGGCTCCACCGGCCTGCGCGCCGCGCGCGAGCGCCCCTCCAAACCCATCGTCGCGCTTTCGCCCGTCCTCGCCACCGTGCGGCGATTGTCGTTGGTCTGGGGCCTGCACTGCGTGCGCACCGACGACCCGAGCAATCTCGAGGACATGGTGGAGCGAGCCAGCAAGATTGCTCTGAGCGAGGGTTTTGCCGAGCCCGGCGACCGTATCGCGATCACCGCCGGCGTGCCGCTGGGCATCCCCGGCACGACCAACATGCTGCGCATCGCAACCGTGGAGTAGGCGCCACGCCGCGGCGGCCTGGACGGGGCAGCGGCGGGTTCGAGGTGCTGGCGGGCCCGGGAGGTTTTATGATGCCCAAGGATCGGCTTGAACGGGTGCTCGACGCACTCGACCACGACCTCGAGGCCGGCCGCGAGCGGCTCTTCGAGCTGCTGCGCATCCCCTCGATCTCGACCGATCCCTCCCACGCGTCCGATTGCCGGGCCGCCGCCGATTGGCTCGCCGCGGAGCTGGCGGGCGACGGCTTTGCGGCCGAGGTTCACGAAACCTCCGGCCACCCGGGCGTCGTCGCCAGCGACCTTGCAGCCGGCGGCTTGCACGTCCTTTTCTATGGCCACTACGACGTGCAGCCGCCCGATCCCCTCGACAACTGGCGCACGCCGCCCTTCGAGCCGTCCCTGGTCACCGATCCCGCCGGCAATCGGACGATCGTCGCCAGGGGCGCCTCCGACGACAAGGGACAGTTGATGACCTTTCTCATCGCCTGCCGCGCCTGGCGCGAAGCCGGCGGCGGGCTCCCGGTGGGCGTGACGATCCTGCTCGAAGGCGAGGAGGAGACCGGCAGCCTGGGTCTGGGGTCGCTGATCGACGCCGTCGCCGACTTGCCGCGCGTCGATCTGGCGCTGGCCTGCGACACCGAGATGTGGGACCGGCAGACCCCGGCAATCGTGGCGATGCTGCGCGGGTTGATCGCCGAGGAAATCGAGATCACGGCGGCCGCCCGGGATCTGCATTCGGGCGTCTACGGGTCAGCCGCCCGCAACCCCCTACAGGTGATCGCGGAGATCATCGCCGGCCTGCGGGCCCCGGACGGCAGCGTGACCATTGACGGGTTCTACGACGATGTTCGCGAAGTGCCCGAAGACGTCGCCGCAAGCTGGCGCGGCCTCGATTTCGACCAGGAGGCGTTCCTGGCCGAGGTCGGCCTCAAGGTGCCGGCCGGAGAGCGGGACCGCTCGGTTCTCGAGCAGACCTGGTCGCGTCCGACATGCGAGGTCAACGGCGTGTGGGGTGGCTACACCGGGGAAGGCACCAAGACCGTCATCCCCGCCACGGCGAGCGCCAAGTTCAGTTTCCGCCTGGTCGCCGACCAGCGTCCCGACAAAATTCGTGAAGCGTTTCGGTCCCACGTCCGTGCCGCCCTGCCCGCGGACTGTTCGGTGCGGTTTACCGATCAGGCCTCGGCGCTGCCGGTTGCGGTGCCGACCGACGGGGCTCACCTCAGCAAGGCCCGCCAGGCGCTGGCCGCCGAATGGGGGCGCGAAGCGCTCGTCATCGGCACCGGCGGCACGCTTCCGGCGGTCGCCGAATTCAAGCAGCGGCTGGGGCTCGACACGCTTCTTGTCGGCTTCGCGCAGCGCGACGACAACATCCATGCGCCCAACGAGAAATACGATCTGGCGAGCTTTCACCGCGGCGCCCGCTCCTGGGCACGGATTCTCGGCGCCCTCGCCGCCCAATAGCGCCCGCCAGCCGCGGCAACGAGCCGCCGTCGGCGTGGCGATCCGGAGTGCCGGCGCTCAGCCTTGGCGGGCTTTGAACCGGCGATTGACCTTGTTGATGATGTAGACGCGCCCGCGCCGGCGCACGATCTTGTTCGCGCGATGCCGCCCACGCAGGGATCTCAGCGAGTTTCTGACTTTCATCGCGGGTGGCTCCCTGCGGAAACGAATGGCGGCCGGCAACGCCGGCAGGGCGCTAGATAGGGGCATCAGGTCGGGCTGTCAACGCGCCGGAATCCGGCAATCCCGCCGCGCTGGCGCGGCAAGCCGGCAAGGTCTCAGGGCTCGGCCCGCTCCACCAGCGCCGCCACACCCATGCCGCCCGCCGTGCAGATCGAAATCAGCGCCCGTGACCGGTTCCCGGTGGCCAGGAGCTTGGCGGTCACCGCCAGAATTCGCGCCCCGGTCGCCGCGAACGGGTGCCCGTAGGCAACCGACGACCCGACGAGATTGGTTTTTTCCGGGTCGAGCTTGCCCAGCGCTCTGGACCGACCCAGCACCCGGCGGCAGTATTTGCGGTCGGTGAAGGCCTTGAGCGTGCACAGCACCTGGGCGGCGAACGCCTCGTGGAATTCAAAAATGTCGAAGTCGGCGAACGAAAGGCCGAACCGCCGCAGCAGGTTGGAGACGGCGATGGTCGGCGCCATCAAGAGCCCGTCGCCATGCGCGAAATCGTTGGCCGCCACCGAGCCGGCAACCAAATAGCCCAGGATCGGCAGCCCCCTGGCCCTGGCCCACTCCTCGCTTGCCAGCAGCACCGAGGCGGCCCCGTCGGTCAGCGGCGTCGAATTGGCCGCCGTCAGCGTGCCCAGCCCGGACCGCCGGTCGAATGCCGGCTTGAGGCTGGCCATTTTCTTGAGATCGGCATCGAAGCGGACGTTGTTGTCGGTGACGATCCCGGCGTGCGGCACCACCAGATCGTCATGGAACCCGGCCTCGTAGGCCGCCACCGCCTTGCTGTGGGAACGGAAGGCGAATTCGTCCTGGGCCTCGCGCGAAATCTCCCACTGCCGCGCCATCAGCTCGCAATGCTCGCCCATCGACAGCCCGGTGCGCGGCTCGGTGGTGGACGGCGCCAGCGGCGCCAGCTCGCCGAAGGAAAAGCCTCGGAAAGCCCGCACGCGTTGCCCCGGCGACTTCGCCCGGTTGAGCGCCACCAGGCGACGAGCGAACTTGTCGCCGAACACGATGGGAGAATTGCTCACCGTGTCGGTGCCGCCGGCGATGCCGCACTCGATCGCCCCGGTGGCGATCTTGTCGGCGACCATCAGCGCCGCCTGCAGCGAGGTCCCGCACGCGATCTGCACCGTCGTTCCCGGTGTCGCGGGTGCCAGCCCGGCATTGAGCGCCGCCTCCCGCGCCAGGTTGAAGTCGCGCGAGTGATTGAGCACCGCCCCCGCGATCACCTCGTCGACGGCCTCGCCCGCGAGCGCGTACTTGTTGGCGAGGCCGGCGAAGGCCGCGCTGAGCATGGAGAGATTGGATTCGTTGCGGTAGCCGGTATAGGCGCGGCAGAACGGAATTCGCACGCCCCCGACGATGGCCGCTCTTCGCAATGCAACCTCGGCCATCGCTCACACCTCCCCATCGGCACGGGCCCTCAGCGGCCCGCCGAGGAAAGGCGCGAAGCCGGTGCCGAGAATGACCCCGATGTCGGCGAGATCGGCGCTGGCGACGATCTCCTCGTGCACACACCGCTCGCACTCCTCGACCAAAGGCAGCAACAGGTCGCGGCCGAGCGCCACCCGATCCCTGACGGGTGCCGCCGCCGGCTTGGCGGGCTTGCCGCCCTGCCACCGATAGAACCCCTCACCGGTCTTGCGGCCGAGCTTGCCCGCCTCCACCAGCGTCGCGAACCGGCTGCCCTCCTCGATCGGCATCCCCAGCTCCTCGGCCACCAGCTTGCCGACATCCAAGCCCACCACGTCCATCAGCTCGATCGGCCCCATCGGCATGCCGAACGCCACCGCCGCCTCGTCGAGCGTCACCGGGTTGTCGCCGCGCTCGACGCGATGCACGGCGCCGAGCAGGTACGGCATCAGCACGCGGTTGACCAAGAATCCCGGCGCGCTTTTGACCACCACGGGGCTCTTGCCGATCGCCAGCACGAACGAGCACCCCGTCGCGACGGCGGCCTTGGAGTTGGCCTCGGCCTGGATCACCTCGACCAGCGGCAGCTGCGCCACCGGATTGAAAAAATGCAGCCCGATCAGGCGCGACGGTTTGGCGAGCGCCGTCGCGATCCGCTCGAGCGGGATCGACGACGTGTTGGAGGCGAGAATCGCGTCCGGCTTGGCGCGCGGTTCGATCTGAGAGAACAGCTTCTGCTTGGTCTCGAGCCGCTCCACGATGGCCTCGATGACAACGTCGGCGCGCGCCACCCCCTTGCCCTCGACGTCCGGGCTGAGCCGCGCGATCGCCGCGTCGATCTCCTGGGCGCTCTTCAACCGTCGCCGGAACAGCTTCTCGGCCCGCACGAGGGCCGGCTGGATGCGCGCCATGTCGAGGTCCTGCACCGTCACCGCCATCCCCCTCAGCGCGCACCAGGCGGCGATATCGCCCCCCATCACCCCGGCCCCGACGACATGCACGCGACGGAACTCGGGGCGTTTCGCGGCGCTGAGGCCCTGCGATTTCAGTGCTTCGGACAGAAAGAACACGCGCCTGAGGTTGGTGGCGGTCCGGGTCGCCATCAGCGGCGGGAATGCCAGCAGCTCGGCCTCGATGAACGCCCTGGGGCTGTCCCCATGCGCTTCGAAGAGCTCGATGAGCCTGTAGGGCGCGGGGTAGTGCCTGGGGTTGGCCTTCGGTGCGCTCTGGTTTCGCATTTGCCGCGCCGTCAGCGACCTGAGCGGCCCCATTGCCGGCAGTCGCTTGAGGAACCCGGCGGGACGGGACCGGCGCCTGCGCAGCACCGCCTTGCGCGCTTCCCATCTGAGGTTGTCGCGATGCGGCACCAGCTTGTCGACCAGTCCCGCCGCCCGCGCCGCCCGCGCCGAGAGGTTGCGCGCCGTGAGCATGATGCGCATGGCGGCGACCGGGCCCGCCTGGCGGATCGAACGACCGGTGCCGCCGAACCCCGGAAACAGGCCCAGCCGGGTTTCGGGAAACCCGATCCGGGTGCCCGCGGCATTGACCGCCACCCGGTAGTGGCAGGCCAGCGCCAGTTCGAGACCGCCGCCCAGGCAGAAGCCGTGGAGGCCCGCGACGACGGGCGCCTTGAGCTTCTCGATGCGATCGAACAGCACATGGGCGCGCCGCAGCACCTGCGGCAGGACCGAAGGGTCGGCCATCTCGTCGAATTCCCGGATGTCGGCGCCGGCGACGAAACCGTTGTGCTTGCCCGACAGCACGATCGCGCCGAGCACCTCCTCGGATGCGATCAGGTCTTCGAGGCGCCCCACGATGACCTCCAGCTCGTCGAACACCTCGCGGCTGAGCACGTTCACCGGCGAGCCGGCCGTGTCGATGGTCAGCCAGGCAAGGCGCTCGAAGTCGATTTCGAACCGCCAATGCTTGAGTTTCGGCATAACCGGCTGGGCCATGACGACGCTAATCCCGATTTGCGCCAGAGCGGATTACTCGGCGGCCTCGACCGAAGTGCGTTTCGCCCTCGGCCGTGCGGGCTGTTGACGGACCAGGTCGGCGGTCTCGAAATCGTCGACGGCAATCACCCGGTCGCTGGCCTCCTCGGCGACCCGCACCAGGGCCGCTTCGCGGTCGTTCAGGACCCCCGCCTCGAGCGCGTCGTCGATCACGTCGCGGTCCAGCCGCCGGGTCACGACCCCCTTGCGGATCGCCTTGAGCAGCTTGGTTTCGGCCTCCGCCGCCGCTTCGACCTTCGTCAGCGCGTCCTCGAGCAGGCCGGTGGGATCGGCGGGATCGAAGCTGACATAGAGGTCGCGTGTGAGCCGGTCGCGCTGGGTGGAATGGCCGAGCACCGCCCGCGCCAGCCGGTAGTTCGCCGCATCCGAGGCCGCCTTCGCCCGCCGCCCGTAGGGAAACACCAGCACGCGCAGGGCAGCGCGAAGCCAGGGATTGGCGATGTTGGCGAAAACCGAGGCGAAATTCGCTTCGATGGCGGCGATCCGGTCCCTTGCGACGGCGGCGACGATGGGCACGTCCTCGGCAATCTGCCCGTCATCTTCCCACCGCTTGATCGTCGCCGACCAAAGATAAAGGTCGGAAAGGATATCGGCCATGCGCCCCGAAATCCCCTGATGGCGCCTGAGGTTGCCGCCCAGCACCACCGCCACCCAGTCCGCGGTGAGGGCGAACGACTGGGTGTAGCGGTGCAGCTGCCGATACCAGCGCTGCATCTCACCGCTGTCGGGCGCCCGCGCGAACCGGCCGAGGGTGAGATTGTGCGCCAGCGTGGCGACCACGTTGCGCACCATGAAACCGGTGTGGCCCGCAAACGCCTTGTCGAATTGCCGAATGGCCTCCGCCGGATCGCGCGCCCGGGCCGCCGCGATTTCGGAGTGCAGATACGGATGCGCCCGGATCACCCCCTGCGCGAAGACGATCAGCGTGCGCGTGAGGATATTGGCGCCCTCGACGGTAATCGCGACGGGAATGCCCTGATAGGCGGCGAACAGGTAGTTCGACGGGCCGTCGCACACCCCGCGACCGCCATGCACGTCCAGCGCGTCGTTGAGGCCCTGACGCATCGCTTCGGTCGAGCGGTATTTCAGGATCGCCGAGATCACTGAGGGCTTGCCGCCTTCGTCGATCATCGCGGCGGTCATCGCGCGCGCCGCTTCGAATTGGTAGGCGGCCTTGACCAGGCGCGCGATGGGCTCGGCCACGCCTTCCATCACCCCGATGGGGATATCGAATTGCCGCCTGATCCGGGCGTAGGCCGAGGTCACCCTGAGCACGGACTTGAGGGCCGACACGCCGATGGCCGGCAGGGAGATCGCCCGGCCGGCGGACAGGCATTCCATCAGCATTCGCCAACCCTGCCCGCAATAGTCGGCGCCGCCGATGATCCAGTCCATCGGAATGAAGACGTCGCGGCCGGAATTCGGCCCGTTCATGAAGGCGCCGCGGGCCGGGAAATGGCGCCTGCCGATTTCGACACCGGGATGGTCGGTGGGGATCAGAGCCAGGGTAATGCCGACCTTCTCACCCTTGCCGAGATGATTGTCGGGGTCATACAGATTGAACGCCAGCCCCAGCAGCGTCGCGACCGGCCCCAGCGTGATATAGCGTTTCTGCCAACTCAGCTTCACGCCGAGCACCCTCTTGCCCTCGTACTCGCCCTCGCACACCACACCGACGTCACGCATGCCGGCGGCGTCGGAGCCCGCGTGCGGGCCGGTGAGCGCGAAGCACGGGATTTCCTCGCCGCGCGCCAGCGGTCCGAGATATTTTTCTTTCTGCGCCGCGGTGCCGTACTTCTCCAGAAGCTCGCCCGGCCCCAGCGAATTCGGGACCATCACCGAGATGCCGGTTGCCGACGATCGGGCCGTGATCTTGGAGATGATCATCGACTGGGCCTGGGCGGAAAAGCCCAGTCCGCCATGCTCCTTGGCGATGAGCATGCCGAGGAATTTCTTGTCCTTGATGAACCGCCAGACTTCCTCGGGCAGGTCGATCCGGTTGTGACGGATGTCCCAGTCGTCGAGCATCGCGCACAGCTCTTCGACCGGGCCATCGAAGAACGCCTGTTCCTCGAGCGTCAGCGCCGGCTTGGCGATGGCGCGCAGTTTGGCAAAATCGGGCCGGCCCGAAAACAGCTGGCCATCCCACCCCACCGTGCCGGCCTCCAGGGCCTCCTGCTCGGTCCGCGAGATGCGCGGCAGAAGCTGCCTGACCGCGCCGAGCACGGGAGCCGAGATCGCCTGGCGGCGGATGATCGGGATCCCCGCCAGGACCAGGATCACGCCGGGAACGAGGGCCAGCGTCCAGCCGACCGAACCCCCTCCGGTGAGCAACTGGCTGATGGCGCCGATGGCGAGCGCCACCGCGCCCCATACCAGGAGCGGCACTTCGAGGAGCGCCAGGGCAACGAATGCCGCAATCGACACGATGACCATCAGCAATGTCATCGCTTCCTCTTGGGTTTCGGAATGACGCCCGCAACCGGGACAAGCCGCAAGCGCCAGCGCGCCCCCGCGGCCGGGCCTGCAAATCAGCGCCCGGCACCGCAAGCACCTAATTCGCACACGCCAATCGGTGGGTCAATCTGGCCCGATCGCACCATGGCGATCGGTGAGCCCGCGACAGCCGGCGCGCGCGCCTCGTCCGGTCCGCCTGTCGGCCGACGCCCGCCTGGCGCCCGCCTACTCCGGACGACCGCGTTCATTGATTGACGCAAACGTCAGGCACCGACATATTGTGTCTGGCGCGGTCCTGAGGATGAGCACGGGAGCAGGAGCAATGAGCGTTACCGAAGGTAGCGTTGAACACCAGCGTCCCTGGGTCGACAACTATCCGCCCGGCGTCGACTACAACGCCGAAATCGATCTGACGCCGGTCCACGAGCGTGTCGCCGCGATTTGCCGGACGCACGCCGATCGCGTGGCGCTCGATTTCCTCGGCGCGCAGATGACCTACCGCGAACTCGGGCGGCGGATCGATGCGTTCTGCGGCGCCCTGCAGCAAGATTTGGGCGTGCGCAAGGGCACCCACATCGCCATGCTGCTGCCCAACTCGCCGTTCTACGCGGTCGCCTACTTTGCGGCGTTGAAGGCCGGGGCCACGATAGTCAATTGCAACCCGCTCTACACCGTCTCGGAGCTCTCCCCGATTCTCGAGAATGCCGGCGCCGATCTGATCATCACGGCGGATCTCGCCCCGTTGTTCGAAAAGGCCGAGGCGTTCGTCGACAAGGGCCTGATCGACAAGATCGTGGTGTGCCGATTCACCTCCGCGCTGCCATGGCTGAAAGGGCTGGCGTTCCGCCTGTTCAGGTCCCGCGACCTGGCAAGTCCCGCCCGCTCCCGCTTTGCCGATCGCGTGGTGGGATTCGACCGGCTCCTCGCCGCCCGCCGCGCCCCGACGCAGGTCGAGATCGATCCGGCCCGCGACGTCGCGGTGCAGCAATATACCGGCGGGACCACGGGCCTGCCCAAGGGGGCCATGCTGAGCCACGCCAATATCGCCGCCAATCTTTCGCAGGTCACCACCTATTCGCTGGGGCTGTTCGAGTACCCTTCCAGGCTCGTCGCCGTGCTGCCCTTCTTCCACATCTTCGCGATGACGGCATGCCTGAACGCACCTCTCGCCAATGGCGGGCAGGTGGTGATCATGCCGCGGTGGGACCTCAAGGGGTTTCTTGAGATCATTGATCGCAAGCGCCCGAACGTTTTCATTGCCGTTCCGACCCTTCTGCACATCATCGCCACCTCGTCGCTCACGCGCGGCCACGATCTGAGCTGCCTGGAGACCTGCGTGGTGGGAGGAGCGGCGCTTCCCGGCGAGATTCGGGCCGCCTTCGCCAAGGTATCGGACTGTCTGCTGGCCGAGGGTTACGGACTGACCGAATGCTCGCCGGTGGTGTGCTGCGCCGGGCTGCGTTCGCCCTCCAAGCCGTTGTCGATCGGCATGCCGTTGCCCGGCACCGACATCCGGTTCGTCGATCTCGACGACCCCACCAAAGAAATGCCGCTCGGCGAGCGCGGGGAACTGGTGATCAAGGGTCCGCAGGTGATGCTCGGCTACTACGCCAACGAGGAGGCGACCGAGCAGGGCTTCGCCGACGGCTGGTTCCGGACCGGCGATGTGGGATATGTCGACACCGACGGCTATGTGTACCTGGTCGACCGCATCAAGGACATCATCGTCGTCAACGGCTTCAACGTCTATCCGCGCACCATCGAGGACGCGTTGCTCAAGCACCCGGCCGTTCATGAATGCAACGTGATCGGCGTCGAGGACGCCAAGCGCGGCGAGATGCCCGTCGCTTTCGTCACGCTCGTCGAGGGCGAGCAGGTCACCGAAGAGGACCTCCGAAAGTTCCTCAAGACCGATCTGTCGCCCATCGCGATGCCGCGCCGGATCGAGTTCCGGGACGAGCTGCCCAAGACGTTCATTGGCAAATTGTCGAAAAAGGAGCTGCGGCAGGAGTTGAAACAGGCGTGAGGGTGCGGCGATGAACAAACCCGACACGCGCGCAGGCCGCGACCTCTTCTCGATTTCCGACCTGGCCGCCGAATTCGGCATGTCGACCCGGGCCATTCGGTTCTATGAATCGAAAGGCATGCTGGCGCCGGGACGCGTCGGCAACACCCGGGTGTTTCGGCGCCGGGACCGCGCCCGGCTGGCGCTGATCGCGCGCGGCAAGCGACTGGGCCTGTCCCTTCGCGAGATCGCCGAGTATCTCTCGCTCTACGACGCGGACGTCGCGAAAACGCCCCGCGACGGGGGACTTGTGGAGCGTATCGACGCCCGGCTCGACGAGCTCGAACGCCAGCGCCACGACGTCGTGACCGCGATCGACGAGCTCAGGCAAATCCGACAGCTCGCGCATGCCCGTCACGGGCCGCCCGACTGAAATCGGCCCGCCGCGGCCGCTCCGGCCGACCGGCCCGCCGCAACGCCGAACCCGCACGCCGTCGCGCCGCGACACAAGCTTCGTGATAGAAACCCAAATCCGGTCAGAGCCTTGACTGCACTGACATAAGCAATTTGATGTCCGGGCGCCGGGCTCGGCGCGACGCAAATGCCACGGGACTGGCCGATGACGAAGGGGATCATTCTGGCGGGCGGGACGGGGTCCAGGCTCTTTCCGAGCACGATCCCGGTGTCGAAGCAGTTGCTGCCCGTCTACGACAAGCCGATGATCTACTATCCCCTGTCGACCCTGATGCAGGCGGGGCTGCGCGACATTCTTGTCATCTCCACGCCCGACGACGGACCGCTGTTCGAACGGCTGCTGGGCGACGGCGGCCAGTTCGGCATATCCATCAGCTATGCCGTGCAGCCGAAGCCCGAGGGGCTGGCGCAAGCCTTCCTGATCGGCGAGGCGTTTCTTGCCGGCGACCCCGTATGTCTCATTCTCGGCGACAACATATTCCACGGCGCCGATCTCAGTGCGGCGATGCAGGCCGCCGTCACCCGCCAAAAGGGCGCCACGGTCTTTGCCTATCCGGTCATGGACGCCAACCGCTACGGGATCGTCGAGATCGATCCGGAGACCGGCCGCGCGCGTTCGATCGAGGAAAAGCCGGCCAAGCCGAAATCCGATCTCGCGGTCACGGGTCTTTATTTCTACGACAAGCGCGTCGTCGAGATCGCCAGGCAGGTCAGACCCTCGGCGCGCGGCGAACTCGAAATCACCTCCGTCAACCAGGCCTATCTGGACCGGGACGAACTGGAGGTCGAGGTGCTCGGACGCGGCTTTGCCTGGCTCGACACCGGCACCCATGACAGCCTTCACGACGCCGCCTCCTATGTGCGCACGCTCGAGCATCGCCAGGGCATCATGGTCGCCTGTCCGGAGGAAATCGCCTGGCGGTTGGGCTACATCGATGCGGACACCGTGTTGGCGACCGCCGGCCGCTACGGCGACACCGGCTACGCGGCGTATCTGCGGCGATTGGTCGAGGACTGAGCCGGTGACCCGTTCCGCCCTGCCATACGACGCCCGTCCCGGCCGCGTGGAGGCGGCGGCGTGACGAAATTCCTGGTCACCGGCGGGGCCGGATTCATCGGGTCGGCGGTCAGTCGGCTGGTCAGCGGCGAGATGACCGCGCCGCTGGTTGTCGTCGACAAGCTCACCTATGCGGGCAATCTGGCCTCGCTCGAACCGGTCGCCGGCAACAAAGACTATGTCTTCATCCGCCAGGACATCTGCAATCAGCCGGCGATGCGCGAGATCCTCGAGACCCATCGGCCCGACGTAGTGATGAACCTGGCCGCCGAGAGCCATGTCGATCGCTCGATCGACGGACCGGCCCCGTTCATCGAAACCAACATCGTCGGCACCTGCAGCCTGCTGGAGGCCGCCCGCGCCTATGTCGCCGGCCTCGACGAGGCGCGCCGCGCGGCCTTCCGGTTTCACCACATCTCGACCGACGAGGTGTTCGGGGACCTGCCGCTGCGCGGCGGCAAATTCACCGAGGCGAGCCCCTACGCCCCCTCCTCGCCCTATTCGGCATCGAAGGCGGCCTCCGACCATCTGGTCCGTGCCTGGCACCACACCTTCGGGCTGCCGGTGGTTCTTTCGAATTGCTCGAACAATTACGGCCCCTGCCACTTCCCCGAGAAGCTCATCCCGCTGACCATCCTCAACGCGCTCGAGGAGCGGCCTCTGCCCATCTACGGCAAGGGCGCCAACGTGCGCGACTGGCTCTATGTCGAAGACCATGCGCGGGCCCTGGTGACGATCGCGACGCGGGGCCGGATCGGCGAGAGCTACAATGTCGGCGGCAATGCCGAGCGTACCAACCTCGAAATCGTCGAAGCGATCTGCGCGATCCTCGACCGGGTGCGCCCGCGCGCCGGCGGCAAGCCGCACCGCGAGCTGATCGAATTTGTCCCGGACCGGCCGGGCCATGACCTGCGCTATGCCATCGACGCGACGAAGATCGCCGAGGAGCTGGACTGGCGGCCTCAAGAGACCCTCGCCACCGGCCTCGAAAAGACCGTCGCCTGGTACTTCGCCAACGAGCCCTGGTGGCGGCCGATCCGCGACAAGCACTACTCGGGGGCGCGGCTGGGCCTGGCGCAACCCGCCGCCCCGCGCTGATTTGCCGGCGTCGGCGGGTCCTATTCGCTCACCGCTGCGCGGGCGCGGCGAAGACGTTCGCCGGGGTCCTCGGCCACACCGTGGCCTCGTCCGCCTTTTCCCATGCGATGCCGTCGACTTGGCATGCAAAATCCCCCGGCCGGCTTCTCGCCGCCGGTTGCCGTGGCTCCCTTCCCTCCCGGATCGGTCATCGCCCCCGAAGGGACGCGGCGTGAGGCGAAACAGGCCTCTTCCGTACTTATAGATGTGAGACCCATTTCGCCTCACGCGGCCGGGATTTTTGGCTTATGGCCGGCTAGCGGAGG